>Ga0214473_10000270_pt1 | contig 72479 bp, 65 predicted proteins | sample RVTome_7_FD_203509 | JGI IMG/M metagenome (GOLD analysis project Ga0214473, IMG submission 203509) | Soil microbial communities from uranium-contaminated site in the Upper Colorado River Basin, Wyoming, United States - RVT98D197 | ecosystem: Environmental > Terrestrial > Soil > Contaminated >...
TGCTGGAGCCGATCGGGAATATTCCCCCGACGGAGTTCGAAGAGGTATATTATCGCAGTGGAAAAGCGCAGGTCCACGTGGCCTGACTCAACAAAAACAGTCTCCGGGAAAACCGGGGCGGTTCACTGCAAGCGACGCAATTCCATCTGCTCGGCACTCAGATGACCGGTCCCGATAAATGCGCTCTCCTTCTGATCAGTGAATTGCTGTTTCCAACGATGAAGAAGATTCTCACCTATACCTAAATCTCGGGCAACTGCCGCAACCGGGCGACGCTCCTCAGTAACCAATCTCACGGCCTCAACTTTGTAAGCCCTGTCAAACTGTCGACGCTTCTTCGACATAAACACACCTCCTCATAGAATTAAACACTATCTTCTCGATGTGTCCACTAAATCGGGGGAGGTTCAGTGCAATGAAGTGAAAGCTAGGTATCCGGAGAAGACTATAGTCATCGGAGAGACTGGTTGGCCATCGCAGGGAGAAATCAGAGTCCATGCGGTTCCCAGCGAAGAGAATCAAAGGAGGTATCTTTCCGATTTTAGGTCAATGGCTGATAGTATCGGCATTGATTGTTTCTTCTTTGAGGTCTTCGACGAAGAGTGGAAAGGCCTACAGGGTGAAGGCGAGGTAGGCAAACACTGGGGGCTCTATTACTCAAATGGTTCACCAAAACCGCTTATGGTTGACCTGCTACCGGATTCAGCGCAAGAGGGCATTACTCGACCCGAGAGAGCAGTCGATACGACTGAGGCGGAATTGCCACTCTACGTGTATTACGATGGCTGTGATACGCTTAACGGCTTTCGTCCGAGCGGATGGATGGGGGAACTTGAGCAGTTTGCCGAAAACGATACAACCTCCGGAGATCCTACCGAGGTGCTGTACGAACTTCACACAGAGAATCCGTATTCGGGAGAAACATGCACACGGATATCTTACACACCTTCGCCCGGGCAATGGGGCGGAATCTACTGGCAGTTTCCAGTCAATAACTGGGGTTTGTACCCAGGCTATGATCTCTCCGCATCTACAAATGGGAGTGATTCAGTTAAACTGACCTTCCGTGTAAGAGGGCACACTGGAGGGGAAAGAGGTGAATTCAAGACCGGTGGCATTCGTGCCCCCGGCCTTGGCAATTGGGACTCTTACGGTCCAATCTCTACTGGCGTCATTATATTGAGCACTCAGTGGGAAGAATACTCGCTCGATCTGACGGGTCGGGACCTCTCCTCAGTCATAGGGGGATTCGTCTGGGTCACTAACTACAGTCAGAATCCTCAGGGGGCCACCATATACCTTGATGATATTGCCTTTGAGACTTTGACGCCGACAGGTGTCTGGGAAGAGATAAGTACAACGCCCACCGACTATTCTTTGAGCCAGAACTACCCCAACCCCTTCAACCTGATCACTGAAATCAGCTTCTCCTTACCTGCTGCCTCACACGTGAAACTGGAAATCTTCAACGTCATGGGCCAGAAGGTGGCCACCGTGGCCGATAGACATCTTGAAGCTGGAAACCGCAGCGTTACCTGGGATGGAAGTCAGGTAGCCAGCGGTGTCTACCTTTATCGATTGACGGCAGGCGATTCTGTGGAAAGCAAGAAAATGGTTCTGCTTAAGTAATCTTTTTTTGGCGACCCAGCATCTCGACACCTAATTTCGGAATCGCCATCGCAAGCACGGCTCGGACAAGCGGAATCCGGCGGTGTTGAGCGGCATGGAGCCGAGCCGCATGGGCCGGGTTTGGTCCACCGACAACAGCAAGCCTGTGTGATTCAGCCTGCGGCGGTTGAGCAGGAGCGTCTCCACGCGTCTGCGACGCGGTATGCCCGTGTCCACGTCCATCTCGAAGGATGCGCGGGTCTCGGTCACATAGGCGTCGGTCAGTTCGGCGAGGTTGAGCGCCTTGTTGTTCAGGGAGAAGCCGGGCCTGCGGGCGCGCCAGCGGTCGACGATGTCCCATGCGCCGGATACCTCCGACCACTGAGCATCGGCGTAAACGGTGATGAAGAGGTGACGACCCACAGCCGCGCCGGAGACCTTGTCGTTTCTTCCGAGCCTCGAATGCCCGACGCGGAACCAATGGGAGAGCCGCGACCGCTTCCCGTACCGGTGTGTGCGGCGGTCTCCCGCGACGTCGGGCGAGTCCTGTCTCGCCTCCAAGAGCAGGTCTTTCTGGCGGAACTTGATCCGGCAAGACTGAGCGGAGCGGTTCAGGCGGGATCGGTTCAAGTCCTGGCCAGCCAGCCGGATGAACGAGACGCCCGGTTCCACTGCGGGCTTGGTTTCGATCTCGCAGCAGAACGACGCATGCCGTTCGCTAATCCACAGGTTCGGCAGGCGTTCGGCGTTCAGGTTGCCGGTGTTCAGACGGAACCGGGGGGAGCGGCCATGCCAGCGGGAGACGCACACCGCGGCTCGCTCGATTTCCTGCATGAGCGTGGTGCCGTCGGTGATCCGCCACCAGCCCCAGGTCTTGTTCTTGCGGGTGAGATGGAAATCCGTATTCAGGGCATTGTGGTTGACCACGAACGTTTCGTGCAGATGCCCGAGGCACACCCGCTCGACGACCTTCTTGATGACCGCTTCGAAATTCGACTCCATGGAAAGGATCGTGTAGAGCCACTGCAGGAAGAAAACACGCGTTCCGGCGGGATGATGGAAGGGCAGCGCGTCACGGACTCCCTGGACGAGGTTGTCGCTGTCGATACGGTAGACGCCCAGGCTATAGATCAGCCCGGGCAACTTCGCCCGTCCGACGACCGAACGGCGGTTCAGACGCAGCGCCTTGTGGAAAGTCTCCTCGATGCGCCCCTCCCACCCGATGTCAACGAGCGAGCGGCCGATGGCGGGGATGGTTGCCTTGCGCCGGTAAGTCTCTATGGACTCGCGGATAAACCTGCGCTGGGCGGCAGCATCGACGGTGGGATCGAAACGGTGACCGACGATCCCGCCGAGAAACGGCAGGAATCTCTCCTCGCAACGCCCGACGTCGAAGATCTCGGGAAAGCGTTCGGCAAGAGTCTTCAGCTCGTCCAGGCTCGCGGCCGGGACCTTGAGAAAAGCATCCAGATCGCCGGACTCATCCCGTTCGCGGTAGAGAGGCGGAAGGAGATCGATGAGTTTCTTTTCGAAGTAGGAGGACATCAGGACGCCCTCCGCACGTCGAGGTTGACCTGACCAAGCGCCGCGATCTGACCGGCGCGGATGTCGACGTCCTGGGTCGGCGTGTACATGCGCACGTGGCTCACGCCCCGCACGCCGTCCAAAAGCGCTACCAGATCCGAGAAATGGACCGGCGCACCGAAGCTCATGCGGTCGAAGGCGAAGAAGTCGGCCAATGCCTGTTCGACGCGGCTCCGGACCAGGTCGAGGTCCTCGCCGGCATAGGCGAACACCTCCGCGTCAACCGAGACCGGCCGATAGACGGGATCGAAGAGGTTGATCTCGACAGTGATGACTTTGCGCGATTCCAGGTATTCGGCCAGGTCCTGTTTGAGAAGCGTTGACGGGGGACCGCCGCCGTCCGGGGCCCCGAATCATACCCCTGATATCCGAGACGGCCAAGTTCGCCCGGAGCCTGATCTTTCTTGGCAAATAGGCCAGGAACGCCTTGACTTCCAGGGGCTTAAATGCCTGTGTGTTAATGTGCGTAACACTATGGTATGCAATACGTTGAACCTCTTGAAAGGAGAAAACGCCATGAGTGAAACACTGCATGATGCCGCCCAGGCCTACCTGGAACACCTTCGCGGCCAGGGCAAAAAGGAGCGGACGCTCTATACTTACTCCAAGGATTTCGAGCAGATCGAAGCCTTCTTCGGGGCGGAGCGGAAACTGTCTGGTATTCTGGCACCGCATGTCGGTAAGTTCTTCAGGTCGGACGCTCTCTTGAAGCTGCCCAGCGGCAAAAAGCGGGCGAAGCCCACCGTGGATAAGACCACGCGGGTGTTCCGGATGTTCCTGATCTGGGCCAAAGAAACCGGTCGCATCGAGAAGCTGCCTCTGCCCAAGGATACGCCCATGGGCCGGAGCCGGAAGGAAGACGAGGACAATGAATAATACCGCCCCCAGTGCGGTGCGGTTGATACCGGCGCTTGATCTTGTCGAACAGGCCGTGTGTGCCTTTGGCCGTAAGCTCGAAGCGGATGGGCGCTCACCCAATACAGTGAGCGCATATCTGCGAGACCTGCGCACGCTCGCCAGAGTCCTGGCCTCTATTCGTCCCGACCTCTCCATGGACCAGGTGGCCCCTGGAATACTTGACCAGGTCCTCACCGACCCAGCCGTGACGGAGACAGCGGGCGGTGCGCCGCGCTCAGCCGCGTCACTGCACCGATTCAAGGCTGCGGTAAGGTCCTTTTTCGCCTGGGCCGAGGAGGCAGAGCTCCTTCCGGAAAACCCAGCCCGGTCGGTCACCATGCGCCGACTGCCGCGTACGCCGCCGATGTTTCTCACCGAAGCCGAGAAACGCAGGTTACTCAGCGCACTCCGCGGACGATCTTCGACCCTGGCTCGACGGGATCGGGTTATCATCGAGTTGTTCCTCGGTACCGGCATCCGCCTCCAGGAGCTTGTCTCTCTGGACATCGACGACGTTGATCTCGACGCGAAGCATCTGCGCGTCCGCGCCAAGGGCAACCTACCACAAGTGAAGTTCCTCAAGTCCGACCTTCGCTCCCTCCTACGCCGATACCTCGCAGAGCGCCGAAGGCAAGGCACCGCCGACGCCGCGCTTTTTCTCTCCAACCGCGGAACGCGCATCTCGCCGAGGCAGGTAGCCAACCGCGTCAAGTTCTGGCTGACCGAGGCGGGTATCAAGAAGAGCCTTGGCCCTCACGGGCTGCGGCACAGCTTCGCTACCCACCTGTATGCCGCCACGTCCGACTTGCTTGTGGTCAAGCGCGCGCTCGGCCACCGGAACATCTCCACCACGGAGATCTATACCCACCTGGTTGATGGCGCTCTTGAAGAGGCGCTCGAACGGCTCTGATCCGCAGGCAGGCACGAGAACCTTGCGGTCCCTCGGGACCGCGTTCTCGTTCGGGGACGTGAGAAGCCTTCCGGCAACGCCCACGCAGTCTCCATGTTCGCGCACCTTGCCGAGACTCACCGATGCCCCTGCAGGCGTCCAAGCCCGTATTACGGAAAGAACGCTTAATCGAAACTTCCTGGAACAGGGGTTATCGGAACTTCCTGCCGGTGGCAACGCCGTAAGTCCCTGTGTTTCCGGGGCTGTTCTGCGGGCCCCCCTGGTGTTATCCGCAATCATTTTCGCGTTTTTATTCTCTTGGCTATCTTCTTAGCCGGTTTCTTCTTCGATTCAGCCAGCTTTTCCAACAGCGCTGTGGCCCATTCCGCCGGGGTTGTCTCCGGTCCTTTGACTGCTTCGCCCTCCCTGGCGATCTTCGTTGCTTTAAGGTCCTTCAGGTGACAGCGGATCATGCGGTCCAGTTTCTCGGCCGCATCCCAGTCGCCGGCTTCCTGGGCTCGCCCCAGCTTGAGGAAGTAAACCGCCACCAATTCGACCTGCATGAAGTCCGAACTCTTGTTGAACACGAAGTCCTGGTAGAGCTGGGCGATAATGGTTTCGAAGAGGGGCTTCTCGTCCTCGGCAAGAAACCGGTTGGCATAGATACCGTGACGCATCGAGTTCAGGTTACCCTCCGGTGGGCCGTGCTTCCGTTCGGCTCCCGAGTTCCGCTGCCAGCGATCCAGATGCGTCGTGTCCTTCTTGCTGAGGTGTCCGTCGTTCTGTTTCGCTCCATCTTTCATGGTCCACTCGCTCGTGTTCCCAAGCCGGGGTTCGGGGCGGAAGGCAGATTTCGCCCTCACTAAGGCAAGACCCCTTCATTACCTACCGGCTGGAGTCGTGAAGCGTCGGGGATGATTCCGTGCGGCTTTCGGCAAAGATCTGCCGCACGCGGCGCGGAGTCACGCCCGATAGTCTTGCGATCTCACGCGTAGAGATTCCCTGGTCCTTCAGTGCAAGCACCAGTCTGCGGCGCTCATGATAGAAACAGGTGTCGCTCGGCACCCAGAGCAGGCCAGTGAAGTGCTCCTGAAGAGCACGCAACAAGTCGGACGGCAGGACATCCTTGGCATTAGCATAGTCTCGTTTCACTTTTCACTCCTCATCCTCCTCAGCCATGGTTGATCCACGTCTGGGTTGTAGAATCTCAGACGGTTCTCTTTCGATGTCGTTCCGACAATCTCGATTGACTGCGGAGTAACTTCGCCGATACGCACATTGCCATCCAGAAAGCACACCAGGCCGTAGTCCTGGCCGTAAGGGAAGCGAAGACATCCGCGGTTCTGGTAGAGCCTGGCTTCGCTCCATCCGAGGGAAAAGGCTCGGTCACGGATGGCATCCACCATGGCAATGGCCGACGGTGAAACCTCCTGTGTAAATGGCCAGTCGCCCTCTTTCGGGAAGAGATACTGCTGGACCGCACGAGGCGTCTTCTCCCGTGCGGCTTGTCCGGGAAGATATCGAGCATCCTGTTCGAATGTCTCGATTACCGGCGGAGAATATATCTTCGGGTCCAGCGTCTTGGCTGCGGAAAGTAGTACGTCCTCGCCGAAATGCTCCATGGCCCAGACGTGGATATCATTGAACCGGATACGCAACGTCTCGAAAGCAGATGATGAGATTCGTCCCGAGCCCGCAGCTCTTCTGGCCAGTGCCATTTTGCGCCTGAGCCAAGCGTAGTAATCTGGATCGAGCCTACGGTAACAGGTGTTGTCAATGCTGACGTCCCGAGCGTAGTACTGTAGCGTCAACGTCTCCCATGACTCAAGGTTCGTAGCCACGTAGAGCGCCGCTTCCTGCGTGGTTCCATTTCCGTGTGGGACGTTTTCAACAGAGGATGGGGTCTTCTCCTCGGTTTCCGGGACATCAATCGGTATTGTGTCCCTGGCCGTCTGTTCCATCATGAGTTTGAGAAGGCTCACTTCCGGTACTCCAGTTGGCTGAATTTCCTCGCGAGATACTTACCGGAACGAACCGGATACTGCCGGATTGCGAAGGTGCGAAGGGTCAAAGGCATGAAAAAGACCTTCGCAGGAGCCTTCGCATTGCTGTAACTGATTGATATGAAAGATAGATATGATAAAGAGAAGGTGAAGGTGCGAAGGTAGTAGGTAGAGTCATTCACGTGTAAGCGAAGAAATACACAGGCGAACCAGTCAGAGACCGGGGACCATAACTAGTGAGAATATTTTTCGCGTAAGGGGGGCTGACCCCGGAAACCCTTCGCACCTTCGCACGATCAATCTAACCATTTGGTGTGAATGGGCTTGCAGGCGCGAAGGTCGTTCACCGTTTGCGAAGGGTACCCTTCGCATAGTCCCAGCAGAGACATGGGTTTCTTCAGATGAGGAAGGTAATGTCGTAGGTGGCAGTGCGACGGACCGAGTGCGAAGACCGGTTGACGGTAATCTCGAACCCCACTTCCCGGATCGTCTCCAGGTCATTCGAGAACCGTTGGGCGAACTGCTGGACGGAGTTCATGTGGAATAACAGGCCGAAGTCCTTGGATAGGCGCTTGATGGCCACGAACAGGTCGCGGGCAAGAGCGCCCTTGATGGTAGTCTCGTCCTGGAAGTCAATCTGGTAGCGTTCGAGAAACGCCGCCTTGTTCGTCTTGGCGACATTGATGGCGGTGCTCTCCAAATCAGCTTCAAGCGCGTGGCGGTAGGCCTTGAAGAGTGACGCCAGGCAGGTGGCGATGGGGTTGGATTCGCGGGCGGTTTCGAGGCTGACGTTGTTGAGTGTGGCGATCCGGCTCACGAACTGCGGATGAAGTTCTTCCAGCGCCCGGTCGATCACCTCCTGCTGCTCCCCGGCGAGCATCATCAGGTACATGAGGCTCAGGTAGTCGTTGCATCGCCGCTTGCTGTGGTTTCCGAGGCTTCGGTGCAAAAGCCTCATCACCTTCTCCTGAGCGCCGGCCCGGAGCATGGCCAGCAGGTGGCTCGTGCGCTTCATCAAGGAAGAGACGATCAGATCGCGGTGCTCCCGGAGCGCGGCCAGAATTTTCGCTTCGAGGAAACAGTCACTCGCCTGCTCGTCCATGTCGAATCGGATGATGAACGAGCGGGACAGGATTTCCGCGAGTTCCCCTCCCAGCGGCTCGATGCCCGTGGTGTTGAGCAGGCACTTGGTCCGTTCGATGACCGTCTCGGTGTCCGTGCCGCTCTTGCGCTTTTCCTTGGCGATGCCGGTGATGCTGGTCAGGATGAAGGTCGTCAGGTCCTCGGTCATCTGTTTGACCTCGATGTTGTCGAGGACGATGAGCGGGTTCTGCGAGCCGTCGGTGTAGTTGGCCGCATCGGTGCTTTTCTTCTGCTGGGGCTCGCCGTAGAGCAGCGCTGAGATCAATTTACTCGCGGTGGTCTTGCCCGAGCCCGCGGGACCCTCGAACCGGGTCATGGGCCTCGTGCCTGCGAAATCGATCAAGAGGAAACAGGACAGCCACGAGAGGATCAGCACCCGATCACCCGGCGCGCAGGTGAGATTGTCGAGCAGCAAGTCCACAAGGAGCCGGTCGGCTTCGGCGGGATCGGCGTCAGGGAGGAAACGGATCGGGGCCAGCTTCCGCGAGCCGTCCAGGATGACGCCATCCGCATTGCCGCCGTTCTTGAGGATTTCGACGCCATCGGGGGTGATCTTGGCGATTTCGTGGTCGATGTTGTTCAGGTTGAAATAGACAGTCTCCCTGGCCACATCCGTGTGTAGCCAGGAGAAATGTTCCCGCACCTGCCCGCGCTCCACCGCCAGGTTCGCCAACACCTCGAAAAATGTGCGGCCGCCGCCGGTTGTCTGCACCATCCCGGTGTGCTTGTACATGAGGGACGCATAGAGCCGCTTGCGGCCGCGGTCGGGAGTATCCATCCACAGGATCGTGTCCTCGAAAAACATGAATGGTTCCCCAAGCGGGGTGCGGAAGAAACGTGCCCCATGGGCGATGAACCAATCATAGGCCGCTTCCGCCGCCTTCGCGTAATCCGGTGAACCGCGTTCTTCCTCGGTGTCGAACAACACCTCCTCGATCCGAGCCCGGCAGGAACCATGCGGCGCGTCTGTGCGCGGCTTCTCTTTTCTCTTGTTGTGCTTGACATGCGACCGTTGATCCTTCTGCATCGCGCGGACCTGGCTGCGCAGGGTGCCCAGAGACAAGCCCGATTTGCCGAACCGTTCCTGGATGAGTTTCAGATACCGATCCTGTTCCAATGGGGTAATGCGGGCGACCTCGCCAAGGATCGGTTCCAACAGTCGATTGCGTTCTTCTTCGGACACTTCGCTTGGCAATCGCGAGATGACGAACTCCAAGGGCGTCTCGGCCTTCGCCAGCAACTCTCCAAAGTCCCGGGCCGAGTGCCCTTCGGCGAAGTACTCGTTGACGTCGATCTTGGCTTCGGAGAGCAGGCGTTCGGCTTCACGGATTTCCTCCGCGCTCTTGCCTTCGAGGCGCTTGGCCAGCTCGCGGGCTCCCACCGCCGCGTCGAGAGCGAACCGCTCCCGCAACTCCCGGCGGGCGTTCTCGCGTCTTTCATCCAGAGGGAGAACCGCAAGCCGGGTCTGTATTCGGTGCTCGGAAAGGACCGCTGCGGTCTTGAGCGCGCCGTTCAACCCGGCCTGAGAGATCTCGTTGTCCTGGCAGACATAGACCGTCTTCACGTTGCGAAGACGCGGCAGCAGCCGCTCCCAATCCGCCTCGCGGATGCGGACGGTCACCGGCGAGACCGCCGGAAATCCCTGTTCCATGAGGGATATGCAGTCGGTTACCCCTTCGGTGATGATCAACCGCTCCGGTCCGGCGAGCAGACAGTCCTCGTTGTAGAGATGGCTGTTGTCGATGCACGGAGCGATATGCCGGCGGGTGTTTTCGTCGTGGACGGGCAGCTTCTTGTACTTGCCCTGTTCCCACGGCTTGTCCGGTGTCCACGGCGTCTTGCGGCCGATCATGAATACGACGCGGCCGCGGCTCCAATAGGGAAACACGATGCGCCGCTCGAAAAACGGATCGAGCCCGTCCTGATTGGTCGGGCGGAACGCACCGGATGCGGCGAGTTCCCTCGGGGCGAAACCGAGGTCCTTACCCGTCAGTTTCCGGATGACGCCGCCTTCGCCGTCGTTGTCCGCATAGCCGATGAGGAGCCTATCGGTTGTCTCGGCGGACAGTCCGTACTTGGATCGGAACCATTCGAGCGCGTCCGGATTCTCCTTGAGCCGCCGGTGATACTGTTCCGCCAGAGCCGTCAACACGTCGTGAACCCGCAATTCAACCAGGCGTTCGGCCTCCGCTTCCGCCAACTCCTCAGGCGAGAGTCCGTGCTTGGCCAACGACGGCAGCCCGGCCTTGGCCGCGAGGAAATCGCGGGCATGCTGATGGCTCTCCGGCATGGGGCCGGACTGGCCCCGGGTCACCCGGCCCGACTGGATGAACTCCACGAGCTGGAGCACATCGCCTCCGACGCCGCAGCCGAAGCAATACCAACCCTGCTTGTCGAGCATGACATGAAGGGACCGGTGCGATTGGCTATTGTGGTTCGGGCAGTCGCATTGGAGCAGGCGGTCGGATTCGTGCGTGACGCGGGAGCCGAGGAGTTCCCGGGCGACCGCGCCGATATCGATCTCGGTGATCCGCCGGTAATAGTCTTTTACATTGCTTAGCCGCTCAACTGCCACTTAGGCTCCATTTTCACCAATATCCACGCTGATTGATACTTACCGACCGGAAACACATTCTGACGGCGACCGGAAAATGTGTTGCTTTTCGTGCTCGGAAATGTTATTATTTGACATTTAATGCTCACGAGTGGAGATGGAGACGGCGATTCATGACTACCTGGTTGACTCTGGAAGAAGCAGCGAAGCACTTGAAAATCGGCAAGTCCACGATCTACCGTCTGGCTCGTGAAGGCGACCTGCCGGCCCATCGGATGGGCCGGGTCTGGCGGTTTGACGTCGACGAATTAGATGCCTGGGTGAAGAAACGACACACAATAGAAAAGAGGTCCCGCCCATGAAAGGACTGGAGATGTCAGGGCGCTTGTCTGACTTGAGCAAGGACCTGGGTTTTTCAACATTCAGAATGACTTGGTGGTGGGGCACGTGATGATAATGCAAGATGTGGGAAGCCTTGATATGCTTCTCTTTTTGGGTGCTGGCGCTTCGCAATTTGCCGGATATCATACGTTTCAGCGGTTTGGAGATCTTATGACTGATCCAGTCGTTCGATTACTGGAAGGGCTTCCCCACCAATCGGAAGAAACGCCACGACTTATTGAATCCTTGAACCAGGCACTCATGGCTATGCATCGCCCGACGACTCATGACAACTACCTCTGGCTACTTAACGACTACCATACGTTCTGCGGCAAGTTTGACACCCACTCTGGTATCCAAAATCGCTTCCCACGCATCAGAGACGAGATTCACGCGTTCGAGTCAATGATCACGACAGTCATCAATGACCTCACTCAGACAACCTACTGCCATTACAGCCGTCAACGGGACCTAGGTCCAGTCGGGCAAGAGGTTCGCTCGCTATATGAGGAGTTGGCGTTGCGGAATAGCAGAACAGAGCCATTTCTCCCCGTATTTACAACGAATTACGACCTACTTCTGGAGGATGTGTTCAAAGATAATCGTGATTCCTCCATTGCCGTTCCGCTCATCACCGGCATTCCTAGCCGAACCCGTAAGGGAGGGAAATGGAATCCAACGTACTACAATCGCAGGGGCGTTCATCTCTACCGATTGCACGGCTGCGTTGCTTGGTTCCGCGTCTCAGAAGACCAGTCACAAAGTACGGTGGCATTTGAACGGCCCGACAGCCTTGACGGAGACATGCTAGGCCGACTCTGCGTCATGTTTCCGGGTCGCGAACTCATGATTGGAAATGACCCGCACGGTTATGCCTTCAGACACCTATATTCGCATCTCTTGCGCTGCAAGAAAGCGGTTTTCATCGGGTTCAGTTTTCGAGACGATGATGTCATGCAGATTCTCCTTGCCGCAAATGCCACACGCGAGGAGCCTATACAAATGCGGATCATCGATCAAAGTATCGGGCCGGATGAGGTAATAGAAAAACTCCAGGGTGCAGGCCTTCGGTCGCCATTCATATCCGCTGTCCCCCCTGCAATAGCCATCAGATGTCTTCGCATGGATTTTGGAGACACTGGGTGCAAGAATAGAGTGCTCAATTTCCTTGACGAATAAGAGAGGAGTAGTTCCGATGCAGGAGAAAAGTAAACAGCCTCAGCAGAAGGCACAGGTCAGTGCAGATCGAGTAAGTGCCGTTACTGGGGAGAAAGCTCGATCCTATTTTGATATCCAAGGCGAGAGAGAGGTGAAAGCCAAGAAGGCGGTAGCTGACCGCATTGTTGAGAAATACTTTCACCCAGGGGATTCGATTCTACTCGACGCTGGTACATCTCTCCATCCAATAGCCACTAGGATCGTGGAAATGAGTTTCGAAAAGCCGGATGAGACGCATTTTACCATAATGACCCACAACTATAAGGCATTTGAGATTCTTGTCGCGGCGGACAAGAAAGCGAACCTAAACATAGTGCTGGCGGGGGGTCGGTACGATCAGGACTTGAATGCGCTGTTCGGAGCACAAACGGCCTCGAACTATGAGAAGTTCTACCCGCGGACTGTTGTAATCGGCATTAGCGGATTGGTGTCCGACACGGGCCTGTTCTGTCACGGCAATACTGAGGAACTGCAGGTCAAGGAACTCATATTTAAGAAAACCTGCATACGCAGAATAGTTGTTGCGCACCACACGAAACTGGGACTTCCGGACTCTTTCCTATTTGGCGCAACGCTCGGGTTGAAGGCTGGTGCAGTGGAAGGATGCACTATTGTTACGACCAAACCATACGGAGACAGCAGTAAGCAAATCCTGGACAGGTATCGTGGCGAGGTCAACGACCTGCGGAAGAAGTATGGGATTGAGGTGGAGGAAATCGACCTAGGCGAGCGTCGATGAGCCACTCAGGAAGTAAGCCATGCCTCGGTTGCTACCTAGCCGGCAACTGCCTCTTCAGACGCGGAGTGTCAGTATACGGGGATGTGCCGGCCAACAAGCCGTTCCTCGCAATGGCTTATAGCCGCGTGTGATCCGCAACGCTGAAGCGAGGATTCTTTATGCGAGACAACGGCGATTTCATTCAAGACCTCCGCAGGGAGATTGAGAGCACGCAAGCAAGGCGGCACAAATACGTGCTCGCAAAGCTTGCGTTCGTTACCGGATTGCTGCGTGTTGGATTGGCAGGCAAGGATTCCATAGCCACCGGGCAGCTACTCTACCTCGTTCCGCTCGTTACTTTCGTTTTCGACCTTTACATTTTGGGTGAGGATTTTTCCGTTAAGAGGGCAGGTCGATTCATCCGCGAGAGCGCGGGCTCACCTGATGAGGAGCGGACTTGGGAGAGAGCGGTAATACGCACACGAGACTGGTTCAGCTATTTTGCCGGTCCGCTTTCGTCGGCCCTCGCCTTGGTCGCTGCGATTTTTGGCTTGCGCCTTCTGAAGGCAGGAACTGCGCCTGTCTGGTGGATTGCTCTCGGTGTCGTTTTTGTGCTGGTCGTCCTCGTTCATCGCACGATTCAGTCGGTCATCCTTGATCGCTTTGATCACTATGTTAGCGACGACAGAAGTAAAAGGCACACGAAAGCTTAGCAAGATAACGGGGGCGAGCACAGACGGGCGACGTCGGTGGCCAATGCGAACGAGCAAGGCTGACCCCGACACCTTTTCAGGAGGTATCGAGGAATAGTACATGGATAAGCATTATAGTCTCTCGGATTTTGTGAACATGATCAGACTCCACAGGCCAGCAATTGACAGTCTGATTCAGGCAAAATCGTCAATGAGTCACATGGATCTGCTGGAAATATTCAGCTTGTCGACCGAACTGAAGGCAACCCGCTTCACCTACGTTATTGGTTCTATGAAGGGTTCTCAAGAAGACCAGTATGATGCCATGCTTGCTCGCTTTAGGAAGGCTGGTAATCAGAAGATCGTATCGATACTTCGGTCGAGGCGAGATCTCCCATGCATCGATATTCAAGAATGCGTTTGGCTTGTGAACCGTAATTCGGATAGGGAAAGAGGTCGCGATTATGGCTATCCTGATTATGGAGAATTCAAAGACCGGCAGTTTGTATCTGGCAGGGCAAATGCGTTTTCAATCGATTGGAGCATGTTGTCGGAGAGCGGCGATGAAGTCAACCAAGCTGAGCGGGCATTCAAGGCATGGAAGGTTCTCACAAGCACTGCTTCGACCACTCGCAATGTTACTTATGAAGATCTTGCTAAGGCCATAGGTATTCATCATCGTGCAGTTCGCTACGTCCTCGGACTCATACAGGACTATTGCATAGCGAGTAACCTTCCGCCACTAACTATATTGGTCGTTAACAAGCATACCAATAAGCCTGGGGCAGGATTTATCGCTTGGAGTCACGATAACCTTGAGGAAGGTCGTGGTCAAGTCCGCAGCTTCGATTGGGCTAAGGTGTCAAATCCATTTGAATTCGCTTCAGACGGCACTGCCGAAGACGAACTCGTTACTCAGATTCTCAAGAAACCCGACGCTTCCCATGAGATCTACACCAAAGTCAAGGTGCGAGGCATGCAGCAGAGGATATTCAGGCAGGCGCTGCTGAAAGCCTATGGCGGCCGCTGTGCTTTAAGTGGCGCCGGATTCTCCTCAGAGATGCTTGATGCTGCCCATATCATACCTTGGTCCCAATGCTCGCCTGATTTGAAAATGAATCCCCGAAACGGGGTCTTGATGCTTTGCTGTTATCATCGCTTGTTTGACATTGGAATTCTGTCCATAGACGTGGAGTATCGTGTAATCTTCTCAAACAAGACTGGTCTGAAACTAGCCAAAGCAGATCAGGCGCTTGTGTCCTCCCTACATGGGAGAAAGATTTCATTACCTAAGGACAAGGCACTCTGGCCCGACAAAAGCCTGATCCGTCAACGCAATGAAAGCAATGCCAAATAAAAGGTGACGCGTGTGCAGCTGACAACAACTCTGGTCAGGTTTCGGCTGCTTATAATGCTGAGCGCCTATGCGACAACATGGTAAATAAACTCCATGACCGGCCGTTGAATTAGCTAGGAACGATTGTGCGGAGAGAACAGATGGCTGGCTTCCTCTCGAAACTGTTCGGAAAGATGAAGATGTCTGTACCCCAGAAATCTGTTGGACTGGAGCGCCTCGCCCAGCATTCGAAGAGACCATCCGGACGGCGGGAGCCCCCAATCGAGCTTGACTGGTCGCAGGCCGAGTACATTCCTTTGCCGCCGTCACCGCCGACTTGGGAAGTCGATGGTCGTGACGAATTTCATCGCGAGTACAATGATCCGACGATTGCACCTCTATTTCAGGCTGGATTCAAGAACCAGCACGCCAAGGTGGTGAAGCTTACCGCAGGGCTTTCCCCGAAACAGCGTGAGGGAAGAGTGGGGCAGGTCATCGCCAAGGCCTACACCAAGCTCATCATCCAGCGAATGAAGTCTGGGCAGTTAGCGGCTGCGGCCAAGCGATGCATCGAGATGTTCGAGGTGGTTCCCAGTCACATCAAGGACGTCGATCGGCGACGTTTCAACCGTATCCTTACCCTAATGGATAAGGCGGGGAATAAGCACGATTACACGCCGGTCGATGTAGTAAGTCCGTCGTCGCTGCCGCTGTTCGCGGTCTCGGATGACACCCCTTGGACGCTTATGGATGAACGAAAGCTGCAGGGGGATGAACGGCCCGATCCCGCCTTCGACATCGCCGCCATCGATGCGGCAGGAACTTGGCTGCTCGACAGCTCCGGGGCCAGCGCGAAACGGCCGGCCGTGAAGAGCGTGCTCCGTCGGATGGATCGATGCGGTCTCCTTGTTGGAGAGAAGGCTCTGATGCATGACGCCTATCGAACGGGGACCGGCTCCGCGGGGTCCAGCATCGCAATCATGGACTCAAATGGGATTCTGCACATTTACGACTCGGCGTTGAAAACCGTTGCCGAATCGAACCTTCGGGAGGATTCGCGCGTGGTTGACCATTTCCGAACCATCGACACGAACTACTGGGGGGAGTTCAAATCCCAGGTACGAGCCGTGGATGTTGCTCCCGAGGGTGACCGGTACCTCTTCACCCTCGCCGACGAGGCATGGTGTTGCACGACATCTGGTCACACCGTCTGGGGCGTGGTGATGCCCCTCAAGGAAGGTTGGAAACGCGTCGTGGGTCGCAGCGAGCGCTTCGGCGTTGGTTGCGAGGTTTGCGAGGCGCTTCGGCTTTTCGACCTGTCATTGCCCGTGAGCCCCGCGGACATCAAGCGAAAGTATCGAGCGTTGGCGCTGGCCCACCACCCTGACCGTCATGCTGGCGATCCAGCTGCCACCGAGAAAATGAAGACCCTGAACAGAGCGTTCGAGGTTCTGACGGGCGTCGACCCGAACACGCTCGACTTCGAGGAATCCGACGTAACCTACTTCGCTCGGACGGCTCCCGACCACGTGATTGACGTCGACGGCTTCCGGCTTGAGATCACTATGACCGGTGGGACACCCCAAGACTGGGTCTACGCCGCAAGCTTCGCTGTCTCCGACGGCGCAGCCTATCTGGCAACCTACTCCGGTAAGGTCATTCTAGTTTCGCGAGAGGGTCGGCCTCTGGTAGTGTACGACATCGGTACTTGCCCCAGCGAAATCATCGACATAGGTCGGTATACGTACTTCCTCACGCCGACGCGGCTCTACGTCGTCGAGGACACTATCAAGCTCGCGGCCTTCCTCGACGTCTTTCAACAGGGCCGGCTGCTGGTCTCGAAGTCCGGGTTTGGGCTGCTCACGAGTAAGCGATTCCAATGGTTCACGGAGGCGGGTGTGAAGGTCGGTGAGCTGATGACGCGCGATCCGATTCGGGCGATCCATGCAACCGAACGCGGCTCGGTCGTGCGGACCCGGCAGCATCAAATCGAAGTACGGGGGCTCGCAATGTGAAGCGCTATTAGGTCGAAGGTAAGATGAGGAGTGAGCTAATAACAGCATGTAGCGGACCTTCCACTGCAACCTGTTGATACAACAAACTAATTGGACCCGAAGGCGCAGGGCTCTTGTTCGTGCGTCTCGATGACGACCTTGACCCTATCCAGGTCAGAATGGGGAGAGGGCGTTCTACCGTACACAGTTATACTTCCCTATGTGGCTCAGTACACCGATAGGAGACCGCGAACGAGGCTCATCGGCGGCCAGATAGGATGTGACGGGTTTCCTTCGGTTCTTAGTCAAGAAACAACGAGAGAAACGTCTTTCGCTCATTCTGTTTTCGCTTCTTCGCGCAGTCTGCGATTCCCCAGCGATCACCGATGATGACAGCCGTCTCCTTGGCCCGGGTGACGCCGGTGTAGAGGAGATTCCTGTGATGCATGAAGGAGTGGGCTTTGTGGACCACCACGACGGCGCATGGAAACTCGGAGCCCTGCGCCTTGTGAATTGTGAGGGCGTAGGCAAGCTGGATGTCCTGCATATTCGGAGACCCGGCCTCGATTTCCACCAGCATTGCGTCGAACTCGATAATGAGCGAACCGTCCCGTGCGACATTCGTGACAACGCCCACTGCGCCATTCATGACGCCGATCTCATAGTTGTTTCGGGTCTGGATGACCTTGTCGCAGGGGAAGAGCTTCGGCCTGCGACCGGCCGGAGCGACCGGAACCTCCACACCCCACAGTTTACGCTGAATGAGTCGCTGCAACTCCCGGTTCAGATCGTGCGTGCCAAGCGGTCCCTTGTGGGTCGGCGTCAATACCTGGACATCCGACACGAGGTCAAAGCCGAGTCGTTTGTCGAGCACGTTTTCGAACAACTCCAGTAGGAAACGCTGGGCGTCCCATTGGTCGGAGAACTGATCCACCATGTACCACGCACGGCGGCCGGGGCCTTCCGGCTCGCTGGTCTTGCGTACTTCGCCGTTCAGAATTGCGATGCTGTTTTCCTTGAGGACCCCTGCCTGCCTGACGACTTTGTCGAGAATGACCGCCGGCACAACTCGCGACTGGACGAGATCGCGTAACAGGTTACCAGGACCTATCGGAGGAAGCTGGTTGTGGTCACCCACCAATACGACAGCGGTTCTATCCAGATTGATCGCCTGGAACAGTCGCCAGGCCAACGGCATGTCCACCATAGAGACCTCGTCCACAATGATCACATCGGCGTCGATGGGATTGTCCGGACCGCGGCCGTAGTCCATGCCATTGAAGCCGAGCAACCGATGAATCGTACTCGCAGAGTGCCCGACGACCTCTTCAAGGCGTTTGGCTGCCTTGCCGGTGGGCGCAGCGAGGACGACACGCAGATCACGTTCCGAGTATATACTTGTGATGGCCGAGACGGTAAACGTCTTGCCGCTTCCTGCCCCGCCGGAAACAAGGGAAATCGAATGCCGCAGAGTGGTGAGCGCGGCTTCCCGCTGGCCGTCATTGAGTTGGGGAGCAGTCTTCTGCACCAGGGATTCGAGACTATCGGTGCCGGCAAAATGGGGATTAGGCAGGCGGGCTTGCCGAAACAACACCGCTATGTCTTCCTCCATTTTGCGGATGTCAGGTCTGGCGACGAGGAATCGTCCACCGTGTGCGGAGCACGAAAGAACATCTTCATCAATGAGTTCGCTCAGTTTCTTTTCGATCCGGTCGCGGCTGTCGAGGACGTCCATGACAAGCAGCGTGTTGGCCTGGTCGATCAACTCCTCGAACTCGATCCAGCAATCGCCTTCCTCCAGCGCCTCCCCAACGCAATGGAGGACGCCGGCACGGATGCGGGCCGGATCATCTTTGGCCATCCCCATCTTGCGGGCAATCTTGTCGACCCGTTTGAATCCAAACCCGCGTACCTCGCGGACGATGATGTACGGGTCGGCCTTGAGCAGACTCAGTGCGTCATTGCTGAACTTCTTGACCAGCGTCGTCACCTGGTGATGGGTGAGCCCGTATGCGGCCAGCCACGTGATAGCCCTGTTGGTTGCCCTGGTCTTGCCCCACTCGTCGCGCAGCTTTTCGACCACCGCCAGTGGGACTTTCGCTGTCTCAGCAACCGTCTCCGGTTGTTCTGTGATCACCCGGTCGAAATCCGCGCCAAAACGTTCGGCGATCATCCGCGCTTTGACCGGGCCGATGCCCTTCATCTTCGGATGGTTGGCCAGGTAGTTGGCGAGTCCTTCGGCATCCAGATCGAGGTCGTATTCCATGCCCTCGACTTCGAATTGTCGGCCATACCTCGGGTGTGTCACCCAGCGGCCGTTCAACACGACCGGTTCGTTCTCACGGGCGAAGAGCCGCCCGGCGAATTGCACCTCGTCGCCGTCGGCCGTCACGAGACGTCCGGCGGAAAACCGTGGCCCGGCATAGAAGACGGTGTCGATCCGCCCTCGAATTGTCGTTTGAGCGTGTTTCAAGTAATCGCCTCTCAGCAAACCGCAGCACAGCGCGACTCCACGCCGATTTTCAATGTTCATATACCGGAATGATTTGCGGACTGTCGAAGGGTGGTTCGATTGGGAATGGAATTGGCTTTGACTTTAAGGGGATCGAGAAGTTATATTGTTTCGAGATAATGAAGTACGGGAATTGTAAGAGGAGTTCCATGCCGATTCGCATAAGGCCCTGTGATGAATTGGGGGACGAAACGCGTGTGTCTGAGGATGCCGGCATCAGCCTGCTTCTAAAGGGCTGCCGAACTACTCGGTGCTCCGGGAGGCAATGTCAGTTTCGGGTCCAATGCATATCGACGAGTATGTTGTCGGATCAGACGTGACAAGGGGGTGCTATGCGCAATAAGAGGCAGGTCGGTCCTAGTATAGATTGGGACAAGGTCGCTCGGCTGTTCCTTCGTACAATTCCAGTCTTGCCCGGCCCCGAAATCTATGATTTGCTCAAAGACCTTCAGCGCTCGCGTGACGATTTGGGACGGAAGGTGAAGCGGGCCGCTTCTGCCCTGGAAGACGCAGCCACTCTGGTCGCGGAACTTGAAGGCGAGCTCAAAACGAAAGTCGGACAAGTGGAGAAGTTGAAAGCCGAATACGAACGTTACCAGCAACTGGCGACATTGGAGGAGGACAAAGCCAAAGCCCTTATAGAACAGCTCCAACAGACTCTTGGCGCAGGACGATCTCGAGAGAGGTGGGTCGCTCTTGCGATAAATCTCGTGGCTGGCATCATCGTATTCGTTTTAGGAGTGTGGTTATCGCCGTGGATTAGGGTTCTTCTCGGTATCGGAGGATGAGGCCTAACAAGGCGAAGCAGAAGGATGAAGTATCGCGCCACCACTGATGCGGAACGTTAGGCAACATCTAAGGCCAATGTAAGATAGTTAAACCTAGAGAGTCATGGCAAACGAAAAACATCTCAAAGCCCTTGAAAAGGGAGCCCGTGTCTGGAATACTTGGAGAAGACGGGCTAATGTATACCGAATTGATCTTTCAGGAGCCGATCTTGGCGGCGGGAATTTTAACGGTTTTGATTTCGCAAGAGCAAATCTAGAGGGCGCAAATCTTGAAAAAGCTACGCTCAAGAATTGCATACTAGAATGTGCTCTCCTCCGCAGAGCCAACCTTGACCAGGCGAACCTTATGGAGGCAATTCTTGACGGTGCAAATCTCGCAGCGGCTTCACTGAAAAGGGCAAATCTCGAGGATGCCCTACTTCGAGAAGCGTGGGCTGTCTCCTCAGATCTTGATGAATTGTATGGGGACGATCATGTGATGTCAAGCGAAATGCCATTAGCGGGACTTTCTACTCTCCTTCTTGAGACGAACCTCTCGATGGCTGATGTCGCTGAGGGATCCCTTTGCTCCGCTATCATCAATGGAGCGAAACTAACCGAAACTGTACTTTCTGGAACCAATCTGGGTTATACACAATTTCGAAACGTTGATATGACGAAAGCGATGCTTCGAGGAGCCAATCTTGAGCACACTTTCTTCAAAGATGTCACACTTCGCAATGCCGATTTCAGCAACGCAGAAATGGTTTCAACGATATTTGCCAATGTTGACCTCAGTGAAGCTCTTGGGCTACATTCAACACGTCACACTGGACCTTCAACTGTGGGTGTAGACACAGTGTATCGGTCTAAAGGTCAGATTCCCATGCAGTTCTTGCAGGGATGCGGTTGCCCTAATCAGTTCATAGAATTTGTCGCAGCGCAAGCGAAGACACCCATCAAGTACTACTCCTGCTTCATTAGTTACAATACCAAAGACAGCGTTTTCTGTGAACGCCTTTACAGCGACCTCCAAAAGTCGAACATAAGAACATGGTATTTCCCTCACTCTGCAAAATGGGGTGAGCCAGTATGGAGCGAGATCAGCAGCACCATTAAGATTTATGATAGGATAATTGTAATATGTTCAAGAAATTCGTTGATAAGTGGTCCAGTGCTTAGAGAAATCGAGCGAGCTCTTGACCGGGAAGATAAAGAGAAAAGGAACATATTGTTTCCCATACGAATCGACGACTTTGTATTTGAGGAATGGCAACACCCGCGAAAGAGGGATTTGCTTACAAAAGTGGTCGGGGATTTTGTCGGATGGAACGAATCCGAGGTTAAGTATGAAGAATGCTTCAGAAGGCTACTTGCCGCCTTGGCGCAAGAATCGTGATGACAATGCAGAGAAGCGATTTTGAATCGTACCAATGATCGGCCTAGCGCGCCGCTGAAGCAGCCAGTGGCTGTAGAGACGATTTTTAAGTTTTGAATATGGCGCTGTGGCTGAGCGTTCTGGCGTTAAACGTATTACCGCCACGGAATCCTCATACCCCTCGACGGAGTAATCCCCTGCAGGGAGTGCCTTGCGAGTAACAATCACACGCTTGGGGTCGAATGCGTAGGGCTCCTGTTCCCGCGTATCGACGACGATGGTAACTCGGTTCTCACACATCTGCCGCGGGGAATTCCGCATAATCGGGTCAAAATGGCTGGAGGGCGTCCTTGGCCGCCGTATCGTAGTTGTCCCCGCTGTCTTCGAGCACGATGCGCCGGTTGAAGTAGACGTTTTCGTTTTCGCCCCGGGTACGCTTGGTCACCTCGATCTTGACATTGAGCAGCTTGTCGAGGTTGTTGGGAAGCTCAGAGAGCTTTTCGAGATCAAGTCCGCAGGTATGCAGGTCCGTTTTGAGCCACTTGATGTTCTCGCGGGTGGCAATCACGTTGTTGCGCCAGAGGAGTCTTCCGCGGAACTGCGGCGCGATCACTCGAAGCGTCCATTTGAGCATGGGATTGCCCGAAGTTTGCGCGCGTGTCAACTCCACCCGCTCGATGTTCACCTGGTATTTGCCGTCGGGGATCGGTTCAAACTCCCGGTCTTCAACTTCGGCTTGCGCGAAATCATCGTCGAACTGCGCAAGGTCGAGGTCCTCCGAACCGAGCGTCTGATCGTTGTGTCCGTAATCTTCGTTCTGCATGGTTTGATCCTCCATCTATGGGTTATTTACCGGCGGGAACGGGGTTCTTGTCACGCGAATCCCCCGGTGCCGAGGTCGGTCGCGAAGCACTCGCCTTGAGTGCGGCCGCCGGCCTGTTGAACGCTTCAGTGAACTTGGAGAAGTCGAGGTCGATGGTTTCGGGCAAGCGTCCCGTCCGATCACCCGCCTCGTAGTGCGGACTCGGCTTGGTGCGCATGACGCGGCGATAGGAGGTCTTTCCCTCCTCATCGGTCACCGCATCGAGGTCGCAGTAGAGGATGAGGTCGACCATCCCCAGCACGATCTTGCGGGCCTTGTCGGGCAGAGTCGGAACGATGCGGGTGTATTTCCCGGTGCGTGTCTCGATCTCTTTCTCCACCGAATGGGAAACCAAGAAGAGGCCGTAGGGAAGAAACGCCAGCTTGGTCAGGACGCGATGGAGCTCGTTGTTGATCAGCGCCCAGCCTTTGCCATAGCCGAGATCGGACTCGTGTTCGATCTTGAACTTGGCGCAGATGTAGTCGCTGCACATCCGGTAGGCATTGTCGATGGTGTCGATGATTACGGTCTTGAATGGGTGCTTGCCCTCGGCGATCTCACTGCATGCGGCGAGCAGTTCGTCCCATGACCGGATGGGAACCTGGTACACGTCCAAGGCGTTCAGCCCCGGCTCAGTGGCCAGGAACAAGGCCCCGTCGGAATGCGAGCACCAGGTCGATTTGCCGATCTTGCTGCGTCCATACACGAGCACGGTCAGATCGGCCAGGTTCTGTTTCTGCGGTGTTGTCTTGGTCGGTAGCATATATCTTCTCCTTTTCTTGTCCTCAAAATGCCGGAGCCTCATTCACCGAGGCTTCATTCCGCAGCTCTTCATGCGGTGGGACTTTGCGGTAAAGGTTGTCGATGATGTTGGAACTGCCGTCGGAACGACAGAGCGGGAAATACGCGCAGGGCCGACGGTAGTGGAAACAGAAGGCGGTGTTCTGATAGAAGACGCCGCGCCGTCGGGCGTCGAGGAACGCCTGGGTCAGTTCCCACAGCTCGGCCTGCAGCGTCTCGAAGCGGTCGCGGGAGAGATAGAGCATCTCCCGGTGGAACATGCCCGGCTCGGTGTACTTGGCGGCCAGCCGCTCCTGAAACTCGTCGTCGCTTTCCGGGCGGCGGCGCTTGGCGCTGCTCTTGCCGGTCTTAGACTTTGCGATCAGATCGGCCCGCCGCGCCTCGAACTCGGCCTCGGTTTCGCCACGTCCCTGTTGCGGACGGGCCTTGACCAGGATATTGTAGAGCACACCCGCGATGCGGATGCCGAGCGTCTGTTCCACGTAACGGGAGTAGAGGACGATCTGGAAGTCGGTCCAGAGCCGCTCCAGGTAGTCGGCGTCCACCTGCGAAGCAGTCTTGTGCTCGAGCAGGAAATGCTCGTCGCCGATCCTGACGACGCCGTCCACCTTCCCGGCCAGCATGAAGCTTCTGGATGAAGCGCCGGTGGCAGGGTTGACGATGCTCCCCTCGAAGGTCTTTTCGAGGGCGACGACATTGAACTCCTCGCTCGCATAGCAGGCCGCGTAGCCCTTCATCATCGCCGAAGACAGATGCCAGTCCCGCTTTTGGTCCTCCTCTTGTGCACGGTTGGCGTAGGTCCGGTCGATGAAATCAAGGACGGGCCCCAGGTCTCTGCTGGAGTGCCAGATCTCCAGGCACTTGTGGATCACCGTGCCGAAGGCCAAGTTGTGATCCTGCTCCAAAGGGACCAACTCGTGGATGTACCGCCATTCGCAAGCCTTGCGGCAGTTGCGGAACAGGCTCCACATCGAGTAGGTGGTGATCGTGGCTGCACCCATTACGCTGCCCCCGTGGCTTTCAGCTCCGGAGAGACCGGAAGCGCGTCTCCCACCCGTTCGACCTTGAACGCCTCTTCACCGAACTCGCGGGAAAGGAACCCGGTGAAAATCCTGGCAATGGCGCGTCCGACATCGGTCGCCGCGTCCACCACGCAGGAACGCTTTTTCGAGTCCAGGCAGAAAGACGCATCGAGTCGTACCAGGGCGCGACCGTGCAGGCTCTCTGCGGCGAGTACCGCCAGTAGCAGGGATTCCTCGACGTCCTGAATCGGGACCTTGGAATCGAAGTTGTATCGGTAGAGTTCTCGGTTCATGATCTATCCTCCATTCCGTTCAGTGCGGTTCGTTGGAGGGCGCGCCCGGGCCGGATACCGTTGGGGTTTTCTCGAACGCCTCGCCGATATCCGACCCAGTCAATACCTACCGGAAGCGACTCCGGACCGTCGGACGGTCAGAGGTAGTCCTTCAGTCCGGCGTCCTCGAAGATCGCGCGCAGTTTCTTGATGGATTCGTAGATCGTACCCCGCGGAATCCCGGTGTCGCGGGAGATCTCGGTGACTGTATCAGTATCTAAGCGCTCGCAAAGCTCCCGAAGCTCGGGCGGCAGTTTCTTGATTGCTTCGTAGACATCGAGAGATAGATCGCGCAACTCCGATGTGGGTCGTGAGGACTTGCCAGTACGGCGCAGGTAGTCCTCCTGGTTAATGGTCTCCATGCGCTCCACGGAGCCACCTTCTTCATCCTCGAACCGGTCGTTCAGGGAACACCGGCAAAGCCGGTAATCCCTCATCCCGGCCTTCTGCGATTCGATAATAGTGGCGATCTTGTGCTCTACCACCCGGGCGATGAAGGTATTGCGCTGGGCACGTTTTGGATTGTACTTCGGCAGTCGTCGGAACAGGTCCAGCAGCATTTCCTGCTCCAGGTCCTCGCGGTCGGACTCTGTGAATCCGACCCGTCCGACCAATTGTTTCGCCTTGTACTTGATTAGTTGAACGGCATATTCGCCGACTGCTTCGGGGTGATTGTCGAAACCCATTGGGACCTCCTCGTGGCCGAGGGGGCGTGGGTGCCGACGGAAGCAGTGACCACTATAAGAAGAGGCGTCGCAGGTTCACCGCGTCAGCGGCACCCACAACGCCTCCACTTCGTGGCCGGTTAGTTGTCAGGCAGCGAAAAGCTTCATTTATTATTGGGGAGCCAACCCCCGCTCTCAGGCAGTGTTCTCCTCGAAGATCATCTTGAAAGGAAGACCGTGCTTGACTTCAAGAGAGTGGATTACTCCGTTTCCCAATGCTTCGACCTGCGCGAAGAAATCGCGCACTTGAGCCTTGAGCACGAAGTCCTGTTTGGTGGCCTCCGGTCGCGGACCGTTTTCCGCGCAGAACTTTATCTCTCGGACCACGCGCGGCGGCGGATCAAGAACCAACTCGCCGTTGCGGATGACAATCCGCTCGATGCGGCCGAAGTTGATGTGTTGCATCAACTCTGTTAGCTGCGTCTTCGGTAGTGAGAGGCAAGACTTGGTGGTGTCACGATTGGTCTCCTGCATATCACTCCTTCGGTATGAGGGTGGTCACAAGAGCGACGCACTGTGCGCCGACTCGCTACCCTCTGGAGCTGTTGCAGGAATTGATGGTGGGAAGTATGGAAGCGCCCGCAACTCGGTGAGCGCTCGTGTGTTAAGTCATGCCGTATGATAATTGCAGTTGCAGCAAGACAAGCCAACTGCAAGAGATAAGGCTACCCCTTGAACTTCATGACTTGTTCAAGGTCGTCGGCAGCCTTCCACAGAATGGCGATTTCCTTATCCGACGGATCATTGATAGCGCGGGAGACCGATGACTCGTGGATGTTTAGTTGCGCGGCAAGCTGTTTCTGGGATGGCCGAGGCAACAGAGCGGAGCCAAGCCCGCGATCACGTGAATTGAAGGCATGATCACGTGCCGCCCGAAGGTGTTCTCTCAGCGCCTGCCTAATGGCATCGATAGTAGCTGCGCGCGATGCGCGCTTTTTTGGTTTCTTCTTGGCAACCTCTGCGATCTCAACGACCAGTTGACGCTCAATGCCGTCAACATCAACGGCAATGCCCTTGTCGCAGAGACCAATTACAGTTCGCAACTCGATGACGGACTCACAGGGTACTTGCAGAAGGTCTTCGTCAGGAGGCTGTCCAAGGAAGAAGATGACCGGTGAGCGCCCCTTTGGCAACACATCGGCAAGCTGCGCTGCGTCGGGCCATGCCAGCCCTCTGGCTGCCCAGATAGTCCTCGACTTCCCTACAAGGGCCACGCGTCCCAGATTCCAGACTCGGCTCGGGGACACTTCCGCGATACCCGCCGATGCCGACAATGCCAACGATAGGGAGGTGAGAAGCGGAAGATAGTCCACGGTCCATTGTATCAAACGTTCGCGCGGCACCTCGACTCGACCGTTTTCCGGACACGTAATGAAGAACCGGGTCACATGCTCCGGATATACAATCCGGTCCACTTCTTCAACGTGTCCTTCCGCACAAGCATCGCAGACTACGTGCGTCGCAGTAGCTGCTTGCCTAACAAGGCCAAGCCCCACCAAGCGGTCAAGATCATGGCGCGAGATCGCCGACATGTCTTCCAAAACAAGCGCTGGAGACGGATTATCTGCGCAGCACCAAAGAAGGTCAAGTGGGTCACGCGACATCGATCTTCCACCTCTTGAGATATTTTTCGCCGAGAAGCCGTAGTTCTTCGCGCTTACTCTTCAGGTCGCATGAGTTCGGATAGGTAACACTGAACACGAGGGAGTTGCTACGGGCACTTCCATTGAGCTTGAAGCTGAGTGTGGCCTTGGTCACATGCAAGATCGACTTCGGCAATCGCTTGCGGTTCAGGTCCTCCTCCAGCATATCATGGATGTGGTCTGCCCCCTTCTGTGGATCAGGCTCCAGTGTGATGCGCCTGCGCCGCCGCCCCAGGATCGAAAGACGTAGACATTTGATAGAGACCTCCTCGATACCGTCTTCCGGATCAGTCGGAAACGGGAAACTCCGTTCCATGAGGCCATCGAGCTGATACGGTCTCACGTTTGGGTCTTCAGGGGCAAGATGCTCGCCGAGGATGATTCTGCAGAACACACTCTGGAGTGGTTCGACGACCTTCTTGCCGCCTTTGGCATACATCTCAAGCGTGGCTGAGTCGTGGTCATATGCGAATACCACTTCAAAGGCCCGCCGTTCGAGCGTCCGCTGGAAGTTGCCGGCGTCGTCGAAATTGATGTAAGTATTCGCGTAGTCACTCAGGTACACGAAGTAATAGTGGTGATTGCTGCCGCGCGGGAAGTAATCGACTCTGCAGTGGTGTCCTCGCCCTTGGCGGTCACGGTAGAAGGCCGACATCGCATCCTGCAGCGCCCGCAAGGCTTCGGCATCTGTCTTAGGCTTTGCCATGGGCATGTTGCCACGCTTTATCCAAGATCGCCCACCGGAGAGACTGTCCGCTTTGGCGAACCGGATAGCCGGTTCCCAGATGTTCGGCCGGTTCATGAAGCACCAGATTGCCTTGTCATAGCGGCTGTCCATGGAATCAAGGACGGAAGACAAGTCCTCTCCGCCGTACTGCCCCTCCTCGATAATCACTCGTAGTCCGTCCTCGTTCGCCATCGAGTGGACATCGTGGAAAACGATCTCTATGACTTTGCGCGGCCTTTCCGGCAGAAGCTGCCAGGCGTCAAAGATACCGTCTATTTGGGTATTTGAGAACACGTCCCATTCGACGTCGAGTGGATTTCCTTGATGTTCGAAAAACTCCCTGAGCAACGGGTTCGAAACCTGTCGCAGAACCCGTTTGGGATTGAATTGTTGAACCATAGTTTCAATCTCCTTATACTATATACTATGTGTAACTAGTGGCCTAAACACTAAACGTTTAGGCCAAAAAAAAGAGAAACCACCTTACGACCGCCGCCGCTTGGTCTTTGACAGATTCGTTACGGTGACGTTCATGTTCTTCTGCCGGGCGCGTTCTACGGCCAGGTCCATATCTGATTGCGGGACGCGCAATATCTTCTGCTTGTTAGCCTGCGTCGACAATCGAGATAGCGCCTGATCGATCTTCCTTGGAGTGCCGCCGCGTTCGACTTCAATGGCGGTAGCGCCGAGAATAGCATCAAGTCTGCGTCCGCCAGAGATGGGCACCTCCGTGCGTGCGGCCCTTCCCTTGCCCAGTTTGTGAGATCTGCTTTCTGACATGATAATGTCCTCCTACAAGAATTACGGTTAAAGGGTAAAGAGACCAGGCCCCGGTTGCTTGGTCTTGATCAGCCCGAGCCCAATCAAACGAATCTGCATTGCCTGCCCCGAAACGTTGAACTTGCCAGCAAGTTCACGAGCGCAGTCCACTGTCGGCAGTTCATCCTCAGCCAATCCCCATTTCGCCGAAAGGTCGGCCATCTCATCCTCAGCGATGTAGGGAGTCCTGCTGCCGTGCAATGATTCCCAGGCCCTGAATACCATGTCCTTTGGCATTAACAAGAAACCGGAGAAAGTGTCTGCCTGCCATTCAATTGGCTCCTTGCGAGAGCAAGTGCGACACACTATTGATGGCTGTTCACTTTTGCCGAATAGGGAAGTCTGATCCTGGTTTTGCATGAAAAGGTGGCGGTGTAACTCCCAGTGCCCAACCTCATGTGCGACCGTAAAACGGTAGCGGCCTTCCTTTGATGGATTCTCAGTCGGATCGAGTGACTGATCAATCAATACACGTCGATCCTGGACCCACGTAGCGCCAAGCACGTCCGACAGGCCGAGTTGCTCGACCAGATCGTCAAAACCCAGGCTAAGCTCCAAGTGTGCTTCAAGGATTTCCTCGACCGGGATCGGCGGTTTCTCAACGACACCGTATTCCTGGCCATACTCCCCAAGCAGCTGCAGAGTCGCCCCTTCGATTTTGTCCATGGGTAAGAACTTGACCTTGGTCATCACCGCCTCGCGTACTACTTCTCTTTCTTCTTCTGGACCTGCTCCGCAAGCTCACGAAGCTGTTTGTCGGACATCCCCCGCGTACTCCTGAGCAGATCGGGCAGCACGGAAGGCCTATTACGGATAATCTCGCTCAGTTCCGGATCGACCCGCCCCGCAAGTGCCAGTAATTCGTCCGGGTCAACGTCAAGGAGTTCAGCCATTCTCATGATCTTCTCTGGTCTTGGCGGGTCGAACTCACCGCGCTCCACTTTGCTTAGAAACGTCGGACTAATGCCAACGGCATCGGCGAACTTCCTCAATGTGAAATTCGGGTCTGTTTTGGCCTTCGCTTTTCGAATTTCACGGAGGTGATCACCGAATTTCTTGTTTCCTGCCATGACCGCACTCTCCGTTTGATTAGTTTCCAATGCCAAGCAAGGGCAATCCCTTTGGCGTTGCCGCGTCAAGGATCAAGTGACTGACGTAGGCTGCCGATGCCACCACCGTCGCCATTTTCTGTTCAGGAGTCATATGCGTCGACTTCAAGGCTCTCTTGTTTGCGTATGCAATCCCGAGCAGCAGTGCAACGCTATGAAAAGGACCTCGGTGATTGGGAAGTAGGGCTGGTTCGAGAACATCAGCACTGATCCCGACAACAGCTCCGCATCCTATTGCGGCTGTCACTCCTCCCAGGGTCCAGTCCTCATTTCGAAACCGCTTGACCAAGCCATAAATGGCCAGCCCGGTAAGCGCTCCAACTGCGGCATGTGTGCTTCCATTCGCCAATACTGATTCTCCTTAATCTAAATACGCCATCTGGCGCGCTGTATTCCGTGTACTTGATACTAAACGGCGGAAGCTTTGTCAACACATTTTTCCGATGAAGCAGAAAGGAAGACGGGTGGCCGTGTAACACAATGTGCGCTATGAGGGTACGGGGGGCGAAGTGACGGGGTGCCGGGAAATGGTGAGACGCGCAGCGGGAAAGGCTATTGACGGGATTGGGAGCGATCCTTGACCAGCTTCTCCCACATCTTGCGCTGGCGGTGCCAGTGGGGGACGGCAGCGATAGGACGGACATCTCTTTCCTTGATCGGGTCACGGCCTGTAGTGGTCCGGGGGAGAAACAGGATTTCCTCTTGGATGTCCGGAGCGAGGTTTAAGAGACTCATGATCTGTGTGATACGTGCGCGTGTCACGTAACCCAGGCGGGCGAGGTCGGCATAATCACTCACCTCTTTGTTGCGGATCAGGTCGGCGAACCGAATCGCCAGCGCCATCAATCGTGAGAGACGGGGCACATTGCCGGCCTCGACGTTCCGCCTTCCAGAATCCGGCTCTAATGCCCGTTTCACGCTGGATTGGTTCCCCCTCTTGGGTCGGAAGGTCCAGGTCACTTCCAAAGCACTGGAGCCTGGATCGTTCTCAGTCACATTGTCATGCTTCATCGTAATCTCTCCCCGATGGATAGGTCTTTTCTTTCGCAGAGTGCCTTGATGCCGAGCGACCGGAATGTCACCTTTACACTCCCATCTCTGCCGTCGTATCCGATGCGCTCGATAAGAAGCTTGATGATCCGAGATTGCTCCCGAGAATTCAGGGACTCCCAGACTGGCTTGAAGGCGGACAGGGACCGTGCTACGTCCTCTTCGTCAACTGCTTCCCTCTGCAGTGTGATGATCTCCTCTTCGATCTCAGTCATCCGTTGTTCGGCGCTACGAATCTGATCCTGGAGATCGGCCAGTTGGTCAATCGCGGGGCCATCGACTGAAATCCTTGCCGGTTCCCCGATGAGCTTCAGCAGTCTTAGATGTAGACGCCTAAGTTGTTTCTTCTGGATGAGTCGTTCTCGGTTCAGGTCCGCCAGACGGTTTTCCGTCTTTGCCCGGACCCGCTTCACCGTCTCTGCGATAATCTCCTGGTTTGAGCCGATCCCATGAATATGCTCAACGATGAATGACTCGATGTCGTGGGCGTTGATAGATTTGGTGGGGCATGCCGACCACCCTCGCTGCTGGGCATTGAGGCAGACGTAATAGCGGTAGCGTCGGTTCCCCTTGGCGGTGTGGGTGTGCATCATGGCGGTACCGCAGGGGATGCAATAGAGCAGCCCTCTCAGAATCGCTCCGTGCTTGCTGGGCATTTCCGCCCCGCCGCTGCGAGCGTTCTTCCGCAACAGGTCCCGGACTTTCTGCCACCGGTCCTCGCTGATGATCTGTTCGTGTTCTCCGGGATAAGCTGAATCCTTGTATCTTACCTTTCCGGTATAGACGACATTAGTTAGCAGACGGAACAGGCCATTCTTGGTGAACGGCTTGCCTCCACGCTCATGTCCTTTCTTGGTAATCCAGTGTTTCGTGCGCCAGTCACGTCGGTTGAGTTCCTGCACGACCATGAGTAGTCTTTCATGCTCGAGATACAAGTCGAAAATCGCACGAACCCGTTCAGCCTCCTCCGGGTTGATGACTAGCCGACCAGCTCGTGAGTCAACATCATAACCCAACACCGGCATCCCACCGGTCCATTTGCCCCTCCTTCTGGCTGCTGAGATCTTATCGCGAGTGCGCTCTGAGATAATCTCCCGCTCGAACTGAGCGAAGGACAGCAGGATGTTCAACGTGAGCCGACCCATGGAACTGGTCGTGTTGAACTGCTGGGTGACCGAGACGAAACTCACACCGTGTTTGTCGAAAAGTCCCATGATCCGAGAGAAATCGAGAAGCGAGCGACTCAAGCGATCCACCTTGTAGACCACTACGCAATCAATCTCTCCTCTTTCGATGTCGGAGAAGAGTCGCTTGAGCGCCGGGCGTTCCATGTTACCGCCGGTGAAACCGCCGTCGTTGTAAGCATCGGGTTGACAAACCCAACCCTCATGCTGTTGGCTCTTGATGAACGATTCGGCCGACTCCCGCTGAGCATCCAGGCTGTTGAACTCCTGGTCAAGCCCTTCATCTGTAGACTTACGGGTATATATCGCACATCGGACAATCCCATTGTTGCCCGGGCATATACTTCCTGACGGGGAATAAGCCTGACTTCCGGATTTCATTCCTGTTCGTCCCTCCTCTCGGCTGCATGGCGTCCGCTATCACGTACTCTGCTTCCGGTGAGCCCGAAAAAGACGAAACCATTCCACTTGTTGCCCGTTACCTCACATGCGATAGCACTGAGTGATTTGAAGCGGCGATCTTCGTACTCGAAGCCCTCGTCAAGGACCTTGACAACAATGGTCTTGTCTTTGAACTCGCGCACAAGAAGCGTGCCCGGTAATGGCAGTCGGGAATCACGGGAGGGGCTGAGTCGCCCGCCTATCGTCCTGCTGCGCATCTCGGCCGACCCGTACTTGTATGGATCGCGGGGAGTGCGGATTCTCAGGTCAGCGTCATTTGCCAGTTCTTCTGCCCGGCGACGAGCCCGTTCGGATAGGTCGCCTTCCGACAGGGACTGTAGTCGCCAGGCGATACGTTTGCGCAGGAACTCCCGGTGGTAGGAACGTGTCTCCTCACCGAAAACGTCCAAGTACTTCTCCCGCAGCTCCCCAACGGTCATCCTGCTTAAATCCTGGACCTCCTTGTAAGTCTCTATGTTCATGTTCAAACCTCCATTCTTCGAAGCGCTAAGTTGCCTCTGAATGAAGGCTTCGGCGGTCAGAACTATCAAGGCGATTCTCCGTAAACGGCTCAGATTCTTTGACTTGCGCTACATCGTCGGTGGTCCTCAAGTGGTCAGAAGACTCGGATGTGCGCCTTAACTTGAGATATCTAAAACAACCTCCGGCCAGGATCGAGGCGATCTCGGTTGCGACCTCGTCTGGTTCCGTTGGTAGGCGATCATCGTTATCCATGTGTTCCTCCGTCGCAGGGGAGGCACGGGACCATCCCGCTGTCTGGTTGGCGATATCTTGCCGGGCCAACTGTCGGTCCAGCATCCACCGATACCTACCGGAGATATTCTCAGACTGTCGGAGCGGGTCAGTCAGAATCCACCGACCTGTTAACCAGCGGGAATCTGAAAATGGAGAAACGGAGAATTAGGAGGAGATTCTCGCGGGCATCGGGTGCATCCGCCCCAGTTCGATTCTCACCCCGGAAGGAACGTCTCGGAATGGAGAAGCAAGGAAGATGTACGGAAGAGCGTAACCCCGCACAGCTCAAACAGAAACAACAGAACCCCGACCGGCTGTTCCGTCGGGGTTTGGTGTTAAACAAAATCTGCCAGAGTTGGCGGATTGAAATTTGGCTCCCCAGGCCGGACTCGAACCAGCGACCCACTGATTAACAGTCAGTTGCTCTACCAACTGAGCTACTGGGGAGTGTCACACTTCTACCCTCGACGGGCAGCCCCCATTATATCTTTTCTCGGCCTTTTGTCAACTGCATTTACCGGCTATTTGCCCCGGTGGCGGGAACCAGCCTCCCGCCTCCGACGACGTTCGGCAAGCCAGTCATGTTAGCCGGATGGCGGCCTGGCCGCGAGAGCGCCGAAAAACCCCCTGCCCAATCAATGGATTCATCGGTGCTCAGGCGCCGACAGGCGACCCGCCTGTCAGCCACTGACCTGCAGAGCATGCGTCGGGCGGGGTCGCCCGACACCACCGCTACCGGGGACTTTTTCAAGAAACCCTTTCTTCCGGACGAAGGGTCGCTCGTCTACCACGCCGTCCGGTATGTTTGTCGCCACAGCGAGACGGCGCCTCTCGCGTCCGTCGCGGCCAAATGAAACTCCCTACCGTCGAGGCCGTATATCCAGGCAGAGATTTCACCATCGACTGGACCGTGAGGTGACATTATGAGCAGATTTCTGAAGATAACCCTGGTGGCCTCGGCTCTGGCGGCGCTGGTGATCGGCGCGGCCATCGCCAAAAGCTCTCGATTCGACCGCGGCACCTGGCTGGGCGTGGTTACACAATCGGTTGACTACGATCTGGCCGAAGCGTTCGATCTGGACCTCAACTACGGCGTGATCGTCAACGAGGTAGTAGCGGACTCGCCGGCCGAAGAGGCCGGGCTGGAAGACGATGATATCATCGTCGCCGTCGACGGTGGGCAAATCACGGACTACGACGATCTGGTCGATTTGCTCGAAGACTGCAGTCCCGGCGACGTTGTTGTCGTCAAGCTGGTCCGCGACGGCGAAGAGCTGGAGGTCGAAGTCGAACTGGTCAAACGCCCTCCGGGTCGCTACGATCGCGACTGGCGCTACCGGTACAGTTACGACTTCGACTATAATCCGCCGGCCGGCCATAGCCGGCCGTACCTCGGTGTTCAGGTCTGCGATCTCACCAGGCAACTGGGCGAGTTCTTCGGTGTCGAGAAAGGCCGCGGCGCCTTGATAAGCGAGGTGGAGGAAGGTTCACCGGCCGAAGAAGCCGGACTGAAGGCGGGGGACGTTATCATCGCCATCGACGCCGACAAAGTACGCGACGCCGGCGATCTGATCGAGTACATTCTCGACACCGATCCGGGCGACAAAGTGAGTGTCACCGTGATGCGCAACAAAGCGGAGGTTATGATAGAGGTCGAGGTGGTTGAATTGCGCGACGGCTCGCGCTATGGCGACCTCTTCCACGACCTCAGCTTCCCTTCTAACCTTCGCACCCTTGACGCCCGGGACGGCCTGAATGCTCTCGACGACCTGGACGACCTCGGTCATGATCTGAACATTCAGATCCCGCGTATGCGCGCCCCGATACTAACTGGGCGCCTTGACCGGGACGAGTTGGACCGCGGCGAACTCAAGCGTGAACTGAAAGAGCTTCGCAGGGAGTTGCTGGATATGCAAAAGGAGCTCCGGGACGAGTTGAACGTGGAGTTCGAGGAGCTTCATAAAGAGACAGACAACTGATTACCTCCGACCGAGACTAGTCACTAAACGGTTTGCTCGCAGGAAACCCCGCTTCGGCGGGGTTTCGTTTTCGGATTTTCTTGCTTGCCCTGTCGGAACGCCCCCTTATATTCTCCCCGTATGCCCAATATCACCGTTGAAGATTTCTTCAAGGCGCGTCGCCGGGACCTTGAACTCACCCTGCTCAATAATGAAGCGGGGATGAGGAAGATGATCAGCAGTCCGGCGATTTATCGACCGGGCTTGGCCCTCACCGGCTTCTTCGACCGGTTTGAAGGCGAACGGGTGCAGGTGCTGGGAGAAACCGAGATCGGCTACGTCCGCCAGCTTCCTCCCGAACGATTACGAGAGATTTGCGGCCGGCTTTTTGCGCAGGACATCCCGGTGCTGATCGTCACCAAGGGTTTGGTCCCTCCGAGCGAACTGAACCTGGCCGCCGACGAATACGGCACCGCCGTCTTGTCAAGCCGCCTCACCACCGTCGAGTTGACAAACCGTCTGGCTGCTTACCTGGACCTGCAGTTTGCGCCCACCATTAACGTCCACGGTTCCCTGGTCGACGTTTACGGTGTGGGTTTATTATACACCGGCAAGTCCGGGATCGGCAAGTCGGAAGTGGCGCTCGATTTGGTCGAACGCGGTCATCGTCTGGTGGCCGATGACGTGGTCAAAATCACCCGCACGGCGCCGGACGTCATCATCGGCAGCAGCTCGGAACTCCTTGGCCATCATATGGAAATCCGGGGCGTGGGGATCATCGACATCGAGGAACTGTTCGGGATTCGCGCCATTCGGATGCAGAAGCGCATCGAGGTCGAGGTCAACCTGACCCTCTGGTCGGAGACCGAAGATTATGAGCGGCTGGGCATTGAGGACCGACTCACAACGGTCCTGGGGGTCGAGTTGCCGGTGGTAAAAGTCCCGATCTCGCCGGGAAAGAACATCACCGTCATCTCCGAAGTAATCGCGATGAACCACATGTTGAAGGTGTACGGCGAAAACTCGGCTTTGGAATTCACCAAGAAGCTGACCCAGAAAATCAGCCGCCAGTCGCAGACCATGGGTTATCTCGAGGCGGATTACGAATAACCCCCTCGACTATGTCCGTCCGGCAAAACAACTTGGCATTTCACTCCTCATTGCATATACTGTCTGCTCCCGATCCTCTTAGCCGAGGAACCGGGCTGAGTACGCCTTGTACAAGATAGGAAAACGGCTTAAAGGTAGGTTATGAATGATGCAAACAAGTAAAGCTGCGATTTTAGTCTTAAGCGTGACCCTGATAACGCTCTTGTCGGGTTGTGGTGGTTCCGGGGGTGGTACGGCGGCGGTCGTTGACGATTATGAGATCACGGTTGAGGAATTCGAGAACTTTTACCCCGTGGCTGACTACGCCTTCGCCAGCGCCCAGGATGAGTTTGACAAGAAGCGGGAGCGTCTGGACAGTCTGATCATCATCCATATGCTTATCAAGGCGGCTTACGAAAGCGGTCTCGACCGTTCCGAGGAGTTGGCCCGAGTGGTGTTGGCCAACAAAGATCGCTTTCTTCTGGACGCCTTGTTCAAGAAGGAAGTGGCCGACAAGGCCGCCGTCAGCGATGCCGAGGTGCGCGATTTCTGGGATCATCTCGAATACAAAATCCGCGCCTCGCATATTGTAGTAAAAGATCCTGACACGGCCCAGGCTCTCTTTGAGCGTCTTCAGAACGGTGAGAGTTTCGAGAGGCTCGCTTTTGAATACTCCATCGACCCTTCGGCGAAGAAAAATAAGGGTGACCTGGGTTACTTTACCTGGGGAGCGCTGGTGGACCAAGTGCAGAACGCGGCGTTCAAGATGGAACCGGGGGAGCTGTCTCCGCCGACAAAGTCGAACCTTGGATATCATCTGGTCAAGCTGGTGGACAAGCTGCCCAACGAGCAGCGCCGCGACTTCGAGACGATGAAGGTTGATCTCAAACAGCAGATCACCCAGCGTAAGCGGTATGTTCGCCAGAGGGAGTTCTTCGACATCATTACCGAAGAGTACCCGGTGACGGTCGACACCACCACCTGCGCCTACCTGCTGCATAAACGCTCACAGATCTATCCGCCCATGCTCCTGGAGACATTACCTCGGAATGATTTCGATCTTGAGCAGTTGGACCGCAATGAGCGGGAGTTGATAATCGGTTCCTGGGAGGGCGGGCAGATGACCCTGCTGGAGTACCTGACCGAAATTCAGAAGGTCCCTTCCAATCTGCGCCCCGATCTTGACAGCTACGACTCTCTGGCTATAGTCATCGCGGCTATCAAGCGTTCCGATATCCTGGTGACGGAAGCCCATAGACGCGGCCTCGACAGCGATCCTGAGGTGATGAAGAAGCTCAGGTTGTTCAAAGAGTACACCATGGCCGACATGTTTCGCAATGATTCGATTCCCAAACCGCCGCCGCCCGACGATGGCGTGCTCCGCATGTACTACGACAAGCATCCCGATGAGTTCACCAACCCGCCCACCTACCATGTCTACGAGATCCTCCTGGCCGATGAACCGAAAGCGATGGAGTTGAGAAACAGTATCAGGACCGAGGCGGAGTTCAAAGAGAAGGCGCTGGAGCTTTCAGAACGCCCGGGCAAGCGTGCTCTCCAGGGTGACCTTGGATACATCACACGCCAGATATATCCCGAGATCTACGACCTGGCCCGCAAGACCACGGTGGGTGCCATCGGCGGGCCGGTGGTGACTCGAGGTAAATACTCGATCTTCTGGTTGGCCGACAAAACCGAGGAGGAGTTGAAGGACTACCTGGGCGTCAAGCGACTGATCTACGATATGTTGGTACAGCAGAACAATCAGCAGGCCTTTGCCGACTGGGTTGAAGAGCGCCGGCAACGAGCCGACGCCACGGTCAATGAGGATGTCCTTTGGCGTACCATAAACATGGACAAGTATCCTGATGAGGAAGAGTCGACGTCATAAGGCCGGATCACGCCTTCCTGTGGGCCGACACTGTCTGTCGTGGTTGATGGCGTTGTCGATGGCGGCCGCCGCCGGCCGAGCCGAACGTGAGCCGGTCGACAAGATCATCGCGATCGTCGGCGACCAGTTGATCCTCGCCTCGGAGTTGGCCGGGCAGATACAGTTTGAGGCGCTGCAAACCGGTCGGGAGCCCAGGTCCGAGCGTGAACTCGAGGCCTTCCAGCAGGAAGTGCTGAATCAGATGATCTCCGATCAGCTTTTCCTGATCGCGGCGCGCAAGGACACTGCCATCAGCGTGCGTGACGACGAGGTCGACCAGGCGCTTGACGAACGGGTCGCCGCGATCTCCAAGAATTTCGCCACCGAGCAGGCTTTTCTCGACGCCCTGGCCGCGGAAGGTCTGACCTTGCGCGATCTTCGCAAGCGGTTTCTTAGTGAGGTCAAGAACCAGATGCTCAAACAGCGGTTCATCCAGAAGAAGCTGGCCACCGTGTCGATATCGCGCCATGAGGTCGAGCAGTTCTACGAGGAGTTCCACGATTCCATCCCGGTCCAGCCGGAAGCCGTGAGGCTGGCCCATATTCTCCTGGTCATGGAACCTTCGCCCGAGGTGGAGGACTCGGTAAAGGCCCTGGCTGCACTACTGCGTCAGCAGATCCTCGACGGCGCAGACTTCGCCGAGGTTGCCCAACAGCACTCCTCGCTCAGCGCCGGCGCCGACGGCGGCGATCTCGGCTGGATCTCGCGCGACGACGTGGTTGAAGAATTCGCCCGCGCCGCCTTCCAGCTTCAGGAGGGCGACATCTCGGGCGTGGTGCGCACCCCCTTCGGCTATCACGTCATCAAGTGTGAGGGAAAACGTGACGACCGGCTTAAGCTGCGTCACGTGCTGTTGGCCGTGCCGCCGTCGACTGACGACACCATACGGGTCGCGACGCTGGCCGATTCTCTGTTGCAGGCGCTGCTCAACGGCGCGTCGTTTGAGGAAGCGGCCAAGATCTTCTCAGCCGACAACGAGACTCGGGTAAAGAGTGGAGAGCTGGGCTGGTTCGCCACGGCCAACCTGCCGCCGGAGTTCGCTTCCGCTGTGGCCGGCTGGCAAACGCCCGGTGAATATCGGGGACCGCTGACCACCCAATTCGGACTGCATATCCTGAAGCTGCTTGAATACCAGCCGGAAAAACAGTACACCCTGACCGACGACTATGACACCATCAAGGAACTGGCCCGACAGGACAAAACCGGACGGTTGGTCGACAAGTGGATCGAACAGATCAAGGCCGAGACTTATATCGAGAATCGCCTGGTGAACTGATGCGCATCGACGACTATCTGTCCACCGTGGGAGTGGTCAAACGCCGCACCGTCGCCAAAGAACTGGCCCAGAACGGCCTCGTCCATGTCAACAACCGCCGGGTCAAACCGGCCTATCAGGTCAAGCCGAACGATATCATCGCCATCCGGGGCAGTCATCCGGTCACCGTCGAAGTGCTCGGTATTCCCGGCGGGTCGGTGCCTAAAGAGCGCCGCGAGGAGTTCTTCCGCCAACTACCCACCGAATAGTAGACTGCTTTGGTCTACGCAAGCCATTGTGGTTCCTGGTCTTCGGCTTGCTGAGAGAGCCCCGATTGGCGTCATCGCGGGCGGGCGAGCGCGGCAATCTCCTATCGGCATTCAGGCGCTGTCAGGCGTCCCCGTCTGACGGTTTCTACGCCGCGAACCTCACCCTTCGACTTCCCTCAGATTGAGACCTGTTGAGCGCGAAGCGCGAGAGACCCGGCTTGCCCGGGCGCGGGCGGAGCGTAAAGAAACAGGCCTGCTTGCTTGCCTGTGTCCCACCTGAGGGGGCGACCCGGCGTCATTCGGGCAACTCACGTGGTTTGCCGCGTCGCGCGGCGACAAAGAGACATTTATGTTCGCTTGACTTCGGTCAATGAGATAATCCGGCGGATTCCGTACTCTACCTGAAGAGAAAGAAAGATGCCCCAAGGAGAGTAAACATGGCCGTAAGAAAAATCATACGGATCGACGAAGAAAAATGCGATGGCTGTGGCGACTGCGTGGCCGCGTGTGAAGAGGGCGCCATCAGGATTATCGACGGCAAGGCCAAACTCGTCAGCGACGTCCTTTGCGACGGATTCGGCGCCTGCCTCGGGGAGTGCCCCCAGGGAGCCTTAACGATTGAAGAGCGCGAGGCTGAGGCCTTCGATGAGGCGACCGTCAAGAAGCATCCGGCCACCATAAAGCAACCGGTCTCGGCGCCTCCCCTCATGGCGCACGCCGGCGGATGCCCCGGCTCGGCTATGCGGCAGTTTGCCGGTCCCGCCGCTGCGTCCGGCCTGGCAACGGCGCCGGCGACCGGCGGATTTCAGCCCGCTTATCCTTCGCTGCTGGGCCACTGGCCGATCCAGTTGATGCTGGTGCCGCCCGGCGCGCCGTTTTTGGAGGGCGCCGATCTGGTCGTCTGCGCCGATTGCGTACCGTTCACCGTCCCGGATTTCCACGCCCGTTACTTGCAGGGTCGGGCGGTGCTGGTCGGCTGTCCCAAACTGGATGACCTGAATTTCTATCTCGAGAAGCTGCAAGCGCTCTTCCAGCAAGCCCAACCGAGCCGTATCACCGTGCTGCGGATGGAAGTTCCCTGTTGCGGCGGGATCGCCGACGCCGCCCTGCGAGCGCGCGACCGAGCCGTGCCCCACGTGCCGACCGAGATTCATACCATCGGCGTGCGAGGCGGCATCCATCAGGAGCCGGCGGCGGCCAAGACGGCATGACTATGCGAGCGCGCTCAGTGGACAGTATTGACGGCAACCCCGACCGGCCGGCTATGGCGCAAAAGAACGGCAAGAGAAAATCCGCACGACCGGCCTTCTCCATCGGCAAGTACCGCCTGGCGGTTCAAGTGGCGTTCGTTCTTGTCTGTCTCTGGATCGGGGTCGAGTTTCACTTCTTCGTACGTTACCTGGCGTCAGGCGGACAAACTACCTTCGTCTCGCGTCCGCCCGGCGCCGAGGCGTTTCTGCCTATCGGTTCGCTGATGAGCCTTTACTATTTCTTTCTCACCGGCGAGGTGCATCCGGCCCACCCGGCCGGGTTGTTCATTCTCGTTGCCATTCTGGTGGTATCGCTAGTGTTCGGCAAGTCGTTCTGTTCATGGATATGTCCGGTCGGCTTTTTGTCGGAGTCGCTGGGGGACTGGTCGGAAAAGCTGTTCGGCCGCAGGATGAAACTCCCACGCCTGCTCGACTGGCCGCTGCGCAGCCTCAAGTATCTGTTGTTGGTCTTCTTTGTGTATGCCATCTTCTTTCTGATGACGGCCGCGTCGTTGAAGAGCTTTCTCGACAGTCCCTATAACCTGGTGGCCGACGTCAAGATGTACTACTTCTTCGCCGAAATCTCGACCTTTGCACTTTGGACGCTGCTCGTGCTGTTCGTACTGTCGTTCTTCGTGCGCAACTTCTGGTGCCGCTACCTCTGTCCGTACGGCGCCCTGTTGGGACTACTGTCGTTGCTGCGGCCGTTCAAGATTCGTCGCAACGTCGACTCGTGCCTTGACTGCACCCTGTGCGCCAAAGCCTGTCCGGCGAACATCAAGGTAGACCAAGTGACCGCCGTCGTGTCGGATGAGTGCACCACCTGTCTCAGTTGTATCGATGTCTGTCCGGTCGAACGGACCCTCGAACTCAAAGCCACTCCCAAACGATTGGGAGTGTCCCGCAAGACCGTCGCGGTCGGTGTGGTGGCGATCTATGGATTGATCTGCGGGGCCGCCATGATCTCCGACCGCTGGGACAACAATATCACCAAGGAAGACTACCAGCATCATCAGCAGTATCTTCAAGGCTACGGTCACCCCACCGGCGCGTCGGAGATCGAAGTTCTGAACGAGCAATCGGGTCAATCCAAAGCTGCCAATGAAGATTCTCAGGTTGACACTTATCAACCGAGCCGCTAACATCTGAGGGAATACAATGTCTCTCTAAACCCAGGGTGAAGCCATGAGTGAACTTATTGATAATGCCAACCGGCGGCGCGAGCTGCTGAAACACATGATCCTGCAACTTCACAAAGGTGAGGCCCCCGAAGCCGTTCGCAAACAGTTGGTGCGGCTTCTGGGTCAGGTGCCTTATAGCGACGTCGTCGAGGTAGAGCAACAGTTGATCGCCGAAGGTCTACCCACCGAAGAGGTCCTCAAGCTGTGTGACATTCACACCAGCGTGCTGAAGGGACAGATCGACCTTACTGACGCAACTGATGTGCCACCAGGTCATCCGGTGCACACCTTTCGGCAGGAAAACCGCGCCCTTCAGGGCGAGCTGGCGCTTCTGGACAAGCTGTACCGGACTATCGACCAACTTCCGCCGGAAGACGATGCCACCGAAATCATGAACCAGGTGCGCGTGCGCCTAAACGCGTTGACGGATGTCGAGAAACACTACCGGCGAAAAGAGAATCTGCTCTTTCCTTTTCTCGAGAAGCACAACATCACCGGGCCGCCCACGGTGATGTGGGGCAAGCACGACGAAACTCGCGCTTTGGTCAAGGCTGCCGTCGAGGTTCTCGCAAACACGGCGAACATCACCTCTGAAGAGGCGCGAACAGTGGTTGAGGCGGTTCTCAAGCCGGTCTCGACCTCGATTGCCGAGATGATCTACAAGGAAGAAGAGATTCTCCTCCCCATGTGTCTGGACACTCTGACCGACGCCGAATGGTTCGAGATCTACAACCAGAGTTTGTCCATCGGTTTCTGTCTCTATGACCCCGCCGACGAATGGCGTCCGCAGGCAGATGCGGCGGCGGCGGAGATAGCGTCGGACGAACGGAGAGATGAGGAGCGCATTCAACTCCCTTCCGGCAGTTTCACGGCAGTCGAGCTCAATGCTATCCTCAATACTATCCCTTTCGATCTGACCTTCGTCGACAGGGACGACACGGTGCGATATTTCACCCAGGGTCGCGAACGAATCTTCCAACGCGACCGCGCGATCCTCGGCCGCAAGGTGCAGATGTGTCATCCGCCCAAGAGCGTTCACATCGTGCAGCAGATTCTGAGTGACTTTCACAGCGGCGCGCAGGATCGCGCTGCCTTCTGGATCAACCTGGGTGGACGTTTCGTACATATCGAATACTATGCGCTGCGCGACGGTCAGGGCGCTTACCTCGGAACCCTTGAAGTCAGCCAGGACCTGACCGAAAAACGGGCGTTGACCGGCGAACAACGCCTGCTGAGTTACGTCGGGTCGACCGGATGAATCACGTCAAACCGACCATCACTCCGGTGATGAAAGTCGCAACTCTGCTGCGCGAGTTTCCCGAGCTGGAAGAGCTGCTTTACAAGATTGCGCCTGCTTTCGCCAGGCTACGCAATCCCATGCTTCGCAAGACGGTGGCCAAAGCAACGAGTTTGCGCCAGGCGGCCAAGGTGGCTAATGTCGATTTGTCGACGCTGATCAATCGGCTGCGAGAAGCAGCCGGACAGACGGCCGTCGCCGAGGAGGCTTCCGATCAGGCCTCCGACACAGCCGTACCCGGCTGGGTTGACACTGATCGCGTGAAACAGACTTTCGATGCTCGCCCGCAGATTGAGCGTGGCGAGCAGCCGGCAGCCCGTGTCATGGCCGACCTAAAGAAGCTCGCCGGGCGGGAGATATACGAACTGGTTACACCGTTCGCCCCGGCTCCGCTGATCGATCTTGCCGCTAAACAGGGCTTCGAGGCGTGGTCTACCGAATCTGAAGACGGTGTGGTCCGGACTTTTTTCAGGCGGGTTCTTCAGGACTAAACTCTGCGTGTAGTTAAAAAGGTCGCCCGTTCTATTCCTCAGCACCAAATTATCTTTTCTCCTCCGAGCCTGAACTGCCCGCCGCCGGCGCGTGTTTAAGGATCAGTAAACAGAACTCAGAGGAGACAGTTTGACGATAATGACGAGAGCAAAACCGCCCACCACCCTCGGCGAGCTCAAGGAGTCGGGCTGGAAGAGTCGCAGTGTTAAAGAGGAGATGCGCCAGAACCTGCTGAAGAAGATCGCCGGCGGCGAATCGGTTTTTGACGGCATCGTCGGTTTCGATCGCACGGTTCTACCGCAAATCGAGAACGCCGTCCTGGCCGGGCACAACTTCATCCTGCTGGGGCTGCGCGGTCAGGCCAAGAGCAAGATCCTCAGACAACTGCCTCGATTGCTCGATGAATACCTGCCGGTGATCGCCGGGAGTTACCTCAACGAAGATCCCTTCGACCCGATCTCGCCCAAAGCCAAAGCGATGCTGCGCGAACAGGGCGACAAGCTGGCCATCGCCTGGCTGCCGCGCGACGAACGCTACCACGAAAAGCTGGCCACGCCCGACGTGTCGATTGCCGACCTGATTGGCGACATCGATCCGATCAAGGCGGCGCGTGAGAAACTCGACATCTCCAACGAGGAAGTCATCCACTGGGGCATCATCCCGCGCACCAACCGCGGCATCTTCGCCATCAACGAACTGCCGGACCTGCAACCGCGCATCCAGGTCGGCCTGTTGAACATTCTCGAAGAAAACGACATCCAGGTGCGTGGCTTTCCCCTGAAAGTGCCGCTCGACATGGTGCTGGTGTTCAGCGCCAATCCCGAAGATTACACCAACCGCGGCAATATCATCACGCCGCTCAAGGACCGCATCGACGCTCAGATCATGACCCACTATCCGCAGTCGATCGAAGAGGCGCGCAAGATCACCGTCGGTGAGGCGGTTATTCGCAACAGCGACGTGGTCGTACCCGATTTCGTGGCCGCGATCATCGAACAGGTGTCGTTCCAGGCGCGGGCCAGCGAGTATGTCGATCAGTCGTCGGGCGTGTCGGCGCGGGTGGGGATATCGGCCTACGAGAGTTTTGTCTCCAATGTCGAACGGCGCGCCCTGCGCAACGGCCACCGCGACAACTTCCCGCGCATGTGCGATCTCTACGCCGTCATCCCGGCCGTCAGCGGCAAGATCGAACTGGTCTACGAGGGGGAGCAGGAAGGTCCGGCCATCGTGGCCGCCAGCCTCATCGGCGAAGCGATCAACAGTGTCTTTCTGGAGCACTTCCCCAAGCCCGTCAAGGAGACCAAAGACGGCGACAGCCGACCGACCGACAACCCGTACGAGGCTATCATAGACTACTTCGGCTCGGGACGCAAGCTGGAGCTGTCCGACGACATGCCGTACGACGAGTACGAGACCAACCTGCGCAAAGTGGCTGGTCTGGAGGAGATCGTGGGCGGCTTCTTCGCCGCCGATGATCCCCGCGAGCAGCTTCTGCGCATGGAGTTCGTGCTGGAAGGGCTTTACCGCAACAACATCATCGCCCGCGAGACGCATGACACGGCGGTGTCGTATGGTGATGTCTTTTCGGATATGCTCAAGGGGATGGGAGGCGTGGAGTGAGGTTCGTTTACCGAGAGTGGGACGACGAACTGTTCGCGCGGCTCAAGTCGATGGCCGACCTGATGGCCATCTTCAACTACCTGCTGGTGCGACTCAACGGCAACGTCGAGGAAACGCTGCGCCTGATGAAACGGCTCCAGGAGCAGGGGATCATCTCCGCCAAGTACGACCTCGATGAGTTCCGACGGCAGTTGGAGAAAACCCGGATGATCGTGAAGGGGAAGGACGGCTTCAAACTCGGCGCCAAAGGTGAGCGCAAGCTGCGCGGCGACGCTTTCGACGCCATCTTCCAGAAACTGAAAGCGTCCGGACGCGGCCGGCACGTGCTGCCGTACGAAGGGGGCAGTTCCGAGGAACTGCTGCCGGAACGACGACCGTTCGCCTTCGGCGACAGCATGGGCGCGGTTGATTTCAACGCCTCGATGTTCAACTCGGTCAAGCGTACCGGCGACCTCGGTCTCGACATGGCCGAGAAGGACCTGGAAGTTTTCGAATCGGAACGAAGCACCTCGTGCGCCACAGTGTTGATGATCGACATCTCGCACTCGATGATCCTGTACGGCGAGGACCGTATCACCCCGGCCAAACAGGTGGCCATGGCCTTCACCGAACTGATCCTCAAGCATTATCCCAAGGATGATCTGTCCATCGTGACTTTCGGCGACACGGCCGAACAGATCAGCATCAAGGACCTGCCGTACCTGGCGGTGGGACCGTACCACACCAACACGCAGGCCGGCCTGCGCATGGCGCGCCGCATTCTGATGGCCAAGAAGCACGTCAACAAGCAGATCTTCATGATCACCGACGGCAAACCCTCGATGATCATTCGCCCCAACGGACAACTATACAAAAACCCGATCGGTCTCGACGCTATGATCGTCAACCGCACCCTGGACGAGGCGGTGATCTGCCGCAAGAAGAAGATCACCATCACCACCTACATGATTACCGACGACCCATACTTGCAGCAGTTCGTGGCGCGCCTGACTGAACTCAACCACGGCCGCGCCTACTTTTCGAGCATCGAGAACCTGGGCAGGTTCGTCATGTGGGACTTCGTCTCCAACCGCAAGAAGCGGGCGTAAAGTTCACACTTTCTCGTGGGTTGGTGGGCGGCAGGCCTCCCGGCCTACCACGTATTGGTGTGACAATGGGGCAGACGAGGGCGTCTGCCGCCCACACGATTGACGGCGGTCGCGCGAAGCGCGAGAAACACGGCTTGACCGTGTGTCACCCTGAGGAGTCGAAGGGTGACGCAGGACAAGATGGCAGTATCGCAGGGATCCCTCTTTCACCAGAAGCCGGATGGATTCCCGCCTTCGGGGTGCTGAAAAACCCCAGTGATCGTCATCGTGAGTCCGCCGGCCACAAGTGGCACATAATTGTGGACGCGGCGATCTCATCTCGTTGTTGGACACGGCGTATGAGATTACCGCTCTCCCTTCGGTCGCTCACAATGACGGCCAACGGGACTTCTTCAACAGGCCCTTCGGGGGAAGACAAGTAAATCCGGGGGCATACCATATTACCTGCAGGCATCAACTATCTTGACAGGCATCCGGCCGGCCGCGATTTTGTCGCCGGATCACTCATGAAATCGGCCACTGTTTGAGCAGCCTGGAAACAACGTGAAGAATCTGCACAAACCATCGAGTCTGTTTTTCACCGGTCTGACCGTCATTATTGTCGGTTTTATCTGCCTGCGCATGCCGCCGATGGACTCTTTCTGGTCGATGACGGCGGCGCCTCTGCTTCTCATTTTCGGTTACCTCGCTCTGGTTCCGGTCGGATTGTGGCCGCGTCGCTCCGAATCGATAACCTCGGAAGGTGAGGCCGCGGCGGGTGACGTGACCTTCGCCGTCAGGCTGGGCGGCCTCGGCGTGTTTTTGTTTTCGTTCATTACCTACTGCCTGACCCTGTGGCCGGGGCCGAGGTGGTGGGACAGCGCCGGCTACATGGCCTGTAGTATCACTATGGGTGTCGACGGCGCGCCGGGATCGTTGCTGTTGCAGCTGTTGGGGCGGCTTACGTGGTTCGCGACGTTTCTTGTGACGCCGTCGGCGCGGCTGAACCTGCTGCTGGCGCTGGCGGTAGCGCTGGCGGTGACTATTGTGTATTTCACGATTGTCCGTCTGCTGCGGTTTGCGCGAGCCGACGACGATACCGACGGCGCAGCCATTGTCACCGGCGCGCTGGCGGCCTCGATGACCCTGGCCTTCGCCGTCAGTGTCTGGGCGCACGCCGCCTACACCAACCCGTACGGGCTGAGCCTTCTGATGGCGGCCGGGCTGTTCTATCTGGCCGTGCGCTGGTGGGAAGACCCGGACGCCGAGGGAGCGGGCAATTTCCTGCTGTTGGCGGCCTTTGCGCTCGGGCTGGATCTGAGCGTGCACCGCAGCAACCTGCTGTTCGTGCCGGGCTTTTTCGTTATGGTCCTGGTACGCCGACCGCGGCTGTTGCTGTCCGGTCGCCTGTGGGTTGGGGGTGCTCTTTTGTTTGTGCTGGGTTTGTCGTTACAACTGTTCAATATGTTTCGCGCTCAACTCGATCCGCAGATAAATTTCGCCGACCCGGACAGTCTCGGCGGTCTGCGGGATTATCTGGCCCTGAAGCAACGCGGTATCTCAGTGTTCGGAGCCGATCTCTTGCAGCGCAACGGCCCGATCTGGGATACCCAGATCAACCATGAATACCTGCGCTATTTGGGATGGAACTTCGCCGGTTTAGATCACGAAACGTTGGTCGTTAATTGGAACGCGCTCTACGGTCTGCCGTTGGCGGTGGGTGTGATCGGCTTTCTGTACAGCCTCGTGCGCCGCATGAAAGGCGCGTTACTGGTGCTGATCATGTTCCTTTGCGCCAGTGTGCTGGCGATTTTCTACCTCAACGTCCCGGCTGACTACTTCCGCAAGATGGACCGCCATTTCCTGGCCTCGTACATGATCTTCGCGGTTTGGATCGGGTTCGGCGCTTGCGCCTTGATGCAACTGCTGTCGAGGATAACCGGCTACCGGCCGGCCGTGGACTGGCTCATCGGCGTGCTTCTGGTGGTCGCGCTGCCGGTCAACGCGCTTTTCGCCAACTGGGAGATCAACGATCAGAGCGGCAACTACACGCCGCTCGACTTCGGCCGCAACATGCTCGACACCTGTGAACCCGACGCCATCCTTCTCACCGGCGGCGACAGCGACACCTTTCCGATATGGTACCTGCAGATGGTCGAGGGTTACCGCACCGACGTTATCGCCATGAACCACCCGCTGCTGAACACTTCGTGGCGGCTGCACAGCCTGCTTACGTACCAGCCCGACCTGCCGTGGACTCTCACTGAGGACTCGGCATCGAGCATGACGCCGATCGTCATCGACAGTCACACGGTGACGATCTACAGTGTAGGACCGGACAGTCTGCCGGTGGAGTTGACGGTGGCGCCGACGGTTGACGGTCGGTTCCTGCTGGTGGCCGATCAGGTCTTGCTCGATATCCTCAAAACCAACCGCTGGCAACGTCCTGTTTATTTCTCAGCCGGCATGGGGGGTCGCATCCCGTTGGGGCTGGACGCCTACCTGCGTCCGGAGGGCGTGGCTTGGCGGGTGGTGGCGGACTCGTCCGAGCGACACGATCTCAGCAATTTGGAGCGCAATCTGCTTGAGCGTTATTCCTACCGCGGTCTGGGCGGAAAGGTGCTGCTGGATCAGGTTTCGCGCGACATGACCGACAATTACCGCCATGCCTTCGACTACCTCGAACGCTATTACACCGAGCGGAACAACCAATTCGGTCTTGAGCGGTTGCGGGAGATGCGGCAGGGGCTGTGGCCGAGGTCTGACAGTACGGATCCTTAGTCTGACGGCGCTGGTCGCAGAGTTTCCCATTGCCAACCGCTGCGCCATCCCTTACCATGCCCCAATGACTGACGACGAATTGAATCTATCCAAGCTGAAAGGCAAAATCGTCGCGATCGACGGTCCGGCCGGGTCGGGCAAGTCGACCACGGCGCGGCTGGTGGCGGCGCGGCTGGAGTTCACCTATCTCGACACCGGCGCCATGTATCGCGCTGTCACCTGGTACGCCCTCAAGAACGGCATCGACCCCGCCGATGGCGACAAGCTTGGTGAGATCGCGCGCACGATGCCGCTGGAGTTTGCCACCGAGGCGGCGGTCAACCACGTGCTGGTCGGTGAGCACGACGTCACCACCGAAATCCGCAGCCCCGAGGTCACCCGTCACGTCTCCGAAGTTTCTGCGCACAAATCGGTGCGCGAGGCGATGGTGTCCAGGCAACAACGGATGGCCAAGAATGGTTCGATCGTCGCCGAGGGCCGCGACACCACCACCGTTGTTTTCCCACAAGCCGACATCAAAATCTACCTTCAGGCCGACACCCGGACGAGAGCCGAACGCCGTCTGCTGGATTTGAAACGGATGGGGATCGACAGCACCGCCGAAGAACAGGAAGCGGACATCATACGACGCGACAAGCACGATTCCGGCCGCGCCCATTCTCCCCTGACCAAAGCGAGCGACGCCCACACCGTCGACACCTCGAACCTCACTATCGAAGGCCAGGTCGACAAGATCATCGAACTGATCCGATCAGTTGTCGAAAAGCCATGAAAATCCTGTACTATACCGGGTGGACGCTGACGCAGATCATCTCCAAACTTGTTTTTCGCGTCAAAGTGACCGGCCAAGAGAACATCCCGAAGCAAGGCGGTTTCATACTTGCAAGCAACCATCTGTCCTACTTTGATCCGCTGTTGGTGGGCAGTTGGGCCACGCGGCAGGTCTACTTCATGGCCAAACAGGAGTTGTTCAAAAACCCGCTGTTCGGCGGCATCATCAGAAGAACCAACGCCCTGCCGTTGAGGCGGGGTACTATCGACCGCGCCGCGCTGGACAGTTGCGTCGAGGTAATCGAGCAAGGGTATGGACTGACCGTCTTCCCCGAGGGTACCCGCGCCAAAGAGGGACGTTTCCTTGATCCGAAACCGGGCGTGGGGATGGTGGCCGTGCGGGCGCGCTGTCCTATCGTGCCGGCCTGCATTCACGGCTCCAACAATCTCCGCGCCTGTTTTCTCGGTCGCGACCGTTTGAGCATCACTTACGGTGAACCGCTACCCGCTGACTGGGTGGCCTCATTTGATGCCTCCAAAGAGGGCTACCCGGCCATTGCGCAGGCTGTGATGGAGCGCATCGCAGTTCTCAGCGGCACGGGAAGACCCTAAACCGGGATGGTCTACCACCCGATCATTAATCCAGCCGCTATATTAGAGAAAGGACTTGATTTTTCTACAGGTCAGGCTATCTTTATCGGCTGCCGTGATGAGAACGCGGCGTCCTGACGGTTTTCCGTTGTCGGAAAAATCCAAAATCGTCAGGGTTATTATAAGGAGGTTCTCAAACGTAAATGGTTGAAGCCAGTAAGTCTCTAACCACAAAAACGCCCGCCAGGGTCTCCAAGCGCAAATCCAGCGCCGCCCGCAAAACCAGAAGAACGAAAACCAAGATCACCAAAGACCACACCGCTGCGGTGGTATCGGCTGAGGTCGGGCGGGAAGATGCGACCGAACGAGTGCTAACCGCCCGCCACCAGCGCATGGTGGAAAAAGCCAAAGTCCGCTCAACGATGCCGGCTTTGGAGCCGACCCCGGAGATCGGGGCGGTCAAAATCACCGATGTGTCGGGAGTCGTCTACGACCTGCCCGACTATCAGGCGATGGTCGACATGTACGATTCCACCATCCGCTCCATTCGCGAGGGGGAGGTGGTCAACGGCATCGTCATGGGTGTCACGCGCGACGACGTCATTGTCGACGTCGGCTTCAAAAGCGAGGGGATCATTCCGATAGTTGAATTTCCCGCACCGCTCAACATCAAGGTCGGTGATGAGATCGAAGTGTTCCTGGAGCAGATCGAGGACGCCAACGGGCAACTCATTCTCTCCAAGCAGAAGGCCGACTTCATGCGGGTCTGGGACAAAATCCGCGAGGTCCACGACTCCGGCGACCAGATCGACGGCCGGGTGGTGCGCCGCATCAAAGGCGGACTGGTCGTGGACATTATGGGGGTCGACGCCTTCCTGCCCGGCTCGCAGGTGGCGCTGCGACAGGTGCCGGATTTCGACGCTCTTATCAACGAGATGATGGCCGTTAAGATCATCAAGATCAACAAGAGCCGACGCAATATCGTCGTCTCCCGCCGCGTCGTCCTTGAGGAAAAGCGCGAGTCGATGCGCTCGCAACTGCTTTCCGAGATCGCCGTCGGTCAGATTCGCCAGGGAATCGTCAAGAACATCACCGATTTCGGCGTGTTCATCGACCTCGGCGGCGTCGACGGCCTGCTGCACATCACCGACATGTCGTGGGGCCGCATCCGCCACCCCTCGGAAATGGTCAATCTGGGCGAGAAGATCGACGTCAAGATACTCGACTTCGACGAGAAGACCTCGCGCATTTCGCTTGGTCTCAAGCAGATGACCCCGTACCCGTGGGAGAATATCGAACAGAAATACCCGCTCGGTAGGAAGATCACCGGACGCGTGGTCTCGATCACCGACTTCGGCGCCTTTGTCGAACTGGAGAAAGGTGTCGAAGGCCTCATCCATATTTCCGAGATGTCCTGGACCCAGCATATCAAACATCCATCCAAGATCATGAACGTCAACGACCAGGTCGAGGCGGTCATCCTTTCCGTGGACAAGGAGAATGAGAAGCTCTCTCTGGGCATCAAACAGATGGAGCCCGATCCCTGGGGTACGATCGAGGATAAGTTCCCGGTCGGACGGATCGTCTCCGGTAAGGTGCGCAACCTGACCGCCTTCGGCGCTTTCGTGGAGTTGGAGGAAGGGATCGACGGTCTCGTGCATATCTCCGATATGTCCTGGACCCGGCGCATTCAGCATCCTTCCGAGGTTATGAAGAAAGGCGACAACGTCGAGATCAAGATCCTCAAGATCGACCACGACAACCGTCGCATCTCGCTCGGCTTCAAGCAACTTTCCGAGGATCCCTGGCCGGAGATCGCCCGCAAGTACGCCGTCGGAACCGACTGCCTCGGTACCATCACCAAGGTGCTCGACCGCGGTGTGGTGGTCGACTTGGACGGTGAACTGGAGGGGTTCGTGCCGGTGGCGCAACTGGGTCGCAAGGACTTGGAGCAGCCGGGCGCCGCCTTTAGCGAGGCGGAGTCGATCCCCCTGCAGGTGATCGAACTGGACAAGAACCAGCGCAAGGTGGTGCTGTCGGTCTCGGCGTATTACAAGAAGCGCGAACGGGCCGAGTACGAGGAGTTTTTGGCCAAGCACGAACCCACAGCGACAGCCATGGGCGACGCCATGCCGGAGGAGTTGAAGGCTCAAGTATCGCAGGCGGCGGGGTCTGAGACACCGACCGATGCTTCCCCCGAGGAGACGTCGGCTGAGACGCCCGCGAGTGATTCTGCGGAAGAGGCCGCACCGTCCGGTGAGTCGGAAGAGGAGTCTCCCAGGACTGAATAGGCCTTTCGATTTCATATAAAAGCGATTTATCACTTGCCCCCGGTGGTAGCGTATGCAGCCACCGGGGTTTCTTGGACAGCGCAACTTGGAACTCCGCTATCTGTGGGAGCACTGGGTGAGTCTGAAGACGACCAACCCGATCGAGTCGCTCTTCGCCACCGTCAGGCTACGGACCAACGCCGCGCGACGGATCAGATCACCGCTCATCGCGCTCGGCCTTGTACCTGATCTTTCAGTTGATTCTGCGGGCGCAGAAACGATGGCGCCGTATCAACGCTCCGGACCTGGTGGCGAAGGTTCTGGAGGGAGTGATGTTCGAAGACGGAATTGAGGCCAGGAAGACAAAGACCAATCAACTCGAAAAGCACGCTGCTTGAAAAACCAATTTACACAGCTCTTGACATGAACTCTGAAACTACTTATATCTTCACAAAGGCAAAGAATAGAATTTCGTTAAATTGGAGGGTCAACGATGCCTAACAAATCAGTCCTGATCGTGTTGTCGTTTCTGACGGCCTTTATGCTTCTCATGGTCTTTAGCTGTGGTGGGTCTCCGACACAAAAGGCCCGCGAGTTTGTTGATGCGGGTATGTACAGTGAGGCGGCGTCGCTTCTCAGAGAACATATCGAAGAGGAACCCAAGGACGCTGATGCGCACTTCCTGCTTGGCAGCATCCTACTTTTAGTAGGAGAAGGTTCAGAAGCCGACGAGTCATTCCAAAGGGCAATCCGCTTAGATGAAGGGTATAAGGAGAAAGTCGTTCGTGCCTATTATGACGGCGGGTCGAGCCTCATCGGCCAGAGCACGTTTTCTTCAGTTGGGCGCGGGTTGGAGTACCTACGGGTCGCGACGACTGAAGACAAGACTTTTCTGAAGCAAGCGAGCAAGCTATGCCGTGATCAGGGAGTTCAGTTGTCCGAATCGGACCCACGCACTAGTCGGGTTCTGCTTCGTGAAGCACTAGGCTACAATCCAGATCTTCGTGGAGATGAGGAGTTCTTCTATTGTTTATACATAACTGCTGCGGATGGCCAAATGAGCCGCAATCAAGCCTGCGAGGAATTTGTCGGTCGATTTCCGACCGGTGACCGATTGGCAGATGTTTACTATCAACTCGGTGACTACCAGTACAATCTGGCGGACTACAAGCAAGCTCGCCATTACTTCGCCTTGGCAGGCGAAACGGCTGGCGTAGGCGAACTCAGTGGTCAACTGCAATCGAGACTGCGAGACATAGATGAAATAGAGGCTAATCGAACTCAGGCCGAGATCGACAGAATTCGCACGGTCAAGCTGGCAGAGATTGAAACGGATCGGGAGATTGCTCGGATCGAGGCCGAAAAAGCGGTGCAGCTTAAACAGATCGAGGTCCAAAGAGCCCAAGAGGAACAAAGACTTGCGACACAACAAGCGGAGCTGCAGAAGCAGCAGGAGCTAAGTGAGCAGCGACAGAAGTTGGCCCAAGCGGAAGTTGCTCAAGCACTTCTTGGCAGGTGGTACTTTGACAAACCACCCTGCAACGACCGCATGAATGTCCCTAAGTTCTCGGGTGCTTACTTCGAGTTCGAAAAGGTGGCACCGGATGGCTCGTTCGCTGGGTCACAGATATGTCCCGCGTGGCCGGATTGGACCACTTCCTTTCATGGTACGCTGCGCGGAACGACGTTCGAGCTCTTCCTGACTTTGAAGGATCCTGCCTCGGGGGTCTACGTTCAACAGACGTTCACAGGTACAATTGCCCATGCGTCCAAAAGTATGTCTGGAGGTGCTACAGGTGACAGTGGCTGGGTGCTGAGACAAGGGTGGTCAGCGCGAAAGCGTTAGGGCAGGGTGGCCCATCCGCTCGCGGTGGGTATCCAGCTTGACCGTTAGATACGAAGCATAGCAACAGGCTCTTTGGGAACCGAGGGCAAGCTCTGGGCCACCGGGCCCTTATGTCAACCCTTGAGGCCGGTGGAGACAAGGCCCCGCCGCTACCCGATTGAAGGGGCGAGCCAAGGGGCAGGCGAGGGCGTCTGCCGTCCACGTAACAATGCGCCCGGCAGCGGGGCGGATGAGGGTCGTCTGCCGACCGGTCAGGCCGGTTTTTCGCGCTTCGCGCGCTCAACGTCATCCTGGGCGGCGTCGACGGGTGACACAATTGCGGCTAATTCGGATTGGGTAGGTTATCGCCAGCCGGTGGGGGGTTCGGCCGAGCCGATTTTGTAGCCCTGCTGCTTCAGAAACGTCTCCGCCTCGACCCGCGTGCGAAACGTCTTCGAGATGTCGACGGTGCCTCCCTTGGCCCACATTTTCTGCAGGGTCTTGTAGGTGGCGGGGTTGTCGATAATATTGATCGACCATTCCATATTGTGCGCCCTGGCCCATCTCAGATGTTCGGCGATAATGTTGATAACCTCGGGATAGGCTATTTTCCAGTTGCTCAAGTCGGTTAGTTTGGCCCACGGCTGCTTGATGAGCTCAGCCGTTTCCTCTTCGAAATCCTGCTTGAAGCTGCGGGCCGTGTCGACCTTCCAAACGCCGAAAATCTTCACGTGAGCCAGACGATTGTCGACGTCCGGGTCGATGGTGTACTCAAAACTCCAACCGCTCATCGTTGTCGTTTCCTTTAACCTCCCCCAGTATGCGTCAACGTTCAGATAGCATAATTGATCTTACGGAGTTAAGATATGGAATACATTATCGGCCGTCAACGCCTAAACATGACCGCTGTGCTTTTGAGGGCGCTACCACTTTTCGGCGGGGAGCAAAGCTCGCGAGAACGCTCCGGACAAAATGGGTAGTTCCTACCCCACCGGGCCGCCTTCCCGACGCCTCACAAAAAGACCGGCGCACGGCCGGCCTTTAGCATGATATAGTAAAGGTCTCCGATACCTGTTATCTGTCGGACTCGCGGTCGCCCGAATCGATCCCGATGTCTTCATCAGCAACATCGGATTCCGAGGAATCCTCCTGGTCTGTCTCCTGGTCGCTCGACTTAAACTTCTCTCTGAGCTTGGACAGCTTTTTGGCGATGCCGGGGATGGCATCGATAATCGTGTCCCATTTCCCCTTGCTGGCCGGGAGCAGCTTGACATCGGTCTTGTCGATGATAATGAAGGCAGCCGGTTCAATGCGCGCTCCTCCTCCTCCGCCGCCGCCGAAACCGGAGCGTTTTTGATCGTCCCCCTGACCGCCGCCGGCTCCGAAGCCGAACGAAATCTTGACGATCGGTATGACCGTTTTGTCGCCGACTGTGACCGGTTTGCCGATAATTGTCTCGGAGCGAGCGACCTCTTTGAGTTCACCCATGACGCCTTTGAGAATGTCGACTACGTTGTTAGCCATCCTGGCCTCCTCTCTTTTTTCCTATCGCCACTTTGATCAATCGTCTTAACGGTAACCGGCAAATCAATACGAGCGTGCGATACAGCAGGCGATACAGTGGCAGCGCTACCGCCACGCGCGCCCGACCGGCAAACGACGCGCCGGTCCAGTCGGGAGAGTAGCGCACGCGTCCCACCACCGAAGGGGCCGCGGCCAGCGCCGCCTGATAGTAACCGAACAGCCGACCGGTCAGATCGGGCTGCTCGAATCCGGCCTTGATCTCGGCTTCGAGTTCTTCCACCACCACCGACTTCAAAAGGTCGATGCTGTAGCGCTGCAGGGCGCCTGCGCATTTGGGGATAAGAGCGACAACATCGCGCCATGGTCGGATGCGGGTGGGTTTCTTCGCCGCCCGTTTCTCAGCAACCTCAGCCGTTTTCTCACGCTTGGGTGCTGCTGCCGCATCGGGTTTTTTCATCGGGCCGGACTTGACGGTTAGCCCGAACAGCTTAAACGACCATACACGTCGTGCGAAATCGAGTTCCGGTCCGCTTCGCCCCAGGCCGAAAAACAGCAGCCGTCGGTTTTCGGCCAGTTCGAAGCGCACGCGGAGCCGGAGCAAAAGAACGGCCGCCGCCAACAGCAAGACTATGACAGAAGCAGAAGTCACATACATTTTATCGGCCCTTATGGTGAGGCGTAACAGGGTGCGCGGGCTGATTCAATATACACTGGAGACGGAGCGGGCGGTACGATTTTCTTGTTCCGCCAGCGTCTGATCGAAAGAGACTGGGGAAACTCTTTTCTGCTACTCCACGCACCCCATGACCGGAGCCGGGCCGGAGTTGAACATGTAGTCGACCAGATAGACGACGTCGGCAATATCAACCGCGCAACTGCCATCGACGTCGGCCAGATTCGGTAGTAGCGGCGGCGGCCCGCCGGTAAAGGAATAGTCGACGAAGTAGATCAAGTCGGCGATATCCACCGCGCCGCTGACGTCGATGTCGCCCGGAATCTGCGGCGTGGGCTCGACGCGCAGGGTGAACACGGCTTCATCCCAGTAATTGCTGTAGTTGTCATCGACGTAAGCCGTGAAACTGAACCAGCCGGTGTCGGTCGGCGCACCGCTGACAAAGCCGGTCTGGTTGTCCAGAGTGAGACCGCTCGGCAGGGCGCCGTCAGTAATGGAGAAGGTGTTGAACCCGGTCCCGCCACGGGCGTCGAGCGTTATCTGATATGGAAGCTGCTCCTGCGCCGGCGGCAGGTCCGACAGGGTGATGAACTGCAGCCGCCAGGGGGCGTCGGTTGCGTACTTGAGCACCCAGCCGGCGGGGTCGAGCTTCACCTGGATGATGGAATCGGGGAAGTTCAGGGCGTAGGTGTTCTTGCGCTCATTGACCCACTGCGTGACCGTGTCCGCCGCGCCGCCGGCCCGCTCGAAACTGAAATCGATCGGCATCGTGAACACCTGCGGATCGGTGACGTGCTTTTGATCGACAACCAGGTAGACGTCGTAGCCGACACTGTCGGACGGTTCGACCCAGTAGGCGAAGTGGTAGTTGGGGCGGTACTCGCCGAAGATCCACTCATCGAAAAACCAATCCAATTCCACGCCGCTGGACTGTTCCCAAACTTCCTCGAACTCCTCGGTGGTCAGGGCGCCATAGGCGTACTGCGAATTGTAATAGTCTTCGATGGCCGAGAAGAACAGCGAGTCACCCAACACGCCGCGCAGCATGTGGACCACCCAGGCGCCTTTGTCGTACACGATCAGGCTGAAGACGTACGAGGGATTGGTGGTGTCGACGCGGTAAATACTGGTCCCTTCGCCGTAGTCCATATACTCCAGATAGTCATGATAGGCGGCCCAACCTTGCCGCACCTGATAGTAAAGCGCCTCACTGTATGACGCCCAGCCTTCGTTGAGCCAGATGTCGGCCCAGGACTCGCAGGTGATATAGTCGCCCCACCACTGGTGGGCCATCTCGTGCACCACCACCGGTTCGGAGTAGCCCCAACCGGAGGAATGACTACCCAGCATCCAACTCATCGACTGGTGCTCCATGGCCGACCACCATTCCATGGTGGCGTGACCGTACTTGATGTCGTGCCACGGGTAAAGCCCGTAGTTGTTGGACAGCACCGTCAGCGCCGTGGAGGTGACGTTGTAATGACCCAGCGAGTAGGTGTACCATTCCGGGTCGACGGCATGGATCAGCGGCATGGTGTCCTGGTAGTTATTGTAGATCCACTCATCGTACCAGACCGCGTAATCGGAAACGGCGATAGCGAACAGATAACTGGCCATCGGATAGGGCATGGTGTAGTGGAAAGTGCGCACGTGGCCCGGCGCGATGGCGATCGAGTCGAGGGTGCCGTTGGAGGCGGCGTAAAAGCGTGTGTCGACGGTGACGGCGATAAAGAACGTGTCGGCTTTGTCGTCCATGCGGTCCTTGCAGGGCCACCAGCTGCGGGCGCCGTACGGCTGCGAGACACTGGAAATACAGTATTCACCGTTGTCCTTGATATGCCAGGCGAAGCCGTTGAAAACGCTGGTGCCGCCCACCGGCTGGCCGTGATAGTGAATGTCGAATTGAAAGCGGTCGTCGGTGTTGTATGTCTGGTCAAGGGTCACGGTGACGACGTTGTCGGCTCGGGCATAGGTCAGCAAGCCGGCCGGTGACACGATCGAGTCGATGGGCATGTTGTCCAGCAGGTCCACCTGTACTTCGGCAACGCCGTCGATGGCGGCCAGGGCGACAAACTTCACACGCCCATACAGGGTTTCGGTGGTGTCGTCGACGCGGAGACTGATGTCGTACACCTGGACATCGTAATTGGTCTGGGTGTTCATGCGCTCCTTCTGGGCGAAGAACTTGGCGGCGAAGGCGCGGTCGGCGGCCGCCCGGGATTTTCCCTCACCGAGCCAACGATGCAATTCCGACGGATCAAGAGGGGCGGCGTCGGCGCCGACTGTTTCGGCGGAGGCTGTGGCGGTGAGGATTATGGCAGTGAAGAATGTTGTGAGGAGGGTAAGAGTGGTCAATCGCTTGACTGAGAACATGGCAGGACTCCGGTTAATACGCATATTCAAATGTAATATAACTCCCCCGCCCGGTTTTTCAAAAGCGTTATTGGGTGGCAAGGCCGGCAAAATGGAGTGGATTAGCCCACCAGCGGCGGCGGTCGGCTCTCGGTGGTGTGGGTCGCCCCGCCCGATACCTACCCTGTAAACACAAGACTGTCAGGCGAGTCTCCTGACAGCACCCACAAAAAATGGCAGCATCGCGAGGATGCTGCCTGTCAAAGGCAGGTCAGGTTCCTTGGAACCCGATGCCGTTCGCTATTCCGGCTTTCTGACTACGAAAACAGGCGTGATCTGCTTATCGGTCTCACGGTCCAGGCCAAGGGTGTCCGGCGGATCACCCGGTTGGATGCGTTGGGCGATCACCATCAGGTGGTTGTTGGGCCGGAAGAAAGTGGTATCGACGGTCATATCCGTTATCGGTGTTTTGTCCGGCGTGGAGACAAACACCGTTACCAGACGGCCTTTTCCCGGCGGAAGTGACTTCTGGTTGGGGCCCAGATTGGCGATCAGCCCCATAAGGACGCACTGGATGGCGGTGTCGGCCCGGAAGCCGGTGTAGTCGAACGTCTCCGCCCGGCCGCCGGTGTAAACGGCGGAATCTCCGATCAGACGCACCTTGCCGCCGTCCAACCGCAGCGGGATTGACAGCGCCGCCACCCACTCGTCGTTGGTGTAGGAGATATCCATCTTCCAGTTGTGGTCGTCGATCCGAGACAGATCGGCATACAGCGTGTCCGGTATACCGAAGGCGTCGATCTGCCCCCACGACGCCGGGGGAGCCAAACACGACAGGGCGATCAAGGCAATGAAGTTAGCTTTTTGTTTCATCCTTCCTCCACTCACTAGGAGTAAATGTTATCCTTGTTACAATCTCCTTCGGCAAAGGATCCTAAGTTCCCCAGCCTTCTTCGGGCTCCAAGAGCATGGAGCGCAGGCGGGCGACCAGCGAGTCGGCCCGCTGGGGCTGCTTCAACTGGTCGCGGTAAATCGCGGCGGCCTTGAGCAGGCTGCTCCGGCCGGGATCGGACTCGGGAAACTTCTCAAACAGCGTAACCAACAACTGAGCTGACTGCTGGTAGTTGTTCCAGCGGCGGTAGAGATCGGCTTTGAAGGCCAGCGCCCTGGCTTCGATCAGGGTTCCGGCGCCCCGCTCGATCATCTCGTCATAGTACTCCTCGGCCTCTCGGTACCGCTGCTGGGCTTCATCTTCCCGCCCCAGTTTCCGGTACTGGTCGCCCAGGTACAAATAGGTGGCCATCGCCTGCTCCGAACCGCGATACTTCTCTATCAGGTACTTGTATTCGGTTTCCGCCCGGCTCCACCGATCCAGAAGTTCAAATGACCTGGCGATAGAGAATTGCACCAACGGGGTGCCGGCGTAGAAGCGGGGGAAGTCCTTTCTGATGTCGATCAAAAGGTCCCGGGCCTCGCGATACTGGCCCTTTTCCATCTTCATGAGGGCGATTTTGAATCGGAGGCGGGGGAGATAGGAGCTGTCGGCTGGCCGGAGGTTAGCCAGCAGCGACTGGTACAGGACCACGGCGGTGTCTATACCTTTGGGCATGCGGGCGTAAATGTCGGCGATATTGATCCGGATGTCGATCGCGTTCTCGGAGGCGTTTTCTTCCAGCCGGCGCAACTGATTAATGACCCGGCGCCACTCCCCGGTCTCGTGATAAAGGTGGGCCAGAGCGGTGTGGGCCGCCGCCGCCGCTCGGCTATTGGGATCAAGGTCCACCAGAGACTGATAATACCGTTCGGTCTCCCGGTAGCGGGCCGAGGCTGTCGCGGAGTCACCGACGGCGCGGACAATCTGGAAGATGTGAAGCGGCAGTTTGAACAGAACGTCGATCACCACGCCGGAATCATCGACCGGCGGGAAGTGATACTGCAAAGCCGATTGGTAGACGGTCAGGGCGCTGTCCCATTGGTCCGAGGCCTGCAAGGCCCGTCCCAGGCTGATCGTGGTGGTAACATGGGCGGCGCCCTCATAGGAGGCCTTGGCCAGAAGCCGGCTCAGTATCGTGACGCAGGTGTCGAAATTGCGGGCCTGAAAAAACAGTGAGGCCAGTCGGTTGGCGGACTGGAAGGCCAAGTAGCGAACCTCGCGCTGCTCGACCGGATGTTCCGTGCTTGAGATGGAGTCCAAAGCCGAAAGTGAGAACTCCAGCGCCAGGCCATAAGCGCCTGCGGCCGACATCATGGCGGTCGGCCGTGACCGGTCGGGCGCGATCGTGGCTTCTTTCATCTGCCGATCGGCCTGATAGTACAGTCGCTCCGCTTCGTACCTCAGCCGCACCGCCTGGTTGTCGGTACAGGAAGCCAGGCCCAGGGCGAGAATCAGAAGCAGCGACGGGGCAATCTTGTGATAGTCCATTATCCTCTATATCGGTCGCCTGGTGGTCCGTTAAATCCATGAACCGCCAAAATATAGAATCGATTGACGCCCACGCCAAGCCATATTTTTGGTAGTTGGGGCGTGATGACGGTGTAGTCTCGGTCAGATTCGGCTGTTTGGCCGCGGCCTTTTGCTGCATAACTGCCTTCTTAAGGTGTTCGGGAGCGGCGGGTGGCCCGGACGTTTGGGAGTGTTGAAAAACCCACGAATACGTCACTGCGAATTCGCCGGCGGCGACCTCGGCAATCTCTAACGTTGTGCCAGGCATACAGTTGAGATCGCCACGCCTTCTCTCAGGAGCCACTTGTGGCCGGCAGGCTCGCGATGACGTTCATTGGGACTTTTTCAACAAGCCCGTTCGTCCCGGTCTCAATGCCGGGCCACCCAGCCGCGCGAAGCGCGCGCGAGCCGGCTTGACCGGTCGGCAGCCGTCCACATCCGCCGCTCTGTCGAAGCTGTGGTTAGGGGCGGCGCACGTGGATAAACTCCGCCCACAAACGCGTCGACAGAGGTTACGCATGAGCTTGCCGCTCGGGGTTTTCTTGACGCATGGCGGTCAAGAATTCGCATTCTCGGTCGAGATAAGAACTACAGGCTACGATGCGATTACCGTGTGATTCGGATGCGTTGATGAGTTGGCAAAATGTACATCACCGGAAATACGGAAAAAGACAACAGTTACTACGACACCGTTTACGCCGCCGGGTATAACACCTCGCGCTATTATCCCATGTACAGACGCATTCTCGAGGCCGTGAAGAACATCGAGTCTCCCCGCGTGTTGGAAATCGGCTGCGGTGTCGGCGATCTGGGCCGAATGATCGTGCGCGAAAGTATTCCATACCGAGGTTTTGATTTCAGCGAAGAGGCCATAGTTCGTTGCCGGCAGACCTGCCCCCAGGGGGACTTCCGGGTCGGTGATGCTTATGAAAACAAGAACTACCTCCCGCACGACTACAACGTGGCTATCGCTCTGGAGGTGCTGGAGCATCTCGATGATCTAAAAGTAATCGCCAACCTGCCGCCCGGTGTCCATCTGTTTGCCTCGGTTCCTGATTTTGAGGATGTGGCGCACCTTCGCACCTATCAGGACCCGCAACGAGATATTGTCGAGCGTTTCAGACCCTATCTGGATGTTGTCGATATCATCGCGATGGAATCCATCAACCAGGCGACCGGCCAAAAGATGACCATTTACATTTTCCATGCCGTCAGAAAGGCCCCGAGGAATGTCGCGCCGGTTCTTGGACAAGAAAGTACTGCTGGCCGATCAACCTCGGCCGTGGTGCAATCCGCACGAAGAACCGGACGCAACGATCCCTGTTACTGCGGCAGCGGCAAGAAATACAAGAAGTGCTGTTTGGTCTAGCACGGATACGACTACCAATACTGTCTCCTAAACGGCTTTCGATACTCCTGACCGACTGAATACAGCGGGGCGGTCTGCTTGACCAGCTCCGTTCGTATGGACCCGTTGAAAAAGTCCCGTGCGCTCGAGCCAGGGGTGGCGTTTTGTGATTGCGCTCCGACGGAAAGAGAGCGTATTTACAGGCGAAAGTCAAATATCTGCAACGCAGGTGGATTCTAACAAGAAGGAGTCTCTGATGTATTCGTTGAGGCAGATTATTCCGGCCGTACTGTTAACAAGCCTGCTGACAGCCATGACTGCTGTGGCCCAGGAAATGCCGGCCGGCCCGCCCGAGGAGATGAAGAAGCTGGCTTTTCTTGAGGGTGAGTGGGATGCTGCGATGGAGTGGAAGATGTCTGACACGGTCGAAACCTGGACCAAGTCCGCGGGCGTTTGTCGCTACCATTATATCCTCAATGGCGCCGTCATGCAAATGGAGTTTACCAGCCTGGATACGCTGATGCCTTTTGTGGGACTGAGTCTGGAGTGTTTCGACCGTGAAACCGGCCAATGGCAGACTATTTGGATCGACAACCTGGGCAGCCGCATGACCTTGCTCACCGGTATTCGCGGCGACGGTAAAGCCGTTTTCACCGGACAGGACAGGTGGCAGGGGCAGACGTTCTTGTCGCGGACGAGCACTTTCGATGAGACCGACACCAGCTTCAACTGGACTGTGGAGATGTCCACCGACGGCGGCAAGACCTGGATAACCAACGGGAAGGCTACGTATACAAAGAAGATGAAGTAATATCGAGAGTCGGCGTTGGCCGCCGGGCTGTTATGGCGTCACCCAGCGACTGCGGTGACGGGTACTCAGTGCGCGAGACGCGAAGAACAGGTTTGCCTGTGTCGGGCGTCCCCGCCCGCCACCGACCACCGAATACTGCGGCTGTCAGGCCAGGGCGCCTGACAGCACCCAAACGTGTGTGGCCGGCAGACTGGTGATGACCATCTTTGGGGCTTTTCCCGCAGTCCGAGACCCGCCGGTTTAGGGACTATACTGAGTAGCGAGGATCTCGCGCGCCTTGTTGCGGATAAAGGCATACGAAAGGTTGTTGATCTGATTGAACTCCACCACCTGTCGGCACATCTCTTCGGCTCGCTCGTGGTCGTTCAGTCCCTGATAAGCCAGCATCATGCGATAGAAGGTGTAGGCGCTCCCCTGATCGGCTTGCATAAGTTCTTCAATGGCCCGGCCGTACTTTTGTTCCTCCAGGGCGATTATCGCCGCCAGCGTGTGCGATGCTGAGATTTGTCCACGATCACCAAGCGCCCGCGCTATCTCGGAATACTCCTGAGCTTTGGCTTTGGCCGAGGCCAGGTCCTTATTGAGAATCGACACCCGAGCCGAATTGACCATCTGGGAGCGCTTGGCGTTGTCCTTCACCGACTTGGGCAGTTCGGAGTTCTCCATCAACTTCAGCGATTTGTTGAAAACCGCCCGCGCTTTTTCCGGCGCATTCGCCTCAAGATATATCGCTCCCATCGACATCAAATCGGCCGCCATAGCCGAAGCATCCCAGATCTCCTCCGCCAGCGCATACTGCTTTTGTATCTCTTGGATCGCCTCTTCGTAACGCCCCTCATACACGTACGTGACGGAGACAGCCCGATAGGCGGCGCGGCGCACGCCGTCGTTCGGAGCCGTGGCGAGCATCTTTGTCTCCAGCCGCTCGCGAGCTGCGTCGTACTCGTCTTTGAAACACAGGTCGCTGGCTATGCCGATGTGCGACGCGAAAAACTCCGGGTTGACCGCCAGCGCCTTCTCGTACATTCCAATCGATTCATCGTATTTACCCATTTTCGCCAGCAACTCGGCGTATGAGTCGTATGGGTTGGGATCGTCCGGAATCAGTTCAATATACTTCTTGAACGCCTCTTCGGCCCGTTTGTAGTCCTCCATGAATCGATAGGCGTAGCCCATTTGGTTGTACGGCACCGAATATGACGAGTCCAAAAGCAATGCTCGGTTGTAGTATTCGATAGCCCGTTCCCAATCCTGATCGTTGAAGTAATGTCCGGCCATCAGGTTGTTCGCCCGCGGATCGTCGGGATACATTTCGACCAATTGGCGATAGTACTCCAACTCACCGCTGGGGTTGGAGCTGGTGGCGGCTTGCATGCCGAGAATCCAGAGCCGCTCACCTTCCGAAACCTTGTCCACCAGCGCCGCCGCCTTGTTCATGCGGGCAAAGAACTGCTTGGCGCTCGGCTCGGCGAAGGCCAGAGCCAAATGGGCCATGGCGAAGTCGGGATCCAGCCTGATGGCTTCCTCCAGATAAGGTCGGGATTCCTCGGTCCGCAGCTTCTCTTGCAGGTCCCGTCCGGTCAGATAGGCCTCCCGCGCCTCCTTCGACGACGTGGTAATGGGCGCCAGACCACTGTTCTGCATCCCACACCCGATCATCCCAACCAGGACGGTGCCCAGCGCCACGGCCGTTGTCAACGTTGTTCTAATCTTCATAATCCTCGATTATCGGCTCTCTTTCACGCTTTTGCACACTTGTCAATACGTATAACATAGGTGGTCGGCTACAGTTTTCAAGAAAAAAGGGGGGGCTGGTCCAAACCCCCCACAAAACTTGACTCCCCACCGACGCCCACCGATAATAGCTACATGTTCGCTTCCTCTCGCAGACTCCTGGCCGTGGCGATGTTCACCATCTTGTTGATCCTCGCCGTCAACCTCGCCTGGTGGCTCTTCTACGAGCGCACCGAACGACTCCTCGACCAGCAGCTCTCCCGCCGCCTCGCCGCCGTCGCCGCCACCACCGCCCTGGCGCTGCCTCCCGAAACGGTCGACGGCCTGACTCTCGGCGACCTCGACGCCTATCTGCACGCTACCGATCTGCTCGCCCAGGCGCTGGCCGCCGACTCACTCTCGGAAGTCTTTCTGCTCGACGACAATTACAACTACCTGGCCACCACCTCGGCCGGGCCGGACAGTGTCTACTTCCTGGCCGATCTCAATTCTCCCTATATCGATTCGCTCATCTACGGCCAGATCGACCGCCCCATCGTCACCCCGTCGTATCGCACCGGCCGGATCATCCTCAAGTCCGCCTTCGCCCCGCTCTACGACGATCTCGGCACCGTCATCGCCGTCCTGGGTGTCGAAGCCAGCGTCGACTACTTCGATTCGCTGGCCGACCTCAAAAGCAACCTTTACTATTCCAGCGGCATCTCCGTATTGGGCGGCCTGCTTTTCGGATTGCTTTTTGTCCTCGTGCAGCGGCGGCTCAATATCGCCCAGCAACAGTTGTTCATGAACGAAACGCACGCCTACCTGGGGCGGATGGTGGCCGTGGTGGCGCATGAAGTCAAAAACCCCCTGATGATTATCCGCGCCTCGGCCGAACGGCTGGCCAAAAAACAGCAATCATCCGAGTCCGAGTTCATCATCGAGGAGGTCGACCGCCTCGACCAGATCGTCGATGGCTACCTCGACTTCGCCAAGACCGGCGCCGGCGGTTCGATGGTTGTCGCTGAACAACCCGCCACCGTCGACCTGTACGAACTCTGCGCCAACATCAAACGCCACTTCCAGGACAAATACCCCGATGAGCAGATCACCTGGCTGGACCCACGGGATAGCACTGATGCCGGCCGACCCATAAACGTGGCTTGCCGCCCGCGCTCGCTGCGCCAGGTGATTCTCAATCTTCTCATCAACGCCGCCGATGCCTGCCGCGCATCCGGCCGACCGATCCGGGTCGGTCTGCACGTCATCGTCAACGGTGGCGTCATCGTCATCACCGTCTCCGACGAAGGCGGCGGGATGACCAAAAAAGAACTGGTGCACGCCTTCGATCCCTTCTACACTACCAAGCAAACCGGCTCCGGGCTCGGACTGTATCTCAGTCGCCGGATCGTCGATCAACTCGGCGGCGAAATCGATATCACCAACCGACCCGGTCACGGCGCCGAGGTGGTTATCCGCCTGATGAAACGGCCGAGAGAATAGAGTATGGCGCACGTTTTAGTTGTCGATGATGAGCCCAAGATGACCTCGCTGATCTGCGGTCAACTGGAGGACGCCGGTCATCAGGTCACCACCACCACCAAACCGGGCGAGGCGCTCAGATTGATCGCCAAGCACTCCTATGATATCGTCATCACCGATCTCTCCATGCCGGAGATTTCGGGGATGCAAATACTCGATGAAGCCCTCAAAAAAGAGGGCACCGAGGTCATAATGATGACCGCTTACGGCAGCGCCGAGACGGCGGTCGAGGCGATGAAAAAAGGGGCCGCCGACTACCTGCTGAAACCGTTTTCACTGGATGAACTTCAGATCCTGGTCGGTAAGCTGACCGACAAACAAAAACAGGCCGCCCTGGCCGATCATTTTCAACAGGTCACCAAAGGCAGCTATGGGTCGTTTATCGGATCCTCCCAGGCCGCCGCCGCCGTCAAAGACAGCCTGGCCAAAGTGGCCGCCACCGACGCCACCGTGCTCTTGACCGGCCGCTCCGGCACCGGCAAGGAACTGGCCGCCCGAATCCTGCATGACCACTCGAAACGTCGCGACCAGCCGTTCATCGCCGTCAACTGCGCCGCCCTGCCGGAGTCGCTTTTGGAGTCCGAGTTGTTCGGTCACGAAAAAGGCGCTTTCACCGGCGCCGTGGCGCGCAAGCGGGGACGCTTCGAATTGGCCGACGGCGGCACGATATTCCTCGACGAAATCGCCGAGACGACCGGCGGATTGCAGTCGAAACTGCTGCGCGTTCTGGAGGAAAAGAAACTCTTCCGGGTCGGTGGCGTTGACGCTATCGACATCGACGTGCGCGTCATCGCGGCCACCAACCGCGATCTCAAAACCGCCATCGAGCAGGGTGACTTGCGCGAGGACCTGTATTACCGGTTGAACGTTTTCCCGATCGAACTGCCCGCTCTGGCCGCCCGCCGCGACGACATTATCGAACTGGCCGAGCATTTCCTGGCCGAGTTGAACTACTCCCACCGCAGCTTGACGGATTCTGTCCGTGAACTGTTCGTGCGGTACGACTGGCCCGGTAACGTTCGCGAATTGAAAAACGTAATCGAACGGGCGACCATCCTGGCTGGCGGTGAACCGCTCACCCCTGAGGATTTCTCGCTGGAAGTGGACGACGCCCCATTGGTGGATACCGGCTCGGCCGGAGTCGCCGCCGCCGAGGGTCTGGAGACAGCGGAGAAGATAATGATCTTGAACGCCCTCGATCGGACCGACGGCAACAAGACCGAGGCGGCCAAACTGCTGAGGATCAGTCGCCGCCGGTTGTACAGCCGGATGAAAGTCCATGGCATCAAGCCGTAATGCTCGATCCGGTCCATCGGATTGTACCAGGTGGTACAGTCCCGACCGGCGGGCGCTTGGTCGGCTTTTCGGGCGTCAAGGGATGTGGTTTGACAACATGGAGTTAGCGGCGAAGATCGCCGACGCACAGGCCCGGCACACGGTTTGATATTATCACCGACGGACCTGAGCAAGGAGTCAATGTTGCGATTTACTGTTAAGATATGTGTCCTCGTCGTCCTGGGCGTTATCGCCCTTGTCGGCGCTGTTACCGCCCAGGGAACGTCCGAAAACTACGACCGGCCGATGGATGCCCTCAGGGCGGAGTTGGAGCGGACGGACCAGCTTATCGAACGGGCCGGCGAGGCCGTCCGCGCCTCACAGGCTCCGGCAGCCCGCCTCAGCCTCCAAGCAGCCGTCGACCTCCAGGCCAAAGCCTGGCGCGCTTTTGACAATGAATACCCTCGCCTGGCCCAACGCCTCACCATGCAGGCCCGTGACAAAGCCAAGCAGGCTATCGCCGCCGGACGCATGACCGAACAAAGCGAACATGTCGTTCTCAACAAGCTTGAGCGCGTTACCGAACTTCTGGAGCGAGCGCGGGAAACGCTCGCCGACCAGAGCGACGGCAACTACCAGACGATCCTCCAATCAGCCACCGACAATTACAACCAGGCCTGGGAGTTTTACCGTTCTCAGCAGTACCGCCCGGCCGTTATGCTGGCCAATCAGGCCGAGAAAGCGCTGCTGAAATTGCTGCGAGCAGTTGAGGGGGATCAGCGGGGGAACCTCGCCTATGAGCGCCGGGCCGAGGCCGCCAGGGAACTGCTTGAGCGCGCCCGCACCCTGGCCGCCGACTGCGGCTCCGACCGTGCCTCGGAGTTGGTTCATCAGGCGGATCAGGCCTATCAGCAGGGCCGCGAGCTGGCGGACACCGGGAAAAGCCGGGCCGCCCTGAGCGCCCTGCAGCAAGCCAGGGACCTGGCCAACCAGGCGATTCGTGAGTGCCGCGGCGATGAGGCCTTGGCCAACCGCTACCAACGCCTCAAAGACGAAGCAGAGCGGCTGGCTGAGATTCTGTCTCCGTCCGACGACCAGGGTCAGATGTACCTTGAGATGACTGCCGATCAACTCAAGCTGGCTGAAGAAGCCCTTGCCGACGGCCGCATCGAATCAGCCGCGGCTGCTCTGAAGGCCGCCGAATTGACTCTCTCACAGTTGAAGAGATATCTCGATGCCGCCGGGGGCTGAGGACTTGCTGCCACACCTGTCTTTCGGCTTTCAACCGACGCCTAACCCGATCCGCCAGGCGAGGTCGTATTGAGAATCGCCGCGCGCGCATCTATTATCCTGCTGCCGATCTCCTTCGCAGGGCTGTCTCAGTCGAGCTTTGGCTCCGATCTGTCGGTGACCGCAGGTCTCGGCTACGACCTGCTGTCACAGGAGTACTTCCTCGATTCCGCCGCCGCCGCCGGCCCCGACTCGGTGATCGTAAACTGGGCGCTCACTACCCACTATCTCGACGATCTCAAGGGTCAACTCGGTCTTACATACACGCCGTGGGACGATGATCGGCTGGAGCTGCGCGGACGCCTGGATCAGACGGCCGATTTCGTGCGACTGCGCCTCGGCGGCAACCTGGCCGTCGACTGGTCGGTGCGAAGACTTCAGTGTTTCGGTGAAGTTGAAGTCAAAGATCGCTACCGAGGGGAATCCGAGTTCGGTGACAGCTACGTAAGAGGCTATGCTCGAGGGAAACTGTCGCAGCCGCTGAACCGGGCGCTAGACCTTTACGTGCAACTGAAGACCGACGGCGTCCGCTTCGCCTCCGCCTCCACATACAGCTACAATCACTACCGCCTGGGGGCCGACCTCGGTCTGCAGAAGACGTTCGGCGGCTTCTCCTATGGTGACCTGCGACTGATGGTCGACCACCGCCGCGTACCCGACAGCGTCGAACTCGACTATCTTTTCGTGGGAGCCGAAGCCACCATGCTGGCTTTTTACAGCCGGGGAGAACTGGACCTGCTGGCCTCGCTGGTCAGCAAAGACTATCGCCGGCCGGGGTGCAAAGATGACCATTATCGACTCATGTTAGAGGCCGACAACCGCCTCAGTCTGGGGCGCGCCTGGTTCAGTCGGCAGCGGATCGAAACTGAACTGACCCTTTACCACCCCGACGACCCCATAAACGTCGACTATTCCCAGGTCGGCCTGTTTCTTCTCGGCGGTATCGAGAGCGGCCCCTTCAGTCTCGCCGCGGGTCCCGTCTACGAACGGCTTGAGGAGCGAGAAAGCGAGTTCACCATCGCCGAGGACTACACCGAGACCGGTTTTCGGGCCTCCCTGGACCGCCTGGAACCCGGCCGGTTTTTCGTCTCGGTCGAATCAACGCTCGGGCGACGCAACCTCAGGATAGAGTCCGACCTACAGACCGACTTCGCCTTCGAGCGGCTCAGTCTCATCGGAGATTACTCGCTCGCCGCCGCCCTGCGCCTCAGCCTTATGTTTTCGGCCGAATGGGAGTGGCATGACCGCCCCGAGGAAAACTCCCGCATGTATCTACTCTCCTCCAACCTGACCTACGAACTCTAACCGAGGCCGGGGGGTCGTTTTCATCGGATTGTACGGACGCACCTAACCCGCCGGGCGGTATCACAGGAGGTTCCAACCGATGCCGTTATGCGAATAAAGTCACAAGGCGGGCGGTTCAAGCGGGAAGAGGCGGACCCTCGACAGTACTCTGCTTCTGCTCGGCAGCCCCAGTAATGGCTCTCCGCCAAGCCCGGTTTCCGTCGCCTCTGAACGTGTCATGAGCAGTGCCCGGCAGGCAGAGGTTGTGACGTTTTTCACAATCTTGACGCGCCACGAAGCCTGTGCGAACTGCCTTGGAGTTGGCTATGGGCGGGTCATAGTAGGTCTGTTAGATCTGTGCTAACCCGTTTACACAGTCATTCCGGGCTTGTTTGGGACACCGGAGATTGTGAACATGTTCACAATCCTATCCTATCGGCGGGCGTTTTGGAGCTCGGTTTTTCGAGCTACCGGGGTGCCTGGTACGGGTGTTATAGCTGCCTAAGGGAAATGGCTGGAACTACTCTTGGCCAGCCCTGCGGCGGACCGGGTCGGTCCACTTTCAGGCTGTTTTGGCACGGCAGCGGACCGGCCAGATTGTGAAACTGTTCACCATCTCAGCAGATCGGCAGGCTGCAAAGGGCGGTTTTCGCCGATCCCTGGTGGAGCCAAAAGCGTGCCCGGCCACCAGCGAAAACTATCCCTGCAACGGTCAGATTGTGAATACGTTCACTATCTCACGGGTCTATCGTGGATTTGGCGGAACCTTTTTCCGTGCTTTTGGGATGGCTACGCGGCCTCCTGGCCGCCTCGCCGCCAGTCCGACGGGGTGGTCTTGGCCAGCGCCATATTCGACGGTTGTGGTCCACAAAAAGGCGCTGCGGAGGCGGTCCGCTTGTGACTATGTTCACAATATATGAGGCCTATCGTGGAGCAGAGAACCCACACACTCCTTATCTTAGCAAAGTGCTGGGTCGTCCGGTCGCGCACGGGACTTGTGAATTCTGTCACAATAATGCCTGTGTAGAATGGAGGCTGCCGGTCCATTTGCCCCGCATGGCGAAATGGTTCGCGGCCGCTTTGTGTTGTTCTGGACGGGCTGCTTCGGGGAGCCGGAACCGGCTGCTGGCGGAGGCCGATGGGCCGCTCGCGGTTGCTGTTTGAGGTCGCATGATCGGCGTGAGTGAGGCTTGATTTATGGTTGTGGGGAGGTGGCTGGAGTCGGCGTCAGACACGGTTCCGCCGTAGGTAGCCTGGCTTATTTTATTACTACTGGTTATCGTATATGGCTTTTTTTGAAGATTTGTCTTGACAGGGGACGGTTTTATGGTTAGATTGGCATCGTCTAGGGAAATAGTTGTGTTGTCAAGCGCTTCTGTTTTGCACCCGACGCACCTTACGTAACGCAAGCTTAGCTTAGTGTTACAGAGCTT
>Ga0214473_10000271_pt1 | contig 72396 bp, 119 predicted proteins | sample RVTome_7_FD_203509 | JGI IMG/M metagenome (GOLD analysis project Ga0214473, IMG submission 203509) | Soil microbial communities from uranium-contaminated site in the Upper Colorado River Basin, Wyoming, United States - RVT98D197 | ecosystem: Environmental > Terrestrial > Soil > Contaminated >...
CCACACACGCTGGCGCGTCGTCGGCATGCGAGCGATTTCACCGTCATCTCCCACGACGTAGTCCCCGGTCAGATAGTCGAGAAACCTGGCGTCCTCCGGGGCGTCCGGGGCGTCATTGACGTCGACCGGCGAGCTGTATCCGCTCGGGTAGAAGCCGGCTGGCTGTAGAGAAACGATGGTCATAGTAATAGATCGAGACCCCGGGAGTAGGAGGGGAGGCGCTGCTCCCGGGGCTCGAAGTGTTTCAGCGTCGGTCGAGAGGGCAGGGGAGAATCAAACTGAGAAGCTTCAGCACCGGCAGCGCGAGCGTGGGAATCGGGATCGTCAATGTCGGAAGCTTGAGCTTCAGCGGGAAACCGGGAATGCTCACTGAAAACGACGGGAGCGAAGGAAGCGAAGGAAGCGCCAGCGACAGGAGGAACGAGAGAAGCGGAAGCCGCAGCTTGATCGGGAACCCTGGGATCTTAATTTCGAAGATCGGTATGGATGGGATCTCGGGCAGCGACAGCCCGAGAATAGCCAGGATCAGCAGCGGGATCCGGAATGCGCAGTTGCTCATCACTTGCCATAGAAGACACCGAGCGCCGGAGCTGCGGGCATCCCAGCTAGCCCCATTGGCGCCGATGGCGTTCGCCCGCCGAGCACGATGGTCCCGGTAATAGCGACGATCCCGTTCTTCAGCTGAATCGAGGCCTTGCCGGTTTCGTCTGTCATCACCCGGCCGTTGGCCTCCGACATCTCGTCGACATGGCCGAATGCTGCCGTGGTGATTTTCTTGTTCTTGCGATCGATGATGATAGCGACGTCGTCTTCGACGACGAGCGCGATCAGCTGATCCTTGAACAGGATGCGCGCGTTGTACCCTTCTCCGGTCGAGAACACCGCGGTCTCCCCAGGTCCGAGCTCGTAGTACGTCTGAGTTGTCCGCGCGTCGACTGCGCCCACCACAACACCGTCCTGCCCCGGGGCATCATCGAGCAGCACCCCTTGGGCGGACCCGTTGCCGTTCGCCGGGGCAGGGACTGCTGCGAAGCCAAGCGCAAAGAGCATGTTGACGGATCCGTAGTCCGGAGGCTCTCCACCCTCGGGTTCGGAGCCCTTGCAGACGGCCGTCACCATGCCGGTCTTGGGGTCCAGCTTCGCGGATGAGATTTCGACGATGTCCGTCACAGGATGATGCTCCCTGGCCTGATGAGCTGGAGATTCGTCATCGGCGAGCTTCCCTTGCTGTGCTCGACCGTGCGCTCCAGCACCCATAGGTTTTCATCGACGTCCTCGATCTCGTCGTGAACCGTGGCCATAACGTCGACGCCGTAGATCGCCCCGGAGTCCAGATTGACGACGCCCTGCAGTTTGCAGTCGTACATCATGGTTTTCCGGAGCCGCTCGCTCAGCATGCGGCGCAGTCCGCGCTCCAACTGCTCGACTGTCTTGCTTTCCTTGTCCGAGTAGTAGAGCGGGCGATAGCACGGCGCCGGGGAGTCGTAGATCGTCGTCGGGCCGCCCTTCTTTGGGTTGTACAGCTCCTCGACAACCGCTACCCCGCTGTTAGGCCCGGTGATGGTGAACTGGATCTCCGTGTTCTTGTAGAGCTCACTCGGGCTGCCAGCGCTGAACGTGGGGAGGGTTTTCGACAGCCCGCCAGCGGCGCTACCGGTTGCGATACCTCGGCCCTTGGCGGCCGTCACCGTGGGCACGTCTGACCAGTCCAGTTTCGCTACCCCGCTCAGGATGTTGCCCGGTCGGCTCAGGCGGAACAGCGGGGACTGCTGGTACTCGGGTTCGCAGAGGCAGATTTCGTTTCGTCGCGTGCTCGGCTGAATCGTTGCCCCATGGCGCGCCGCCAGATTGTTGGCCCACTCGAACGCACCGTCGCTGTCCTGCGGCTTCCAGTCCTCGATCTTGATGGCAAGGAAGTCCCTCGCCGGCTTGCCCGTGTAGGGATTCTTGCCGGTCACCGCATTGCGGAGCGCATCGAAGTTACCTACTGAGACGTCCACGCCCCATGGCTTGAACGCCACCAGCAGCGCCTGCACGAGGCTCTCGCCTTTCTTTACCCGCACCGCGGGGTCGATCCCGGAGTCAACGAGGTCCGCCAGGTAGTCGCGACCGTACACGCGAAGCGACTTGTCCCCTTCTCCGGTACCCTCTCTTCCGAAGATGCGGCCCAGTAGCTGCAGGTGCCCATCAATGTAGAGCTTGACCGGGCGCCACGGGCGAAACGTGCGACGCAACTGACGCGGGTCCTTGTGGTCGTATACCACCACTTCCCAGGCGTCAGTCGGGGTGAGGAAGTTCGAATTGATGCGGTAGGACTCGATGTTGTCGAACGTCCCGACACCCTCGACCTCGATCGTCGGCTTGCTGTCGAGGCTCATCGATTGACCCGCACGTATTCGCCGCGCTTGACCGTGCTCTTGCGCTTCAACGCCGGGTTCAGGTTGATGAGAGCTCCGACGCTCATCTTGTGGAAAGCCGCGAGCGCAATGATGCCGATCTCCATTTGGTTGATGACGATCTTCGTCGGGTTCGGCGGAGTCGTGGCCGTCTCGTTGAGACGGTACGCGGCCACGGCTAGGCGGCGCGCGTTGCGCCGTAGCGGTTGGTTGTCAGGGTTCTTGAGCGAGTCGACTCGCTTGTCGAGCTGCTCCATCTGCGAGGACAGGCGCGCCATGTTGGCGATGACCCTCGACTTCGCTACCTCGAGCTGGTCACCGATCCCGCGGATGGCGTCGAAAAGCGGAAGCGTTGGCTCGGGAGGCTCCTCCTGCTTGTAGTCCACCTTCGTGGACTCGCGGTCGAAGAATCCGGCCATTCCCTGGGCGCCCTCAAGCGACTCGATCGCCAGGACCGCGGGAGCCTCCGCCGCTTCCTCCGGCGCGTAGACGAACTCGACCTGGACGTCGACACCGTCCCTCCGGTTGACATCCAGCGTCTCGGACAGGCTCGCGCACTTGGCCTGCAACTCCCCGTGCACCGGGTCCACCAGCGTCCCCACGGAGCGGTCCAGGCACGCTCGCAGGAAGTCGGGATAGGCGGTCGTGAACCAGTTGGTCCATGGGCCCTTCGCCAGGTCCTCACGGGCAGGAATCGTGAACGAGTACGTCGGGTTCTCGCGCCCCAGGCTGTCGATCAGCTCATCATCCCGGAAGACGTACCGGTGGCGCGCAAACTCCTGCCGGAAGCCGTACTGCCGTCCAGCGCACGGGAAGCCGAGTCCCCGCCATGAGGCGATGGTCAGTCTGGCGAGAATGTCGGTCATGGGCTAGGATGATCGGCTGGAGGCAAAAGAATGACGGAAGACGAGCAGAGGGAGATCTTGGCGAGACACATGCAAGCGTTGCAGTCCACTGTCGATCGTAAGATGAAGACTGAACTTTGTGCCGAGTTCGCCAAGTACCTCATCCAGTCCGATCCAGGGTTTCGTGGTGACGATACGGAGACAGACCAGGATGACTGAAGACGAGCAGAGGAGGATTCTGGAGCTGTACCGGAAGGCGTTGCAGTCCACTGTCCACCGAGAGAAAGAGCTGCCTGGACTCGACGCCTTTCGTGGCACGATGCTCGTGCGGGCCGACGGAACCGAGTATCACTACGACGACGAGTGGTGCAGGGCAGAAGATGCTCGAGGTATGGGAGAAAGGCTCCGCCAGTTTCTCGACGCACTGGACAGGCTGGACGTGGTCAGCGGTGACGAGACGGAGCCCGATCGGATGTACGTTGACGCCCACGCTGCGGCCATGGCTCTGGCCATGCCCAACGCGATCACGGAATTGGCGCGGCTCGAACTTCAACTCTCCGAAGCGGAGGCACTGGCGACAGGATGTAATATGCCGGACAGCAACACTACCGCTGAATCGCTTGAGCACGACCTGGAGTACATCATGGACGGGGACGGGGAAGAGTCGTACATCTGTATTGTGTGCGGCGGAGATCCGTTCAAAGGGTCCTGTTCTGGTCGTGGCGGGCGCATTGAAGAGGATGACGACGAATGATCCGCCTCCTTTGCCTCGCTCGCCTGCGGGCAGCTTCGGTCATCTTCGGCTCACCCGCCCCGATTGACGATCGGTGAGTTCCGCTTCGGTGAGTCAGCGCCGGGAGTTCCGCCGCCGCCGGCAACTGCCGCACGCTGAGCCTGGGCCGCCGCTTGTGCTTCCTGTGCTGCCCTCAGTTGGGCCTCGATGACAGGGCGTAGCAACTCCTGCATCTTCGCCAGGTCTGCCAGCGCCTGCTGGTTTCCTCCCTGCTTGGCCTGGGCCTCCCGGACATCGAGGAACCCAGGGCCGGTTCCGAGAATCGAGTTCTTGAGCGTCTCCCAGAGGCCCTGTGTGGCGGCCGCGTTGGTGCTCTTGAGACCCTCAACGGTTCCGGTAGCACCTTCGAGCAGGCTCTTCGCGGCAACCGGCGACACCGCTGTTGGCTCTGGAGTACCCGCTGAGATCGCTCCGGACTCGATACCTGATCGCCATTCGCGCCGGCGGCGTTGGATGTCGACCTGCGCGTTGGCGATGTCAGCGCCTCGTTGCGCCCCTTCGACAGCAGCACCACTCGTGCCCCTGTCTTTCGCGTCGAAGATGAAATCGATCAGGCTGCGTCCGGCGAAGTAGAACGTCGCGCCTGCAACCGTGATGGCACCGAGCTTTCCCATCATGGACATCTGACCGGTGATGAGCCCCTCGATGGATTTCTTGACCGCAGCACCGATGCCAGCGGTCGCCAGGTCAGCGCCGACCTTCGTCGCAATGATAGCGGCAACGCCATGAAATGGGTTCTCAACGGCCCAGCTGCCGATCTCCGCGATCTTCTGAGTCGCATCGGCAGCCGCCGGAATCAGGTCCTTGAGCTTTGGCGTGATCTCTTCCAGTACCGGGATGAGCCTCGTGCCAACCTCTCGGTTGAAGGACTTCGTGACCTCCATCAGCTTGATGTCTGGGTCCTCAAGCCTGCTCTGGTAGCGCTCCTGGATGACCTGTGTCCCGGTCTGGACGTTCAGGTACTTTGAGAACTCGGCGCGCACCGCCGCCTCTCCACCACCCTTCTTCTTGGTCTCAGCATCCGCGTAGATCTGCTGGTATCCACGAACCGCTCGGATGGACCGCTCATTGAACATCTTTCCGAGTTTCTCTGGATCACCTTTCGTCTTCTTCAGAAATTCGACAACGATCTCTTCCTGGGGACGAAGCTTCTTCGGACCCGGCCCCTTCGTCCAGACGTCCACGCCAAGCGCCTTGAACTGTACTGACTTCTCCGATAGCTCGGACGCGAATCGCTCCAGGCTCGTAATAGCCTCGGCAGCTGAACTTGCTCCGCCAATTGCCCGAGTCGTCTGGGCCATGGCGCCCATGACTTTCAGTGATCGCTCTGCTCCACCCGAGAACTGCTGGCTCGACGCGGCTAGCCCAGCCATCTCGGTGGCCAGCATCTTGACCTCGACCGCTCCGACAGCCCCCTGGGCGGAAATGGTGCGCATGACGCTGTCAAGCGCCTTCATGCGAGCGGTCGGGTCCTTGATGTCGAGCGCCAGCGTGTTCAGCGCGTTGCCGGCGGCGGCGGTCATGTCGGCCAGGTCCGTCCCGGTTGCGATCGACACCTTGGCAAGCTGGGGCAGCATCTTCATCCCGCCGGCCAGGTCACCTGTGAGTCCTTGCCACTGCTCCAGGGCCGCCAACGCATCCGGAGCCGTCACTCCCTTGACGCCCTGGGCCGTCGCCAAGATCTCGCCCTTGCGCTTGGGCATCCCGGCCTGGTTGGCGAGCGACGACGCTTGGGCCCCGAGCTGGAGCTGCGACTGGACCGCGTTGACCCCGGCGAATCCGCCCCCGAGCGCCAGAATTCCTCCGCCGACTCGCGCGACGTCGCCGACGGCCCCTGAAACCGAGCGCCCCAGGAAGCCCGTCACGCGCCCAGCGGTCCGCTCGGCCCCAGGCTCCCGCCCAATGCGCCGCCGGGTGAGCACTGAGACCTCCCGATGCTTCTCCGCCTCGATGTTCCTGAGCTTCGCCCGGTGAGCGGTCGCGTCGTGAGCTCGCTGAACGCTGGCCGCGTCCTTGATGGTCTGGATCCGTCGCCGCCCCTCGGCATCGATGTCCCGGAGCCTCCGCTGGTGCCCCGCACGCTCCGCCGCTGAGCCCGCGACGCCCCTGGCCTGCCCAGGCAGTCTGCCCGCCATCGGCGCGCCTGGAGCCCGCCCAGAGCGCTCCGCTGCCATGGCCTCGCGCTTCACCTGCGCGAGCGTCCGCGCCCAGGTACGTGTGTAGCGGTTAGCCGACCGCGTGGCCGAGGCCTGCTGTTCCTGCTCCACGGATCGGAAGACCCGCTTCAACTGGCCGATGCCGGTGGCTTCGATCTGGTACTGGAGTCGCATCTAGGCCGGTGTGTCCCAGTTCAAAATCGGCCCCATTCGAGCCTCGCTCCCAAGCACATCGACTGTCGCATAACTCCGAACGAGTCCCTGAACCCAACTGAACATGAACTGGTGCCGACCGTCGTCGAGGCAACGAACCTCTTCGAGCCGAGTATCCGATCTCTCACCAAGTTCACGTCTCGCGTGCGCAAGAGCCGGCCCGAGTCCCTGAACTCTAGCGAGGGGTGTGCTCATTGCCTGTCGGCCTTCGGCTGGGGATCCGAAACCTCGCATGCCAGAACGCGTACTGGCCCTGGACATTTTGGCCGATGGTCGCCGTCAGGAGCTCGATGTTGCCCACGCACAGTTCATCGCCGGCCTCGTCCACTACCATCAGGCCGATCCGGCTCCCCGCCTCTCTCGTCAGCCACGACAGTTCCGATTCCCTGCCCTGCACGAACACCCCGCGCACCACCAAGACGTCGTGCGGCTGACGCTTCACGATTGCGATGTTCGTCAAGAGCCGCTGTTTCCTTCCCTCGATGAACAGGCTCAATTGCTTCCCTTCGCTGATCATTTCCTTCCTCCCTTGCTCCTCTGCTTCATCCGCTTACCGCGCTGCAGCGCCTCTGATTGCGTCAACAGCTTGTCGGTTGGAAGCGGCTCCTCGTCGGATGTCGAGAACGCGGCAGGCAGCTCGGTAAAGGAGCCAGTGCCAGTCGGTGAGCTCTGCGGCGCGGACTCGGAAGAATCTGGCAACATCGAGACAGGACGCCCCACTTCGTCCCGTAGCGACTTGACCTCCCGGGCCAACACCAAAATAAGGGTGGCCCAAAGACTCGAGTCCAGCACAGATAAAAAATACTCACCGAGCAGCGCATCGGAAAGGCGCGCTGTCCAGGTGTCGATCTCGTCCTCGGTGAATCCCTCGATCTGCCCGTACTTCGCCCGCACGATGGCGATCATGTTGAGCACCTGGGCGATCTCCGGCTCGGTGAAGCTCGAACGCAGGTGCTCCGGACTCGTGAACATCCGCAGGTAGCAGCGGGTCCCGTCGCGCCGTTCGTGCTCGTCCACCTGGACCATCGAACGCCATACGACTTCGACGGCCTTGGCCTCCTCATAGATGTCGCGGTGCTCGCCCGGGACCTCCCCGAGCTGCTTCGCATACCGCTGGGCAGCCGCAAGCGCCTCGTGAGTCTCGGTGAGCGGGAGGAGCTTGACCCGGACATTCTTCTCCACGAGCTCGGGTTTCTGCCCGAGCTTCGGGGACTCCCATCGCTTGAACGCAAAAACCTCGGAGGGGCCGGGCGTCATGAACGCGCGGACCGCCTCCGAGGGCTCGACTGTGGGTGCTGACTTCTTGTCCGACATGGCGCCTCCGACCAGTCAGTTCGTGCTGTAGCGTCTACTGAAGCTTCTGGATCTCTCCGATGAACGTCGCTGTCGCTTCGGTGCTGGCGTTCGTCGACTGACTGATCCCAACCGTGTCGAAGTATCCCTGCGTGATGAGGGACTTGGTACCGAGCGGGATCTGGATCTCGTGGTAGCTACCCTCTGCGCAGTAGTCGAAGAGCGGAGTTTCCAGACCGCCGATCTCCACCGCCCAGTTGCCGGTGATTTGAATGTCGCCAGAGCCAGGCGTCTTTCCGGCGAAGCCCTCGAGCGTGTCGACACGCTGCGCCCCGCCGTTCATGTTCGCCTGCCACTGCGTGGCCTTGAGCTGGAAGACGCCGTCGATCAGGCCCTTGAGAGCCAGGTGGTCATTCAGTGCCATGTGTCAGTGTCCTCCGGTCAGCTCGGGGTGGTTTCGGCGAGGAGCCAGCTGGCTTGATGCCTCTGGTCGCAGGTGCGACCCGAGCTGCTGCCCTGGGTGCGGCTCACGTTGTTCGGGTCAATGATGACGTCCGTCGCCTCCACCCACTCGTCGATCCGCTGGATCTTCCCAGCGTTGTACGCGGGCGTAATGATGTTGGAGATCAGCCAGCTCTTGTAGCGGCTCGGTGTGACGGTGCGTGCCGGGATCTTCTGGTTGGTGTTGACGGTCACGCCGTCGGCCAAGTACTCGTCATCCCGAAGGTGAAAGTTCGAGTAAGTGAGTTGGTCGCGGAGAACCCAGGTGTCCGCCATCTCGTCCAGCACGCTGATCCGATGCGACTCGGTTGCCCGGAAGTCATCGATCGTTCCGGCTGCGTTCTTCGACCGCGTCGTGACGTGCATGGTCAGCGCCGACCGAGCCTGATTCGACTCGACGCAACAGATCCCGTCCGTGACGGCGTCGTTCTTGTCGTCAGAATCCGGCCAGTCCGCATTGGCGTACGCCGGTCGGATGAACCAGTCGGTTCCGCTATAGCCGTCGAAGTTGTAGTGCGTCTCGACGGCTTCGCGCTTCTGCGTGATGGCCATGAGATTGCCAGCCAGGCCTGCCGGATCGTGGTCGGAGTTCTTCTGCCAGATCAGGTGAAAGCGCTCGCTGTTGAGGGCCAGCACGATCGTCGTCGTGGCGCCGAGCGTCCCGACCGCGCCGCCGAAGCCTCGAGTACGAAGACCCGGGTTCGGCTCGCTCTTGGTCGCGATGTGGGATAGGGCGCTGACTAGGTCGGCCTGAATCGCGCTGGTGAAGCACATGTAGTAGCGACGAGTCGCCGTGAAGGTGGCGAGCGCAGCGACGAGCAGCGAGTTCTCCGTAACCGCTCCGTCAGCCGCCACGATGTTCGAGCCTCCCGCGGCGCCGATTGTCGCAGCCGATACGGTGCATCCGACTCCCATGCCGGGCGTCACGCTGATCACGCGCAGTCGGTAGATTCCGTTTTGTGAAGCTCCAGCAATGGGGGCTGTCCCCGTGACGGTGCCAGTTGCGTTGTTCCACGTCGCCGGTGCATGTGCGATTCCATTGAGCTTTGCTTCCAGAAGCTCGCCGATATCGGTGGCAGCATTCCCCGACACGAAGTTTACCGACGTGACGGTGTCGTAGAACTGGACGACGATCTGACCGGTCCCCGTGGCAGGACCGGTAACGACGAATGCGCTGGTCGCCGACGTAGCCCCAGCTCCGGAGCTCGGGGCATGAGCGAGGTAGTACAGATTCCGGCATCCGCCCTTGAGTGCCATCCTGAGCGCCTGATAGGCGGGCCCGCGGATCCCCGCGTAGGTCTCCGCGTCGGACTCGGTGCGGATGCGGTACTCGGTGTTGGCCACCGTGCCCGCCGATGCGGCTGCTGCCGTGTAGGGACCAACGACCGCAGCGTCGCGGAACGCGGCCGCCGCACTCGATGCTCCCTGTCCGAGCAGCACCTCGACGGCGCTGAATGGGGCGCGGTAGCTGGAAGGGTACCCGGTGATGTCGAAGCCAGCCATCAGCTCTGCACCTCACTCTTGGCGCCCTTGGGCGCGACCTTGGTTTGACCGGTGAAGGGCACGCCGCAGGCGCGCGCCGTCTCGGCGTCCGCCGGAATCAGCGGTGGGTCCTGGGCGTCCACGAGGAACTTCCTCAGAATCCGCTGCCCCTCTCGCGAGGTAGACTCGATCTCGGTCGGAGTGTCCAAGATCTCATTCCTGATCTCCGTGCCGTTGACCTTGAGCTTTCGCCCCACGTACCGCGGCAGATCGCCAGCGACACTCGGCCCCGGCAGCCTGCAGAAATGACCGGGCTTCGCGTAGAATCTGAGCTTCATTCGTGCCTCGTTGGTGGGGCAGCGCCCCGGCTAGAATCGTGTTGCTAGCTCCGCCATGCGGCGGGCCAGGTAGTCGCCCTCGACGCGGTACGCGGAGCGCCAAGCGCGGTAGGCGAACTTGTAGGGGCGGTTCCCAGGGTGGTTCACCTTCGCGAAGAACCGCAGCTCGCCGTGCCAGATGAATCGAAGGGCTCTGGCTCGCCTCGGGCGAATGATGTGCGGTCGCGACCCCTTGTCGATTGGGTTTGCGTAGGGGACGTCGTTGTAGAGGTTGAGAAGACGCCCGCTGCTCAGCCGCTTGACGCCGTACCGCTGTCCGCGCTGCAGCCTACCGGTGCGCGGCTTGAACTTCGGGTATCTCTGGACGTGATCGATGGAGTGCTTCCCGGCGACTTCTGACGCGGCATCGAGCATCCGCTCGTTCTGCGCGAGGAAGTGATCGTGCCTCTGTCGCACCTCCGTCAGGTTGACGAGGCGCGCGAGAAACACCTCAGGTCACCAGCACCCACTTGACGCCGTTGTACGTCATCGTGAGGTAGCCAGAATTCGTGGAGATGACCTGCGAAGCGGCGCCGTTGATCAGTTTGCCGTTGCCAGCGACCGTGATGTTTCGTGTAGTGGCCTGGGCGTCCCCGTCGATCACACGCACGACCTGCCCCGTCGTTGGCGACGCTGGCAACGTGACGGTGACTGCCGTGGTGTTCCCGGTGACGAACACCTGAAGGCTTCGCCCATCGATCGTGGTGCTGGCTGCGACGTTGATGAGCAACTCGAACTCCTGCAGAACGAACGTGTTCTGAGTGACCAATTCGTCGATCAGCGGATTGGCGCCGTCGGGATCGTCGCCGATGACGGTCCCCGTACCGAGCTCCGCATTGACGCCCTCGTAGTCGTTGTCCCGCGTGTCTCCGTCGGTGAACGACTCGATCTCGGCGGCGAGCACGTCAAGGCTCACGGCCCAGTAGAGCGTTTCCTGGTCGGAGAACTTCGCGGGCCCGCGCCGGATGCTGTTCGGAGCAATCTTGCAGTTCGACCAATTCGCTGTGCCCATGCCTGGCCCCAGGACCAGTTTGGGCTGCGTGGCGTGCCCCGGGGTCACCGCGTAAGCCATGTGCCCGCCGCGGTCGATCGTCAGCAGCATCACCTTCAAGGCCGCCGCCAGAAAGTCGAGCATCTTTCGGCGGTCGCCGGACGTCAGTGGTCCGAGGATGTAGTCGACCGCGAAGGTCCGGGTCAGCTGGTTCTGACCGCTGTCGATCTCGTCCCAAGACCCTTCACCAGTCCAGTACACGGCCAGCAGCGGAAAACTCTGCTCGGTCGTCTGGAGGATGTGCGAGTCGGGCTCGTCGGGCAGCGTGTCGGCGACCGGGGTCGTCCCTGACAGGCTGCTTCCAACCGATGCGTCTGTCCACCGCGCCGCCAGCTCATCGTTCAGCGCGGCCGCCAGCAGGGCCAGGAGGATGTCGCGGCCCGGCTCGAGAGAGCCCGCCGTTGTCTCGTTGGTGTCGGCAAGCGGGAACGCTGTGCCGCCGACTCCTCGGTAAATGCTGTTGGCGGTCATGATGGCCAGGACAGCGGAGTCCAATACGGAGAATCTGCGCCCCAAGCCGTACCGTCCGGGTCTCGCGGACAGCTTGGCTTCCGTGGTTCCGGGTCCGGCTCCGGCTCTCGGTCGACCTTCCCGTCACCGATTTCACAGTCCGGACTCGTCCAGGTACTCATTCCAGCGGCGCCGCCCGGACGGTGTAGTGGAGCGCGAAGTCCTTGGAGACGTCCACGATCCGGAGCTTCGTCGTCCCGCCGGGGCCAACGACCTTGACCCAGCGCTCCTGGGCGGCTGTGAGCGTCCCCTCGAGCGTCGCGATGGCTACCCCTCCCCCCGTATGTGCCGGAGTCAGGGGGCCGATTTGGACGGTGTCCGAGGGTAGATTCTCGACCGCGATGGTCTCGCCCGAAAGCGACCTGAACTTCGGTGGCTGACCACCTTCGGTGAGCTCAGTCTCAGCGTCCGAGGACGTCCCCTCTCCGACGCTAGCCCCCGTCCATGTCCGGACGACGACGTAGCTGCGGTGTGGGCGGAGGCCGCGAGCACCAGGGATCGACCGGATTGCGGCGATGGCCGGCAGGAGATCAGATGCGAATGTCACCGGGAGCCCTTGGCAAGAACACCTGGGCTCCGAGGTGTTTCAGCACCACGCCCATGTGCATCCAGATCTCTCCGCCAATCGCGGTCCAGCGTCTGCAGAACGCCACATCTTCACCGTCGTAGCTCCCCCCGGGCTCGTAGAGCGAGGCCCAGAGCGCCGTAACGCGGCCCTGGTACGTCTCATACATCATGCTCGAGTAGTGGTCGGCCATGGCCACGATGGCCTGCCTGGCAATCAGCAGAAAACCTCCCGGGACATAGACGCAACGGGCCAGGTCTCCGTCTGTTTGCCCCGAGAACTCGGCTGGTATCTCCCGCTCCTCCGTCTTCTTGCAGTAGACGCCCGAGACGAACCACTTGTCGGCTGCCAGGAGCTTCTGCAGATCCTTCGCCCTCCAGCCAATGTCCGAATCCAAACAGAGCATGTGGGAACATCCAGAATCCAAGAATCGCTTGGTCAGAATGTCGCGGTTTCGTGGGAGAAATGACCCGCGTTCGCCGTCGACTCGGATGCTTCCAGGAAGCTCAATGAGCGCCTGCATGCACCCGGCAGCACACTCCATGTGGACCTTGCCGTCGATGCTCGGAATGGCGACGAAGATGGTCGGATTAGCCAAGCGAGATTTCCCCGCCGCTACCTACCTGGAATCCTTCACGAGACCACGAGTCCCCTCGGTAGCCGCGTGTACCGAACGCATCGCCCTGGAGCGGGAACCCGAAGATGATCGAAAGCCTGCTGGCCCAGAGCCGTCCGTATGCTCTGGATTCCGAAACCTGCGATGAACCCTCGGATGCCGGGAAGAATTCGATCTCGTCGACCTTCTTAACCCCGGCCGCCGTCAGAACGCTGTTCACCTTCGCGTCAGCAGTGGCCAAGTTTGCCAGAAGAGTGACCACTTCTGCCTGCGTGTCCGCTCGAGTCCCGATCACATTGATCGCGCTCTCGAGACGAGCGTCATTCATCTGGAAGACGTCTGGGACCCCGAGAAACAGCCGGATCTTGACCTTTTGAGCCTCGGTGAATGCCATGTCACTTCCGGTTCTGCTGTTGGATCTTCTGCGCCCGATGCTTCTCCAGATCGGCCAACTTCCCAGCCATCTCCTCGAGTTTGAGTTCGATTGCAGCCCTCTCGTCCGCAGATCGGGTCAGTCTGGTCTCCGCCTCGTTGAGCTTGGCCACCAGGGCATTGGCGCGCTCGGTAGCGGTCGTCAGTTGGCGCTTGGCCTTCTCGGCCTCCTGCTGTGCCGACACCGCTACCGCTTGGGCCTCTTCGAGCTGGCCTTTCAGGACACGGACCTCGTCCGCACGCGCCGTGTCCTGAGCAGCCCTTGCACGCGCAGACGCCTTGCTTTCAGCTGGCACCGGGCTCTGCCCCAGCGGAAGGGTCCGCTTGGCGCACAGCTCGACCCATTCGTCTGGAACATCGACGGTCCCCCACGGCTCGCAAACGAACTCGCGAGACCCCATCGACCAACTGAGGCGATTCGACGTCTGGTTGTGCAAGATCATGGGTTGACCAAGGTGATCATGGATCCCAGCGGCGCCGTGGTGATGTGGGCATTTACGTCGCCCTTCACCTCATTCGCCAACGTGATCGCCGTTGCCGAGTCGGTGGCGTTGGCGTTCGTGACGGTGTTGGTGCTGTCGTTGTTGAAGTGCACGTTCGCGGCAGTGATGTGCGCCGTGTATTTGCCCTTCAGGTCGTTGACCAACGCTACCGCCGTGGTTTCGTCGGTCGCGTTGGCGACTGTGATAGCCGCGCTGGTAGCAGTGTCGTGCGCCACCGAATCCGCAAAGTGCTTGTCCACCTTCACCTTGATGGCGTTGACTAGCACGTATAGCGTTGCCGCATTCGTCGCGTTCGCTGCCGAGACCGTATCGGCCACCTTGGTCGGATTCTTGTAGTCCGTCGTCGTTGTCGTCGACGTGATATCCACGTGGAAATTGGTCGACACGCTCTCCGTGATCAGCTCATTGAGAGCCAATACGAGTGCCGGGACAATCTCCTCCGGAATGTTCCTGACCGTGTACGCCATTACACCACCTGGACGTTCTTGCGGACGCCGCAAGCACAGGGTTTGGTCACCTTCACGTTGCAGTAGACCTTCGCCATGAACTTCTGCGAGTCGCCAGTCTTGGCCAGCATCTCGTAGGTGACCATGAGCGGGATCTCACCGAACCCATCGTTGGACCGAAGCATCTGGCCCGGGATGAGCCCCATCTGCCTCTGCTCGGGTTGCACCTGCACCACGATCTGGACGTACCTCGTGTTGAGGTAGTACAGCTGGCCGTTGGTCGCGTCCTTGTCCTTCAAGAACACGACGCCCTCGACGCTGATTCCTTCCTCGGGCCCTGTGAACTCCACGACACCGCGCGCGGTACGCATCTGGGTGACGGGCTTCACGAACTGGCTGCGGCTGTCAAACAGCCCGCGGACAGAGTTGAACACCGACGGATCGCACAGGACCAAGTCCGGGTGCTCCCCGCTTGCTTCGTAGATGGCTCGCAGATCCTCGCGGATCTGACTCTCCGACACCGCCGTCGCCGAGCCCGGGTCCACCACGTACGGCTTCCAGTACGCGGACGATCCGCGCACGATGGTTGCGTAGGTGTTGGTGTCGTCGCCAATGGCCGAGTCCAGCCCAGTAGGCTGTGCGGGGGAGGCCGCACCATTCCCACTGAAGACGTAGCCGTTAAGCAACGTCGCCAGCGCCGCATTGGCGTTGACCACGTTCCGTCCCCACAGATCCATGCTCCCCTGAGGAGTCATGGACGTTGCGGCCGAGGAACGAGCCAGGCCCGTCACGCGGCTGTTTGCCCGGAGCAGAGTCCACGCCAGGACCGCGCTGGCCTGGGCGTCCGATCCGAAGTTCGCGGCGTCGGCGCCGTCGGAGTACGCTTCCGCGACTGCTCCGGACGACTCCGCAACCCATGCCACGTTGGACCCCTCGCCAGTGACGATGGGAAGAACACGCAGCGCGGTGGTGGTGCGGTTGACCTGCCGGACGATATCACCGGCGTAGTTTTGGGCGAGGATGATGAGCGCAAGGGTCTGGGGGACGTCAGCCATTTCTGTATTCCGTAGCGGGCCTGTGGTGGAGTCGTTGGATCAGCTCAGCACACCGGGGTCGATCCCCAACTTCTCGAATGCTGCAAGCGTCGCGGCCGCGGGGTTCCCCTCGCTGTCCTTGCCGCCAACACCATTCTGGAAGCGAATTTGCGACTGGCCTTTCTTCGATTCCTCCTGGTGCCCGCCTGGTGCCGGGAGGAACGGTTTCACGTCGTCTGTCGCGAGCAGGAGAGGGAGAGCTTCTGCAAGCGGCAAATCTTCATTGGCAAGCGGTGCTCCCTTGTACGGAGCTCGCTTCACCGTGAGCATTGGTGAGCCCGCATCGTCGACCTTCAGCACACCTTTCACGTGCGAGTAGTAGTCGATGAACGGGTCCAGAAGCTCGGGTTTGATCTTGGTTTGCACACCAGCTCGGAACGCGGCCTTGGCGGAATCAAACCGGTTCTTCTGCTCGAGCTCCAGTCGTTGCTTGTCGAGTTCGGTCGATTTGCGCTCGGACGCATCAAGCCGTTCCTGGAGCGCGGTCAACTGGCGCTGGTATTCCTTCGCCGCGTCGTTCTCTGAGGACTTGTCATCGGTTTTCTTCTGACCATCGGTCGCCTTTGGCGTTGCCTTCGCTACGATGGCAGCAATCTGCTCATCGAGCTTCAGGCCTCCAAGAACTTCCGTGATAGCCGGTCCAATAGACCGCTTCAGTTGTGCCGTCACGGCGCTGTTGACGATGCGCCCAACGTCTTCTTCCGTGATGCCTTTGGGTTGATCCGGAGGTGGATCGCCTCCGCTTCCTCCCTTGTCGTCGGCCTTCTCGGATAGTGGTCCAAAGTGGAACGATGGCAGCATGGTTGCTTCCTCTCCCGGTGCAGCCCGGGTGCGCCGATAACGCTCGGTGTCAGCGTGCGGAGCAGTTGCAGGCGCTCCGTTCCCTGTGCACGCCATGGCGGCGTGTGAGTCTTGTTACGGGCAGTAGACCGTCAGGGCCACCAGCGTGGGCGCCGTGAGCGCATCGCTGGTCAACACGCGCGTAAACGCGATCGGCTCGATGTCATCTGAGGCTGCGAACGAATCCGTCGGAGATCCAACGGCGTCGCCGTACTGCACGTTGACTTGCCCGGCTGTCCCCCGCAGCTTGATCGCCGTGAACGTGTCGCCGGGCTGAGGTGTGCAGATGTTTCCGCAGCCGATTTCAAAGGCGCCGGCCGTGCTTACCTGCGCTGGAAACACGATGGTCGGAGGGTAGTCGAACGCCTGTACCCCGCGCAGCTGGTCATTGCCGTCTGCGGTTGCTGGGGTCAGGGACTCCGTGACGGCTATCCCCCCTCGGGTTCCCGTCAGCACGATCGGGTTGGTCGTGTAGGCACCGGCCGACGATGACCGCGTGATAGTGATGGTGCGCGGGCACTTGAGCCACTTGCTCGCGGATACGGCCGCGCCGTTGTAGTCAGACGGCACCTTGGTCACGATGCTGGCTGATGTCGCGAACGACGGTTCAACCCCGTTGTCATCGTCCAGATCGGCAGCCGCGAACGTGATAGTACGCCGGGCGCTGTTGATGGGAACTGCAGAGCTCATAGTTCGTCCATGTGGATGATGGTCTCAGAGCAGCGGCAACTACCGTGCAGCGGAGCCGGCGGGTCAAATCCTTCGGATGCAGGGACTGTGTTACCGTCGAGCCTGTCGCAGCGATCACAAACGCGCTTGTCGCCGGCAGTGTCCCAACGCAGGAAGAGCACCGCTTTGACCTTCTCGGGAAGGTTGTCGATGACGCCGCGGCGCGCCTCGTTGAATGCTCGGGTAGCTTCCCAGGCAGCTCGACGCTCGATCTCAGGCAGGAACAGTCTTCCGTCTGGCAGCTGTGATTCCAGATACCGGCTCGTTACCGCGTGAGCCTCGGCCGCCGCCGCCGTGGCGTTCTGTTTGGCCAGGGCTCGCGTTACTCGAACCCTCGGTACCCGGGGGGCCATACCAGTCGCGGCCTCCAGTTGGGCTATCGTGCGACGCAAGGACAGGTCAACGGCCCGCTCGCTAGCCTGCAGCACGCTTACTTGGACCGCGAGGAACAGCAGGGCTGCTTTTTTGGTAGCCGCCGCGTCCCCTTCGAGCGCTGTCTTGATCCGCTTCCTCATCAGCAGGAGCAGAAGGGCCTCGATCTCCACGATCCGTTTCAGGTCCTGTTTCCTCTCCTGAGCCAACTCCTCTTGCGATCTCACGGAGTTCCTCGTCGTTGTCGCGCTGTTCTTGGATCCCGGTCTCGATTTCGCCCCGGATCTTGCGTCGAGTGTCCTCGTCGAGCCCCGGAACTACCCCAATGGCAGCCCGGTATTTGGCCTCGATCTGGAACGTCTCGCTCGGAATTCCGAACGTCAACGCTTCCTTGAGTAGTGCCACCAGCGTCTCGGGAGCGAGCGTTTCGAACTTGTCGAGTCCCTCGACAGTCCACTCTGTTTGATCACCGCGTGCTCTGGATAGGAGGTTCAGGATGGACTTGAGAAAGTCTCGGACCAGCACCGCGTAGGCCCGAAGCACCACACGGATTGCCTCAGCATCCGCTATTTTGCTCTCTCCGCTCCGGCCAACAGCCGCCGCGTTGTTGTCAACTCCGAGCGACATCTGGGCGACGAGCCGGAAGATCTCGTCCTTCTGCGACTTGATTTCCTCTGACGTCAGGCTCAAATGACCCGTCGGCGGGGCCATGAACTCGGCTGAGTCCTCGGATCCAATCGTGATCCAGTATCCTGCCCCCATCTTTCCGGGGACGAAGTTTTCAGGGTCGGCCACCTTGAACAGAGGCATCGCATAGCAGGTCCGCTTGATGGACCAACTGAGACCGCTGCTCAGGCGGAAGTGTTCGATCTGGGCTGACTCTAGGCGGCTCGCGATCCAAAGCCCATCACCGACCGTGAGTTCCACCGCTGGAACACGACCAAGCCCGTGCTTGACCTCAACCTCTGGCGCTATGCTCGAGTTTTCGTTGAGAGTCTTGCCTTCGTCGACATCGACCCGGTATACGCTGACCGATTCACGGTCGGAAACCGTCCATTCATGGCGGGTCTTGTCGCGTGCGACTTCCGGAGTTTCTCGAGGCTTTGATTCCTGCTTGTAACAACACCACAGCAGGTTCCCCCTCTGGTCACGTTCCCAATCCAGTATGGATGGTTGCGGGACATGTCGCAGCTTGATGTCGGTAGCTCCCGTGGCGTCCGCCTCATACAGGCTGCTGGCCTTTCCGTAGGTCTCAGGGAAGTCCAGGGCGACGGTAGCTGTCTTGGTCACAAGAGCCGCAACTAGGCACTCCCGAAGGAACTCGATGAGGTCGGTGCCTTTTCCGTCGCAATCGTTCTCAACCGATTCGAACCACTCCGGTGGTTGACCCCCGATCGGCTTGTAGATGATCGGAACAGCGAACATCTGAGCAGCGAAGAAGTCAACGACGGTGCCAATGTAGCTCCGGTATACAGCCTCTTTGCACCGATCCGACCACGTTTCAAACGGTTCAGCCGGGTTCTGAACCAGGAACCGCTTGACGCGATCCCGGAAGCAACGACCACCCTTGTAAAGCGCGTCGTAGTCGAGCCACATGTCGACAGTGCGCTCGGGGTGATTGGCGTTCAGTTGCTTGACCAGCATCTCGTCACATCAGACCGATGTTGGTCTGGCCCATGACCAGGGTGGACACTGGACTTGAGCAAGCGTGTAGCGCTAGAGCTAGCGCCCAGGCTCGATCAGCGTGCCCCGCGTCCGTATGGGGGGCATCGTACCTGACGTTGCCAGCACTCGTGACCTCGCGGCGGATCGAGCATAGCTCGTTCCTGAGCGCTTCTGCTGACCCGGGATCCGAGCCAGGAATAGCCTTGTCGGTTCTGGCGATCCGCACGGTGTTGTCGGTAAAATGGGTGTAAAGCGACGTCGCCAGGTCTTCCTTGACCGACGGCTTGAAAACCACAGGCTCCACTCGGGATACCCCGTACTGTCGCTGCATCGCCTCGGCCGGGAAGGCTCCTAGGCCGCTCGAGTCGACACAGAGCCTGCGGGCTCCGCATGTGACGAGCGCGTAGGAAACTAGAGCGTCTAGCGCTGCCTGATCTGTCCGCTTGCACGTCTTGACGATTCGAAGCCGGATGATCTTGTCCGCTCCCCGGCGTACCAGAACCAAAGCTGTCAAGTCTGCCGTACGTCCGATGTCGAGCCCTCCGTATGTTGGCCCGCCACTTGAGAGGTCGTCTTCCGAACATGCCGCAATGGCCTCGCTCGGGATGTATTGCATCGCTCCGTCGATGAATTTGCAGTTGAACAGCTGATCGAATATTCGCGGGTCGCCCTTTGCAAGGGTCCAGCACTTGGCCATGTCGACCCGCATACCGTCGTTGATGGCCCTCTGGATCGGAAGCATGTGTCCGGCCCAACCATCGTTCTGCTCCGGGCGTTCCCAAAGTTCGTGGAAAGCATTCCCGGTACCGTTTGGAGTCGATGCCACCCGAAGCCGGTATCCGTGCATCGTGACAGCTGCCGCACCGTCCCACACCTTCTCTGGGCGTTCGAGGTAGGCAAACTCATCCAGGAACACGTTGCCAGAGAATGACCTGCCGGCTGACGTTTGAGGTAGCGCGATGACGCGCCCGCCGCTCTTGAATTTGATCTCCTCGGCGGAGTCTCGTCCGCTGATGCCCGCCCATCTGGATCCGAAGTCCCTCAGCAGGGCAGCGTGCGTTTTGGACTTCTCGAGGACCTCTTTCGCTTCGCGCTCTCCCACGCTGATGAGGGTCGTGGTCTCACCAAACGCGACCCCCCACATGGTGGCGAGCCCACCAGTGGTGTGGCTGAAGCCAGTCTGCCGGCTCTTGTTGCAAATCGCTTGGTCGGAAGGCTCAAGCAGCCACTGCTGCTGGAACGGGTAGAACGTCTTGAACCAGGCGCCGAAAGCCCGCGCCTCACACGGTGGCAGTTTGGACAGCAGGAAGTCCCGATACTCGCGCCATTCCTGGCTCTCAGGACTCCTCAGAATCATCGTCATCCTCGACTTTGCGTGCCACCTTCCCACCGAAGCGCTCCGCTACTGCGGCCTGTATTGCTGCCGGGGTGATGACCATCGAGTGTTCTATCGGTCCGCCTTCCGGTCCAGAGTGCTCGAGCTCCATCCGGGTCAGCCCGAATTCCTTGGGCCAGCCGTGCTCCAGCGCCCACGATGCCGCTTTCAGCCTGATGCCGGCTTCGGCAGCGCGCTCGGGAATGACGGGCTCCCTACGGACCTTCCCATTGCCGTCACGGTCGATGAACGTACCGTGGGACAGGGCCGCAATCTCGGCCCTCAGCGAGGTTTGCGCTACGGCTCTCGCCGCTCGAAACTGTACCGCCCAGGCGCGAAGTTCTTCAGGTGCGCGCGGATCTTCCTCGGCCTGTTGTACCCATCCCCGGACTGTCCTGTCAGAAACTCCGACCTCCAAAGCGGCGCCCGTGATGGTTCCAAAGGTCTGCTGGATGATCTGAATGATCTTTTGGCCCTTTTCCTGGTCCCACTTCAGCACCCAGGCCGGGTTGCCTCCCAGCGGGAGGACCGCTTTGCCAACGACCTTCATGGGCAGCGGGGGCTTCGCTTTCGGCTCTTTCGCCCGGCACGTTCGCAGGTTATGCCCGCGCTTCCCGCACCTTCTGCACTTATGCACGCGAACAGGGCCTTGTTTGGGCATATTTTCCCTACATATCAGCCCAGTAGCCCATCCCCTATGGGTTTACCCTTCAGGAGATCCATCACCATGTCTCCGCTCTGGGCGGGGTTGTCGAGGATCTCGTAACCGGTACGCTCGGCGAGCAGGTCCAGAAACTGCATCCGGTGCTCATGGTTTTTGAACACCAAGAACACGAAGAACTGGTCGTCGTCGCGAGCCTTCAGGGATCCGATGACCTTCGCCATCCTCTCCTTGGACTCCGCGAGTCGCTCGGACAGCTCCTGTAGACCTGCCGCGTTCCCCTCGGTCGCGGCCTTGTCGCCGAAAAGAGTGTAGATGTCGGCCGGGTCGAACCCTGTTGCGTCTAAGTCCAGACCAGGAGTCTTGTTCAGCAGCTCGTCGAGTCCATCAACCGTCCAGTCCCCCTGTGCCGTGGGGTTGTTGAGCAGGATGCAAGCCTCCTTCTCCTCAATCTCCGTCAGCGGAGGAACGGCCTTCGCGACCGTCAGGCGATAGTCCTTGGTGCCATAGAGTGCATCCAGGATGCCGAGTCGCTGGTTGCCACCGAAGGCATTGCCGGTGGGCTCGTTCCAGTTGCAGGAGGGCCCCAGCATACCAAGCTTCTTGATGCCCTTCCTGAGCCGCTTCTTGGACTCATCCGAAAGGATGCGCGGGTTGTAGGGCGCGTTGTGGATCTGGCTGCGATGAATCTCGACAACGACGAAGCGCTCAACAGATTCCGTAGATGTCTCGGCGCCAGACGACCGCTTCGACGAACGGGAAGACCTCACAGACTTTTCGGTAGTCGCTTGGGTGTTCATCGTGCAACCACAGGACAGTGGGGGGTTCCAGGGAAATTCCCATTGATTCTCCATTGATCGATGGAGGGATCGGAATCGCTCTGACCGCCATATAGCTCAGAACGTCTAGCCTTCTCCATCCAGCAATGGGGTTGAGCTCGTCTGGCCAGGCTTTGGCCGTGCAAGCCATCGACCTACGGCGCGCCATCGAGTCCGACTTGCGTTTCCCTGTGATGACGATATCGCACTGGGCATCGTGCTTCGCAGCGTCGTAGACGTCACGAAACGACCAGGACGGGATACCATCCATCGACATGTGCGACGGGCGGAAGTAGCCGCTCTTCAGCGCCGCCACCAGCCCTGGATGTGGGTACTGGCGGATCTGGGTGCCCCACCGCTTGGTGGCTCGTTCCAGTTGGGATTCGATGACGTCGAGCCCCGGGACGAACCACATGTGGAAGGCTTCGACACTCGCAAAGGTTCTGACTGCCATGTCGAGACAGCAGCAGGAATCCTTGCCCCCGCTGAAGGCCACCAGAGCATGCTGGCTCGCGTGGCCTCTCAGCAGTCCGAGAGCCTCGTCGATGCGTCCCACCTATCGACCCGAGCCAGCTCCCGTCCCAGTCTTGCGATACCCGCCTCTCGCACCGGCACCTACACGACCAGCACTGATGGCACGGCCTCTCGCGGCCCTCGCCCTGGCAGCAGCAGCTCTCGCCTGTCCTGATAGTCTCGCAGCGGCCATTGTTCGGCCCTCCGTTCTGTTGTGTACACGCTTGACCCCATGGCCGCGGCGTGGTACTATCTGATTATGCGACTTTTGACGTTGAAACCACCGTGGGCCTACATGTTGGCACACTGTGGGAAGAATGTAGAAAACCGATCCTGGTACACTCCGTACCGCGGGCCGCTCCTGATCCACTCGAGCCAGTCGTGTAGCAGGAGGTACTACACTGAGGCCGTCGAGTGGCTGGCGTCCCGTGGTCTCCCGTCGCTACCGCCGTACGAGGACCTGGCGTGTGGGGCCGTCGTCGCCACCGCCTACCTGTCCAGTGTCGTGACTCGCCTCGGATCTTCCTGGTACGAGCCGGGGTCCTACGGGTGGGTTCTGATCGACATCCAGGCGTTGGCTCGTCCGGTGCCGTGCCGAGGAGCCCTGAAGCTCACGCGGCCTGATGCCGACGTGATCTCCGCGGTCGGGATGGCGGGCTAGCGGCCGCTTCCAGCGCCGGTTCGTCGTCGTCGTCGTCCGCCGCCCTTCCCCCCGACTTTGCCCTTGCTCATGAGAGCTCGGCTAGTCGTCAGGTTTTTGAGGTACGTGGAGCGGGCGTTGGGGTTTGGCTTGCGGGATTGTCCGGCGCGGCTGGCCTCATCGGAGTCGATCGCTCGACCGCGGAAGATGGCCTTACGCGCGGCAGCCATCTACCGGCCCTTGCCTTTGCCTCGGCCCTTTTTGGTGCCTTTGCCGCCGCATTTGCTGAATTTCATGCAGACGTCAGGGTGGCTGGTTGGAATCCACTCGGCCGGGATGTCGATGACGAGACGCCGCGGAGATGGGCGGCGCTTCGGCTCAGCCTGTTCGGTCATCTTTTCGGACCTGGGAGTTGACCAGCCAACGTTGCCACGGTCTCCGCATAGCGTCCTGCCAAAGGATCTGTGTTGCGTTTCCTCCCACCGGACCCCACCCAGCCCCGTCACGCCCCGTCGTTTGACCTAGCGTCCGGCATCTGTTCGAAGACCCACTGCTCGAGTCGATCCCACACCTCCGGGAAGGTTGAGCGCAGCAGCGCCTCGGTCGTGACATTCCGGCCGCCTCGCTTGACCAGTGCATTTTCCCTCCGCAGCCAATCGGTAGCTTTTTCGGTCGTCCAACCGTGCTCCGACCCTCCCATCAGGTCTCGGACGGTCGGCATGTCGATGTAGAGCGGGAGTTTTAGCCTCATTTCGCCACCGTCCACCACGTCAGGTGTACCCCCAACGGACCCACCGGGTCGTCGTCATCGGACCCGGCGTAGGAGTCCTGGGCCTCATGCAGGAGCTGTCGGCACTGACCCCGAGCCTGCTCGAATAGCCGCCGCTTCAGGTCTTCTGGACGCTTCTGCTGCTGGAGTACCTGCCATTCGGCCACCAGCCGCTCTGCGGGCTGTCCTGCCTCGTCGTGCTCGCCGAGGCGCCTGGATCTGGCCTCGAGGAGTTTCTCGCCGGCGGCCGTCAGCGGCATGATGGCCGCCCAGCGCCCCAGGCTGCCCGTCTCGTAGCGGTTCGCGGCCAGGCCATGGTAGGCGGCCAGGGCGGAGTAGAGCCGCCCCTGAGAGGCACGCAGGCGTCGGGAAACCCTACCGTAGCGGCAGAGCACATGGTCGTGGGGGCCATCTCCCCAGGCCCCACCGGAGTCGTCCTGCCCGTCGGCATCCAGGCTGGGGTCGAATTCCTCGACGAAGGGAGCGGCGGCTCGGCGAAGGATGTCACGGAGCGACGCGTCAAACCCTATGGTGGAGTCCCGGCAGCAGTTGCGCTGACGATATTCCCAGACCTGGACCCGGTGTTCGGGCGGGCTCAGGACGCGTTCGCCAGCGCTCGTCATCGACAGAGCCTCGGCGGCCTCCAGCATCCTGCCCCATGGGGAGCCCTCGAAGGCGCTCTGCCCGGCGCCGAAAAACCAGCGGAGGTCCGCCTCATCGTACGTCGTGAATCGTCTGCGATCCGTTGCCTGTGGTGCGATCATGCGGTAGCCTTTCTGTTCAGGCTATCCGGTTCGTATCAGCCCACCACAGCCCCCGAAGGTTGCCGCCTCCGGGGGCTTCGTTCGTCATGGTTCTTCCTTGTCTCACCATTTGGGCCAGCGTGTTTCCGCAAGCGCACACCCAAACGATGCACGGGTTCGCCGTGGCCGGCCCAGACACTGGACGATCCAAGATGGCCATGAACGCGACGTTGGAATCGGCTACCATCGGGAGCCCACAGTTATTGCACATGATGGGCTTTGTCACTTTTCCTCGTCTCCAAGTGACGCCAACAATGCTGAGTAGTTCACCGTCTCGTGACGGTGCAGTTCAGCGTCAACCATCGCGTCGTGTAGTGCCTGCTCTTCCGGGCCCCGCCCGATCGTCATCATGTCTTGATAGCCTGGGTCAGCGCGATCGTTGGGGTCCAGTCGCTCGGTGAAGCACACGAGCCGGTACTGATGTCCACATCCACCTTCGATGCGCTCGCACATCATGATCGCTGCACCGATGGCCGCATCCAGCGTTCTACGTTCGACTGTGCCCCGGAGCCATAGGCCCAAGGACAACGGTCCCTCGATTGAGCAGCTGACTCCGTTGTCGGTTAGTTCTGCTTTGAGATTCACGGCACGACCTCCGCGCATGCCGGTTCGACCACGCGCCAATGTGCCTTCTCGGCGTATTCGAGACGGAACTCGAATGGACGACGCTGGTCCACTGGCCCATCGAAGCGGATGACGCCGTCATGGCACAGGCTGACGCTGGTACCGTGCCAGTGGTACCAGGCCACGCTCTTGCCTGCGCGCATTGCATCAAGCGCCTGATCCCACGTCATCGCCTTCGGTGGCTCGGGGTCGGGCCATCCGCAGGCGGCTCGCTGCTCTGGAGTGAGGGCCGAGAGACACCTCCCGATTGGGAGCACACCGATAGGCATTCTGGCTCGATAGAATTCTGCCACCGTCCGCATCGCATCCCGCAGGACGTCGAGCTCAGCCTTCGCCTTTTTGAACTCCTCCGACATCTTTTTCGCAGCGTCCCTCTCTCCTCTGAGCACGGCTCGCAAGTTCTCCACTTTGCTTTCGGCCACCCCGACCCGGAGATTGAGCCGGTCGCGCTCTTCTCGCAAGATGTCGCGCTCTACAGCCGCTCGTTGATGCGCGACCCGCTCCCTCCTTAGATCATCCGCTGTCCGCTGGTGGTCGTCCCGCTCGAGGTCGTACATCCTGCGGCCAGGATCTTTCTGAAGATCTTTCTGAAGCCGCTCACACTCCGCTATCAGCTTGTCGCGTTCCGCCCGCAGCGCAACGATCTCGAGATTCTGACCATTCACAAGAACCTTGGTGAAGCCATTCACAGCCTTGGCCTGTGTGAACGATTCCGACATTCCCACTAGAGCGTCCCGCTCCGCCTGCGCCTCGAGTAGTTGTTTCTCGCCGTCCTTGGCGTAGTCCCTCAACTCCCTGACAGCCCAGTCGTACAGGATGGGAGGGGACAGATACGGATACAGAACTCGCCACCCGCTGGCAAACAACTCGTCGGCTCGACTCATAGACTTCGCGGTCTGCTTGTCGCTATCCTCAGGTTCGTCCACTCGACTGAGCGCGCGAGTGAGCCGCTCACAGTCAGCACGCAGGGCGTCCCGCTCGGCCTCTACAGACGCCAGCCTTAGGCCAGCATCGACCGCACTGGCGGACCCAGTCTCTAACTTCCATTTTGCCACCTCCGCGAACAAATCCTCGCGCTCGGCGGCTAGAGCTTTGTTCTGTCTGAGCCACCCAGCCTGCTCTAGTCCTTGATTGTGTGTCTGGTGAGCCAGCTGGTCTTTCAGCTCTTCATGTTCCTTTCGCCAAGCGTGCCGCCGGAGCTCGGCCATTGCATCCTCCCACTTGACGACGCTCCCGGTCTCGGACTCGCGAAGGCGCACTGTCGCGTGAACAACACCGTGCTGACTCGGCCATTCGATTTCTGGATCGTATCGCTTCATGGTCTCACCTCCGGTGGTTCGTGTCGTCGGTCATGGTTCAGGCTGTTTTCTTGTCAGCGTGACGGTGGCCCTAAGCACTTCGGTCATGTCTGGCGTTCCGGTGAACTCGACTTGCACGTGCCAGAACCCCTTGTTGTTGCGCTTCCTCTTCTGCAGCACGTAGTACGCGAGGGCTTCCTGGATCTGGCTCTTCGTCAGCTTGACCTTCATGGATACCTCCGGTCGAAGTCTATGCCCTGCGTCTCGAATTCAACCTGACTGTGCCGTAGCCGTAGCCGTCGCCGTCGCCGTAGCCGTCGCCGCAGCCGTAGCCGTCGCCGCAGCCGGAGCCGTCGCCGCAGCCGGAGCCGTAGCCGCAGCCGGAGCCGTCGCCGCAGCCGTAGCCGTAGCCGTCGCCGCAGCCGGAGCCGTAGCCGGAGCCGTAGCCGTCGCCGTAGCCGGAGCCGGAGCCGTCGCCGCAGCCGGAGCCGTAGCCGGAGCCTACGGGGAGCATCATTTCAGCCCCCACTGTTCCGGGACAGGAATCGTGAAGATCTCTGCCCCGTCGGGAATGTCCACGTCTGAGATAGGCCTGATATCCGCTTGCGATGGATCTTCGATGACCGTCGAAAAACCGACTGACTTCCATCCGAAGATCCACACTGCGCGAGACAGATAGATGCGCCCATCCTTGCGAATGACGTCGCCAGCGAAGAGCCATCCTCGGTCCACGACCACTACAGCCCTGTTTCCGTTGAGCTTGCTGCGGGTGTACTCAATGCCGTCAACTGTGATGTTTTCTTTCATGGTGTTTTCTCCTGTCATGGATACCTCCCGTCGATCGCATCGTTGTCCACGTCCTGGTAGTTCGGCGGGGCGTCGATGCTTTGGCCAGACTCTCCCATCGGCCTCCGGAGCCTCTCCCGCTCCCGAACGTTTCGCGTGATCTTCACAGCAGCCGGCCTCAAGATCGGATCGAGCCTCAGGATCGCCAAGCGGTCCGGTCCCTGGATGTCGTCCGGGATCTCGTAGTCGCTGCCACCAGCCATCAACGCACCTCCACCACTGGCCCACGCTTCCCTCGGCACTCAACGAACCGGCGCACGGTGGCGTCGCCGTATTCCGCGTCGATCGCTTCGAGCGTCCACCCCGTCGTGATCATCGTCGGCATTCCGTAGTTGTAGCGGTGACGAATCAGAGCACGCAGTGCGGGTCTGCCGACGGCTGGTTCCCAGCCCAGGTCATCGAGCGCAACCCAACGTGCGCGCTTCGCGCGGTAGAGTGCGTTGCCGGTCTCGCTTACCCAGTCTCCGTGGCGTTCCGGTCGCGTCCCCTCGTCGGCCAGGCCATAGGCGATGCAGCCGGCAATGTCCTCCGCTGACACGAAGAGCAACCCCTTGAGCCGCGGGCGCGACACACAGTGTTGTGAGCGCGCCTGCTTGTCCGCCTGCTCAAGGGCCTCACGTTGGAACGACTGGTACATGATCTCGACGATCGCAAGCGATTTTCCCGTGCCGGTATTGCCAGCGAGCACTCCGCCAATCGACACGTCTGCTGACTCGGCCACCGCGCGCAGTCGCGGGTCCATGAGACGCAACCGTTCTTCGCTCGACAGGTCCGCTGCCGGAGGCAGCGCCTCGCACGCCGAGCGCGTCGCGCGAACGACGGCTTCGTGGAGCTGCACATCCACCAGTGCTCGACGCTCAGCGACCAGTGCTCGCCAGTTCGTTGAGCGGAGGGCTTCAACCGTCTCACCGCAGAACTGCATATACGACCGCGTGCGATCGGGGCCCCAGTAGACATCGTCACTCGGGCTACCCGCGACCCAGTCTCTGACTTTGGCCCAGACATTCGACCGGCCGAGCTCGTAGAGCAGGTCCTGCTCAGGCCAGCCGGAGTCAGCTTGCAGACGCCCGAGGATCTCCTGGGCCTGCTGGCTTCGATCGGCGGCTTCCATGCGCGCCGCATCCGCTGCGACCGATGCCTCACGCGCTCTCTGCTCGATATCGTCTGCGCGCTGTGCGCGTTCGCTGGCCACTGTTTCGCGGCGCTCGCGTTGTTCGAGCGTGAGGAGTTTGTCGAGCTCGAGAATTTCTTGTTCCAGGTTGGGCAACTGGTGACTCATTTCGTCTCTGTGCCTGTCGGTGGTGGGGGTTGTTGTTTCTTCATCTCGGCGAGCAGACGGGCGGTGTAGCCGCTGCTAGGCTGGGCCGGACCTCGACCGCTGCCAGGGCGGGCGTTCGGGCTCGAAGCCGGCGAGGTACACTTCTGCGGGTCGGTCGCGATGGTGCGTATCGTGGCTTTGTCGCGCCACCAGCTCCCGGGTGCGTAGACCTTCCGGATGATGCCGACGGCTCGTGTCGCGTCGCCGGCGCACTTGTCGATCAACCGGTGGATCGCTCGCCCGTCGGCGGAGTCAAACAGGGGCTTCTCGCCACGGGCTGACTCGAACGCTTCGAAGTATGCGTTGCGGACTGCCAAGAACCCGGTCGTCTCCTCGGTTGGCGACTTGGGTGTCTTCTGGGTCTTCGGCTTCCCACCACTCTTGGGGGTCGGCGTTTTGGTCTTCGGTCCGGTTTTCGACTTCGAAGCTTCTGGTGACTCGAGTCGAAAATCATCGCCCCCTGGACTCGCGTCGCTCGTCGACGCGCTAATGCCTACTTCAATGCCTACTTCATGCCTACTTCCGAGCGTTTTTGGCAGCAACTCGGCTGGATTTCTGATCGCCGTGTCACCGGTCCCTGTCGTAGATGTCACCGGTCCCTGGACACCATGGCACCGGTCACGTGGTGGAACCGGTGACATGGTGGCACCGGTCACGTGGTGGAACCGGTGACATGGTGGCACCGGTAACCCGTGACACGATGTCACCAGTGCCGAGACATCGAATTGCCAAGCTAGGCCGTTCTTGGTCGCCGGGTCGGGGAGAACGCCCGTCTCGACCAACGCCGACACCACGCGTTTCACGGTGCGAGTGCTGAGACCAGTCAACGTCGCCAGTCTCGAGGCCCCGGGCTTGGGCTTCGGGTAGCGGGTCGACCAGTGGTCGAGAATCGCCAGCAGCACCAGCTTTTCACTGGGCTGAAGAGAGGCCTCAAGTACGGCGCGGCGCGCCGCTCGTGGAGAGAATTCGGTCACAGACCGCACACCTCCACGTCGCGCAACAACTCAGCCTCTGCCGCCTCGCCACCCGGCCACTCAGGCGAACATGGATCCGGCGCCGAGCTCGAATTGCTACGACTCTCGAGTAGTAGCTCTCGGCATGCCCCATCCCACTTTCGGTGAAAGGCATGCAGCACGGTCGTGTGGTCCAGCCCAAAGGCCCTGCCGGTCTCGTTCGAGCTCCAGCCGTACTTCGCTCGGCAGATGGCAATGGCCAGGGCCCGAGCGCGCGCCACGGAACGGTGCTTGTCCCTGCTGAGCACAGACTCGGGCGGGACTCCGAAAATCTCGCTTGCAGCCAGAATGGCTGGCAGGATGGCGCTCAGCATTCTCGGGTCGCGCGGGGCTGGACGCTTCGCAGCCTGGAGCTTAGTCGCCCCCCGACGCCGAGCCCCAAGCCTGCCTGGAGGAACGTACAGCGGCAGGCTCTCGACCCTCGGAAGTCCCTGCCACGCGTTGACAGCTCTAGCGACCATCAGAACACCAAGCCTTCACGACTACCAGAGCCTCTCGAATCGACCTCACTGTGCGCACACGAATCCCTTTCTCAGCGGCCTTGCAGTGCCAGACCCACTGCGCCGGGCTCAGCTTCCCGCGATCGGTTTTCACCTCGAGAAAACCGTAGGGAACTAGTACCAGGATATCGGGCGTCCCGGCGGGAGCCATCTTGATGACTCGCTTCGATGGACCCTCGCCGAGCACCGTGGTTCCGCTGTTGAGCCTCATCGCCCAGAACCCTGAGGCCGTGAGAGCCTCGAGGATCCCGCGCTGGAGAGCAGCTTCGCTCACGGCTTCCTTCGCATCTCTCTCCGGATCACACGGAGCTTTGCGACAGCGCCTTCGGTCGTCAGGCAATCACCGAGGAGGAAATCCATCGTGTCCGCGAGCTCAGCCAGATAGAAGCGCTGCGTTTGCGTGGGCTCCCCGTACCGCGCCGCGTGCGCGGCTTCGGACCACTTCTCGTCGTTCAGGTCAGGGAATTGCCAGCGCGTCTCGCCTTCGCCGAAAATCAGATGTCCATGCTCTCTGCGGTTGAGTTCGTCTTCACGAAGTGTCTTCACTTCCACCTCCACGTCCCGAGCCCGACCATGCCGAATCGGATCATCCGAACAGGCTCCTCTGCTTGGGCTCGGACTTCTTGTCCGTGGTCTCTGGTGGCTTCCACGACGCGGCGTGGTGGATGCGGGCTCGTGCGATCGTCACATACGGTGCGTAGTCGTCGGACTCCACGTCCGTCATGTCGTGCATCTCGATCCCGATGAAGCGGAAGTTTTCGAGAATACACGCGACACCCGTCGTGCCGCTGCCACAGAAAGGGTCGAGGCAGAGGCCAGACGGTGGGGTAACGAGTCTGGCAAGCCATCGCATCAACTCGACTGGCTTGACGGTGCTGTGGACATTGCGAGCGCCACCGCTTCGCCCCGCTCCGGAGCGCGGGCAGGCCAGTGCAGCAGAGCCATCCTTCCGCTTCGTGGCCTTTCCGCGACTCACCTTTGGCAGGTGTGAGCAGCCCAGTTCGCGCTCGCGGCGTGACGGCTTGGCCTGGTACAAGAAGGGAGGGAAGTCGTCGAGCGGGTGGGGGCGAAACTGGTTGAAGAAGCGGGAAGCAAAACCAGCGTCCGTGTGACCACCACGTGGCCTGTCCGCGTTGGCTTCGCCCCAGGACATTGGATTCCCATTGCATCCGGAAAAGCCACCAGAACTACTGGACGAGTGCCCACCCTGCCCATCGACCTCCCGGCACGGACACCCAGCCACGCACCGATCACCGCACTCAGCGTCGTGGCTCAAAACCAGGTTCGCCGGCCACCTCCCAGCAGGGTGGCACTGGATTCCGATTCCCGGCGGCGCCGCGATCTTGTCGGCCTCTGGCTTGGCGCTGTGCCCGCTTGCATGCCACGACGGTGGACGCTCGGTCCAGTCGGTGGAGACCCGGCAGGAGTCCACATTGAGACATCCGCAGCCGTGAGTCAGCACGTTGTCGACCAGAGTACCCTTGAACGGTTTGCGTGCGAGCCACCAGAACTCAGCGCTCGGTTTCAGCCCCGTACCGAATCCGTCCCACCGCTTCGCCTCTTCGCATCCACCGGACCCCACCGAGTATGTCCCGCCCTTCTCTGCCGTCGGAGTACCCGCATTGCCGCCGGCCGTGTACGTGTGCAGGACTACACGCTGGTCCGTCGTACCGTTCCTCTGGTCAATCCCCTTGGAAACATTGAAACTTTTTGGCATCCCGCTTCCAAAAAGGTGAGCCACGACGTCGCGAATATCGAACCCCGCACGCTCGAGTGCTGTTCCTGTCCAATGCGACGTTCTTGGAAGAGACCAGACCAAGGCGTGGCCACCCGGCTTGAGTACGCGCAGACACTCCGCCATGATCTGTGTCAACCATGTCACCCAATGCGCACGTCCACCCTTGTCCGAATCCCAAGAACTCTGCATGAAGGAAATTCCCGCAGGTGGATCCGTAACGACCGAGTCCACCGAGCAGTCCGGCATCTCCCGCAGAGCGGCCAGCGCCTCGGAGTGCACCACGCACCACCGCTCCCTGCCCTCGAGGACGTCGGATAGGTCGGTCATTCCGTCCCCGTCAGCGCCCTGATCGCTGCCTCGAGCTGGTCCGCCGTGTAGTTGGCGCCAGGCTGGCAAAGCGATCGGAGCTTTCCAAGCGCGAGGTATTGACGCCGCTCTTCCTGAAGCTTCTCGGTATCGTGTTCAAGGAATTGTCTGCTGTACGATTCTCTAGGGTACGTGTTCCCGGACAGGGTCCACTTGGTTCCGTCGTCGAGCTCGAGCCAGCGTTTCAGGATGCGCTTCACCTTGCGTGGTGCCCCAGGGCTCCACCCTCCGATCACGACGACCACGTCACCGACTGCAAACGGTTTGGATTCGATCATACGTCCTCCGGCCAGAGCCGCGTAGGCTTCCCGTCGCGCCCATGCTCGACCCGAATTCCGGCCTTCCCGAGTCGGTTCAGCCCGCTTCGGATTTGGTTTTGGATCGTCGCCACCGGGTTGGTCCAGGAGCATCGGCCAGCGAGCAGTGGGGCGAGCTCCTTCAGCGCGAGGCCCGGGCGCTCGGCCACGACCTGGGCCAGGATCGCGATGTCTACCTGGGCCTTGCGGATGTAGCGTCGGCAGGTCTGGCGCGCTTGGCGGTTGGATGCCGCGGTGGGGTTGCCTGCGTAGTTGTTCAACGCTTCGCCTCCGGGTCGATGCCGCAGGCTCGTAGAATCTCTGGCGTCAGCGCATCGATGGTGGAATGGAGGTGATACAGGTTGTCAGTCGAGTCCACTTCGCTGAACGCAACCTCGGCTTGAATCACCGCTTTGATCTCGTCCGGGATTCGGGGCCCGTGGAGCTTGTCCCATGCGGCCCATGCGGCCTCAACACTGGTACGTATCGGTCCCGTGACGCACCCGCCGTGGGCGCACGATACACGGCAAACTCCACTGGGCCAGCTGAGGAGTTCCGAGCCGCTGCCGCACACCGAACACTTGGCGTGGTCAGGCATCATATCCGTCCTCCGATCCTCTCCATGAGCGCGACCCTGCGCCGCGCCCATGCGGCGGTGCACCTTGGAATGCCACCTGCCTGACTGGCGAATCCCCCAGCGTCTGTCTTGCAGCGAGCCACTCCGTAGCGCCAATTGCGGAGCGCGCATTGAGCCCCGGCATCGAGACGAGCACCTAGCGTCGTGGCATCCCATGCGTCACGGCAGTGCCCGTGCACCTGCCAGGGGCCCCGGGCGCGGCCCTCGTCGCACTGAACCCCCTCGGGCATGTCCTGACACCTCTCCTCGAGGACGGCCCGGGCGAGCTTCGTCTCCGCGTACGCCTGGGCCGCCAGGAACCGACGCTCGCGTGGGTCCTTCGTTGCCCTGCAGATGGCCTGGGCCACCGGCAGGCGGAGCGCGTCACGGGACTCCGGGGTCTCTTCGCGGTCCTGGTACCAGGTCGGCAGGAGAGCCCAGGCTGCGAGGATGAGGAGGGGGCAGGTCATGAAAAAGTGATCTGCCCGTATGGCGGGCTTGGCAGGTGTCGACGCTCACATTGGGTGTTCGCCCAGACGGCGGCGCCGAGCACGCGATCGAACTCACCGAACGTGGCGGCGTCGGCGGCGTCGGACATGTTCCAGTGGCCCCATTCGTCGCAGGCCAATGGCTCCCCGATCATCCTGCCGATCATCCACCCGAACCGCGTCGAGACGATTCGCTCGGCCGCGAGCCAGTCGGTCTCGGCACGGGGTTTGGCGCTGCACTCCACCGTGTCGTAGATGATCTGCGCGACCTTGCGGGTCAGGTAGTAGGTTGCTGTCTCTCGGGTCATCGTTTCCTCCAGTACTTCCCCCGCTCGCACCAAGGTGTCCGCGGGTCAGGCCTTCGCGCCGGCAACAGCCATCCGATCAGCACGAGGTAGAGCGCGACGGCGCACGCGATCGACAGGGTGTCGAGGTCCAGGTCAGGCACGCTCTGCCTCCGCTAGCCGCAGTTCGTCCTCGGTGACTCGCCATGGGCTGTTGACCTCGGTGTCCTTGAGCTTCCCCCGGTGCGGGGCAAGCCGGTGCACGAAGCGCACGCCCTGGCCATCCCATTGAATCTCGATGAAGCGCCGACTCCAGTGCCTGATTCGGCAGCCCACCGAGCGAGTGCCATCGGTCAGGACGATGTAGTGGTCAGGCATTCACGATCCTCCTAAACGTGATGACGGTGACGAGCGGATTGCTTGACCACGGGGCGCGATGGCCGTGGAGCTCATTCCACTTGTTGGCGAACGCCATCCATGGCGCCTGAGAGCCGTACCACTCGCAAAAGTGCCCCACGTACTCCTCGGTGATCCCCTCCGCGTAGACGTCGGCCTTGGGCATGTCGTGCAGATGCTCTGCCCGCACCCCGGTGACCTCGAGCGTGATGCGAGACGCCCAGCGGGGCATGTAGAGCGGGGAGCGCCAGAAGCAACCATCTGGGTGGGCCCACTCACACCGGTAATCCAGTTCCCAGTTTGGTGGACAACTATCTGCCCCGGAAAGCGATGCCATGTGCCAGTCCGTCAGATCGAACGGAGCGTGCAATCCCCAGGTTTCCTTCACCCAGACGTGATCCCCGACGGACCACTTGACCGGACGCTTGCCGATGAGCCTCCTGGTCATCGTCTTGCGCCCGGCGAGGATTGATCGCACGGATTCTCCGGTGAAAATCAGGGGTCTCGTGGTCATCCTGTCCTCCCTACGATTCCGATTGTCTCGCCATACGGGGGTCGCGGCAGCCCGGAGAAGCACTCGCTGACGCACTGCCAGAACACGTACCATCCAAGGCGCGCATCGAAGAGGTCAAACGATGCGTCGTCTGAGATCTCCCAGCAGAGCCACTTCGCGAATCCGTCCTCGGGCAGCGGGTCGCCCATCATACGCCGGAGCATCCACTCAAGCTTCTCGTCTACGATTCGCTCAGCCTCGAGTTGATCCATCCGTTGGCGCGGCTCGTCGCTGAGCCATTCGACGTGTCCGTCGAGGACCATGGAGACCTTCCGCACCAGGAACTCGCGGGAGTTCTGACGGGTCATTGTCTCTCCTCTGCAAAATCGACCTCGACAAGTCCGTTCTTTCGCTCAGCAACTCGGCGAGAGATCGTGAGCACTCCGCCAATCCGTCGCATCTCCGCGACCAGCAGCACCTGCTCGTGTCGCTCGTCACGGGCCCAGTTCCACCCAGCTCTGACGACGCGCTTGGCGCGACTACCGGCCCAGATGAGCAGTCCCCAACCGTCGGGGAGGTCGTCGGCAGTCGCCAGTCCTTCGAGCGTCAGCAGGTACCGATGGCGGCCCAGCGTCTGCGGTGGCTTGCGTCGATTGGCGACGACGTCCGCTCGCGACACCTTGGCCTCGACGACGGTGCACACGGTATCGACGACCGTACCGACCCCGGTACCTCTCCAGATGGATCGCCACCCGATCGCGTCCGGGATCTCAGCGAGGCCGGGGTGGGACGCCTCGCGCATGACGATGCAACACCGTTCCGTGCGGCTGAGCCAGGCGCAGGCGTGGCAGACCAGCTGGTCGTGGGTCAACGCCGCGTCCCTCGCACTACTCGCCACAAGGCCAGCATGATGACAGTGAGCGACACGCCTGACGCACAGCCGAGCAGGTAGATGGCGAGGTAGGTGGGGTCTGTCACGGTCGCACCTCCGGAATCGGCACCGGAGTCAGGCTTGCCGGAAGGTAGAGTAAATGCGTCGGGGAACCGTCAGCGTTCAGCCGCAACGCGTGCGGGACGACCCCGGACGCGCGGAGCATGTCCAGCACCTCGGCCCCACGTTGCCCCCCGAGCTTCCCCCAGCCGCAGACGACGAGGTCGGAGACGTGCGCCGCGTGCATGAGCCACTCGTCGTTTGCGGGACCGATTGCCTCCGGGTCCGGCGGTATCTTCCGAGGGTCGGTCTCGCGCCACGCACGCACGTTGACCGTCCAGCTCCACCCGTAGCCCCAGTCGGAGCAATACCGGAGCCAGCGGCGCAGTGTTGGATCGAGCTGCTCGGCCGTGGCGGTCGAGGGGTTCGCGCCGATGAGCAGAGCCCGGCGCTTGTTGGCGAGCCCGGTAGGCCACCGCAGAAGGTATCGATACCGTCTGCACGCCGAGAACTCGGCGCTCGGAGCGTCAAAGAACCGGTTCACTCCGTCGGCGTCGAAGAATTGGAGCTGACGGCGTGTCACGCCAGCACCTCGTCCGACGCGTCTCCAGAATCTCCGAGGCCAACGGCGGACAGATCTGATGGCGTCAGCGCGTCAATGCTTCGGAGCAGGTTCGCGTACTGAACGGAGTGCACGCCGCGCGGCAGGGCCACCTGCAGGCCCCGGTTCCACGCGAGGGCCGCCCTCAGCAGTGCCAGCACGGGTTCGGGGATTGTTCGCTGGTTCCAATCCTCGAGCCGTCTCCAGCTGCCTCCAGCGCAGCGACGTGGGGACGAGCACCTCGCAGACGGCACACCAAGTCCGACGGGGTCCTGGCATTCCTCGGCCGGAGCCCCGCAAAACGGACATGGCTTCGCGCGGGTCATGGAGCCAGTCACGCCAGCACCGCCATCCGGTGTTCGCGCCAGAGAGCTACGGCCCCTCGAATGTTCTCCTTGGTGACCTCCGCATCGTCCCACCCGTCGGCGTCGAACTCCGTAGACCAGATGGGTTCGGTCGACGAGACATCAGTGCCCGGAGCGTAGACCTCCAGCGAGCCGCCATCCCTCGCTCGGTAGTAGATGGGGTGGCCGTCGGCCTCCCCGGTCCCTTGCACCGGGCATGGCCCGTAGAAGTCGATCGACAGGCCGGGCTCGTTGATGCCCCCGCAAGTGGCTGCCGCGTTGTGCCCTATCTCGTCGATTGCCTCGTCTGTCAGGCCGAGCAAGGCCTTCAGCGCATCGCGGACTTCGGTCATGGAAGCACCGCCATCTGGTGGGCCGCGGAGGCGAGGGCCCAGTGCTCGAGCGATAGTCCACCGGCCGCTACCGACTGTCGCGTCCCTGCGCCGAGTCTCCCTCCCGGGCCCCAGGTCTCACCGGGTCCAATCTGGGATTTTCCCCGGTGACCCAGGGCAAACCCCGCTATCCGAGGGGTAGCGCCACGGCTATGTTGGCCGATCTGGTTGACGGGAGTTGTCGCGAGAAGCGTGTCGGTTTCGGACACACTGTAGCGTTGGCGTATCGGATTGACCCCTGCCAGCTTGGCCTCGGCCAGGAGCCCGAGCGCCTCGGGTGTCGGCTGCCCGTAGACCCGGTCAACCAGCGCCGAGGTCGTGTGGCCGAGGAGCCTGCGGACCACGTCTCTGTCGACGCCGAGCTCGACCAGCAGGGTCGAGTGCGTCCGGCGGAGGTCGTTCGGCGAGCACCGTTCGATGCCCGCGCGGAGGCACGCGGCCAACAGGGACTCGTGGACGTGCTTCCAGTGGGCGAGAGGGAGGTACCCGACGGCCCCCTCGAGCAGCGGTCGGTAGACGGAGAGGACCGGGAGCCACCGGCGGGAGCCCTGCGTCTTGGTGCCGCCGACGAACACGCGCCCGGCGGCGAGGTCAACGTCGGTCGGGAGCAACCGGAAGGCCTCGCTCAGACGGACCCCGAGGGCCACGCAGATGGCCACCAGGGCGCCCCGGTGCGGAGGAAGCTGCGCCAGGAGCCTCACGACCTCCTCCCGCGTCAGGGACCGCTTGCGGGGCACGTAGGTGGCATTGAGGTCCGGGGGGCGGATCGTCTCGAGATCTCCAGCCCAGACGCTCGACCGCTTCGCGAGCCTGAGCAGCATCTTGATGTGGCTCAGCTCCTTGCCGATCGTCTGGTCGGCGACGCCCTCGGTCCTCCGCTGCCGAACATACGCGTCGACCAAGTCGGGGCCGACTTCAGCGAGCCGGCAGTCGTTCCCCCAGAGGCGAACGAAGTGCCCGAGCTTCATCCGGTAGATGCCCATGGTGGCCTCGGAGCGCACCGGAGCCTTGACCTCGATCAGTCGTCCGATCCACTCGCCGAGGGTCGCCGCTTCCGCGGCTGCGTGGGACGGATCAACGGCCTCGAGTTCGCGGCGCCTTCGCCAGGCTCGAGCCGCTGCAAGGCTCGTGCAGTGGGTCGTCCGCGCTTTCCTCGTGACCGGATCCGTCCGGACCCACCAGAATCGCCCGCGCCTGTAGAACCCGTCGCGCTCAGCCATCGCTCCAACCTCGCTCTCGGAATCCGCCAGTTGCTCTCGCCTAGTTCGAATGCCCCCGCGTCCCGCATGATGCCCGCCGCCATCCGCCTCGTGCACTTGAGGACGCGCGCCACGTCGCCGACGTCGTAGACCTCGGGGTCCGTCATGAGCGCCGCGCCATTGGTCGGACTTCGATGCCACACCCGATCAGCGCCAGATCGATCAGTTTCCGATCGATCACGCGCAGTCTGGCGGGTCCGTCTAGTCCCCAACCATATCCAGTGATATCAGCTACCCGCTTGGCCCATCCGGCCTCGAGTTGCATGCCAGCCGACAGACCCACCTGCTCCCCGCACGCAATGACCAGTTCGCAGCGCTCGATCGCCGCTCGGTCGATCTCGAGCCCGAGCTCCCTCATCGACTCGGGCCATTCCGCGGCCAGGATGATCCACGGCGCCACCGGTTCGATCAGGTAGCGCCCCGCGAGCCACGCGACCCACCTCTGCGCCTTGAGTCGGTTGGTCTCTCGATCCGCGCCAGCCCCGAGGCGATGGGCGATGTAGCAGGGGATGAGCGACGTCACGCGCACCTCGCCCGGAGCACGTGCCTGACCATCATCGCGATCTCGTATCCGGGGGGCTGCTCACCGACCACGAGCCACGTGTGCCGGCAGCCGGGGCGGTGGGTGCACCGGTGGACCTCGAGCGGGACTTGCCCGGTATGAACCTCCACGATGCGGTAGTGCTCGTGAGAACAGGCCTGCTCGGCTTCTGGGCGGCGGCGGAAGGGGATCATGCTCACGCCTCGGCCACGGTTTCGACAGAGACGTTGACGCGAACATCTTCGTGCGGATCGGACGTCGCATTCCCAGTCGCGGCGCGAGCTTCCCTGCACCAGATCTTCTGGTGGTGGTTCGTTGGAGCGTCACTCACCCGAGCCTGATCGGCAACGCCCTCGGCGTACATGTAGTCGTCGTACATGAAAGCGAACGACAGGTTCAGGCTGAACATGACGTCCAGCATGATCCCAGTCGGAACGTACGCTGGGTACGCAAGACGCTTGTCGAAGAATCGCTCGTAGCGCGACTGCTTGCCACGGAACCGTCCAATCGCATCATCGACAGCGCTCTGCCCCTTGCCGATGATGGCGCCGATGTTCCGCTTGGCGATCGCATGTGGCAGCCGCACGGTGGGCCCATCGAGCACCGGGACCCAATGGCTGATTCTCGGAAGCTTGCTCCTGCCCTTGTGGTGCACCGCGTGGCAGAACAACCTCAGAATCAAGACCATCGTGTCCGTCATCTCGAGTTCGTCGCAGATGGGCACGTCGTCGTCTTCGATCCTGAGAGTTTCGCGCCAGAGCCCGGCAAGCAGGCCCTCGAGCCACTGGCGCCCACGCTTTGCGCTCTTGAAGTCAGGGCACGACTTGAGGAGCTCGATGTCAGCTCGGTGCAAAGTTTCCAACGCTTTGAGTTGCTCGGATACGTCGTTCATGACTTCTCGCCCCTGATGACGGTGAGTGCCATCTGTTTCCCAACGGTGGTGTTCCCGTGGACGCTCTCAACTTCACGCCACGCTCGAAGGCTGATGTCGCGGCAGAGCTGCGCCCACGCTTGGTGCTCCGTCGGTCCGATGATCGACTTGAGCGGCCTCCGGGTGAGGAGGTGATCTAGGTTTCGGTACAGCTCGAACAGCTCGCGTTCGTCGCGCTGGAGCTTCGCCGATTCTTCTGCCACCCGTTCCTCGTGTGTCGACGGCGTGAGCATCGTCTTCGGCTTCTCGGGCTTGGACGCAACGGCCTTCAGGACAGTGGGGTCAGCGATGGATCCGCCCTGACGCTTCTCCTCGGCCTTCACGGCCTTCGCCGCAGGAGTCGGTTTGACAGCCCCGCGGTTGACGGCCGTCTTCAGTTCCTCGGGGACGCCAGGCGTGGTGAAGACGGTTTCGAGCGCGCGGGCCTCGTCGACACCGACACCAAGCACGGCCGCTGCATCGTCCCGGCTCTTGGAAAGTGTGGGTCTAGCCCCACACTTTTCTGCAGGCTCACGCGCCCCCTTCGGGCGTCCCATCTTCCGCTTCGTCCCACCCGCGGAGACCGGCAGCTCCTTCAGTCGCTTGAACGCCATGGCGACCTCCGCCTTCGTTAGCTGCCGCCGATCCGTGTTCTGCCGGATCACGAACTCCACCTCGGCGCGGTAGTCCGGGAAGGGCGGGACTACACGGACGGGCACCAACTTCAGCCCAGCCTTGGCGGCGGCTGCCTTTCGAAGGTGGCCGGCCAGGATCGTGCCGTCCGCCTTGATCGCCAGAGGCTCTAGGACCCCTAGCTTTCGAATCGACGTCAGCAACACGTCGAAGGCGTCGCACTCTTCGGGGTCGCCGAAGATGAGCGAGTTTTCCGGGTGGCTCCGAAGGTCCGAGATCAACCGGGTGTCGCTCACGCTGCCTCCCTCGTCGCCACCAGCACCCACGCCTGAGTCATGCTGACCGCCCGATTTCCGACCAGGCTAGGTCCAGAGCCTCCTCAGGGTAGGTGTGGACGCTTCCGAAGCGAGCGTCCGCCACGCTCCCGATGTGCCACCCGTTCGCCTTGCAGACCGCGGTCGCCCGCTTCCCGACCTTCGTCGCCTTGACCGCGTCCAGCTTCAGCGCGCGGCGCTTCGACCATCCGAGCACGCTGTAGTAGCCGAACCCGGCGTCCTGGATGCCCTGCTGTTCCAGGGCCCGTTCGACCAGCACGAGGCGACTGTCCTGGGCCAGCTGGCGCTGCTCGATGTCCACCAGCGCTTGCGCCATGGCGAGGGCCTGCTGGGCTGCTGAGGCCGGCTGCATTGCCAGCGACGGGGCCTCGCCCTTGACAATCGCTGTGGCCCACCGGCGGAAGTCCGCTCCCCGCTCGGACCTGACCCGGTACCCGACGTGGAGAGCCATGTCCTGATTCACGTGGCGGAGCTTCACCGACCGCGTACCCGACCCGTGGGCCACTTGAGCGAAGTATTCCTTCGCGCTTGTCTCAGGCAGCTCGCTCTCAGCCAGGATGTTCTGTACGTGCTGCTCGATGGTCCTGCGGTCGACACCGAACAACTCGGCCAGCTGGGCGATTGTGACCCATGCCTGCCCGTCCTCAACCCGACACGCCAAGTCGATGCCGTGCTCTTGGTACCGTACGATGTCGCTCACGCCACCCTCCCGCATGCCAACTTGAACAGCAACTCCCCCACCTCTTCCCCAACTTCCTCCTCCGCGTCGGCTTCCAGACGCCGGAGGCAGTATTCGACCAGGCTGCGATCGACATACCAGCAGCGTTGGAGGACGGGGGCTAGTGCGTCGAGGATCTCTCTGGCGACCATGCCGTTGGCCGACTTTGCGTCCTCGAGATCACATTCGACATCTCGGAGTTCACCTCTGAGATCCAGAATCTCGGCCCCGAGATTCTGGACTTCGTCTTCGAGATCCCGGACTTCGACTTCCAGGTTTCTCACGCCGCATCGCTCCTCTCGACCCGCCGAATCGCCTTGAGCACCCACGCCGGAATCTTCGTCTTCGCGTTCTCCCAGTCGCAGAGCGAGTCCACGCTGGCACCAGCCCCGAGCCAGGCCGCCGCGACCGGCCTCGACCAGCCAAGCGAACACCTCCACGAGCGGAGCTCCTGGCTCGCCTCACGTTCGCATCGCCGACGATCCTCCGTTGTCAGCGGAGGGAGATATCGCAGGTTGCCCCTCATGACTCTCGCCTTTCCAGCTCCTGCAGCTCCTCGATTCCAGCCAGCAACACGTCGAGCTCAACGGCCCGGCGTGCACGCTCGACATCCTCGCCGGTCCGGGCCGCGCGGGCCTCGGCGAGCTCGGTCAAGAGCGCGTCGTACGTCGAGGGCAGGACGAGAATGGGGAAGGCGATGGGATTCATGACCTCACCCTCCTCGCCTCGAACCCCAATGCCCCCAGCGTCTTTCCGAGTAGGTGCTTCACTACCCAGGCCTCGAGTTTGGCGGCCACTGCCTCGGGGGTCTTCCCGCGGTGGAAGGAATCACCGAACGGGGCGCATCCACCGGTGCATGGCAGTCCACCAGTGCCATCGATCAGGAACAGCAGCTTGCCAACCCGAAGCTTCCAGTCATCCCCGTCGCGTCGCATCCGGTGGCCGAAGATGGTCGGGACGGCGAGGGGCTTCACGCGGCGTCCCCCGCGGGACTCTCCGATTCGGCGGGCTCGTCGACGGCGGGCTCGTCCCACCAGGTCCACGGGATCCCGAGTTCATCCTCGAGCGACTTCCTGTTCAGCCCATCTGGCTTCTGGTCACCCCGTCGCCAGCGCAGGACGACCGACGGGGAAGTTCCAAGCTCCGCGGCCAGGTCCTGTTGGGCCCCGCGCTTATCCAACAACCGGGCCAACCGACGCGACCCACGAGACTCTGCCATGCGGCTGAGGCTGTTACTACTTAGTTACGTTGTCAAGTAGTAATCACACATCGGGGGTTGAATGCCGCATTACCAGTAGGGAAGATTGAAGGGTGCCACGCAAAAACGACCTCCCTCTGCCCGCTCAGTTACACACGTTCCCCGAGCGGCTGCGTCTTGCTCGACGGTGGGCCGGACTCGGAGTCAACGAACTCGGAACGAAGAGCGGTTCGAGCGGGGCCGTCATTAGCCGGGCCGAATCCGGTGATCGAATCCCGGAGACAGCCGTCATCGTCCGCATAGCGGAGAAGCTCGGGGTCCGCGTTGGATGGCTCCTGTCCGGTGAAGAGCCGATGGTCCTGACGATCATCGCCGCTGAGGACAACGCCAGCGCCATCAAGGAAGCCCAGAAGCGCAACCCGGAGGGCAACGACTCCGAGCGTAGAGGACGGGGCCAGCGCCGCACGTAGGGAAGCGACGAAGCGCCTCGACCCATAGACGGATGCGAGTTGCACCCGAGCCCAGAATAGCCTCGCCTCATACACGTCCCCGACGGCCTTCCTCACCAGCAACACACACCCACCCATGATGTAAGCCCTCCCGGTCCAGTTTTGGACCAAACGGCGGCCTGCGGAGAAACTTCAGGCTGCGGTCTGTTACCACTTGACAACGTTACCTCGTGGTAATAGTCTGCAAGACATGGCACCCCGCACCCCGCAGAGCTCACCCAGCGCCATCGCCATGCCTGGGGACTCGCCGATACCGGCTGGTTGGCACCAGCGCCAGGACGCGGCGGCTCGAGAGGAGCGGAGCCACCCCAGCCAGAGGAGACCAGCCGTGTCCGTCACCACGATGACGACCGCCCGCGCAATCCCCGGCGGCGTCGAGATCACCACTGTCACTATCACCCGCGTCAGCGAGCCACCGCCCCGCCCCGTCCTCGAGACGACCGGGGAGGAAGTCACTGAGCACTGCCGCGTGATCGCGCTCCGGAGGGCGGCATGACCTTCTGGCCCATCCTCGTGATGCTCGGTATTTCGCTGGCCATGAACGCGGTCGCTGTGTACCGAGCGCTGACTAGGCAGCACAGAATTGCATCCGCAAAGGCCGCGGAACGCCGACGGTGGCTCATCCGTAGGGGATGGACACCGATGTGCTTCCACGGAATCGAGACATTGATCCCGCCGCCACCGCCGCCGAGGGTCCAATGAAGCTCACCCCCACCGACAAGCGCGAATCGAAGCGGGCGCGCCGCCAGCGCCGGGCCCGGGAGCGCGCCGAAGGCACCGCTCAGCGAGACAGCCAAGGGAGGCACATCCGATGAGCCGCCCCGCACCCGAGCCCGTACCCTGCCGCCCCGCGAAGCGGAGCGCCGTCCGCACCGACGACCTCCGCGCAGCTTCCGCGCTGGCTGTCGTGTGCGGGGCAGACGCGAATCTCGACCGCTGGACCGAGGACAACCCGGGGCCCGCGCTCAGAATTGCGGCCCTCACGATCGCGAAGTGGCAGGGCGACGACCTGACTGCCGAGCTGTCGCGACGGCTGCGCGTGGCATCAGCACACGGAGCACTGACCGCCATCGAGGCGTTCGAGCGGGGGGCAGCGTGACCTCCGCACAGGCCGTTCGCCTCCAGGTGCTGACGGTCGCCGCGCGCCTCGGCGTGCCTCTGGAAACGGTGGAGTCGTGGCCGCAGGAGAGCCACGGGATGACCACGATCGACGGCGTCCACCACCGATTGGTCGAAGACACCCGCGACACCGACCGGTGCCCGCCACCGTGGGAGGAGTCATGATCCCGCGACCCTCAACAACACACCGTCGCCCTACTGGTTTCGAGGTGCACGAGCATTGGTATATCACGGGCCAAAAGGCACGAATCAGCGGTTCCAGATTGAATCACTCGCACGCAGGAGGGAATCTCCCGCACGTTCACGAGGACGAGATCCAACGAACTGGTCCGGGAGCCTATACGATCGACAGGGACGCTTGGATGCGCGAAACTGGGTTGCGCGGTGGGGGTCGAAAGAGATTCACCAGTAAGCCCACTGGTGAGCAACTTCCGATTGTTGCTGTCAGCCCACCGCAAATCGATGTCGTAATCGTGGGGGATGGCGGCGCAGCTATTGCGGGTGCTGCACAGGGTCCTGGAACCGCGCCCATCGTCAGATTGTGCCTGGGCATGCTGGCTGAAGTAGCGAGCGTCAAACAGGTGGCGGCATGCTGATTGACGGAGGCCTCGTGGTCACGATCGCGCCGGAGCAGGAGCCGCAGGCCTGGGCAGATCCGGTGGATGGTGTCGTGCTCGATCTCGACGACGACCTGCGGGTCTTCGTGACCATGGCGCAGGCGGGAATTCTTTGGGCCGCTCTGGACGACCTGTTGGCATCCAAGATCCTGTCTACACCACCCGCGGACGACCGCGACCCGGACGACGACGACGACCCCGACGACCGCGACCCGACGGTCAACGAGCTGCTGGACCGAGGGGGGGTATGAAAAAAGACTCGAGGCCGACTTCGGTCGGCGCGCATGCGGGGGACTACAGCCCCAACGCCTGTAGTGCTGATGGCGCGGCGGCGATCCCGCGCTCGGAGAACGTCGGAAACCGAAACGCTACCCAAACTGCCCGCCGTGCAGACGTGCACACAACGACGGAGGCCGCGGTCTCTGTCGGGGTGGGTGCAAGTAGAAGATGTGACAGCCGGGAGAGACCGGCAATTCCCCGCGAGCTGGACCGAGGTGGGATGTGAACACTCAATCAAGATCGATGACAGTATCCTACTTCGTCGACGACAAAGAGGCGTTGAACGGCGTAGTTCGCCACGACAAGAATGGACCGTACTCCGTGCTCGAAATTGGCGAGGTGACGTTCTTCGGATTCTCGTCCGACCAGCTCGAAGAACTCGCGGTCCAGTGCCGACAGACAGCTTCGGCTCTGAGGCGTGCACAGCAGGAGATCCATCGGGACCGCGATGACGCCATGGTTGAGGCGCGAGGTGAGCTGTGACCGACCCAATCCTAGCCTGGCATTTCCTCCCTGCCGACCGTCGCCTCGCCAACGGCGACGGACGCCTAGTCACACCAGGATCTCGTCTGACTGTCTACGGGTCCATCGTGCTGTGTGAACACGAACTGCACGCAAGCGTCCGAGCAATCGACGCTCTAAGCGTCCGAGCAATCGACGCTCTCCAGTATGCGTCTGGACCCATCATCTGCCGGGTCGTCGTCGACGGCGTTGTATCCGGAGACGACCAGATCGCTGGAACGTCACGTCGTTGCCTGTGGCTCGTTGATGGCACTCGATTGCTGCGCGAGTTTGCGTGCTGCTGTGCACGCCAAGCGTTGGCGCTAAGCGCCTATCCTGACCCGCGTAGCTTTGCAGCAATCGACGTCGCCGAGCGGTTCGCTCGCGGCGAAGCTACGAGCGAAGAGCTGTTCGCCGCCAGTGCCGTCGCCAGTGTCGTCGCCAGTGCCGCAGCCTGGGCCGCCACCAGGGCCGACGCCTGGGCCGCCGCCGGGGCCGCCGCTTGGGACACCGCCGGGGACGCACAGAATACCGAACTCGAGCGTCGGATCAGAGCCGCGCATCGGGCGCAGTGCGGAGGTGAGCTGTGAGCCTATTTCTCTCCGAGGCCGCCCGGCAACTCGAGGCGGAGCGAGATGCGATGATGGCCGAAAATGAAGAGCTCGACGGGCGTCGACTGGATGAGGTCGAAAACCGCGCACGGGCTGAAACAGAGCGCGACGCCGCCCGAGAGGACGTTGGCGCCCTACAGGTCATCGTCCGCGGCCTGACCGAGGAGCGCGATCAGCTGCGGGAGCGGATCGCGTCCCTCGAGGCCGAGGCGGATCGTTACCATGTCGAACGCGACGACGCAGTTGGTCAGCTTCTGAAATTACGAGCAGAACGCGACGCGGCCCGCGTCGAGACAGTCCGCTCCGGCCAGCGCCTCACCCGCATCCGGACCGTGGCGAGGATGGCAGAGCAGTTCATCGGAACTCGTGTGGACTGTTCACCCGGATGCGACTGTGTAGAGTGCTGCCTGCGGGCGGCCATCTACCAGCTCGAGGAAGGGGACGTCTGATGGCTGTCGTACTCAGGGATCCGTGTGAATGGGATCCTCTCAATGACCGGCTCAACGAAGGGATCATGATGAGCGACGGAACCTGGACAGCAATGCAAGGGTGCCGTCACGAGGCCGACGTGATGGTAGGCAGAGATGGGCTGCGACTTTGCAGATCGTGCGCTCTGCTCCCACGTTTCCGTAGGTTCCGGATCCGGAAGGAGATCCGCTGATGTTCCGCCGCTACCCGACCCACCAGATGGTCAACTATTGCGACTGGGCCAGCTGGTACTTCGCCACCGGATACCCCGGCATGGCCGCACTGCTGGTGCGGTGCTCCGCACACTTGATCGAGCGCTGCTACAGGGAGGCGTGTTGATGCCGGCTATAATCGACTACTACGTCACGGTCTGCAAGGAATGCAGGACAGCGTCCTGCTGGCATGGCGAATTCATGTGCCAGAAGGCACAGCATGCCGACGTTGTCGATGTGCTAGCCAGCGTGCTGTGTGCCGAGAACAGGGAGCACCCCGAGAACTACTCACGCGAGAAGCTGCTCGATGTGTGCGGTGTGGTGAGGGACGCCTGATGCCGACCATCAAGTTGACCTACACGGAACCAGAGCACGCCGAGCTCGAGACCGAGGCCAAGCGACAGGGCAAGACCCTGTACCAATTCGTCTGGTCGACTCCGCTGTTGGTCGCGCGAGCACAGGCGGAGCTCACCAAGATGGAGTCGATCAAGCGGTCGAGCATCATTAGCACTCAGTGGCCGCGCAACAGCTCAATCGAGCCGGGTGCGGACAAGTGACGACTCAACTCACCTGGGCCCAGCGTGCACGCAACTGGTCGCTACGATGCAGCGTCACGCTCCCAGGCTGCCCGTGGGCAATGCGGCTCATCGAGCGCAAGACCGACGACGACGTCAAGCGAGACGTCTTGCTCGTTCAGGCCGGACTGATGGGCGCGATCGCGGAGCTGTGCGGAGTCTGTCCCGTCAACCGGAGCCGGGTTGATGAGCTGCTCGAGCGAACACGCGAGGCTGAGCTGCTACTGTTTCAGATCGAGCGCCGGCGCGAGAATCGGTATCCGACGAACATGACCCCGGTGTGAGTCGGGAAAAGCAGTAGGACAAGTCCAATGACCATCCACATCCGCGCCTCATCGACTCCGCAGATCATGCGCTGCGCCGGCAGCCTCTACCCGGAGCCCAGCGAGCTACTGATCGACCAGGACAGCGACGCGGCCGACATGGGCACCGCGGCGCACGCGGCGGCGGCAGTGCTCGTCCAGAGCGGCAGCATTCCGTGGGACACGCTCCCGGACGACGCCGAGCTTAGGATGCTGTGCGCTCTGGCGACCAAGCTTTGGCGCCGGGTCGAAGCGTCGTATCCGAACGCGATGACCGAGGTCTCTCTGCGCTACGAGACCGGCGGCATCGTCGTCACCGGGCACGCCGACATTCTGTCGATCGGTGGATCGATCGCGAGGCTTGCAGACTGGAAGTACGGCCGAAAAGACTCAGACTACTCCGCTCAGCTGAAGACCTACGCGGCTCTCGTCCTCTACCAGCACCCCGAACTGACGCAGGCCACGAGTACGATCCTGTGGGTCCGCGACCAGGAGATCGAGAGCTACACGATGGGCCAGCGTGAAGCCCGCGAATGGCTGGAAGAACTAGCCTCGTCGGTCATCGACTGGAACGGCGTCTACACCACCGGATCGCACTGCCAGTGGTGCCAGCGGACAGCGTCGTGCCCTGCATCTCGCGCGATGGTGCGGCGCTCAGTCGAGGCCTTCGTGCCGGGCAACGCGGCGGACCAGCTCGCGGCCATGACGCCCGACCAAGTGATCTCCCTACTCGACACAGCCAAGCTGGTCGAGCGGTACGCGAAGGCTGCGCAGCAGGTGGTCCGAGACCTCGTGGTTGCCACCGGCGACGTCGTCGGCTCGGGGCATCGGCTCACGCTCGAGGCAACGCATCCCCGGGAACTCGACCCACTGAAGGCGTTCCCTGTGCTAGAATCAATAGGGTTCGGGGACATGGAGCTCGCCCAGTGCGTGGACGTTAGCCTCAGCAAAGCCGAGGACATCGTGCGGAAGCGGGCCCAGCGAGGGCAGGGCGCTGCGTCCGTACGTGAGCTCGTTACTGCCCTCGATGATGCGGGGGCAATCACCAGGAAGACAAGCTACCGACTCGTGAGCAAACGAGTCTAGGAGGACAGCGAATGGCAACCGACAAGCTATCGACCGTAGACCAAGCGACCAAAGACATCGAGGTCGTGCTCGAGCAGTGCAACGCGGCGGCGCTGCGCGAAATGCCAGTGCTCCGTCAAGCGGTCATCTTGGCCACCGGCGTCACGCAGATCCGTCGCTGCCTGACCGACGACATCATGCGCTCTGTGTTCATGCCGCTGCAGGGGTCTGCGCTCGGGTTCGTGACCGACAAGGATCGCGACGGAGGCTATGACCTGCCGACCGTGCGTAACGTCGTCGTCGAAGCGCTGATCCACGGGTTCTATCCGGTCGGAAACGAGATCAACATCATCGCTGGTAGGATGTACGGGGCCAAGAACGGGTTCGCGCGGAAGGTGCGAGAGTTCGAGGGGTTGTCCGATCTGATCATCACACCCGGCGTCCCCGTGATGAAAGACGGCGGAGCGATCGTGCCGATGCGCGCGACGTGGATGGTCTCAGGTAAACCGTACACCATGATCCGTGATGTCACCAAGACCGCCGACGGGACCGTGCACGACAGCCGGATACCGGTCAAGGTCAACTCCGGGATGGGCGTTGACGCCGTGATCGGGAAGGCAACCCGAAAGATGCTGAAGTCGATCTACGACATGCTGAGCGGGTCAGTCCTGACCATCGAGGACGGCGAGATCGGAGAGGTAATCACGGCCGAAGGTGTCTCGGTGAACACGGAAGCGTCCCCGGCGCCTGCAGATCCCGAGCAGGACGGGCGCCGAATCAAGCTCGGTAAGAAGGCAGAGAAGAGCGGAGTGGAGACGCTATCTGAGTCCATTCCGTACGGCAACGGCAGCCCCGCGGAGACTCGTCAACCGGGTGAGGACTGACCCCAACCCCCATGCCCCTCCCCCGTGGAACCAGAGCACCTGAGCCTCCAGCCCGCCTCTCCGGCTGCGCTTGGTGCTCTGGTCTTGCGGGGGAGCGTCATGACCTGCGCGCAGAGCTATCAGCGAGAGCACCGGGCGTCCTCCCCCGCGACCGTGCCCGTTGATAGCTTTGCTCGTGGTCATGATCACAAGGAGGACAACGTGACGCAAGCAAACACCATCGAACCCCAGGACCCGCAGGGCCCGATCGTCGTCTACCAATTCACCGTCGAGGAGCTGCGACATCAGCTCGCACGATACGCCGACGCCGAGTTTGCGACGCCGGCGCAGTACCGCGACGGAACCAAGGCACTCGCGGTCTGCCGCACGCTACGCGGTGACATCGAGTCAAAGCGTAAGGAGCTGAAAGCTGGAGCCTTGGAGTATGGACGCCGTGTGGACGGCGTGGCGAAGCAGCTGACGGCCGCCGTCGAGGAGGTCGAGTCCCCGCTGAAGGCCCGCAAGGCAACGGTCGACGAAGAGAAGGATCGTGTCCGTCGCGAGAAAGAGGAGGCGGAACGGGCCGCGCGTGAGGAGGAGCTACGTGCGCAGCGAGAGGCAGAAGAGGCCAAACTCCGTGCTGAACGCGAAGCGGAGGAGGCGCGTCTGGCCGAGGAGCGCGCGGCCCTGGAGGCCGAGCGACGAAAGCTGGCGGAGGAGCAGGCTCGGCAGAGAGCAGAGCGCGCAGCCGAGGAGGCCAGGTTTGCCGCGGAGCGTGATGCGGAGGAACAGGCGTTGGCGCACGAACGCCGCAAGCTCGAGGCTGAACGCCGAGCCATCGAAGAGCAGCGGCGACAGGCCGAGCTCGACGAACTCGAGCGTCGGGCCATTGCTCGCGCCGAGCAGGAAGGCCGGGAACGTGCTTCCCGCGAAGCCATCGAGGCCGAGGAAACTCGCGTGCGTGAAGCGGAGCGCCAGGCCGCGCTCGCCCTCCGACTCGATGCGCTGAGGCCCGACAAGGAACGGGCGCTGGACTATCTGGACCGGCTGCTGTCAGTCGACGCCCCGTCCGTGAGCGATCAGGAGCTTTCCGCGGAACTCGACGTCGTCCGGATCACTCTGACCGAGAGCCGCGAGTCGATTGCTGGTATCGGTGACCCCCATGGATGACGCAACGATGCTTGACACCGACAACCCGGCCCAATACTTCGCAGCCGTGAAACGCAGCGTCGTGGCGATGATTGCTGAGCTGACGGAGCTGAAGCACAACGCGCCGAACCTACTCCGCGCCTGTGGAATCGAGGAGAGATGAAGCCACAATACGAACCGGTGTCCATGGAAAGTAAACTCGGGTACCTCATTGAGGAAGCCGGCGAGGTTCTGGCGGCAGCCGGCAAAACCATCCGGTGGGGGCTAGACAGCACGAATCCGGAGCTTCCTCCGGAAGAACAGGAGACGAATCGGGACTGGCTATTGCGAGAACTAGTCGATCTAGATGGCGCGATCAGAAGGGTTCGCGAAGCCGTGGGAGAAGGGCCGAGCGTGACACTGCCCCGCCACGAGGCCCAGCTACTGGCTACCTTCGCGTACTGGACGATGGCAGAAGTGGAGCGAGACGTCATCGCGCCACTGCTGGAAAAGCTAGGGTTTCCGATCCCTGAAGGACGTACTTGGCCGGAGGGACGATGAAACCGAGCGAACGATGCATCGAGCCCAACGTGTTCGTACGCGGAGAACTGATCAGATCTGCAACGATCAATGTCACAGCGCTCGGTGGCGTGCTGGATGAATTCGGCGCGCGTGTCGCTGCACTGGAGTCCAAGGACCAACCCATCGCGGAAAGCCACGGCTTGGACCCCGAGCGTGTTCTCTGGCTGATATCACTGGCCAACGACGTCATTCCGAAGGAATACACGATGCTTCGCGAAGACATCGAGTGCATGCTCCGGACTCTGCGGCAAGCGGACTGGCGCCGAAAGCTCGAAGAATCAGCGGCGGCGGTCAAGGGTGGACCTTCGTGGCAGCGTGCCGGAATCGACCTGAATCCTGAAAAATACGAGACGTACCCGCCAGAGCCATGCCCACACTGCCACGGGATGAAAACCGAGCCTTATAGCGATCCATCTGCCCCAGGAGACGAGAAGCCGTGTCGCGAGTGTGTGAAGCGACGTGAGTTCTGGGTGATTGTGTCCAACTCCGAGCACGGGATCAGCGAGGCCTACTACAGCCAGCGCCCAGAGTGGCCCGGCATGGCTGCGATGGGCTGGACCGAGCACCATCTGGTCGAGCTCCGGGACGGCGAGCAGATCGTCAACCCAGGAGGAAAGCCGTGAGAATCCGCCCGCTTTTCGCTTGGTACGACTGCTGGGTCGGGATGTACTGGGACCGCCGACTCCGCAGGCTCTATGTCCTGCCGCTGCCGTGCATCGGTTTTGTGGTCCAGTTCGAGGTGAAGCCGTGAGCCGAGCAGCACCGTCATACTGCGTCGACTGCGGTGCCGGATGTTGCACGCACATAGCGCGCGCCCTGGACGCCAAGGACGCTCGCATCGCGGAGCTCACCCGGGAGCGGGACGAAGCACGGATGATGGCCATCGAGGAATGTGCAGCACGATTCGGCTCTGTCCGAGCTGCGCTCACCCGGGAGCGAGACCGGGCTCTGGCGGAGCGAGATGCGGCCGTCACCCGCGAAGAACTCGGGGTCACGGCGAAGGAGCTGCTCTTGGAGCGGGACGAGGCGCGGCGGGAGCGCGACGAGGCGAGACGACAGCTCGTGTCGGCACTCATGGCAGGAGACTGGCCCGGGACGCTGGGTACAGAGCGTGCCGAGGCTGATCGCCGATGGCCCGGAAGCGGGGAGGCGTTGTTCCCTTGCGCGCAGGTTGACACAGCAGGAGACTCCGCCGATGCCCCGCCGCCCAGGTGACTCACGCGGCCGCGGGCATGACCCGACGCTAGGCGTCACTGGCACGGTAGGTGCACCAAAACCAAGCCCATGCGCCGCACCATCGACCAGCACTGGCTGACTCAGCTCTTGTCCCTCCCGGACGACTCGAGCCCGACTGAGCTCGCGTTCAGAGCCCCTTCGGTCTATCGCGAACGTTGAGCAGATCCCCGCCCAACGCCAACATGCGAGCGATTGCCTCACGTTCCGCGCGGTTGGCAGCGTCTACCCCCCAAGCGTAGCCCAGGACCACGATGGCCGGGCCAGGCGCTGGAACGGTACGGATCCACTCTCGGACCCGCGCCCCTGACCCAATCCCACGATGGCACCTGACCCTCGCCTGTAGCGGTGAGCAGGTCCGACCAACGTACCGGATCGCGAACGGAAACAGGTCGGCTAGCCCATATATGCAGAATTGCCTACTCTTCAAGTCCCGTGACATTCTCCGAAGAGACATAGCAACCACCATGCCACTCGTGACACATGGCCCGGGACCTGCTAGCCTACCTGCAGGAGCCCCCAGCATGCCCGGAGAAGCCACAGGCCCGATCGCCCGGATCCTCGGATGGCAGGAGCCACTCACCCCACGCCAGCGCAGGATCCAGCGATTTGTTCGCTCGGAGGTCACGGAGTCCTTATCCGACGAGCACACTCTACAGGCCGTCGCCGAGAGCTTCGGCACGACTTACCGCTCGGTTCGGCGATGGCTAGACCGATGGCCCGACCTTCAGAGCACTGAACGCCGACGGGCCGGGTAAGGGACCGTGACTTGGATGTCATGGCAAAACGCAGCAGAAAACCGTCAGCCACTCGGCCGCCATGACAGACATGACATAGTCGATCTCTCGCTAAAGCTCGAATTTGCCAGTTCAGTATGTCACGCTTGTCATGTGGGCCACTTGTCTACCTTCGGGAAACCGGCAGATCCGAGCATGTCATGCTTGGCACAGTCCTCGCATATACCCTAGACGTTCCCGGCAACGGGGGCCGGGCCCGAGGGCACAGCGGGCAGAGGACGACCGGGCTAGACAGGTCGAGTCGAGGCAGGCCGGACAGGACGCAGGCAGCTACCGAGGCCCGGGGAATCAGGGCCGCCCAGGGCTCGCCGCCGAAAGGTCGCGGGCCTGGGGCGTCAGCGGGGCGCCAAGGCCACTGGCCGCCGCACCCTCGAGGTGTGGGAGCATCGCGGCGCCAACACCCGCCGACCTCGCCTCGCGGACCGGCTGGGCATCTACCACGAGCACACGGCGGACTACGTCCTCGCGCCGCGGGCCTAACCTGGCACGCCGATTGCAACACTGAAAACTCAGAAGCCCACCCGGGGAGGACCCGGGCGGCAACCCGGCGAGGAGCCGGCAGGAGACACACCATGGCACACATCACGATCACCGTCACCGCCGACCCGAACTCCGACGACTGCCTCCAGGCCGCAGTTGACTCGTACGTCGCTGAGCATCCCGAGGCCGCCGGGTGGGACCTCAGCCCCCGGTGGGCAGACGACGACGACCGAGAGACCGTCGAGCTGACCGTCCCTGTGGCAGCTCAGCGCTGATCCGACCCTGAGCCTGGGGCCTCGCGGGGCCCCTCACTCAGCGCCGCATCGGCCCTGACGGGACGCGAGGAGCGAACCGAACTCGAGGAGAGACGATGCCACAACAATCATGTCCATGGTGCTCGCACTGCGGGCCCAGATACGACGAGGGGACGCCGAGGGTCGAGATCCCCGGAGCTCACTCCGACGGCACTACATGCGTGTGCCGCCATATTACCTGTCAGTCGCGCCAGGAAGCGCGCGCTGTCGGCGGGAGGTACTTCGACGCGGCGCGCTGTCGGTGGGTCTGCCTCGGAGGATGCGAGGCGTTATTGATTGTCTGACGCCCGCCGGCCAGCCCCTCACGGGGGGCTGAGCGCTGGGATTCAGCCGACCCGGGAGGACCGGGCCGCAACTCGAGGAGAGACATCATGAAATTCACAGCCGCATCCCAGGTCCAGCGCTATCTCACCGAGCACCCCGAAGCCTGCGCAGAGTACGCGCAGCGCGACACCACCGGAGAGTGGTTCGACCACCACGCCGTGTGGCTCGACGAGTCCGGTGAGCTCGTCCAGAATCACCCGACAGACAGCCACCGCGGTCCGATTGCCGCGCCGGCTGAGGCCAATTATCGGGTGGACCGCTGAATAGGAGATCGATGATGCGCCACGAAATCACACACCAACCCGACCCCGACGACGGCCACCTGATCCAGATCGTCACCCCGGAACGGCTCCGGGAAGTCCTGGATGCCGACGGCGAGACCTACGATCGGCCGGCGGACTTCGGGCCTGAGGATCAATGGGAGGTCGAGCCATGAAGTGCCAAGAGTGCGCTCCCGATGAGTGGCCCGGCGAGGCCGTGGACCATCGATGCGCAGCGACCGATGAGGACGGTACATATGGCACCATCGCTCTGAGCCATCCTCGCCACGACGGACTTTTGCATGACCGATATTGGTCCTACTCGTGGCCCGACTGTGATGTGTGCGGAGAATCCTACTGCACGCACTGTGGACTCCACGCTTGGGATCAGTGCAACTGACGACACCGTTCCGTCCCGCCCCCGCGCTCGCGAATGAGCGCGGGGGCTCGGGGAGTTGAAGGAGACCACCATGGGACAGTATTTCGTAGTCGCGAACAGTCAGTCGAGCACCGAGGTCCTGGAGGCGCTGGCGGACACGGTGGAGGCCACTGTGTGGCTCGGGAGGGTCCCTCGGACCCTGTCCCTCTCCGAGGTCCTGGCCGGGGCAGAGCGGGCGGAACAACGCATGGCGGCCTGGCCCGAGTGGAAGCGGCGGGTCGCGTGACAAATCCAGTGCATTGCTGGCACTCCGTCCGCTACGACAGCCACGATAGCCTGACCACCGCGCCTCTCGACCCCACCATTTACCGGTGCCCGGTGTGCGAATTTCTGATGGACCTTCGAACTTCCGCCGAATCGACGCTCATCGTCCCTCCCGAGCCTGCTCCACTGGCTGAAACCAAGGCCGCTCGCCAGCGCAGAATCAACCTGGAGCGTCTCAGAGAGACCGCGGCGGAGCGAAGGCGGGAGCAGAGGGCACTGGCGCGGTCCGGGAGAGTCGCATGACCGACTGGATGGACCCGCTCGCTGTCATGCTCATCCGGCCGCCCACCGACCGCCTGAGGGTTCCGACCGACGACATCGTTCTCCACTACCGGGAGCTGCTGCTGACCGAGCACGTGGATATCGACGGCGCTGCGGAGCGCAGGTGGTGGACGTGGGAGATCACAAACGCAGAAACGCCCCGCCACCCGTGAGGGCAGCGGGGCATCGTGGTACCGGCGGGCTGGTGATCAGTCGGGCTTGACGCGGGACAGTGCCGCAATGGCCGTCCCGAGGTTTCCGATGCGCTCGGACCTGCGCTGGACCGCTGAAGCGTCCAGATCGCCGAAGTTCATCGCTTGCTCGCGGGAGTTGACTTCTCGTCGAAGGTCGGTCGCCAGCAGAAACATGGCGCGCTGGACCGAATCGGACTTGACCTCTGCTTCCGGGCAGTCCGGCAGCAGATCTCTGTCGTAGGCCAGTTGAGCCACGAACTGGATCAGGCCAGCTACGGCATCCTCCTGCGTTGTCCCCGTAGATCCCTCGTCTGGCCTGGACAACAGCGACGCGATGAACCCCTGGCTACCGTCGTCGAACGTGTAGGGCTTGACCGTGTATGAAAATTGATTGGACATTTTGTTTCCTCCAGATCGGGAAACCCAGTGGGCCCCGGGTGGATGGTTGAGCGTCGAGTGTAGCACGAGAACCCGTAGTCGTCTGGCCTTTCCGGACGGCGCCGCCGAATGTGGCGACTGAACTACTGGCGTTCAGTGGTTCAGAAGCCTGAGGTTCTAGGGTCGCTATACGGGTTTCCCGTATCGCCGGGCGCTCGGACCACATCGGTCTCGCGAGGGATGGGGCGCGCCGCCATAGCGTCGGACACCATGCGCCTGATGTCCTGCTCTTGGACACGCTGCGATGCATCCAGTGCCATCCTGGAGCTTTTGGTGGCGATTTTCTCAACCATCTCATCGGAGACAGTCTGGATCGTCACCTCGCGGGTCTGGTCGCGGACCTCCTTCCGACTCTGTGATAGCTGACCCCAAACCGTCAGGATTCCCACAAGCACTGCGGCAATCGGCGCGGCAACAGCCGCAATGATGGTGCGTCGTCCAGACCTTCTGCGGGCCTTCTCGATGGTCTCGATCCTGGCAGACTGCGCGAGGATGGCCTCTCCCTGCGCCTTCGCCGACCTCTGGATCGATTGGACGCTCTCGTAGATCCTGCGGATCAGGGCCTCGTAGCCACCGTCCACAGGCGTGAGTTCGCTGGGTGCCATTGGTGGTAGCGACGGCGGCACGAGCGGAGGAAGCGGGTGCACGCGCGAGACTGCCTGCTGGGTGAGGGCTCCGAGCGGCGGAGTCGGGGCGCGTCTCGGGTGGACCGGGCTCGGCGGAGGCAGTGGCACCCCTGGCAGACCAGGGGCCCACTTGGTCATGGGCCCGGCTCCCGACCGTCCACAACAGCGAGTGCCGGCCGGCGCCCGTGGGTCGCCACGCACTGCCCTTCGATCCGGTCGAGCCGATCGGTGTACGTCCGGAGCAGGGTCAAGATCTCAGCCTGCGATTCCCCGATGCGAAGCACTGCCCGGTGCAGCTCCTCTTGCCGGCGTCCCATCCGGCAGACCTCGTCTCGGTATTCCCGGATCTCTCGCCGCATCTCGGCCACCGACTGGACCAGATCACGGATCGCGTCAGGGCCTGCCGGAATGGTATCGTCAACATGGGCGATGGGAGGAGCCCGGGGGATCTGCCCGATTGGATCGGGCACGGAACTCTCGTTGGGCGGTGGTCGGTCGGCGTTCATGCTGCGTCCTTCGGTGGGGGTTCGCTCGGGCTACCATCGTCTGCGTCCCCCAGGGTCTGATCGCGCTCCGCTCTCATGTGCTCCCAATCGTCATCATCGAGGCCTATCCATGGGATGGCAGGTGGTCGCACCGTGTCCGGGACCGGCTCTCCTGGGGCCACAATGAGCGGAAGCTGAGAGCCAGAGCAGAAATCGTGGTCGATGGCTCTCGGGTGCGCATGCTCTCCGCGGTGCAGCGCCCCGCGTTCCCACGGTCCTACCCGGTACTGGACCAGCGTCGGAGGGATCCCTCCGGGGCTCGCATAGACTCCGGGAGTGGAGCGCCAGTGCGCTACCCAGAGCGGGAGCTCGAGCATCCACTCGGGCTTGCCCAGCAGCGCCCAGTCCCGCTGCGTAATGTAGATCCCGGCCTGTCCGAACATCTCCTGCAGTGACAGCACGACGTCGTGTAGCTGCTCACACCACTCGGGGCGCGGAGGTATCGAGCCGTCGCCCTTCGGAGACTCGACGTCTACCCATGGGATCAGATCACCCTCAACGATACCGCAGGCGTCGGCCGCGTCCTCGAATGCACCCATCTGCTCAGACGTGCTCTGCCCCGGGACGTAGAAGTGAAAGAGCCCGACAACGCACGCAGTGCGCTTGCGCAATGCCTCAACGTGCTCCACCGTGCGCTTGTCGCGCTTGACGCCGAACGTGGCTCGCACGATCGCGAAGTCGATCATCTGAGGGACGAGCCACGTTGGCTGGAACGACGAGATGTCCACGCCGTGCAGTGGGTAGTCGCGGGGAGCAATCACGCCGTCACCTTCGACAGGTCTTCGGCTAGCCGCTCCAGCTCAAAACCTGGGGGACTCTGGCCATTGGCCAACATGTCCTCGGAGAGTAGCGCGTACGCCTCGTCCGGGCACGTGTACCACCAGTCCCACGTCACGCGCTGGTGACGACCCCAGGTGATGACCGATAGACCATCCCGGTCAACGTCCGTGACGAACATGGCGTGGCCGCCGGCTTCGGACTCTCCGATCGGTGGTGCGTCCCAAACAGCTGACGTCCAGATGTCGTCGTACAGAGTGGCCCCGAAGTAGAGACCACCGAACAGCCAACACGCGGCCCGTACCATGCCGACGTGCCTTGGATTGACGGCGACGTACGCTCTGACGGTGTGCCCCTCGAGCCCCGTCGCCCGGAGGTACCGGCATCCGTCGAGCATGTAGGCCCCGCGATCCGAACTTGGGTCCGCGGGGTCGTACCCTGAAATCGCACTGTACATGGAGACGACAGAGGCGTCCGTCACGGTAACTGCCTGTGCTGCACCGAGCGCATTGCCGGTCCACGACTGGATGGCATGCCCCGCCGCTGCCGCTACGCAGTCGCCGAGGGCATCATTGCGCATCATGCCGAGTTCTCGGGGGCACCACTTCGACCACGCGAACCCTCCGGGGACGACCGGAAGACGTGCGGTGACGAGGTAGTTCTCGAGCTTCAGCGTTCGAGGGTCCAGTTTCGGGGGTAGCTTGCCAAGTTTCACGGGTCAGAGCCCTCCGCAAATGACCGAGCCGCACGATCTGGCAGACTCCTGGTCTCTCGAGTTGATGACGCACGACAAGTCGAGCGACGCCCGCGGACCGAGCGCCAAAACGGCGTTGGTCTCCGTGACGCACTGGTCGACCGAAATGCCCTCTGGGCACCCGATGTCGTGCAGGCGCCAGCAGAACGAGACCACCGGGTCAGCGGGCACACCCCCGGTCCCCGGGACCCCCCCGGTGGGAGGAAGCGCCCCGCCCGTGCCTGATGTCCCGCCGGTGGCGTCAGGCTGCCCTCCAGTCGCGGGCGGCGGCTCGGGGGGGACAGGGTCGGGGCGCTCGCAGCTCGGGGCTGGAAGGAGCGCCACGAGGGCGAGGATGGCCAGGTAGCGGGTCATAGCATAGCCCTCACAGCGGCATCCTTCCCCTCGAGCAACTTCCGCAATGCGGCCGTGCGCTCCTCGGATGCTGGCGCGGTAAATACTACGTGGTCAGCGAGCTCGCAGAAGTGGCGACTCATCTCACGAAGATCGCCTTCTGGCAGGTGGTCATAGGCAAAAAATCTGATGATCGGTTCATCGTTCATGGATTGCACTCCCGCACCCACGCCGACTCGGCCTCGCTCGACAGGTACTCAGCCGTCACCGCGGTGGCGCCCATGACGCCCGCGCCGATGGCCAGACCGAGCTCGGCGCGCTCGTTGTCGACCGGCCAGGTAGCGATGCCGGAAGCGCCCGCTAGGAAAGCGGACCCCTTCGCGACGCCGCCCAGCCACCGGTGCTGATCGTCGAGCGACCGGCACCGCTCCGTCTGGGGTGGCGCGGAGGCTCGAGCTTGCGGGTTGAGACCGGCAAGACGACTTTCCTCGAACGAACCAGCGCAGCCGCTCACGAGCAGAAGCAGCGTGGCAGCCACGACAGTGCCAGCAACCTTCGATGCCGGGACCGCTTTCTTGACCAGATGGTAGACGCCCGTCGCTTCCACGCCAGCCCAGAATGCCGCGGCAAGCTCCGACGCATCGATGCCGTCAGACGCGAACCCCGCCACTACGATCGGGCCTCCGGCGAGGACGAACGGAACGATGGGCTGTGCGAGTCGCGGCCACGTCGTGATGTCGCACCATGCCGGCAGGAGAGCCCACAGTGTTGGGGCCTCGGACTTCGAGAGCACGCGGGCCGCGAACAAGAGAGCGACGGTTGCCAGCACAACGTAGTGCTGGACGCCTGGGGAGTTGAGAAATTCGAGCACTTGGTTCATCGGTCAATCTTCCTGGCGGTCACCCGCCTCGAGTTGTGAGTGCAGCACGACCCCGCCACCGATCGCGACGGTCCCGCCCACGATCATGCAGGCGCCGAGCTCGAATTGGCGGTGCTTGGTCTGGCCGTTGGCGATTCCGCACGCGACCGAAGCGGTAGCGCCTGCGACGACCATGGCTAGTGCGGCGTCACGCTGCGCGGAGGGGCCGCAAGAAGCGAGGAGAAGAGCGAGTGCAACGAGGCGGGTCATGTGTCCAGCTTATGGCCCGAGGCCATACAATACCACATCCAGCTTAGCGACAACGCGCGCAGTGTGGGCACCAGGGTTCGTCACCGTGAGTAACGCTCCGTCCTCCGATACAGTCCACACCGCCGTCGGGGCTCCAAAGCCCGTATCCGCGACCTGTGGGTCACCGTCCGCAAACGCTTCCGTGTCGGAATTGACGGGGTTGACGGAATTGATATGCGGAACGAACGCCGCTCCTTCGCCCTCCGGATTCTCTACCACGCACCTTGCAGCGAGACGTCCAACGGTCTCAAGATGTGGCGCACCGCTTACTTGCGACAAGAACACTTCAGCGCTAAGACGCGCTGCCTGGTCAATGGGTATCGGCACGGTCACTACGAACAACCCGCCGCTGCTCGCTGCGGACCCTGCCGACACTTGTCCTGGTAGCTCCGTGATGCCGGCCTTGCTGAAGATGTTTGCGGGGAGTAGTGTGGGCGAGTTCTCAATGAGAATCCTGCCGACAGTCGAATCAGCGCTGATGTAGTTCGACCTGGCCGGTGGCGTCGGCGGCAGTACAAGGTAGCGGATGTGCACGAAGTCAATGCCGGACATGAGCAACGTCGGTGCCGCCGACGAGCCAAGGTTGGCAGATCCTCCCGAAAGGGATTCTATGTTGACGGAATTGATGTACTGTAAGTTCATGCCCGCAATCTGCGGCGGCTGAACCGGAGCGTTACACATGACATTCCGCACTACAAGAGATCGCAACGGATACTCCTCCTGCCCCATCACGCTGACGGGCACGTGTGCACCCTCGTCGAACCAACTGTCTACGATCGTCACCATCACATCGCCGCCATTTAGATGATCCCCGACCACCTTGAGCCACCCACTATTCCCCGCGTACTGCACGCCGCTGCTCACCCCGTTCAGGAATCCGACATCATACGAGACGCATGAGCCATAATGTACGTGCAGACACCCCTGAATTGTCACCACTGCCCAGCTGTCCGTCTGCGACGAGCAACAGATCGTAGCACAGTCGTTCACGTGTACGTTCGTACAATAGACGCAATAGAGTACGGAGTGCTGGGACTGCACGTTAAAGATCCGCACGCGCTCAATCACAGCTAGCTGCGCGATATAGGCAAGCTCAAAGCCGTAGTTACAGCTGTTACCTGCCGAAATTCCCTGTACCGTGAAGTCGGCAAGCCGTACGCATTGCAGGTTACCCATCACCGGGGGGTCGAAGCCGTCCAACTGCAGGATAGTCGCGTCGCGTCCAGCTCCGATGAGCTCACACGTAGTTGTGAGGCCGGCAAAGTTCCAGGTCGTGTTGACGGGCGCCGAGTTCTGCACGTAGAGGCCGGGCGGGATAAAGAGCCGCGTAGCGCTCTTGGTCCCAGGGGACGCCTCTGCAAGCGCGGACATGAGAGCGTAGGCCTTGTCCCAAGCTGGAGCAATGTCCGTTGATCCCGTAGGATCGGCGCCGCAATCGGCCACGAAGTCGAGATATCCAGTCGATGCCCACAACACGACAGTTGGCGTTATGGCTGGCACTGATCGGAGGGTGGTGAGCTGTGCGCCAGGTGTCAGTGTCATATCAAACTCCTTATGCTGATATTGTGGTGTACCAATGCCGATTCCGATTCCGATTCGCACCTGTCGTCTTGCTTTCCGACTATGCTGTTAAGCCCCATCGTGCGGCCATGGTCTGGAGGGCGAGGCGGAGAACTTCATACCTATCAGCAGCCGTAACCCCCGGTACCTGTCCCGCCATAACCACAAGCGCAGACTGTATTTGATTGGGTGTAGTTTGAGAATCGTACCCCCACGTGAATGCTGTCATAGCTGCGGACCCTAGATTCGCCAATATTACGGTGGAAACGAGTGACATAACACCGGCGACAGGCAACCACAGTTCACGAGATCTGTCCGTATTGCAGATTAGAGCGAAGGGGACTGGCGTCGCTATAGATGCTGCCAATGCGCCATAGTTTCCAGTAGAAAACCCCCCCCCATCGTGCCGCGTATATGACAATTGGGCGCCGTTGATAACCAGCGGCTGGTCGTATCCTCCCGTTGCGTCATTCCTCCAACGACAGGGGGCTAGATAATCTCCACTACCGCCTGTAATACCAAAAAGTGCGAAAGCCGGGTCATCTCCGCTAGCTACTGCTAATACATCGGCGTTTAACGATGTGAGGTAAGACACTCGCCCCGTTTCACGCAAAGGCACCGGCAAACCATTGAGCGTTTCAAGCGTGTCCTGAAACAGCGGCTGTTGCGTGATGTCGGCTTTCGTCAGATGCGCGTTACGCAACGCCCCCCCACCGCCCACGCGACTAAGGTCGGCGATAGCGGAGAGGCGCTCTTGGCGGAACGTGCAGGACGCGACAGTGATACCGTCGGCCACGTTGCCAACATACACGGCGGGCGTTGCGGTCGCATCGTCACCAAGCGCGGGCTCGAGCAACTCCACTCGACAATCCCGAGCAACAACTCGACGAAAGTACACCACGGCGCTGCCCACCGCAACCGATGCTGTGACGGTCGCTCCAGATTTGTTGCCAAGCGCGCCAGTCACCAGATTGACGTTTGCCCAGTCGGCGCCAGCCCAAACGCGCACCCACGCTTGAGCGCCTGTCATGGTTCCGGCTAGAGAGACGTCGCACCACGTGCCGACGTCATTGGTGGGGTTACTTTGGTAGCAGTAGTGACGGCTGTTTGAAACCGTCGCTTTGACTGCGTTGCCCGCAACGGTGACGGCCGCATTGCTATCCCACGTATTCAGATCTGCCGGAACGCTCGCGTCGCTCGGCGTCCACGAGCCCACATACGTTTCCCACCAACCTGAGACGCCGCCAGATATGCTGTTCGGAGTGCAGACCACCGTGCACGCGAGCGTGGCCCGGGCCGTCGTGCCGCCGACTTCGCGGACGTAGAGGGAGAGCGAGCCGGCGTCGCCGCCTGCGGCCGTGACGTTTCCAGTACCGACTCCACCCGTGACCGTGATGGTTCCTCGGATGTTCGCGAAGTCTGAGTCGAAGCTGCACTCGTACGTCTGGTCCATCGGGACGTAGAGCGACACCGCCGTAGCGACCCCGACAACGAATTCCGCTCCAGGAGCTGGAGACGTGATTGTGACGTTGTAGTTGCCGGTGCTCGTGATGACGCCAACGCCAATTCCTACCATGACCCGCATGAACGGAGCCCTCCAACTGATGCTGTCGTAACGACGTGGATCGAAAGTCATATGTTTTGTTCAGCCAGCCGCTAGCGGCTGTGAGAGCACGACTCCCGTGTGCATCCAGATGGTGAGGCCAGCTGCCCTGCATCGCGCTGAGAAGGCCTGCTCATCCCGCTGTCCCATCACAGTGCTAGTCCAGAGAGCGTGGACCCTGCCGACGTCTGGCACCACGTAGTGCGCGTTCGGCGACTCCCACATGAGCTGTAGGATTGCCTTCCGCGTGACAAGCAGGAATTCAGCAGGAATGACCGAGCATCGAACGATCTGCCCCTGACTGTGCGGCTCCGGATCCTCAATGCAAGCAACTACGCGGCCGTCTGATGGGTGATACGTCCCGGACACGACGTCCTTTTCTGCCTCGAGCAGCTGCCTGACGTGTGTTGCTCTCCACCCGATCTCCGGTGAGACGAGCAGCATGTGGGAGCTGTCAGAGCTCAGAAACTGGGCCGCCAGCACATCCCGACTTTCTTCGATGTGCTGACCACGGCGGATGTTGGGCGCTACACCAAACTCCCTGAAGCAGTCGATGCCGCCGAACATGCATTCGAAGTGCACGATACCATTGATCCCTGTCGGAATCGCAAGATAGGGCTTGAACCCAAATGTCTGCTCGATGCTCATCATGCCACCCGCTTCCAGAATACCACGGCGTAGAACGGCATCACGTTCGACGCCTCGTCGGTGTTCTCTCCGCCGCCCTCGTCGGTCGAAGCTTCCGACGACGCGCCGCTCGCGACCTCGGTGCTGTTGCCAGTGCTACCAGAACCTGCGCCAGTGTCGAACGCGGTGCTGTCGCCGGTGTTGGGGGCGAGGTATGGCTGGCTGGTGTAGAGTGGACTGACGGACGGCTCGGACGTTTGGTTGGCTCCGCCGTAGCCCGTGTAGTCAGCGTCAGGGCCCGCGCTCGCCAGGTAGCCACCGTTGCCAGTCGTGTCCTGGTCGGGCCCCTGCGAGGCCAGCACGCCACCGTTGCCAGTTGTGTCCGTGCTCGGTGCGCTGGATGCAACAGTGCCACCGCCGCCCGACAAGTCCGAACTCGGGCCACTGGTCGCTCCAGTTCCTCCGGCGGTAGTGCTCGCCACGCTAGGCCCGCTTGTCGCTCCATCGCCAGCATTCCCGGTGTCGGCCGCGCTGGACGCTCCCGTGTTGCCGGTTCCGCTCAGTCCCGTGCTGGCAGCGCTTGACGCGCCCGTCGAACCCGTTCCGTCAGCTCCAGTGTTTCCGGAGGCAGTTCCTGTGTTCCCGCTCCCCTCGTCGCCAGTGGTGGCGTTCGTGGGAACAGGCTGGCTCGTGTAGGTGGCTCCTTCCAGTTTGCCGCTCGTTGCACTAGCGCCGCCGTACCCAGAGTAGTCAGCGCTTGGACCTCCGCTTGCCAAGTACCCGCCGTTGCCGGTCGTGTCTGTGTTGGGTCCATCTGACGCCACCGCGCCACCAGCGCCGGTCGTGGCCGCATCTAAGTCCGTCGCCCCAGATCCGCTGGCGCAGTCTCCCGTGTTAAGCGTATGGGAATGGCTCGCGCCAAGATGCGTGTGAGCGCTCAGTGTGTGCGCGTGGCTCGCCCCCAGGTGAGTGTGAGCCGACAGCGTGTGCGTGTGCGAAGGACCCGCATGCGTGTGATCGGATTCCCCATGTGTGTGGTACATGCTGTGCGCATGCAACGGTCCCGTGTGCGTGTGATTACCGACTGTGTGCGTGTGGCTTGGTCCCGCATGCGTATGGGTGATCGTGTGGTCGTGACTCGGGCCCGCATGCGTATGGGTAATTGTGTGCGCGTGACTCGGGCCGTTGTGCGTGTGGGTGTTCAGCCCATGCGTGTGAGACCCTCCGTCGTGGGTGTGCGCGCCCAACGAATGGGTGTGCATCGACCCCGTGTGAGTGTGCGCGCTCAGTGTGTGCGCGTGGCTTGCCCCCAGGTGAGTGTGAGCCGACAGCGTGTGGGCGTGGCTCGCGCCCAGGTGAGTGTGGGCCGACAGCGTGTGCGTGTGCGAAGGACCCGCATGCGTATGCTCCGGAGTCGCGTGCACATGCGCCATCGGATGGTTGTGCGCTCCCACCGAGTGCACGTGCGTTCCGATCGGGTGCGCGTGCGCGGTTATTCCGTGCGTGTGCGCCATCCCATGATCGTGGGCCTCGACGTAGTGCGTGTGCGTCTTCGACCCGCCGGTCTCTCCGAGCACATCCCAGTCCGGGTCGGTGATGTCCTGACCAACCAGCACGCGACCAGCCGCAACCTTTTCCCATGTGCCGTAGCCGAATAATGTTGCAGCGTCAGTGCCTACTCCGAGATGGATGATTGTTCCGATCGGTAGCTGGGAAGCCGTCGCGGCAGCGTTGCATAGGTCGCACAGAATCGTCGCCAGATTGATCGAGAACGTCTCCGTCGACGGGGCCTGAACGCGCCGCGCCTGCGCCGAGACCGTCGACATGAACTGTTGGAAAATGACGTAGCTCAGTCCAGTCCCGGTCGCCCTCCCGTCCTGTGCGAGGTCGATGCTTCCAACTTCGCAAGCCATCAGGATACCGTCAGCCCGCCAGAATGCGCCAGGAACACGACGCCTGAATTCGTGGTGGCTGGAACCGTCGGTGACGCCGCAGCCAACGCCTCGAGGAACCGGAAATACACCTGCAGAAGCTCAGGCAGCACTGCCGCGCCGTTGGTGGTGTCGGCAGCATCATGATAGGTCGTGTCGATTCGGTGTGCCTCGTACGCCCGCCAGATGTCTGCAATCATCAGGCATTGGCTGAGCGGCTCCTGTTCGTTGGCCCCGGCGACGATGAGTGCATGGGCCTGGTCCGCCCTCGCCGCCGCTCCGGGTGCGTGAATGTCGATGGTGCCGAAGCCTGCTCCGTCCTCGTCGTTGGTCATGTGCCGAGTGAGCTTCGTCCTAAGCTCGTTGGCGGACTTCGCTACTCCAGCGGGGCTGCCCGGGACCCGGAAGCTAGCCGCCACCCAGTTGAGCACGTCGGCGTCGGCGTGGAACGTGCCGCTTGCACGATGCGCTTCGTACTTGACGATCAGGTCATCAATGATGCTCGATGGTGTCCCAAGAGCAGTTGATGCGGCTACTCCGCTGAGCGCTGCCAGCGCGGCTACGACAGTCGCGCTAGCCACCGCGGTCTTCGCCTTGTCTGTAGTCGGATTGGTCAGTGTAGGAGTAGCTTCTCCGTGGACTCCGACCAGCGTCGGCCTGATTGTCGTGCCGTGGACGTAGAGTTCCAGCGTCGCCGTGTCCGGAGGCACGCCAATGTCGGCTGTTACCTTGTTCGCGACGGTGATGCTCGTCGCAGTCGTGCTGAGCAGCGTCTCCGATGGATAACTATCCGGGTCATCCTTGTATCCGCCCCCGTGTGTCGTCTCGCCGACCGTGTACTCCTCGGCGGAGAGGACGTAGACCCCACCAACGTCTGGGCGGAAGATCCACGTGTCCTCGATCTCTCCGGACCACAGCCGAATCCTGGTGTCGTCCGTCGCGTCGAGCTGTGCTTGGATCGATGACCCGGTGGGCCCTGCAGTCGCGTAAACCCGGACCATGTTGCCGGACGTTGCTGTGAACGTCACCAGGCACGGCCTTCCAGGGATCGGATAGGTGGGGGAAATTGAGAGAGTTACCGACATATCGCCCTGAACGCCTGACCAGCCTTACATTTGACCGTCAGGCGCCGTACATTTGGAACATGACTCGAATGGCAGTCCTCTTGGCGCTGGTGGCCCTGGGATGTGCCTACGGGGGTCCCCCGAGCCCTCAGGCTGTAAGCCAGCAGGGAGCCAAGGAAGTCGTCACCTCGTGGCAGACGGCGGGAGTGTGGAGGGTCACGCTTCACGGGAACGACGAATGGTTGGCTCCGGTTGCTGAGGCTTTCTCTCAGTGGCAGATGGCGACCAATGGTCAGTTCGGTTCGGATGGCTATCGGATGGCCACGTCCTGTGATGACGGACCCTGCATCGAGGTCGTCGACTTGCTCGATGACTGCATCAGGGCAGACGCCGTCGGGTGTGCCGACGCTGTCACCCTGCACATCCGGCTCCTGGACGGCGAGATCTTCTACGCCAAAGCGCTTCACATCGCGCTCCACGAGCTGGGGCACACAGTCGGGCTCGAACACTCCGAATCCGGCGTCATGCGCCCCACGTTCTCCATTCCGACCGTGTGCCTCAGCGACGCTGATGTGCTGTCCATTGGGGGACAGCCAACGTGCTAGCCGCACTCGATTGCGGTGAAGTCAGCTGTCACCTTGAAGCAATGGACTTCCAATCCAGCAAGCGCGTTGGTCCCTGACTCTCCCTTGAATGAGATGACGTATCCGTTGTCCGTGTAGAGCGCGGTCGCGAGACCCGTGAGTTGGAAGTTCCATGCGGCTTCGTAGGTTGCTACATCAACCCACGGGCACGTCGTCGACGCTATGCTTGTAATGAGCCCAGTGGTCGGCGCCAACCTTCCGAACTGCATTGCTGGTAGTGTTGTCGGCTGGCCAGCGTGGTTAGCCCCCGTGCCATAGCCCTTCCCGTAGACCGTGACGGTCTGTATGACTGCCCTGCGGCTGATGTTTTCTAGGTTGATCTGGAAGTGGTCGCCCGCCCCTGGACCAGCACCCTGTTCCCAGTACAGGGCAGCGCCGTAGCTGCTTGTGACATCGAAGTTGTATTTCCCATCTGCAGCACCACCGTACGACGGCACCAAAAAGAATGACCGCGTGTATGTCGCGGCTCCGAGATTGATGATGTCTCCCAGCAGAATGGTGCATCCGGATGCACCACTCAGTACGGCTCCGTTTTCAATCGTGACGGTTCGACCCGTTTTCACGTTCCCGTAGAATCCGCCTGTCCCCTGCAGTCCAATCGCCGCAGAAGGCGTGAAGACCCCTCCGGCGTACCCGTCCACCGCCCGAGAATGGTCCAGGTCCAGCGCGTTGATCTGCGCGGGGGTCAGCTGATTGCCTGTGCTCCAGCCGCTTGGATTTGCTCGTGAGAATGTCATAGCGCGTCGATCCCGAGTCTCGAAATTCCAATCAGGAACCCTGCGCTGGTGTCGACGTCCCACGCGAAGGTGGCGTGCGCCGGCAGGGCGAGATCCATGAGACGGAAGTATTTGACCTCCATCAGCTGAAGAAACTGCGTAGTGTCTAGACTAGGCGGCCACGATACCTCCGCCCAAACGTGACACCTTCCGCTCGACCACTGGTAGCCACAGAGGCCATACGTCGGATCGCCTGGGTCTCCGTTGGGCCAGAACGTGTTCTCTGGTGGAGAATCGAGGGCTCCGGTGTTGTTGCGGTGAACGGCCACTAGGTTGTCCCCGAAGAGCTCAGCGAGCGCTGCGTTGATGTTGGCAGGGGTGCACCCCGTGAGCAGCTTCATCCGCACCGAGCAGTCCCGGCGCACCTCCCAGTCGGGGGTTGATGAGCCCGTCTGAACCCGGAAGCACTGGGCCCATGTGGGCAGCAGGTCCGTAGCGGTCGCCGGCACGCAATTGTTGGTGAAGCGCTCGATCGCCCGTTGGATTCCTGACCCGTAGAGCCTAGCTAGCGCGAGCTTCTGGCAGTGTACGAGCCCGGTTCGGTTCTTGGTGAACGCGCTGCCCAGCATGTCCTCGAATTCGAGGTACCAGCTCCAAGCGTAGGGCGTGGACTCGTCCTCGGTCTGTGACTTGTCCAGGTCGCCGCCATAGTCCTCGATCTGGTAGTCGTCGCCGACGGTCCCGTAGACCCGCAGCGTCATCTTGATGTTGGTGGCCGCTCCCGCGATGCTGGTACTCGTCACCGTGATGACGTTGTTTCCAGAGAACTCCGACATCACTACATAGGGCGTCGCCCCGTCTACCGTCGCGCGGGCTCCTGTGATCGAGACGCGCCGGGCTACCCCGTGCGGATCCTCGAAGGATGCCGGGAACGTGATGGTACTGATCCCCGTCCCGCCATCGGCCACCGTCGGAGCGTCCGCCGTGTCGCAGCTGTTCCATCCATGGTAGGCGTGGATAGTCGGTGATGCCCCCTGGGTGAACGTGATGTTGGCGATCGGCACCGTGCGTCGGGCCGCGATCAGATCAGCCACGAGCCGCAGGTACTGGGCAGCCGACACCCCGATCTCGGAGGCGTTCCCGGTGAGCCGGAGCGGGATGGGAGCCAGGGCGCCGAACACGTCAGGACACCTCGACCGTGAACTCTGCGTCGGCCACTGCCGCCCCAGCGTCGTCGAATGCCGCGAGCGTCACGACGCTCCCCGCCACCACCTTGGTCACGTACGCCACGCTGGTGTCGGCTCCGTCGGCTGACACATGGGCGATCGATAGCGCCTGAGATACGCCGTAGGCGTCCGTGTAGCTTGCGCTGAACGTTAGGGTGATGGATCCATTGCCTACCCGAGCACCAGCCGGGAACCCGGTCGGAGCCGCATTTCCCGCGTAGCTTGTCGACCGTACCCCGCTCATCATGCGACACCATTGGATGGTAGGGGCCGCCGGACTCGAGTCGTTGCAGATGACGTAGAGCTTCGCGAAGTCCGCCACCCGCACGACGCCGGTCAGGTCCTCGACGAGCCGCGAGAACTGCTCAGCGGTCACATCCGTCCGAGGGTTCACCGCTCCCTGACTCTGGTAGTTGGTCTTGTTGACGTCGCCGCCGTAGTCAGCGAACGAAACCGTGCGGGCCCATGCGGGACTGCCTGCCGGGGTGACTGCCATGGCTAAATCTCGTAGATCCCGAAGCGTCGCGGGACGAAGATGTTGGGGGCCGTGTTGATGCTCGCCGGAACGGTCGGTGACGTTGCGCTCCGGTATGAGTACTGGCTATCCGTGATCTCGACGTTCTTCCCCTGGAAGGCGAGCAGCTCACTAGAGGTCAATCCGGATCGTGGGCCATCGGAGATGAACGGGCGCCGGTTGTCACGTGGTGCAATGCCGGAGGCACTGATGTTCTCTCCGGCCCCGAGCGTCTCCATGATGTCGGTCCAGGCTTTCGCGTAGCCCTCGGAGTTCTCCATCCCAGGGCTGACGTAGTCCCCGATCGCGGGCTCGTTTCCCGCTGCGTCAACGAGCGGAGCCTCGAGCGTCAGCACCCATGCAGTGGTCGCACCGCTGTGGGCCGTGACCAGCTGTCGCACGAACGAACATGTCGCCGGAGACCACCATTCGATGTGTGTCTGCCCGTCGAGCGGGGCTGTGCTCGTCGTTGCGTTGACAGTGATGCTCGGGGTAGAACTCGAAACGGCCGTGATTGCCACCCGCGTGTCCCCGCCGTCGAGCGGCGGCCATGAAGCGACGTCGATCCAGCCGTTGCCGTTGCCTCCCGCGAGCTTCGATGCCGGGATCGTGACCTGGATCGCGACGTCGAGGCTTTCGTCTGCTGCCGCCTGCACCACGTACTGCGCCGCGTCGTTCGAGTAGGACTGGATGGCCGTGCGGACGATGGTGACGGCCGCGCTGCTCATCGACCGGCTGAAGCTGTTCAGGTCGCGGTAGAACCCGCGGACCGGTACAATCTTCGTGCTGCCTGGCCCACCGAGCGCGGGGTAAACGAAACACATCTGGACGCTGGCCAGGGCATCGAGCGCCAGCTTGACCAGCCCTCCCCAGTTGCCCGAGGTGTCGGCCGCGTTGGCCATGCGGTTCAGGATCCGTTCCAGCTTCCGCGCTGGTGTCTCCGCGTCCTCACCTCCGACCAGGGGCCGCTCGTAGCTGACGATCGCCTCGGGGTCGATGTTCGTTGGCGCGCTCGCAAACCGGACCTTCGTCCCGCCAATTGCGTTGACGTCCTCGCCCTTGTCGAGCGAGACGACCGGGATCTCGGCCCCGTCTGCAACTCCCAGCGAGTCCCCGTCTGCCTCGATTCGCCGCCCGTTGGGGAGGACCATAACGGTCCCGTCGGTGACGTCCCCGGTTCCGGTCACGGTCAGGCGAAGAGCCCCCGTCGAAACACTCGGATCGACCTCTGGGAGCCCCAGTGCGATCCGCCAGCGTTCTAGGTCGTCTCCGCTCGAATGGAGCGGGGTGATGCTGGCGGACGCAGCAGCAATCTGCGAGTACTGGACCATTGCCGCGTTCGCGACGGCCGTCATCCAAATGTGCGTGTCGGTACCGGGCGTGATCGCCAACGTGGTCCCGAGCTGGTACATGGACAGCCTGATGTCGGTCAGCAGGTCGTTGAGGACCACGGCGGCCGAGTCGGGGACCCAAAGCTTGCCGATCTCTGGCTCGGTCATACGTTCACCTTGTCGTTTTCTTTCGTCGCCGTGTCGGTGTAATCGACAGTAATCGTGCTTCGCCCGATGGGCGTACCGTGTTCGACGATGATCTCATTCAAGACGAGCGACCCGTCAGCTATCAGCGCAGCAAGAGCCGTGCGAACCTCGTTCTTCACCTCTGACTCGTACGATCGCCCGATCGTGCCAGGCAGCTTGACGCCGAGCTTCGGCAGAACCGTCGAGGACCCGCGAAGAGTCCCAAGCGCCAACCACACACGCTGGCGCGTCGTCGGCATGCGAGCGATTTCACCGTCATCTCCCACGACGTAGTCCCCGGTCAGATAGTCGAGAAACCTGGCGTCCTCCGGGGCGTCCGGGGCGTCATTGACGTCGACC
>Ga0214473_10000272_pt1 | contig 72337 bp, 64 predicted proteins | sample RVTome_7_FD_203509 | JGI IMG/M metagenome (GOLD analysis project Ga0214473, IMG submission 203509) | Soil microbial communities from uranium-contaminated site in the Upper Colorado River Basin, Wyoming, United States - RVT98D197 | ecosystem: Environmental > Terrestrial > Soil > Contaminated >...
CCTCCTCTACGCGAAGCCCGACGCCGGGCCGGCCGATATCGAAGCGGCCTGCCGGGCGGCCAACATCCACGACTTTATCGCCGGCCTGCCGGAAGGCTACGACACCGTCGTCGGCAACCGCGGCTACCGGCTCTCGGGCGGCGAGAAGCAGCGCGTGGCCATCGCCCGGGTCATCCTCAAGAACCCGCGCATCCTCGTCCTCGACGAGGCCACCTCGTCCCTCGACAGCCAATCCGAAGCGCTCATCCAGGACGCCCTCGAGCGCATCATGAAAAACCGGACGAGCCTCGTCATCGCCCACCGCCTGAGCACGATCCTGGCGGCGGACGTCATCCTGGTCCTGGACGCGGGACGCCTCGTTGAGCGCGGGACGCACGCCGAGCTCCTGGCCCAGGGCGGGCTTTACGCCTGCCTTTACGAGACCCAGTTCAACGTCGGGGAATCAGGGCCCCGAGGATAGCCTTTCGAGGTATATGTCCCCCGGGGCTCAGGCCCGGCGGGCCGTGATGACGCGGGGCTTGCCGGCCAGGTCCCAGGCCGTCTCGATCTCGGTCCAGCGCCGGCTGAACAGGCCGAGGACCTTGTCGCGCTGCCCCTCGCCGATCTCGAAGATGAGGTAGCCGCCCGGCTTGAGGAACGTCCGGGCCCGGCGCACGAGCCGCTCGATGAGCTCGATCCCGGACTCGCCCGCGAACAGCGCCCGCCGCGGCTCGAAATCCCTCACGTCCGGCGGCAGCGTCTCCCACTCCTCGCGCGAGATATACGGCGGGTTGGAGACGATGAAGTCGAACCGGGCGCCCGTCCCGCGGAAAACCGAGAACAGGTCGCTCCTCAGGAACTCGATGTGCTTGGCCTTTTGGCGGGAGGCGTTCCGCCGGGCGACGCGCAGGGCCCTCTCGGAGACGTCGACAGCCTGGATGCGGGCCCGGGGCAGCTCCCTGGCCAGGGCGATGGCGATGCAGCCGCTGCCCGTCCCGACGTCGAGGATGGACTCGCTCTCGCGGGTCGAGAGCTCGAGGACTTTTTCGACCAGGCCTTCCGTCTCAGGCCTCGGCACGAGAACGGACGGCGTCACTTCGAAAGGGATCGACCAGAAATCCTTGGTCCCGGTGAGATGGGAGAGCGGCACGCCGTCCAGGCGCCTGGCGACGAGACGCCGGAAGAAGGCCTCGGCCTTCGGCGGGCATGGCCGCGCCGGCGCGGCCAGGTAGCGCTCTTCGGTCAGGCCGGCCGCCCGGAGCAGAAGGACCTTGGCTTCGAGAACGGCTTGGGGCCGGTCACCGAGAAGGGCGACCCCGTCACGGAAGAGCTCGATCAGAGTCGTGTTAGCTTCCAACGTCCTTGGCCTGGCCGGCGGCGCGCCCGGTCTCACCGAGCGCCTCGGCTTGGGCCTGGCGGACGAGATGGTCCAGGATCTCGCCGAGGTCCCCGTCGAGGACGCCCTCGATATTATGGAAATTCTCGTTCAGGCGGTGGTCGGTGATCCGGGACTGGGGGAAGTTGTAGGTCCGGATCTTCTCGCTCCGCTCCCCCGTGCCGACCTGGGAGCGGCGGTGGTCGGCGATCTTCGACTGCTGCTCCCTCTGGGCGATGTCCATGAGCCGCGAGCGCAGGACCTTCAGCGCTTTCTCCTTGTTGCGGTGCTGGGACTTCTCGTCCTGGCAGGAGACGACGAGCCCCGAAGGCTTGTGGGTGACGCGGATCGCGGTGTAGTTCCTGTTGACGCTCTGGCCGCCCGGCCCGGAGGAGCCGAAGGCCTCGATCTTGAGGTCCTTGGGGTCGAGCCTGAGGTCGATCTCCTCGGCTTCCGGCAGGACGGCCACGGTCGCGGTCGAGGTGTGGATGCGGCCGGAGGCCTCGGTCTTTGGCACGCGCTGGACGCGGTGGACGCCGCTCTCGTACTTGAGCACCGAATAGGCGCCCTGGCCGCGGATCTCGCCGATGGCCTCCTTGATCCCTCCGATCGGCGAGATGCTCGTGTCCATGACCTCGAACTTCCAGCCTTTCTTTTCGGCGAACCGGGAGTACATCCGCAGGAGGTCCTGGGCGAACAAGGACGCTTCGTCGCCCCCCGCCCCGGCCCGGATCTCGAGGATGACGTTCTTGACGTCGTTGGGGTCCTTGGGGATGAGCATCGTCCGCAGCTCGCCGGCCAGGGCCTGCTCCCGGGCTTCGAGCTCCCCGGCCTCGACCTCGGCCATGTGCTTGAGGTCGGGGTCCGTGGCCGGGTCGGCCAGGATATGGAGGGTTTCGTCGCGGTCCTTCCGGACGCGCTTCCACTCCTCGTATTTCCGGAAGACGGGCTCGAGCTCGGCCCGCTCCTTGGACAGCTCGCGGATCTTTTGGGGGTTGGCGGCGATGGCGGCGTCGGAGAGGGCCGCGGTCAGCTGGCGGTACTTATCCTCGATCGCCAGGAGTTCCTGGATCATCGCGAGGATTTTTTCTTCTTCGCCTGGCTCTTGATGTCCCTCGACCGGAGGTCCTTGGCGGCCTTGATATCCTTGGCCCGGAGGTCCTTGGCGGCCAGGATATCCTTGGCGTCGCCGAATTTCTTCTTGAACTTCTCGACCCGGCCGGCGCTGTCGATGAACTTCTGCTTGCCGGTGAAGAACGGATGGCACTGGGAGCAGATCTCGACCCGGATCTCCTTCTTGGTGGACTTCGTCGTGAACGTGCTGCCGCAGGCGCAGGTCACGACGCATTCCTGGTATCCGGGATGGACGTCTTTTTTCATGGGACGATCTCCTTGAGCGCGGTATTATAGCAGAATCTAGGCGCCGCCGCAAAAGGTGGGGATCTCGGCCGATCGCCTTTCGAAAGCGTCCCTGTCGACGGTGAATTCCAGGGCCTTGAGGCCCGTTTTGACGGCCTCCTTATAGCGCCGGGAATCGAAATAGTCCTTGAGCGGGCGGGTGAAAGGGTGGAGCTGTTCCTCGGCCTGCCATTCATAGACGGAGCCGTCCGCGCGCCTGAGGCAGTTCAGGTGGACGACCCAGGCCAGCTGGCGGAAGGGCATGTGACTGAAGGTCCGGCGGATGGCCAGGACCTCGGCTTCCTTGCGCGGGTCCCAGAAGTGGAAGTAGCGCGAGAAGAGGACGCCGTTGTGGAAATAGGCCGGAAAGGCCAGGAGGCAATCCTTATGGGTCAGCCGGCCGAGGTAGACGAACAGGTCCATGATCTGCGGCCGCATGCTCAGCCCCGGCCGGATCTGCCCCGGAAGCGGCGAGAACGGCTCGCCCCGCTTGGCCAGGGGGTTCTGGAGCGTCAGCCACTCGAAGGCCAGGGCCTTTTGCGGCGGGAGGTCCGGCAGGCCCGGAACGGTCGCCCGGGTCGCGAACTCGCACTCCTTGACCTTGACGTCGACGATGAGGTTCTCGGGCCCCGGCTCGCGGAAGAAGATCTGGAGCCTCTGGAGCGGGTACTCGGACGAATCGAGCTCGTAGGCGAGCGGCCAAAGGAACCGCTTGCGGGCCTCCTTGAGGAAGCCCTTCTTGCTGAGGACGGCCATGACCTCGTTGACCGAGTAGCGGCCGAGGAAGAGGGAGCTGCCCCGCTTGACGTGGAGCTCGGAGAAGATCTCGTTCTCGTCGACGAGGGGCGCGTCTTTCCAGAAAGGGTCCGCTCCCCCCGTCTTTTTCATGCCCTCATTTTAGGCGAACGGGGCTTCGCGGGCAAGCGCGGCTTGAGCGGCCCGGCGGGGGGGCCGGCGGCCGCGGCCCCGGCGGCTGCGGCCCCGGCTTCGGCGGCGAGCGGCGAGAAGAGAAGCAGGATGTCGTCGCTCAGCGCCACCCGCCGCTCGAGCTTGAAGTCGCCGAGCTTCGGCTTGATCTTGAAGAAGTGGCGCAGGACGATGAGCCCCCCGGGCTTGAGCAGGCCGCGCTTGCGGATGACCTTGAGCGGGTTCCTCTCCTCGAGGAGCCGGTAGGGCGGGTCGAGGAAGATGAGGTCGAAGCGGACGCCCTGCTTGGCCAGGTCGATGACGGCCCGGTTGAACTCCCGATGGAGGACGACGGACTTCTCCTCGGCCTCGCACTTGGCCACGTTCTGCTTGATGACCTTGATCGAGGGGTAGAACTCGTCGACGAAGACGCAGGTCGCGGCGCCGCGGCTCAGGGCCTCCAGGCCGATCGAACCCGTCCCGGCGAAGCCGTCAAGGCAGACGCTGCCGCGGACCCGGTCGCCGAGGATGTTGAACAGGGCCCCCTTGACCTTGTCCTGCATCGGCCGGACCGAAGTGCTGGGCACGAGCTTGAGGCGGCGCCCCTTATAGATGCCGCTGATGATCCTGATCATGTCAGTAGATGATGACGACCTGCCCCGGCCGGCTCTCGAGCCTCTGGACGCCGGGCGGCAGATCATACCAATCCTTGAGGCTGGTCGGCTCGACGCCCTGCAGCCGGGACACGACGCCGATGACGACGTCGACGAAGGCCGGCACGATGGCCTGGGTGCCGAGATAGAGCTTGTCCATAGCGATGCGGATCTTGCCGTTCTCCGTCTCGACGCGGGCGGCGAAAAGCAGGTCCTGTTTCTGGGCCATGATGCCCGAAGCCTGGGGCTTGCCGAGATCGATGGCGATGCGGCCCTCGATCCGGTTGCCGGCCAGGAGCTTGAACTCCGCCGCCTTGACGTACGGCCCGAACTCGGCCTCGACGCGGCAGGCGGCGTAGGCGTTGAACTCGGCTTCCGAAAATGTCAGGCTGCGGGAGCCGGGCTTGGGGGCGGGCGGGGCCGTGAGCGGCCGCGTCGGCGCCGGACGCGCCGTCTCCGCCTCGATCTTCTCGAGGGCGGCGAAGATCGCCGCCGCCCTGGCCTTCACTTCGGGCGGCACTCCGGCCGAGGCGCGGCCCGCGGCGGCCGCGAAAACCATGGCGGCCGCGAGGACCGACGGCAGGGCGAGGCGCTTGCGCGGGATCATATGGAGCTTCCGCCACCATGTTAGCAGATAAGGGGGGCGGGGGGAACAGTCGGGGGTGTTAATAATGGGCCAGCGTGCCGTCCTTTTTGGCCTTGCGCAAGGCCAGCCGGAAGGCGACGAGGCTCGCGGGAAGGAGGAGGGCATCGAACGCCGCCAGGGCGGCGACGTCGGGCAGGACATCGGCGAATGAGGCCGAGGCCAGGAGGCTTTTTCTCATGCCGTCGAGGGCATAGGTGACCGGCAGGAGCGAGGAGATCCAACGGATCCACGGCGGCAGGAGAGCGATGGGGAAAACGACGCCGCCGAGCAGGCCCGAGGCCGTGCCCATGATCCAGCTGAAGGGGTTGCCGGTCTTGTAGACCAGGATGAAGCTCGCCGACAGGACGCCGACGCTGAGGAAGCACAGCACGGTCAGGACGCCGACCGCGAGGACGCCGGCCGCGTTGACGCGCCCGAGGGCCAGGCCGAAGAAGGCCAGGGCGACGCCGAGATGAAGCGCCGTGCGGACGACCTGGAAGAGGAGCGAGTAGAGCGACGAGCCGAACAGGATGACCGGAACGGGCACGGGCGTCACAAGCAGGGCTTCGAGGGTGCCGGAGAGCTGGGCGCTGCGGACGACCGCCGCCAAGCCCTCCTGGAACATGCCCAGGAGCCCGGCGAAAGCGACGCCGACGACGGCGAAGGAGAAATAGTCTCCGCCGAAAGGCCCGAGCGAGGGCGTGCCGGCCGGAACGAGCTTGGCCACGAAGTAGAATGTCGCCGAGGACAGAAGGATCCCGGTGACGGACGAAACGAACGAGAACTTGTAGGTCAGGGCCTCGCGGAGGTCGCGGCGGAGGAACGCGGCCATGACCGCGGCGCCGGACACGCTTTGGCGCGCCGGGCCGCTCATGGCTTCTCCTCCGACTCGCCGACGGCCTGCTCGTAAGCCTGCCGGAGAGAGGCGCGCCCGCCGGCGGCGAGAGAGGCCGCCGGGCTGCGGAGGCGGATGCGGCCCCGGCTGATGACGGCGATGTCGTCGGCGCAGTCGGCGGCCTCGCCGAGATCGTGGGTGGCCCAGAGGATGGTCTTGCCCTGCCGCCCGGCGAGCTCGCCGCGGAGGAACGCGCGGACCCGGTCGGCGGCCTGGGGATCGAGCGACCGAGTCGGCTCATCGACGAGAAGGATGGCCGCGTCGGCGAGCAAGGCCCGGGCGAAGGCCAGCATCTGGCGCATGCCGGTCGAATAGCCGTTGAAGCGGAGGTCGGCGGCCTCTTCGAGCCCCGCGAGCCGCAGCAGCTCGTCGATCCGGCGGCCGCGGGCCGGACCGCCGAGACCGTAGAGGGCGCCGAAGAACTCCAGGTTCTGCCGGCCGGACAGGCGCCAGTAGAAGCTCCTCTCGTCGCTGACGGCGTAGCCGACGGCGTTCCTGGCCGGCCCGGGCTCCAGGGCGACGTCGTGGCCCGCGACCGAGGCGCGGCCGCCGTCCGGAAGGACGAGGGTGGCCAGGACCTTGATGAGCGTCGTCTTGCCCGCGCCGTTGGGGCCGAGCAGGCAGAAGACGCGGCCCCGGCCGACCTCGAGATCGAGGCCGTCGAGGGCGGTCACCGTGCGCCTCTCTAAGGGATGGAGGATGAGGTCGCGGAAGCCGCGGAAGACGGGATACCTCTTGACCAGGCCTTCGGCGACGAGGACGGACGGCGCGCTCATCCCCTCTCCATCATCCGCCGCGCCGCCGTGACGACCGGCCTGAGAAGGCGCTCGATATACCGCCCGTAGAGACGGGGCGAGCTCGCCGGGATCCCGGTTGCCGACGCGATCCATTCCCGCGGCGGGAAGAAGATCCGGCCCAGCATGCGCGCGGCCAGGGCGAGGTCGCGCCGCTCCCAAAGCGAAAAGATCGAGGGCATGTAATAGGGCCAGGCCGCGGCGGCGGTCCGGGCGGCCGTCGCGGTCTCGGGCCAAAGGAACCGGAGCCCGGCCATCTCGGCGGGACCGGGCCGCAGCGCGCCGAGCGACTCCAACGGAACGGACCCGGGCCAGAGGGCGCCCGCGAGGTGCAGACCATGGTAGACGGGGCCCTTGATCCGCTCGTCCCGGGCGATGCGGGCGACCCAGCTCCAATCGAGCCCGGCCCGCCCGGCCAGGCGGGCGATGTCGGCGAGCCAGATCAGCCGCTGATAGGAGTGCTGCTGGGCGTGGACGCAGAGGTAGCAGATCTCGTTCTCGGCCGGGAGGACCAGCGCTTCCGTGCCCCGGACCTGCAGCCGGCCCGCGGAGGACCAGAAGCCATCCTCGCCGCGGCTCGGGAAATGGAGGCCGAGGGGATTCCCATGGAACTCGAGAAAAAGCGGGCCCTTGCGGAAGTACGGCGAATAGGTCCAGTCGAGGTCCGGACCGGATGGGCCCGAAGCTCCGGGCGCGCCCGCCGATGCCTCGACGAACCCGAGGCTGTCGAGGATCCGCCGCAGCTCCGTCCAATCCGAGGGATGGACGATGAAGTCCACGTCCCAGAACGGGCGCAGGGCGATGTCGGGATAGGCGTCGAAGGCCAGCCGGCCGCCCTTGGTGAGAGCGGCCCGGAGCCCGGACAGGCGGATGGATTCTAAAAAGGGCTCCATTTCACGGTAGAGCTGGGTCGTCCGGGCGAGGTTCCTGAGAAAGGCCAGGCGGAGCTTCTCGAGGACCGGCCCCGGCACGGCGCCGGGGTCGTCGCGGAGTCCCCAGTAGAGCAGGGGCAGGATGCCCTCCCCTTCGGCCTTGGCCAGGGCCTTGTCCCAATCGCGGACGGTCGCGGCGAGGCGGAGGACCTCCGCACGCCCCGCGCTGTCCGGCTCGGGCCGGCAGCTGAGAACGAAAAGGCGGGATAGTTGGAGATCGTTCACGGGAGAATCCCCCGCATGGGGATGAGGACTTATCGGCCGCGGAAAAGGAGAACGCCTAGCGAATGCCGAACGGCGAGACCGGCTCTTCTTCGAAGGTCGCGGAGAGCGGGATGGCCCCGGCCACGATGGCGGCGATGCCGAGCGGCGCCAGAAAGAACGGCGGGACGCCGCGCTTGCAGACGATGTAAACGAAGTCGCCTTCCTGGCAAGGCTTGGACGTCCGGATGACGGCTGTGTAGCCGGAGGTGACCCGCTTGGCCTTGGCCCCGTAGGCCTTCAGGCCCCTCATGTCCTGGTAGAAATCCGTGGCCTGGCCCTTGATGTGGATGCGGTCTTCGGCCTGGATGAGCCCGATCTCGACGAGGACGTCGGCCTCTTTCGTTTCGGGGCTGTACTTGACGACCTTGCCGATGTAGGCCTCGCCCTTGTCCCGCTGTGCTTTTATGACGGCAGCCGCGGCGGCTGCCGAAGCGGCATCGTAGGGGTTCAGAGCGATCGAGATCTTGGCGGTCTTTTCAGCGGTCACGCCGAAGAAGTCCTGGGAATTGTAGCTGCCCGCCTCGGACCTGACGCCGAGGGCGTAGAGCCCCGGGCTGAGCCCGGGCACTTTGAATACGCCCAGTTCGTCGGACCTCGCGGCTTCGGTGACGGCGCCCGTGGTCAGGTTCTTGACCAGAACGACGGCCCCCGCGACAGGGCTCGAGCCATCCTGTCCGAAGATGAACCCGACGAGGTTCCCTTTGCCGGGAACCTGGGCTCGCACGACCGGTGACATTAAGACGAGGACCAGCGCAATCGCCGGTCCCCATGAGACAACCTTGGCACCTCGCCTCATGGGCTTCCTCCTTGGCGACACTTATAATAGGCGTCTTGATCGGGATTTGTCAAGACCCCTAAATATTTCATATTCCGAGAGATAGAGGGCTCAGCGGGGTCCCGGGACGGCCGGGGTCCCAAGCCTCAGCCGGACCAGGCTGACGTCCCTGTCGACAGCCGTGATCTCCAGGGTGGACCGCCCCGGTTGGAGCGAAGCGGGGAATTCGCCCGAGCCGGTGTCCCCGTTTTCTTCCCAGACGACACGGCCGTTGAGATAGATGCCGACGAGAGGGCATCCGCCGGGCGGGGCCGGCGCGAAGTCGAGGCGGACCGTCCGTGACCCGCCGGTCGTGACGAGCTCGACCGCGAACGTCTCACCTTTGCGCACGAGGCGCCCGCCGAGGTCGATCTCGGCCGGGCTCGTCAGCCGGCCTATGGCGCGCCGGACCGCGGCCGCGTCGGCCTCGTCGTTCAGACGGCCGTAGCAGCGCTCGAGCCCAAGGAGAACATCAAGGTCGTCCGGGGCGGCATCGAGGGCCATCCGGTAGTACCGTTCAGCCTCATAGACATTGTCGAGCTTGAGGTTGGATTCGCCGATCAGGCGCAGGATGCGGACGTAGCCCGGCCGGCCCGAAGGGGCGATGACGAGGGAGCTCTCGGTGAGCAGCGCGCCCACGCGGGCGATGTCCCGGTACCGGTTCAGCGCGAAATCGAGCTCCGTTTTGAAAGCCAGGGTCTCGAGGTCCCGGAACGGGGAGCCCGGTTCGTCCCCGGCCAGAAGCCCCCGCTCCTTGATGAACGTCTCGAACTCGCCGAGGGCCGTGAAATCGTCCTCGAGGGCGAGGTAGGCGGCGATCGTCCTGTCCGGGTCCGAGAGGGAGCGGGTTTCATCGATGCGGTTCATGGCCAGGAGACGGCGGACGGCCTTGAGGGTCTCCGCATATTCCCTGGGGTCGAAAAGCTCCGTGCCGGCGAGCGTCTGGTAGAACTTGACGGACCGGAGCGCGGCGAGGGCTGCGGCGCAGCGCTCCGAAGACACGGCCGTCCGGAAGAATTCGGCCTCGCGACGGCCCCGGTCGAGCTCGGACTTGGCCCGGGCGACCTCGCGGGCCTCGGCCCGGGCCAGCGCCGACCGCCGGGCTTCGAGGGACAGGCCTCTCTCGCCGATGAACTGGGCATAGGTCCTGAGCGACGCGGCATCGTCAGGCAGGATAGCGTCGATGACGGCGAGGTCGCGGGACGAGAGGCGCCAGGTCTCGAGGAGATCGGGCAAGCGGTCCTCGCTTTCCCCTGCCAGCGAGCTTTTCAGGATGCCGATGGCGAAGTCCTTCTCCCCCGGCGCCAGGGTCTCCCAGCGGCCGAGAAGGACCTTGCCCACGTCGTAGTGGATCTGGCTGTTGTGGCCGGTGAGCTCGGCGGCCCTCCTATATTCTTCGAAGTGTCCGACCGGCTCGGGCAGTCCGAGGTAGCTCATGTAGAGGAGCGCTTGGCCCAGCTCGAAATGAGCGGCCGGCGAGGCCGGATCGAGGCGGAGCGAGCGGAGGTACGACCCGACGGACCGGCTGAAGAGCGTATCCCGCTCGGCCGGATCGCCCAGGGCCTCCGTGGCCCGTTCGAAGTCGATCTTGCCGAGCTCGAACGGCACGGCCGCGTTCCAGGGAAAGATAGCCTCGGCCCGGGCGAGGAACCGGGTCTTCGTTTCCGCGCCGGCCGCCGCGTCCTTCGCCCGCCAGTAAAGCCGGGCGTTCCAGGCGACGGAGGCCTGAAGGAGGACGAGGACGGCCAGCCCGGCGATGAGCAGTATCTTCTTCAAGGGAGCCTCAGGTTTTCCGATAGTAGGCCATGACCACGGTCAGGCACAGGGCGGCCGTGAAAAGGACCATGTTGGCCGGAATGTGGAGGTTGAAATCGGTGACGGCGTGGAGTCCGATCCCGGCGAGCGAGACGATGCCCCCCAGGGCGAGCGCCCGGGCCTGGGCGTTCCTCCTCTGCCGCCAGACGAGATACGCCGATACGGCGAGATAGAGAACGCCCCCGATGAGAAGGAGGGCCCCGATGACGCCGAGCTCGGCGGCGTATTCGAGGAAATCGTTGTGGGCGTGGACGAGCCGCATTTCGGACGCGCTCGTTTCCTCGTAGGCGCCGTAGGCCGAAGCGAAAGTGCCCAGCCCCGTGCCGAAGAGCGGGAAATCCCCGACGATGCGGACCGTATTGGCCCAGTACTGAGGACGATCCTCGTGGAGGAGATCGTCGAGGGCGAAGCGCTTGATGGTCGAGCCGACGCCGACCGTCAGGGCCAGGATGGCGACGCAGAGGAACGTCGTCCGCACGGTCTTCCCGACCCAGGCCTGCCGGAAGCCGGACCGGCTGAAGGCGGCGACCGAGAAGCCGAAGAAGAGAAAGACGGCGAAAGCGAGCGTGACCAAGCCGGACCGCGAGTTCGACCTCACAACGGCGATGGACATGACGACGGCGGCGGCCAGGATGAGGACGTTCACCAGGATGCCCTTAGATGTCCAGAGCAAAAGCTTCTCCCGGAAGCCCTTGATCCCGAAGGTCATCATGTTCATCCGGGCGACGGCCAGGCCGATGGCCAGGGGGATGATCATCTCCAGGTAGCCGGAGAAGTGATTGCGGTTGACGAACGTGCCGGTCACGGATCCGGGGCTGAAGACCTTCCTATAGAAGAGGATGCGCGGATCGCTGCGGGTCAGCTCGAAGAGGCCGTAGAGGGCCTGGAAGGCGCCCGAGCCGATAAGGACGGCCAGGAGCGTCCGGATCTGACGGCCGCGGACGACCGTGTGGAGGACGAGGAAGCCGAGGATAAAGAGCGCCGCGAGGAAGAGCCCCGCGGCGAGCGTCTCCCCGGGAGCGATCGACAGGGTCATGAACTTCATCCGGGCGAACTCGGGCGCGTACTGCCCGCGGAAGCCGTAGCTCGCGGGTGAGAGGATCCGGACGAGGGCGGCGGGCAGCGGCAGGACCTGGAGCGCGAGAAAGCCGAACAAGGCGGCCGTGACCGGCTTCATGATCTTCAGGACCGGCGGCAGGCGGGGGTTGAGGGCCGGCTTCGGGTCCATGAGGACGTAGGCGGCGGCCATGACCGCCGCCGCGAGCTCGATGACGAAGACGGACCACTCCTCGACCGACGCGGCCGGCAGCGGGCTCCATAGCAGCAGGGCCGCGAGCCCGTATTCGATGGTCTTTTTCTTCATGACTTCCCGTGCGGGCCGCGGTCGGCCCCGGTCTGGACCTCGCCTTCGGCCTTGCCGCCGGATCCGCCGGGCTCCGCCGACGAGTACTCGTACTCATAGTAGTGGTAGAAGGGCGTCCCGATCCCCTGCCGCCCGATGCGGACCTCGTTGAAGACGACGCCGATGATGTCAGCCTTGGACTTGCGGACCTCCTCGACGGCCCGCTGGAGCGAGCGCCGGGTCGTCTTCCCGGCCCGGACGACGAAGACGGTCGAATCGGCGAGCGAGCTGACGATGACCGGGTCGATGACGGCCAGGACCGGCGGCGTGTCGAGAAGGACGACGCTGAACGCGTCCTTGGCCCGGGCCAGGAGCTCTCTCATCCGCTTCGAGTTCAGCAGCTCGGCCGGGTTGGGCGGATGCGGGCCGCTGGGGATCGTCCAGACGTTGTCGATGCTCGTCTTCTGGAGGACCTCGTCGAAGGAGGCCTTTCCCGCGAGGTAGCTGCTGAGGCCGGTGGCGTTCCTGAGGTTGAAGATCTTGCTCAGGCGGGGCTTGCGCAGGTCGGCATCGATGAGCAGGACCTTGCCCTCGAGCTGGGCGAACGAAACGGCCAGGTTGGAGATCGTGGCCGACTTGCCCTCCTGGGGCAGGGTGCTCGTGAAGGCGATCGTCTTCGGCGTCGTATCGGCGTGGGAGAAGAGGATCGAGGTCCGGATCGTGCGGTAGTCCTCGGCGATCGAGAACTTGGGGTAAAGGTGGTTGATGAGTTCGATCTCGCGGACCTCGGGCGGGGCGTCGCCGGCCTTGGCGTCCTCCGAACCGTAAGAGCGGTAGGATCCGTAGACGTCGGACCTCTTCCTGCCCCCCTCGGCCGAGAGATACGGGATGATGCCGAGCGACGGCAGCCCGGCCAGCTTCTCGACGTCCTCGGGCCCCTTGACCGTGTTGTCGAGGTACTCGACGAGGAAGATGAGCCCCAGCCCGCCGAAAAGGCCGACGAGGAGGGCCATGAGAAGGTTCCGGCGGACGTTCGGGGTGAACGGGCCGGGCGGCACGAGGGCGCGGTCGACGACCTTGATGTTGCTCGTCCGCAGGCCGCCGAGCTGACTCGAGACCTGGATCTCGTTCTGCTTGGCGACGAGGGTGCTGAGGAGCGTCCGCATGTTCTCGACCTCGGTCCGGAGCGTGTGATAGAAGATGGCGTTCTTGTTCATCCGGGTGACGTCGCCGCGCTGCTCGTTGAGGAGCCCCCGGAGGGAGCCTTCCTGCTTGAGGGCGGAGCGGTAGTCGGACTCGGCGGCCTGGACGGCCTTGCGAAGCTCGTCCTGCAGGGTGTTGCGTGTCGCGTCGAGCCGGGCCTTGAGCTGGACCATCTCCGGATATTCGGGGCGGTAGATGCGGCCCTTCTCCTCGTAATCGGACTTGACCTGGGAGTAGGTCGTCCGCAGGGCCTGGATGGTCGGGTTGCTGACGGCCTCGGGCAGGCTGTCGACGTCGAGGCCCTTGAGCTCGAGGTAGGCCGACTCCTTGGCGTAGCGCTCGATCTGGGCCGTGGTCAGGGCCGTGGCGACGTCGGAGAACTTGTTGACGACCGTGCTCTCGTTGTCGCTGAGATAGAGGAGGTCCTTCTCCTGCCCGTACTTCTGGAGGTCCTCCTCCTTGCGCTTGAGCTCCTCGCGGAGGAGGGCCGTCTGCTCGGTCAGGAACTCCGAGGTCTGCTTGGTCGCCTCGTAGCGGGTCTCGACGGAGAAGCTGACGAACTCCTCGACGAGGGCGTTGACGACGTCGGCGGAGAGCGCCGCGTGAGGCGAGATATAGCTGACGTAGACCAGGCGCGTCTCGGGGATCGGGGCGATGCTCAGCCCGCCCAGGATGGCGTAGGCGTAGCTCGCGTAGGCTTGCGCCGGAGCGGTCTTCGCCGAGGCCGCCCGCGCATCCTTGCCTCGGCCGGAAAGCCATCGGAAGGTGATGACGGACTTCAATCCGGCGAGGAAGCCGCTCCCCGACCCGTCCGCATCCCGGAACTCGGGCCGGGCCCCGAGGTTGAGCTTTTTGGCCACCCGCTCGGCCAGCGACCGGCTCGTCAGGAGCCGGAGCTGGGTGTTGAAATAGGTGCCCAGGTAATCGCTGCGGTAGATGGCCCCGGCGTTGAGCACGTCCTGGATATTGAGCAGGCTCGCCCCAGGCTCGTCGATGAGCAGGGTGGCCGTGGCCCGGTAGAGCGGCGTTTTGGTGAACGAAAGGACGGCCGCGAGCGCGATGAGGACCGCCGCGAACGTGACCAGGACCCACTTGCGCTTGAGGACGACCCTCACGTATTCGAGGAGATCGATCTCCGTCTTGTCTGTCTTGCTGGCGAAACCCTTCATGGCGGCTCTCCCGAACGCCCGGATTAGAGAAGGCTTTCCGGAACGTAGATCGTGTCGTTGACGAGGAGGGGAACGTCCTTGGTCTTCCCTTTGAGGATGTTCCGGACGTTGACGGTGATCTCGAGCTCCTTGCCCGAGGCGTCCTTGCGCCGGATCTGGACCCGCTTGCGGTTGGCCCGGTCGGTGAATCCCCCGGCCTGGGCGATGGCCTGGGTCAGGGTCGGCAGGCTCGACCGCTTGACCTGCAGGGCCCCCGGGCTCCGGACCTGCCCGAAGACGTAGATGGGGACGAGCTTGTCGACGGGGACGTTGATGACGTCGCCCGGCTCGAGGACGACGTTGAGCTTGGGGTCGCCCTGGACGAACAGGCCGTCGATGGAGACGCGGATGGAGGTGCTGTCGCCGTCCGGCAGCTGCCGGATGATGACGATCTCCTCCCCCGCGTCCCGCGTCAAGCCGCCCGAGGCGGAGATCGCGGCGAGGACCGTCTGCCGGCCGAGGAGCTCGAACGGCCCCGGGTTCTCGACCGCCCCGATGACGGAGACGCGGCGGCTGAGGTATTCCAGGATATGGACGGTCACCTGGGGCTTGAGGACGATCTTCTCGCCGGCCAGGCCGGCCAGCTTCTTTTCGACCTCGAACTTGGTCAGGTTGCCGACCTCGACCTCGCCCAGGAGGGGCAGGGTGATGCGGCCTTCCTCGGAGACGCGGACGACGATCTTGCTGATCTCCTGAACGCCGAGGACGGTGATCTCGAGGAGGTCCTTCGGCCCGATCTTGTATTCCGCGCTCGTGTCCTGCGCGCCCGGGGCGGCGAAGGCGAGGACCATGACGGCCATGACGGCGAGCGCCGCGGCTCTCGTGGATTTCTTCATGAGCGGCTCCTTTGGCCGGAGGCTAGAACTCATAGGTGATAAAAGCCCCGATGAAATTCCGGCGGACGTCGAAGCCCGGGGCGTTGGACGTCCGCCTGTAGAAATTGTAGGTCAAACCGAGCCCGACGGTCCCGGAGAGGCGGACGGCGGGTCCGACGGAGAAGTTCCGCTGGACGTCCCTGCGGTCGTCGATGACGACGATGCCGCCGTCGACCACGATCTCCTGCGGCTCGGGAAAGGACATCGTGCCGTACTGGACGCCGCCGTCGATCCGGAAGCCCCGGGAGAGATAGAGCGACAGGCCGGCCCTGGCCCGGGCGTCCACGTAATAGTAAGCGGTCTCGATGTAAGAGAAGGCGTTGTCGCGGTCGAATCCGAGGGTCAGGCCGAGGCGCCCGACGCGGAAGGCGACTTCCGTCTGAGTGACGAGGCCGGAGAAGGACAGGCGATCGGCGGACTCGGGCCGGAAGGATTTCCAGCCGACGAGGACCTTGCCCCGGGCCCGCCCGGCGAGCGGAAAACGGAAGCCCGCCGCGGCCTCGATCGACGAGGCGTCGCGCCAGGCCGACTCGGGATGGCTGAAATCATAGCGCGTCCACCCCACGGTCGAGAAGAAATAGCTTTGCGAGAAGACGCGATAATAGACCTCGACAGCCGCCGACGTCTCGCGCCGGTCGAGGGCCCGGCCATAGACGTCGTCGGGCGCGCCGGAGGCGACGTCCTTGTAGCGGTAATCGTCCACCCCGCCGCTGACGCCGAAAGCCGTGCCGCGCGGGGTCTCGAAGAAGAGGGCCGCCGTCCCTCCCGACACGGTGTCGCGGATCCGGTGATCGAGGTCGCTCAGGGCCCGGCGGACGTGGCTCAGCGAGTGATAGTCGACGGACAAGGAGAATCTCCGGAGGGCCAGCCAGCGAAGCCCCGCGGAGAAGCTGTTGGAGAAGGCGCGCGAGGCCTTTTCGCGGGCGAAAGCGAGGTACTCGGGGTTCTCGGCCACCGACAGGATGATCGAGCCGCCGGCGAGCCAATAGCCGCGGAGCTCGGGCGACAGGGTCGCTGTGGCGTCGCGGACGACCTCGCCGCCGTCCTCGCGGTAATAGACGTTCGAGTCGTAGCCCGCTTCGGACAGCCGGAGGATAGGCACAAGGCGGAGGGGCCCGATGCGGAGCCGCGACTGCTCCCGGATCGCGTCGTAGTCCTCGCGGAAGCTCCGGTACGATTGCCCGGACAGGCGCGCGCCCGTCGCCAGCATGAGCAAGAGGACCGCGGCAATAAAGCCGGTCTGTCTATTCATCGGAGTCTTTAGCCGTATGCGGGGTCTTTTGGAGCAGCTAAGACATGCTGAAGGGTCCGAATCTGTCCTTGACATCGCGGAAGACCTTCATGAACGAAAGCCGCTGCAGCAGGGCGAAGATGAGCCCGCTGTGCCAGTCGAAATCGGCCTTGTCGCGGATGATGGGCACGATGCCGTCGGTGCGGGCCAGCTGGAACAGGGACTCGATGCGGCCGTCGCTCAGCCGGGCGCACATCCGCCGCGTGTACTGGCCGACCAGGATCTCCTTTTGGAGGAGGGCCTTCCAACGGCGCTCATAGGCGGCCAGATCGGCCGGGCCGAAGGACGACCGGCCGAAGCATTCGCCGATGACGTCGGCGGCCAGGTCGGCGCAAGCCAGGCCGTAGCTGATCCCGCCGCCCGTCGTCGTCTTCGTCTGCCCCGCCGCCTCGCCCACGGCCAGGACGCGGTCGCCGCAGGTCCTGGCCAGCAGTCCCTGGGCCACGGGCTTGGTCCGGATCCCGCTTTGCTCGGATACGACGTTCGCGCCGCCGAAGCTGCGCTCGAGGAGCCTGCGGAGGCAGGCCTTGGGGTCCTTCTGGGTCAGGAGCCCGATGCGGGCCCGTCCCCCGCCGGACGGGACCGACCAGGCGAAGGCGCCCGGGGCCACGTCCCGCCCGAAAAAGAGCGTGGCCATGTCCGCGCCCGGGAAGGCGCACTCGACCTGGGCCCCCTTCAGGAAATCCCGGGGCGATGACAATCCGGTCTTCTTCTGCAGGCCGAAATCGACGCCCGTGGCCAGCACGGCCACGGCCGCGCTCTCGCGCCGGACGGCGCCGTCCCCGTCCCTGACCGTCACGGTGACGGCGTCCGGGCCGACGGCGATGTCCTCGACCCGGACATCGCAAGCGACGGCCGCGCCCGCTTGGGCGGCCGCTTCGGCCAGGGCGCCGTCGAACCGCTCCCGGTCGACGACGCAGGCGAAGGGCCGCGGGTGCTCGTAGACGAGCTCGGTCGCGCGCGGCGAGACGAGCCGGACCCGGCGGATCTCCTCGACGATCGAGCCGCGGTCGAGGCCGAAGTCGTCGAAGACCTCTTTCCCGACGATCCCGGTGCAGACGACGCTCGCGCCGACGCGCGGCTTCTTCTCCAGCACCCGGACCTCGAGGCCGGCCGCGGCCAGCCGCGCCGCGGTGCGCAGTCCGCTCGGCCCCGCTCCGACGACGATCACATCCGCTTTCTTCATCGTTAGACCTTCGGCTCCCGTGATTCCCATTTGCCGCGGACGGTGATCCAGAACGATAGGGCGATGAGCTCGAGGTCGAGCCAGAAGCTCCGCTTGCGGATATAGAGGAGGTCGCAGCGGAACTTCTTCCGCCGCGGCGTCTCGCCGGGGAGGTAGACCTGCGTCAGGCCCGTCAATCCCGGCCGGACGGCGTGGCGCGCCGCGTAGCCGGGGATTTCGGTGAGCGCCACCGGTGACGCGCCGCCGTTCACTTCCCGCTCGTTCGGCCGCAGGGCCCGGGGTCCGACGAAGCTCATGTCGCCCTTGAAGATGTTGACGAGCTGCGGCAGCTCGTCCATGGCCGTGGCCCGCAGGATCCGCCCGACCCGGGTGACGCGGGGGTCGCCGGCGAAGGCCTGGACCGGCCCGGTCTTCGTCTCCGCGTCCTTGACCATGGACCGGAACTTGAGGGCCTTGAAGACACGCCCGTTCCGGCCGACGCGCTCTTGCGCGTAAAAGAGCGGCCCGCGGTCTTCGAGCCAGATGGCCAGGGCGATAACGGGCCAGAGAGGCGACGACAGGACGAGCCCGATCGCGGAAAGAACGACGTCGAACGGCCGCTTGAGGACGAGCGCCCGGCCGGCCCGCGAGCCGGGGTCGGCGTCGCGCCGCCCGCCCATCCAGGCCAAGAGGCCGATGGCCGTCAGGACGCCCGCAGTGTCCACGCCCCAATCGAACGAGCTGCCGAACCGGCTGGGAACGTACGATTGGAGGAGCTCGTCGAGGAAGCCGTACCCGGACGCGGACACCGCGGCCAGGATCCCCGCTTTTTTCGCCCAGCAGGGCCCCCGGCCGCCGCGGAAGGCCCGGTAGAAGAGGAAAGCGAGGAGCCCGTATTCGACGAAATGCAGGGTCTTGCGGAAGATGATGTACCAGACGCCGAGCGCGTGGGCCGAAGCGCCGGGGGCGAGCCAGCGGAAGACGTCGGCGAAGATCTCGTAGATCCGGCTCGAGCCGAGGGCGCGGTTCCAGACCGGGAAAATGAAGGCCATCCACAGCAGGAGCGGCAGGAAGTAGGTGACGAACTTCTTTCCGGTCGACATCTTGGCCATTAGGATACCACGGACCTCAAGAGGGCGACATAGGCGCGAAGGACCGTGCCCTTGGCGAAGCGGCGGACGGCGTAATCGCGGGCCCGGCCGCCCAGGGCCCGACGTTTCTCCGGCGAATCCTTGAGCGCCCGCACGGCCGAGGCGATCGCCGCCGGGTCGTCCGGAGCGGCCGCGAGACCGCAATCGCTCTCGCGGAGCAGCAACGCGACTTCGGACCCGGGAGAGGCCAGGCCGAGGATGGGCCGGCCGGCGGCCATGAAGGTGTACAGCTTCGACGGCACCGAGAGGTCCGACTTGTCCCGGTCGAGCGGGACGAGGAGGACATCGCTCGAGGCGAGAAGGGAGGCGAGCTCGGCGTAGGGAACGAAGGGCAGGAAGACGGCGTTCGAAAGGCCCAGGGCCGACGCCTTGGCCACGAGCGAGTCCTTTTTCAACCCCTCCCCCACGAGGACGAACACGACCTCGCGGTCCCCGGCTAGGAGCGCGGCCGCTTCGAGGGCCCGCTCCAGGGCCCGGTTGCTGCTGATGCTGATCGTCCCCGAGTACATCACGACGAACTTGGCGTCGAGACCGAGCCGGCGCGAAACCGGGTTGTCCTTGGGCCCGGGCGTCAGGACGTCCGTGTCGACCCAGTTCGGCAGGACCGCGAGCTTGCCGTCCGGCACGCCCTTGGCCCGGAGGTTCCGGGCGAAGCCGTCGCTGATGACGGCGATCGTGTCGGCCAGACCGTAGACCCATTTCTCGAGCGCCTTGGCGAATCGGATCGCGGCCGGGTTCTTCAGAATGCCGGATTCGATGGCCAGGTCCGGATGGATGTCCTGGACGTTGACGACGACCCGGGCGCCGCGCAGGGCCTTGGCGAAGAACGCCGGAACTCCGAGCTGGAGAGGCGGCGTCCTCAGGAACAGGATATCGCCCCTGCCGACGGCGAGCAGGTTGAGCAGGGCCCCGGCCGTGTAGATGTTCCAGGCGAGAAGCCGGGCCAGCGGGTGCGCGGAGCCGTTCGTCCACAGCCGCTTCACGACGACGCCGCCTTCGACCCGCCGGGAATAGAAGAGCCCCCGGAAAGCCTCGCCCCGCGTCCTCGGCAGGGTCGTCACGACCTCGACCTCATGCCCGGCCGCGGCCAGGGCGCGGGCCAGCTCGTCCATGAGGACGGGCGCGCTCCCGAAATCCGGGAGGTAGTACATCGTGTGGATGAAGATCTTCATGCTTCCGGAGGGGGGTCGTCGAAGGTCCATTGGTAGATGAAGGCGACGGCCGGGACGAAGAGCAGCAGGTCGACGCCGTAGAAGGCGGCCGTCGATTCGAAGACGCTCCGGGCCGAGAGGAAGCCGAGGACGAGGACCGCCTGGGTCAGCAGGGTCCGGTCGGGCGCGTCGGCGGTCCGGATGCGGCGGATGATCCCGCTCTTGAAAATGAAGGTCCACAGGACGACCATGCCCGCGGTGAACAGGAGGGCGCCGACGAGGCCGGCCTGGATCCCGGCGTGGAGATAGGAATTGTGCATGTGCTCTTCGTTGAGCAGCAGCCGGTCGGCGTGGAAGCCCCAGCCAAAGATCGGCGATTCCTTGATCCGCTCGAGCCCCTTCTGCCAGTTGTTCTCGCGTCCGGTCAGAAAGATGAGCGAGCTCAGCGCGCCCTTGGCCCGCCAGGTGACGCCCGAGACCCAGATGATATAAGCCGCCGCGGGCCCGGCGATGAGGAGCCGCAGGTCGGCGCCGCGGATCATGACGAAGAGCATGCCGGCCACCGCCAGGCCCAGGAGAGCCGAACGGGACTGTGTCTGCATCAGGATGAAGCCGGCGGGGAGGAGGAGCGGCAGCCACAGCAGCCGCTTCTTCGAAGCCGAGGTCGCGAGGCTGACGCCGGCGATGATGAGCACGATGAGAGCGTAGCGGCCGACGCCGTTGGCCCGGACCTCGCCGAGGCCGAAGGGCATCATGTAGATCTCATATCGGGTCGCCCGGCCGAAGCCGAAGCGATAGGCCTCGGGCAGGATGGCCAACATCAGCAGGATGATGACGGCGCCGTTCGCGCGCAGGATGGCCCTGAGGATGGGCAGGGGCTCGGGCCTCTCGATGACGAACCACATGACGAGCAGGGGCGAGAGATAGGCCGATCCCCAGTACAGGGCGGTGACGATGTCGGGAGAATAGAAGATCGAGGCGGCCAGGCCGAACGACCCGTAGAAGACGAGGAATCCGAGCGACGTCCGGCCGAATCGGTAGCGGGCCCGCGAGGCCAGGGCCCAAAGGATGCAGAAATAGGAGGCCGCCACGGGCAGCAGCGCCCGGGCGCCCTGAAAGAGGGCGAAGCGGTCGTTGATCGAGGGCAGCGGCGCGAGGTTGTAGATCCCGGTGAAGACGCCGCCCCAGGCCATGGCCCAGAGAAGGAGGGAGAGCGTCACGGGCGGCCCTCCCGGCGCGGCGGCCGTCCGGCGAGCGCGTCTTCGTAGATGCCGCGGAGCTTTTCGCCGAGGCGGCCCCATTCGTAGTAAGAGGCGGCGCGGGCGCGGGCGGCGCGGCCCATGCGGTCGCGCAAGCCGGGGTCGCACCATAACCGGCCGAGGGCGGCGGCCAGATCGGCCGCGACGGCGTCCGGGCGTCCGGGGGCGACCTTGATGCCCCAAGGTTCTCGGACGTGCGACCCGGGGCCGCCGACGTCCAGACAGACGGTAGGGACGCCGCTGGCCATGGCCTCGACGACGACGGCCCCTCCCCCGTCGCGCAGGGACGGAAACAGGAAGACGTCGCTCTGACGCATCTTTTGAAAAACCTCGGAGCGCGTGCTCCAAGGGGTCCAGACGATCCCGTCGGCGATCCCGAGGCGCGAGGCCAGCGCTTCGAGGCGCGGCCGCTCCGGGCCCTCGCCGACGAGCTCGAGAGTCGCCGAGGGGACGATCGCGCGGAGGATGCGCAGCGCCTCGAGCGCCAGGGTCAGGCCTTTGATGGCGTCGAACCGGCCTACGTAGAGCAGGCGGAAGCCCTCGCGCCGGACGGATTCGGTCCGGCCGCCGTCGATGTCCTCGGGGCGAATGCCGTTGACGGGAAAGCCGACGATCTTTTCGGCCCAAGGCGCGAGGACGTCCCTGGTCTCTTCGTTGCAGACCAGGATGGCCGAGGCCTTGCGGGCCGAGCGGCGGCGGGCCGGCGTCGCCCGCCAGACGTTCTGGAGGAAGGTCCTCGACCGTTCCTGGCGCCGTTCGCGCCGGGCCAGCGTCCCCATGAGCTCGCGGGGCACTCTCTGGCCGCCGCCGATCGGACCCCAGACGAAGGGAACGGGAAGCGACGGGGCGATGAAGCTCGGCATCCAGTCGTTCGAGAAGGTGATCTGGTGGAAGAGATCGAAGGGCTCACGGGCGGCGAGCGTGCGGGCGAAGGCGGCCGCCTGGCGCTGCCACAGGAAATAGTCGAAGCGCACGCCATAGTGGCGGTCGCGGAGCATCTTGTGGATCCGCGGCGGCAGCTCGACGTAGTGGACCGACGCCGGCCGGCCGTCGTCGCTTCGTAGCGTTCCCTCGACGCCGTCGCGGTTGAAGGCCCAGGTGATGAGGTGCACATCGGCGAAGCGGACGATCTCCCGCGTGAGCGACCAGCCCAGGATGGCCTCGCCGGGGAAATGGGCGGCGACGGGCTGGGGGTGGCAGGCGTAGGCCGATATCAGGACCTTGGGTCTCGGCGTGTTCATGGTCTTCTTCTCGCCGCCTTCAGGCGCGACAGCCGGGCGGCCAGGGCCGGAAACTTGCGGATGACCGCGGCGCGGGCCTTGTCCGACGGGCCCAAGCGGGCCCGGAAGATATCGCTCCAAGACAGGCCGTCGCGGCCCAAGAGGGAGTAATACGTCTTCGAGGCCGCCAGGAGAGGATCGGCGTCGTCGACGCCGCGGACGATCTCGCTCCGGCCGACGAGGTCGATGATGGCGAGCATGGCCCGGGCCCGGCGGGCGACGGCCGGGCCGGAGAAGTTGAACAGCCCGCCGTAGAACTGTCCCGGGTGCTGGCGGTAGATATAGAGGGGCTGGGGGACATGCTTCACGCTGGCGTGTTTCTTGACGAGCAGTCCGAGGAAGACATCCTCGTGGGGCGACGGAAGGCCGGCAGGCAGGGGGAAGACGCGCTCGGCGACCCGGCGCGTCATCGTCCAGGACCACCGCGGCGGGGAGACCATGATCCGGCGGAGCGACGCTTTGAGGTCCATATCCTGAAAGCGCGGGCCGATGCGGAGCGGCGTCCGTTCTCCGGTCCCCTCGTCGAGGAGCAGGGCGTCGTGGTAGGAGGCCTCGGCGGCGGCAAGGTCGGGAACGGCCGCCGAGAATTCGGAAGCGAGGAGGTCGTCCGCATCCATGATCTTCAGAAGGTCGCCGCGGCAGAAGCCGGCGCCGTGGTTGATCGCCCGGACTTGCCCCGCGCCGGGATTGGCCACGAGCCGGATGCGGCGATCGCCGGCCGCGAGCGACGCGGCAATGCGGGGCGTGTCGTCCTTCGAATGGTCGTCGACGATGACGAGCTCCCAGTCGCGGAGGTCCTGGGCCAGGAGGCTCGCGACGGCCGCCTCGATGTAAGCCGCGCCATCCTTGACGGGCATGACGACGGAGAGGAGCGGCATCAGACGGACCTCGTTCTCATATCATCGACCTCACCAGGCCGACGGCGTTGCCGAGGGCCCGGGCGGCGTAAGACGCTTTTTGCTCGCGCGCCGCGAACGCCAGGCTCATCAGAAGTCTGAGCCCGAGCGCGGCCCGGCACCCGGCGAGGGAAAGCTCCGAATGCTTGCCCACGAAATGCGTCCGGTTGAGGACCTCCCGGACGCCGAAAGCGTAGCCCGTGCCGCGGCCGCCGGCCGCGGGCAGGTGGCGGTAGCGGGCCGGGGCGACGACGGCCAGCCTGGCCGTTTTCCCGACCCGATAGCTGAAGTCGAGGTCCTCGAGGTAGCTGTAGCCCGCGAACCACTCGTCGAAGCGGAATCGCGAGAAGACGTCGCGCCTCCAGACCGAGGCCCCGCTCGGGAGCCAGTCGGTCCACGCCGTCGCGTCCACAGGGCCGATCATGGTCTGAAAACCCGAACTGGTCACGGCGCCGCCGCGGCCGGAGTAGAGGCCGAGGCGCGCGACGAGCGGCAGGCGCTTGAGGAAGGGCCAGTCGAGCGGCGGGTGATTGATCATATTGAACGCGGCCCCGGCGACGCCGGCGCCGGCCAGGGCCCAGAAGCGGAGCATCTCTCCGACGGCGTCGGGTTCGAGGACGGCGTCGTCGTCGAGAAAGCCGACGAGGGAAGCGTCGGGGCCGACGGCGCCGAGGCCGATGTTGCGTTGCCGCGAAGCCGAGGCGACGGAGCTGCGGACGATCCGCAGGACGGGCCGCCCAAGGTCGCTTTCGGTCGACAGCGACAGAGTTCGCGCGCCGGCGTCGACGACGATGACCTCGTCGGGGACGCGGCTCTGCGCGAGAAGGCTCGACCACAGCCGCCGGAGCTCCTCGGGCCGGTCCTTGGTCGCGACGACGAAGGCGAGCTTGAGCTCCGCGCCCGATGTCATTCGCCTCCCTCCGTTCCGGCCGCCTCGGCCGGCGCGGCCCCTCTCCGCGGGTGGAGGAAGGCCGAGATAAAGGCCCTCTCTTCAGCGGTCAGTACCTTGAGATAGGCAATGGCGGAGAAGACGAGGGTCAGCGCTCCGGCGCCCCACAAGCCCAATCCGAGGAGGGCGTTCGCGCCGAGCGCCGCCGCGAAAAGGGCCAGGAACGCGAGCGCCCCGGCGAAACCCCTCTTCCAGACGTGGGCGAAGCGGATGCGGCCGGCCGTGAACGAGACGGCCAGGAGAAAGACGGAGAAGGCGGCCAGGCGCAGGGCCTGGGCCGCGGCGACACCCTTAATGCCCCAGGACTTGGCTCCCAGCCAGGTCAGGGCCGCGAAGGCGACGAGCTCGAAGACCTGATATTTCGGGGCGACGTCGACCCGGCCGGTCCCGATCAGGTAGTTGTTGGGTACGGTCATGACAGTGTTGATCAGAAATCCGGCCGAGAGGACCTGCACGACGAACGCGCTCTGTGCGGCGAACTCGGGCCCCAGCCAGAGCCGGAGGAGATCGCCGGCGAAGAACATCAGCAGGATGAAGATGGGCCCGGTCGAGAGAAGGAGGAATTTCGACGACCGGGCGAAAAGCGATTCCGTGGTTTCCGTCCGTCCGCCGGCGTCGAGAAGGCTGAAGGCCGGAAAAAGGACCATCGACAAGCTGCCGGGGACGACCCCGATCCGGTTGATGGCCTCATAGGGCGCGCTGTAGAACGTCACCGCTTCGACCGTGATCAGCGAGCCGATGATGAGCCGGTCGATCGAGGTCGTCACGGCCCAGAGGATGCTCGACAGGCCCAGCCAGCCGCTGAACGAGAACAAGGGCCGGACGAGGGCCCGTTCGAGGACGGGCCGGGTCGCGAGCGCCGGCAGGACGCGGAGGGCCATCGCCCCCCAGACGAGGAGGGCCGCGGCCCGGGAGACGACGAGAAGGACGACGATGCCGGGGAGAGCGTACCCCATGGCCACGCCGGCGAGCGGCAGGACATAGAACAGGACGTTCACCGGGACCTTGACGGCGTTGACCAGGTCGAAGCGCTGGGCCGCCTCGAGGACGCCGCGGACGGACGAGCTGACGAACATGATCGGGAGCGACCAGCCGACGAGACGGACGGTCAGGATGGTCTCGGCCTCGAAGCCGGCCGGGATGTTGAGGATGCGCCGGACAATGAAAGGCGCGGCCAGGTGCGAGAGGAGGGCGGCGGCGATCCCGATCGCGGTCTGGAGGGCCACGGTCGTCCAGACATAGCCCGGGAGCTTGGCGGAGTCGTTCCGGCCCAGGCAGTCTGCGACGTAGCGGGTCGTCGTCCTCCCCAGACCGAGGTCGAAAAGGCCGAAATAGCCGAACACGACCCAGACGAGGGCCAGGATGCCGAAGCGCTCCGTCCCCAGGGCCCGAACGACCATGGGGATGGTCACGAAACCGACGGCCAGGGGCACGGCGAGCCCGAAGAGGTTCAGGGCCGTGTTCCGGACGATGAGCTTGCTGGGGACGTCCATGGCGAACAGATAGACTCGGGGCGGCAGGCTACCGCCGTTGGATAAAACGCCGCACCTCGCGGCAGGAAATTCGGACGACTGACCGGCTATTGCGAATGATGAAGTGGCCCCATTATAGCCGAACGGTCGGCGCAGGGGGTAGCCGGGGCCTGGTGTCTCATGACGGGTCCATGATAAGGGGCGCTCCCCTGACGGACAATCGTCAGGCCGGATGAATCCGGGGGTGATAAATCACCCCCGGAGATAACCCCTTGAGGTGAGGGAAAACGGGACCCGGCTACCCCCCGGCGGGGCCGTCCGGTTTCTTGACAGTCCCCGGGGCGTCCTCTATACTCTAATTTCCATCCTCCGGGACGGAACCGACCCACCATGACACAGCTCGAAAAGGCAAGAAAAGGCGTCCTCAGCGGGGCCCTGAGGAAGGTCGCCCGCGCCGAGGGCGTCGCCGCGGAGAAGCTGGCCGAGCTCGTCGCCGGCGGCCTCGTCGTCATTCCCTTCAATCCGGTCCACTCCCCCGCCCGGCCCTCCGGCATCGGTCGGGATCTCAGGACCAAGGTCAACGTCAACCTCGGCACGTCCCGCGATTTTCCGCTCCTCGCCGACGAATTGCGGAAGGTCAGGATCAGTCTCGAGTACGGCGCCGACGCCCTGATGGACCTGAGCACGGGCGGCGACCTGAAGAAGATCCGCAAGGCCATCCTGGCCCGGACGCCCATCCCGCTCGGGACCGTCCCCATCTACCAGGCCGCGGTCAAGGCCATCGACAGCGGGACGTCCATCGTCGATATGGACGAAGAGGACCTCTTCGAAGCCGTCGAGTCGCAGGCGCGCGAGGGCGTCGACTTCATGACCGTCCACAGCGGCCTGACCCTCAGGGCCATCGACCGGCTGAAAAGCCAGGGCCGCGTGGCCGACGTCGTTTCGCGGGGCGGGGCGTTCCTCGTCGCCTGGATGCTCCACAACGGGAAGGAGAACCCCTTCTACGCCCGGTTCGACCGGCTGCTCGAGATCGCCCGGCGCCACGACGTCACCCTGAGCCTGGGCGACGGGCTGAGGCCCGGATCGGTGATGGACGCGACGGACCGGCCCCAGATCGAGGAGCTCCTGACCCTCGGCGAGCTCGTCAAGCGCTCGCGGGAGGCCGGGGTCCAGGTCATGGTCGAGGGCCCGGGCCACGTCCCGCTCGATCAGGTCGAGATGAACATGCGCCTGGAGAAGCGGCTTTGCGACGGCGCGCCGTTCTACGTCCTCGGGCCTCTCGTCACCGACATCGCGCCCGGCTACGACCACATCGTCTCGGCCATCGGAGGGGCCGTGGCGGCGGCGGCCGGGGCCGACTTCCTGTGCTACGTCACGCCGGCGGAGCATCTCGGCCTGCCCACGGATGACGACGTTCGCGAGGGGCTCATCGCCTCGAAGATCGCCGCCCACGCGGCCGACATCGTCAAAGGCGTGCCCGGCGCCATCGAGCGCGACCTCGCGCTGGCCAGGGCGCGCAAGGCCCTCGATTGGGAGACGCAGCGGCGGCTGGCCATCGACCCGGTCAAGTTCGCGGCCGTGCGAAAGCGCCGGAAGACGGCCGGCAAGGCCTGCTCCATGTGCGGCGATTTCTGCGCCATGCGCATCGTCAGCGAGTTCCTCGGCGCCGGAAGGAAGTCCGGTGGCGACTGCGCCTAGGGGCCTTCTCTTCGGCACGGCCGGAGTTCCCTTCTCCTCGGCAGACGATTCCAGCCTGGCCGGGATCGAGCGCGTCGTGGGCCTCGGCCTCGATTGCCTGGAGATCGAGTTCGTCAACGGCGTCAAGATGGGCCTCGACACGGCCGCGAAGGTCTGCGAGAAGGCGGCTCGCCTGGGCGTCCGGCTGAGCGTCCACGCCCCCTATCACATCAACTTCAACTCGGAGAACCCCGGCATCCGGCTGCAGAGCCGGGAGCGGCTGCTCAAGACGGCGCGGGTCGGGGCGGCCTGCGGGGCGGTGAGCGTCGTCTTCCACGCCGCGTTCTACGGAAAGGACACGGCCGAGGCGACCTACGCCGCCGTCAAGCAGGAGCTGGCCGCGGTCCAGTCCGTGCTGCGGTCCGAGCGCCTGGCGATCACGCTGCGGGTCGAGACGATGGGCAAGCGGGCCCAGTTCGGCTCGCTCGACGAGGTCCTGGCCCTCTGCCGCGACGTCGACGGGCTTCAGCCCTGCCTCGATTTCTCGCACCTCTACGCCCGCGAGGGCAAGGTCAATTCGTACCCGGATTTCGAGCGCGTGCTGACCAAGGTCGCCCGCAAGCTCGGGCCGCGGTCGCTGCGCAATGTCCACATCCACATCGCCGGGATCCATTTCGGGGACCGGGGCGAGATCAAGCACCTCAACCTCGAGGAGACGGAATACCGCTATGACGAGTGGCTCCAGGCCCTGCGCGACCTCGGCGTCGAGGGCCTGGTCATCTGCGAAAGCCCCAACCTCGAGGGCGACGCGGTCATGCTGAAAAAGCTTTATCAGGCGCAAGCGGCGAAATAGGAAGGGGTCAAACCTTAATTCTTATACTTTTTCTTTGGTACCGTGCATGAACGTGACAGAACCGGCGAAAAAAAGTATAAGAATTAAGGTTTGACCCCTTCTTTCTTTAAGGAGGCAAGCGATGAGGTGGCAGGGAAGACGACAAAGCGGCAATGTCGAGGACCGGCGCGGCGTCAGCGGGCGAGGTCTCGCGGTCGGCGGCGGCATCGGCGGATTGGGCATTATCATCGTCATCTTGTATATGCTCCTGGGCGGGAACCCGGGCGACGTCACGCAGGGCCTTCAGGTCGACCAGCCCTACGCGGCGGGGCCCGGCGAGCCCCTCAGCGCGAAGGACAAGGAGATGGGCGAATTCGTCTCCACCGTCCTGGCCGACATCGAGGACGTCTGGAACACGCAGTTCCAGAAGATGGGCGAGGCCTATAGGGAGCCCAAGCTCGTGCTCTTCTCGGATCGGGTCGAATCGGCCTGCGGCGTGGCCGGCGCCTCCTCGGGGCCCTTCTACTGCCCCGGCGACGAGAAGGTCTACATCGACCTCCTGTTCTTCGAGGACATGCAGCGCCAGCTCGGCGCTCCGGGCGATTTCGCCCTGGCCTATGTCATCGCCCACGAGGTCGGCCACCACGTCCAGAACCTGCTCGGCATCAACGACCAGGTCATGGCCCAGCGGGGCCGGATGACGGAGAAGGAGTTCAACAAGCTCATGGTCCGCATGGAGCTCCAGGCCGACTTCCTGGCCGGGGTCTTCGCCCACTACGCCCGGCAGATCTCCGGCTACCTCGAGGCGGGCGACATCGAAGAGGGGCTCAACGCCGCCAGCGCGGTCGGCGACGACCGGATCATGAAGCAGACCCAGGGCACCATCGTCCCCGACGCCTTTACCCACGGCACGTCCGAGCAGCGCGTCCGCTGGTTCAAGAAAGGCCTCGAGACCGGCGACATCCGCCAGGGCGACACGTTCGGCGCCGCCGTTCTCTAGCCCCGCCGGCGCGCCAAAGTCCCTTCCCTTTGGGCGGCTTCGGGCATATAATAGCCGTCCGTCCATCACCACAAAGGAGAGGCCTATGGTCGAAATCCGTTTCCACGGCCGCGGCGGTCAGGGCACCGTCGTCGCCTCCAAGATCCTGGCCGACGCCATCGCCAAAGAGGGCAAGTGGGTCCAGGCCTATCCCGAGTTCGGAGTCGAGCGGCGCGGCTCGCCGGTCGTCGCCTTCATCCGCATCGACGACAAGCAGATCTACGACAAGAGCCGCATCTATACGCCCGACGACGTCGTCGTCGTCGACCCGACCCTGGTCGAGGCCATCGACATCACCGAAGGACTCAAGCCGGGCGGCACGATCATCATCAACAGCGACCGCCGGCCCGAGGACTTCCCCTTCCACGGCAAGTTCAACGTCCGGACGATCGACGCCACGGCCATCGCCGTCAAGCACAAGCTCGGCAGCATGGCCACGCCGATCGTCAACACGGCCATCGCCGGGGCGGTCATCAAGATCCTGGGCCTGACCACGATCGACTTCCTGGCCGCGGCCATCCGCGAAGGGGTCCCGGTCAAGGCCGAGGACAACGTCAAGGCGGCCACGGAAGCGTACGAGAAGGCCTGAGGAAGGACGCCATGAGACCCAAGAAAGCGAAAAAGATCGTCTTCAAGTCGGCCGAGGACATGCCGCTCATGATCTGCTCGGTCGGCCACCAGACCCACAACCTGACCGGGGCCTGGCGGAACATCCGGCCCGAGATCGACCTCGGCAAGTGCATCAAGTGCGGCATCTGCTGGAAGTTCTGCCCCGAGCCCTCGATCGACGTCGTCGACGAATGGCCCGTCGTGGATTACGACTACTGCAAGGGCTGCGGCATCTGCGCCGAGGAATGCCCGGCCAAGTGCATCGTCATGGTGGAGGAGCGGAGATGAAAAAAGTCATCATGGGCAACCACGCTCTGTCCTACGGCGCGATGCTCTCGCGGTCCCAGGTCATCTCCGCCTACCCGATCACGCCGCAAACCCAGGTCGTCGAGCTTCTCTCGGAGATGTGCGCCGACGGCAAGCTCGACGCCCAGTTCATCAAGGTCGAGTCCGAGCACTCGGCCATGGCCTCCTGCATCGGCGCGTCGGTCGCCGGGGCCCGGACGTTCACCGCGACCTCGTCCCAGGGGCTGGCCCTGATGCACGAGATGCTGCACTGGGCGGGCGGCGGGCGCCACCCCGTCGTCATGGGCAACATCAACCGGTCCATGGCCCCCGGCTGGTCGATCTGGGCGGACCAGAACGACAGCCTGTCGCAGCGCGACACGGGCTGGATGCAGTTCTACTGCGCCTCGAACCAGGAGGTCGTGGACACGGTCATCCAGGCCTTCAAGGTCGCGGAGACGCTGATGATCCCGGCCATGGTCATCCTCGACGCCTTCGCCCTGTCGCACACCTATGAGGTCGTCGACGTCCCGGACCAGGCCCTGGTCGACAAGTACCTGCCGCCGTTCAAGCCGGCGATCAAGCTGGACCCGGCCGATCCGCGGGCCTTCGGCGGCCTGACCGGGGCGGAGCACTACATGGAGCTCCGCTACAAGCTCGAGAAGGACATGGAGAAGGCGCCGGCCCTGATCGAGGAGACGGGCCGCGAATTCGAGAAGCTCTTCGGGCGCGACCTCGGGCTCATCGACCCTTACCTCTGCGACGACGCCGATTTCATCTTCGTCACCTCCGGGACGGCCGGCTACACGGCGCGGGTGGCGGTCGACGAGCTCCGGAAGTCCGGCGTCAAGGCCGGGAACCTGCGCATCAAGGTCTTCCGCCCCTTCCCGTTCGAGCGGGTCCGCGAGGTTCTCGGCAAGGTCAAGAAAGCGGCCGTCGTCGACCGGAACTGCTCCTACGGCGCGGGCGGCATCTTCTACCAGGAAGTGAAGTCCGCGGTCTACGGCCGGCCGGGCATGCCGCCGCTCTTCGGCTACATCGCCGGGCTCGGCGGGCGCGACATCACGACGGATTCCTTCAAGGAGGTCGCCGCGCACGCGCTGTCCAAGGACAAGCCCGACGAGGAGATCGTTTGGATCGGAGTCAAGAAATGAGCCAAGAAGTCAAAAAAGAAAAAAAGTTCACGATGACGCTGCCGGCCGACGAGCTGATGGCCTGCGGCCACCTGGCCTGCCAGGGCTGCGGCGCGACGCTGGCCATGCGCTACATGCTCAAGGCCCTCGGGAAGAAGACCGCGCTGTGCATCCCGGCCTGCTGCTGGGCCGTCATCGACGGGCCCTACCCCTACTCCTCCTTGGACGTGCCGATCTACCACTGCGCGTTCGAAACGGCCGCCTCGACGGCGACCGGTATCAAAGCCGGTCTCGAGATGACGGGGGACACGGAGACGACGGTCGTCGCCTGGGCCGGCGACGGCGGCACGTTCGACATCGGCATCCAGGCCCTGTCCGGGGCGGCCGAGCGGAACGAGGACATCATCTACGTCTGCTACGACAACGAAGCCTACATGAACACGGGCATCCAGCGCTCGTCGGCGACCCCGTACGGGGCCTGGACGACGACGACCCCGGTCAAGCACTTCAAGACCCGGCCCAAGAAGGACATCGTGGCCATCATGGCCGCGCACCGCATCCCCTACATCGCCACGGCCAGCATCTCCCACCCGGAGGATTTCTTCAGGAAGATGAAGAAGGCCAAGGACATCAAGGGGACGCGCTTCTTCCATGTCTACGCGCCCTGCCCGACGGGCTGGAAGAGCCGCCCGGAGGACACGATCAAGCTGGCCCGGATGGCCGTCCAGAACGGCTACTTCCCGCTTCTCGAGATCGAGAACGGGGAGAAGACCACATTGAACCTGAAGCTCAAGGACAGGAAGCCGGTCGACGATTACATGCGCCTCCAGGGCCGCTTCCGGCACCTGGGGCCCGACGAGATCGCGGCCGTGCAAGCCGAGGTCGACGCCCGCTGGGAGCGCCTGATCAAGGGCTGCGCCGCCTAGGGATAGGAAGGGGTCAAACCTTAATTCTTATAATTTTCGTCGGCTCTGGGGTTCCAGAGACGTTCAAGCCGAAAAAATTATAAGAATTAAGGTTTGACCCCTTCTGTTCTTGCCGCATTTGCCGAGTTGCCGCCCTTCCCCTATAATTGACGTCGTCTTTATCTGATACCCCGGTACAGGAGATAAGAATGCTCAAGTTCGCCCGAGCTTTTGTAATAGTAACGCTGGTTCTGACGATCGCCGCGGTAGCGGTCGCCTGTGCCCAACCCGCGCAGGAAACGAAGACGGAGCCGGTCCCGGCCCCGGATTTCTCGATCCAGGACCTCCAGGGGAACACCGTGAGGCTGGCGGACTACAAGGGCAAGGTCCTGGTCGTCAATTTCTGGGCGACATGGTGCCCGCCCTGCCGCAAGGAGATCCCCGATTTCGTCGCGGCCTATAAAGAGCTCAAAAGCGAGGGTCTGGAGATCCTCGGCCTGTCCGTCGACGAGATGACCGCGCCGGCGCTCATTGAATGGACGAAAAAGATGGGGGTCAACTATCCGATCGCCCTGGCGACACCCGGGATCATCGCCGCTTACGAGCCCGGCGACTTCATCCCGGCCACGATCATCATCGACCGCAAGGGCATGATCCGTTTCCGTCAGTCAGAGCTCATGACCAAGGAGACGCTGGTCCGCTTGTTCCAGCAGTACAAATAGGCCATAATTGGGGCGTGGACGCGACCCAAGTACAGGCTCCCGTCGGCGTCTCCGAAGGACTCCCCTTCTGGCTGCTGTGGTTCCTTCTCTTCGTCATCCTTCTCCTCATCGCCTTCATCTTCCTCCGCGACAAGGACCTTCGCCGCCGCATCAGCGCGTTCCTCTCCGGCGCCCGCCGCCATATGACCCGCCTCCGGATCCAAGCCCGGCTGAGGAAGGAAAAGGAGAAGAAGGCGGCGCTCTGGAGGGAGCTCGGCAAGCAGGCCTGGGACGAGGACATCCGTGCTTCCTGCGTCGAAGAGGAATGCGCCAAGCTCGGCACCCTCGACGAAGAGATCGGCCGCCACCAGAAGACCTGGCATGACGTCTACTCCCGCATCGAGGTCCTCGGCCGCGAGCACGATGCCGCGGTCGAGAGGTTCCGGGCCCTCATCGCCGAGCAGGAGGAAGCCCGGAAGCCGCACCAGGAGGAGATGCTGGCCCTGGCCAACAAGAAGCAGGAGATCCTCGAGGCCCTGGAATCGGCCCTGCGCGAGACCGAAGGGACCGAGGCCCAGCTCGGGGGGGTCGAGAAGGACATCCGTCAGATCGGCTCGAACGGCCGGCTCGCCGAAGCCGACCGGACGGCCCGGCAGGACAAGGCCCGCGAAAAAGCGGGCTCGCTCACCGCGCGCGTCCGCGCCCTGCGCGAGAAAGCCGCCCTGCTCCAGGAGGAGCGCTACCGGCTCGACCGACGTCTCGAAGAGGTCGAGGCCCGGGTCCGCGTCTTCAACGCCGCCATCCGCCGCATCGAGGAGGAGTACCGCGACCGGCTCATGGCCCGCGAAAAGGAGATCCGGGAGTGGCAGCGGGCCAAGGATCGAGTCCAGGACAAGATCGTCGACGTCAAGCGCCTCATGGTGCCCCTCTTCGAGAACGTCGGCCGCATCCTCGACGCCGCGCGGTTCGACCACGAGGAGCTGACCGTCATCTATTTCCAGATCGACGGCGTCAACAAGACGATCGCCGAGCTCGAGGACCGCCTCGAGCGCCTGAAATAGCCGTGCCCAAGCCGCGCATCCTCGTCCACGTCTGCTGCGCCCCCGACGCCCTCTACGTCTTCGGGGTCCTCAAAGACGGGTACGAGGTGGCCGGGTTCTTTTCGAATTCGAACATCCAGCCGCGCGAGGAGTTCCTCCTCCGCCTGGAGGAGGCCCGCGGGGTCGCCGCCTCCTCGGCCGTCCCCCTTCTCGAGGATGATTACGACCCGGACGGCTGGATCGCCCTGACGCGCAAGTTCAAAGACGAGCCGGAGAAGGGCCGCCGCTGTGATGTCTGTTATGCCGTGCGGCTGGGCCGGACGGCGGCGCGGGCCGCCCGCGAGTGCTTCGACGCCTTCGCCACGGTCATGAGCCTGAGCCCCTGGAAAAAGGCCGCCGTCCTGAACCGCATCGGCCGGCAGTTCGGCGCCCGCCACGGCGTCGCCTTCCTCGAAGCGGACTTCAAGAAAAAAGACGGCTTCAAGAAGAGCGTCGACCTCAGCCGCGCCCACGGCCTCTACCGCCAGGACTACTGCGGCTGCGTCTATAGCCGCGAGGCCGCGGCCGCCCACAGGAAGGCCTCGACGTGAGCCGGGGGCCCGCTTGACGGCCAGACCCCGCCGCGCCGCCGCCCGCCTCACGGTTTTCGGGGTCGTCCAGGGCGTCGGCTTCCGCCCCACCGTTTATCGCCTGGCCCGCCGGTTCGGTCTCGACGGCTGGGTCGAGAATGCCGGAACGGGCGTCGAGATCCACCTCGAAGGCCCGGCCCCGGTCGTCCGCACGAAGTTCGCCGCCGCCCTGCGGGCCGGACTCCCCCCTCTCGCCGTCATCGAGAAGCTGGACGTGCGGCCGGCGCCCGTCGAGGGCTGCCGGGGCTTCGAGATCCGGGCTACCCGCGCCCGCTCCGGCTTCGTCTTTATCTCTCCCGACATCGCCACGTGCGACGAATGCCTCGAGGAGATCGACACGCCCGGCGAGCGCCGCTACCGTTACGCCTTCACCAACTGCACGAACTGCGGCCCCCGCTACACGATCGTCCGCGGCCTCCCCTACGACCGCCCCAAGACGACCATGGCCGGCTTCCCCATGTGCCGGGATTGCCGGCGCGAGTACGAGGACCCGCTCGACCGCCGCCACCACGCCCAGCCCATCGCCTGCCCGGTTTGCGGGCCGCGCCTGACCCTCCTCGACGCCCGCACGGGGCGCAAGCTCCGCGGCGACGCCATCGCCGAAGCCGCGGGGCTCATCCGGGCCGGGAGGATCCTGGCCGTCAAGGGCCTCGGCGGCTTCCATCTCGTCTGCGATCCTTTCAATAAGTCCGCCGTCGCCAGGCTCCGCCGGACGAAGGACCGCCGGACGAAGCCGCTCGCCCTGATGGCCCGCGACCTCGCCGTCGTCCGCCGCTTCGCCGCCGTCTCGGCGGCCGAGCGCGCGCTCCTCCTCTCGCCGCGCCGGCCCATCGTCCTTCTCAAAAAGAAGAAGGACATCCCGCTCGTCGCGCCCGGCCTGGACGAGGTCGGCTTCATGCTGCCCTACACGCCGCTCCACCACCTGCTCCTCGAGCGCCTCGACCTCATCGTGGCCACGAGTTCCAACGCCAAGGACGCCCCGATCATCAAGGACGAGACGGAAGGCGTCCGCAAGCTCTGCGACGCCGTTCTGACGCACGACCGCCCGATCGCCATGCGGGCCGACGATTCCGTCGTCAAGGCCGTCGCGGGCCGCCCCCTTTTCGTCCGCCGCGCCCGCGGCTACGTTCCCACCCCGCAGCCCGTTCCCGACGCGCTGCGGTCCGACCGCGTCATCGTCGCCCTCGGCGGCGAGCTCAAGGACACGATCTCCCTCTACAAGAACGGCTACGTCGTCACCAGCCAGTTCCTGGGCGACCTCGACGAGTACAGGAACTTCGGCTATTTCGAAGAGACCCTGGCCCACCTCCTGCGCCTCTTCGATGCCCGCCCTTCGGCCGTCGTCTCGGACCTCCACCCCGATTTCCGGACGACCCGCTACGCCGCCCGGATGGGCATCCCCCATTTCCGCGTCCAGCATCACTACGCCCACGTCCTCGCGCCGCTCCTCGAGCACGGGGTCGTGCCCCGGCGCCGCGTCCTCGGCGTGGCCCTCGACGGCTACGGCTACGGCGACGACGGGACGGCCTGGGGCGGGGAGTTCCTGCTGGCGGATTACGACGGCTGCGAGCGCCTCGCCCGGTTCGAGACGGTCCCTTTGCCCGGCGGCGACCTGGCCGCCCGCGAGCCGTGGCGGATGGCCCTGGCCTGGCTCGATAGGGCTTTCGGCGAGGACATCCCGGCCGGCCTCGCGCCGCTCCGGCGGATCGGCCGCGCGCGCCGGGAGGCCGTCCTCGCCATGATCAGAACGAGCCTGCGGAGCCCGCTCACGTCGAGCTGCGGCCGGCTCTTCGACGCCGTTTCATTCATCGCCGGGACGGCGCCCGAGCGCCTCGAGTTCGAGGCCGAGGCGGCCATGCGCTTCGAGGCCGCCGCCGACAGCGCCTATCGCGGCCTTTACCCCATCGCCCTTTCGGAGCCGGAGAAGGCCGGCCGTCCCATCGTGATATCGTTCGCGCCGCTCGTCCGAGGCCTCGTCCATGACGTCGAGAAGGGAACGCCCGCCGCGACGATCGCCGCGAAGTTCCATGATTCCCTGGCCGGCCTCATCGTCACCGTCGCCGAAAGGGCCAGGCGAGCGCACGGGACGGACGTCGTCTCTCTCGCGGGAGGGGTCTTTCTCAACAGGCGGCTCCTCGGAAGCACGGAGAGGAAGCTCGCCGCGGCGGGTTTCCGCGTTCTCCGGCCGCTCGCCTATTCCCCCAACGATGAATCGCTGTCGCTGGGGCAGATCGCCTGGGCCCTGGCGAAGCTCAGGAACGGCGGAACCTGATTCCGCCGACGAGCGACAGGATCCCGTTCGAAACGAGGGCCGTCACCGCTCCCGCCGCCGCGCCGATCGCGAACCCCAGGATCCCCCCGACGACCGAAGACGCGAGCCCGCCCAGGAGGTCGCCCTGGTGATCGACGAAAAAGCTGGGAAGGCGAGAGACGAATCCGGAGAACAGGCCTGTCACCCCGGCGAGCAGGCCGAAGACGATCCCGGCGAAGAGGCCGAAGACGCCGAAAAACCACAGGAACGACATGACGTCGACAGAGCGGATGGCGATCTCCCCGGCGGATGCGGCGGGGATCGCCTCGACGGCGCCCGCGGACGCCGGCGGGTCCGCCTCGGCCGCCGTTTCGGGCCCGGCGTCGTCGTGATGGTTGCCGCAACGGGCGCAGGATTCGGCCTCGATGTCGTTCTCGAAGCCGCAGGATATGCAGATCGCCTTTCTCTCCATCTGCGAGGGCGGCTTGGCCTCGATCCACTCGCCGTTCTCGAAGGCGTACCACTTGCCGCTCTGCGCACCGATGACCCAAAAGCGGCCCTCGTCGTCCTTGATGCGGAGTTGTTTCAGGGAATCGGAGAACTCCTGCTGGGAGATCTTTTTCCCCTTGAATTTTTCGAGCAGGAGCGAGAACGTCGCCTCGGCTTCGCGGAATTGGTCGGCCATACGAGCCTCCTTCGGCCTCCTTTTATATTAGCGCCACAACATCAATCATTTCAATGAGTTATTAACTCGCTGATACGGCTTGAATTGCGGCCGTGACACATTCTTGTGCAAACCGAGCTATGTTGATGCAGGAACGGGTATTGGCTCGATGGAAGCCGTCCTTTTCCACAGCTTTTCCACAAAAGCTGTGCATAAATCCGAGCCGGCGATCGACGCCCGCGCGTCATCCTCCCGCTCCCCACGAGCCGTTGAGTATGTTCAGCAAGCTCGCTCCCTTGATCGGGTCGGGAATGAAGGACAATACAAAAATGAGAAGGACGACGAGGCTCAGGACTATCCTCTTCGGCCCAAGCGGCGCGTCCTCGTCATAGACGGGCGGGTGGCGGAGGCGCATCTTGGACTTGAATTCGAAAAAGAGCATGACCGCGGCCAGGATGATCCAGCTGAGGTGATAAAAAACGCCCATCGCCGTGAGAAAGCCGACCATGATCCAGGACAGGACGCGGGCTCTCTTTCCGAGAACGGCGTAAGCGACATGCCCGCCGTCGAGCTGGCCGAGAGGCACGAGGTTGAAGGCCGTGACCAGGAGCCCGACCCAGCCGGCGAAGCCGATGGGATGAAGGATAAGGGACGATCCCTCGGCGATCCCGCCGAAGAAAAGGCCGCTCAGGAGCTTGAACAGGAGCGGCTCGCCGAACGTGATCGTGTCCGGCGCCGCAGGGAGCGGGCCGACCTTCGAGAGCGCCAGCCCGAGGACGAGGGCGGGCAGGGCGAGAGCGAAGCCCGTCAGCGGCCCGTTCGCCCCGACGTCGAAGATCTGGCGCCTGAAGCGGACGGGCGATTTGATGCGGATGAACGCGCCGAACGTCCCCAGGAAAGGAGGGCCGGGGATGAAAAAGGGCAGGGTCGCCAGGACCCCGTAGCGGCGGCAGGTCAGGTAGTGGCCGAGCTCGTGGCCCGTAAGGATGATCATCAGGACGACCGCGTAGAGAAGGCCCAGACCGAGGAGCCGAGGATCGAAAAGCGCGCCGGGGGAGGCCCCTTCGGCGGACAGGAAGGACGCGGCAAAGAACGTGCCGGCGAACCAGGTCGTCAGGATCGTCAGGCCGAAGAGGAGCCCGTTCATCCAGGTCTTGCGTCCCGCCGTCGTATCGCTCATGGTCGTGTGAAAAAAAAGAGGAGTGAAACGGGCTCACTCCTCCTTCAAAACGGACCTGTCTACGCGGGCTATTTCCCGGCGAGCTTGTGGAACCTGGCCATCAGCTCTTCCTTGGTCTCCTTGCGGTCGGGGTCCTGGACGCAGGCGTCGACGGGACAGACGGACGCGCACTGCTGCGTGTCGAAATGGCCGACGCACTCGGTGCACTTGGCCGGGTCGATGACGTAGCGCTCTTCACCGGCGCTGATCGCCTGGTTGGGGCACTCGGGCTCGCAAGCGCCGCAGTTGATGCATTCTTCGGTGATGATGAAAGCCATGGGACGCCTCCTTGGGGTATTGGGGGTTATTATATCCCTTCCGGGACAATTGGCAAAATCCGTGCCTACTTCCGGATCTCCAGCTTGCCGGCCTTGAGGGAGGCCTCGTAGCCGAAATACGATTGACCGTAATCGACCTGGAGCTTCTTGTAGAGCTCGACCGCCGCGGCGGTATCGCCCTTGAGCTCATGGCTCTCGGCGAGATGGAACAGGACGGCGTCGAGCGGGTAGACCTTGGGCTTTTCGTCGGCCATCTTCTTGTAAATGGCGATAGCCTTGTCGAAATCCTTCTTGCCGAGCGCGACCTGGGCCTTGAGGTCCTCGGTCTGGTAGTAGAGGAGGTCCTTCGAGCCGGCCGGGAACCGGTCGAGAGCGGATTCCGCCTTGGTCCAATCGCCCTTCTCCGCCCAGTACCGGGCCAGCTCAAGGGAGGCCAGGCGGGCCGTCCGGCCTTTCGCGGCGAGCTTCTCGAGGTCGGCCAGTCTTTCGGGCTTCTGGGAGACTTCGGCGGCCAGGGCGCTGACCTCGCCTATGGCCCGGCTCATGCGGCTCCGGGCGTTAGCGCGGACGGCGAGGAGCCCGACGAAGACGACGGCCGCGAAGGCGAGCGCCGCGCCGACGACGGTGATCTCGCGCCGGTACTTCCGGAAGAATTCGACGGCCCAATGGACGCCGTGCGCCATTTCGTCTTCTTTGAGGTGATGCCTCTCCGTTCTCTTCATGTTTCTCTCCCGCAGGCCGGATCAGTCCTCTTTTTTAGCATATTCAAAAGAGGGGGTCAAACCTTAAATCTTATAATTCTTCTTTTCGGCCCGCGCGGATCGGCCCATAAAACTAAGAAATTATAAGATTTAAGGTTTGACCCCTTCTTAGATCGGGGGTTCGGAGGCCGCGTCGAGGAGCTCGCCGACCGTCGACACGGCCAGGCCCACGGCCGTATCGGCCGCGCCGTAATAGACCTTGACCGGGCTCGACGGCAGGGCGTAGCCCTCGGCGTCGACCTCGTCGACGACCATCCCCGAAGGGAACACGACGTTGGGGACCTGGCCGCACATCTCGTAGGGCTCCCGCGGCTCGAGGACGTTGCCCCTCGACCGGCCGATGACCTTGGTCGGGTCGGCGAGGTCGAGTAGCACGACCCCGGCCTGGTAGATGTTGGCGCTGCCGAAGTGCGTCGCGATCCCGTGATAGACGTGGAGCCAGCCCCGGCGCGTCTTGACCGGCGGCGGCCCCGAGCCGATGTATTCGTCCCAGTAATGGAACCGCCCGCCCATGACCGGGCCGAGCCGCCGCCAGGCGAGGAGATCGTCCGAACCGGAGAGCCAGATCTCCGTCCCGGTCGTCGGGCCACCCGCCAGCTTGGCTTTATTGGGCCGCTCGAGCCGGAGATAGAGGCCGCCGACCTTCTCCGGAAAAAGGACGCCGTTGCGGACGTCGTCGGTCGACGTCACGCCGAGGAAGCGGAACTCCTTGAAATCCGCGGTCCGGGCCAGGCCCAGCCGGCAGCCGCTGTCCATGTCCATGGCGAACATCACATAATGGGCCCCGTCGAGCCGCGTGATCCGGGCGTCGTAAGCGTGGAAGACCTTCTCCCGGACGCCCTCGATCCCTCTCATCTCCGCGATCTCCGGACGGACGACGAAGCGGAATCCGTCGGCGCTTTCGGCCACGACCATGAAGGTCTCGCGCGACCGGGCCTGGACGCGGAGCAGCAGGTAGGTGATCCCCCCGTCCTTCGCGGCCCCCGGATTGAAGACGGAGGTCGCGTCGGTCAGCAGCGGCGGGATATCCGGGATGTCGTCTCTCGTCAGGATCGGATTGCCGGGATGTCGGCGCATGGTCCCTCCTCCTTCTCGTCTCATTCTTCGCTCCCCATTCTGACGCTTACCCGGCAGACGGAGCCGGTCGGGCGCGGCGCGATGGGCCCGTCGACCCGTTCGCTGTCGACCTCGATCGACCGGACGCCGCGCTCGACGCCGTCCGGGTTTTCGACCTCGACGATGTACCGCGCCCCACGGAAGACCCGCTCGACGCGGAATCGCGTCCAGGCCCGCGGCACGACCGGGTCGATGACCAGCCCCGCGTACGACGGCCTCACGCCGAGGATGTGGTCGTACGCCACCCGGTACATCCAGGCGGCCGTCCCGGTCTGCCAGGAATGGCTGGCCTTCCCCGCCGTCGGGTGCTCGTCGCTCGTGATGTACTGCGAGTAGACATAGGGCTCGGCCGAGAATAGTTCCTGGTCGATCCGCCCGGGAAGAAGTTTCTTGAAATACGCATAGGCCCGCTCGCCCCTCCCCAGCAGGCACTCGGCCTGGATGGCCCAGGCCGCCGGGTGGCAGAAGACGGCGCCGTTCTCCTTCTTGCCCGGGACGCACCGCGTGATGAGGCCGATCGCCGGATCGATCTCCCGGAACGCCGGCGCGCAGATCTTCGGCCCGTACGGCGTGTCGAGGCGCTCCGCGAGGCTGTCCATGGCCCGGACGAGCCGCTCCCGGTCAGGCAGCCCGGCGATGACGGCCCAGCTCTGGGTGTTGATGAAGATGCGGCCCGCGGCGTTCGCCTTCGAGCCGATCTTCCGTCCGGCCTCGCCGAAGGCGCGGATGTACCACGCGCCGTCCCAGGCATGCGCCTCGATCGCCGCCGCCAGCCGGCCGCGGAGCTCGCGCACGGCATCGCCCCTCCCGCGCGCCTTCACGAAATCGAGGAGCTCGACCAGGCGGTCGAGCATGGCGACGTAGAACATGGCGCCCCAAACGCTCTCGCCGCCGTCCTTGCCCCCGATGTAATCGAGGGTGTCGTTCCAGTCGCCGCGCCCGAACCTCGGCAGGCCATGGGGGCCCAAGTTCGCGCCCGCGAACCGCGCCACGGCCAGGAGATGGTCGAGGACCGTCCCCTCTCCCCCGTCGAGGAAAGGCTCGGCCGCGTCGAGAAGCCCGAGGTCGCCCGTCTCCTTCAGATACTCCGTCGCCGCCAGGATGAACCACAGCGGGTCGTCGCAATGCTCCGTGAATTCCCCCTGCCCGTCGCCGTAGAAGTGGTGGTAGACCTTGCCGTCGCGCCGCATCTGCCGGGCCAGCAGCCCGACGCGCGCCCGCGCCCGGGCCGCGTCCGCGATGGCGATAGCGATCATGTCCTGGGCCGTGTCGCGATAGCCGAAGCCGCGCCCGATGCCCCAGTAATAGAAGCTCGCGACCCTGCCGACGTCGAAGGCGACCTTGGCCTGGTAGGGCGTCCAGAAATTCAGGAAGACGTCGGCCTCGGCGTCCGGCGTCGCGGCCCGGGTGTGGCTGAAAAAGCGGTCCCACTCCTCCCGGACGCGGTCGAGCGCCGCGTCGACCGACGCCGCATCCCGGAACTTCCCCACGACCTCGCCCTTCGTCCGCTCGAATTCGGGCTTGGCGATGACCCCGAGCGAGAAGATGATATCGGCCGACTCGCCCGGGCCGATCTCCAGGTCGACCTCGAGGGCCGCGACGGCGTTGCCGCAGTCCATGTCCTCGGAGCCGAGGCCGCGCTCGAGCGCGATCGGGTTCGACTCGCTCCGGAACGGCCCGATGAACCGCTCGCGCACCGTCTCGTACGCCGCGACGGGCCTGTTCACCGTGAAATAGGCCCAGCGGTCCCACTCCTTGTTCTCCTGGTGCTGGGTGCCCCGCGTTTCCGTCACCCAGTAGGTCTTGGTGGCGAAGAGGGCGTCGAGGCCCTTCTCGAAATGGGCCCTGTTGAAGTGCTGGTCGTCGCACTGGTTGATGAGATCGACGAGGGCGTGGCCGAGGGCGAGCTCGACGTAGCCGACGACCGCCAGCCGCCGCGGCCGCCCCGACCGGTTCGTCAGGACGGCCTTCCAGATCTCGCGGTCGTCAGCGGCCGGCACGAAGAATACGACCGACGAGGCGATGCCCTCGACTTCGGCCTCGGCCCGCGAGTACCCGAAGCCGTGGGCGACCCGGTAGGCCGCCGCGGGCTCGCGCCCGACGGGCTGCCAGGTCAGGCTCCAGACCTGGCCTGTGTCCCGGTCCTTGACATAAATATACTTGCCCGGCCGGTCGGGAGGGACGTCGTTGATGCGGTAGCGCGTGATCCGCCCGTGGAGCGGGCTCCGGTCGTAGGAGATGCCGCCGCCGCTTGCCGAGATCGTGGCGAAGTAGCGCCCGTTCTCGAGGTAGTTGATCCAGGGGCTCGGCGTCCGGACGTCGGTGATGACGAATTCCCGGCCATCCGCTGAGAAGCGTCCGAACTCCATGGCTCAGCCTCCGGACTCCGGCCGTCCGCCCTCGGCCCTCAACTCCGGCCCCTGTCGACGAAGCCGGTGTCGGCGTGGTCGCGCTTCATGGTCTTGAGGGACCCGATCATCTTCTTCAGGTCGATGATGCCGCCCACCGAGAACCAGACGATGACGGCGATCGAGACGACGAGGTAGATCAGCGTGTAGATCTTCCAAAAGTGCATCCAGGACCCGTCCCCGACCCGGCGGGTCAGGTTGAGGATCGTGCCCACGACGAAGACGACGACCCAGCTGGCCGTCCAGGCGTACGTCGCGACGTAGATGACCTTGTCCCAGCGGGTGAACTCCCGGCCCATGCCCAGGACTTTCCAGCCCTTGACCGGGACCGCGTCGACCACGGTGTATTCTTCCTTGATCCGGTATTCTCCCCGGTGGAGCATCTTGTCCATGTCGTAAGCCTTGCCGTGACCCGTCAGGAGCGAGACGACGACGTAGACGACGCTCGACAGGGCCATGGCCAGCCCCCAGAACATCTGGCCGTTGATCGGGAAGCCGGGCACGAGCTGCTGGACAACGATGCCGCCGACCGCGGTGACCGCCCCGACGATCATGGCCGACCAGGCCGCGGCCGTCGTGCCGCGCTTCCAGTAGAGGCCGCCGATGATGACCGCACCGCTGCCGCCGGCGAAGATGGCCCCGGTGATGGCGAAGAACAGGAAGATGTACTCGCTCTGCTGGAAGAGGAGGCTGAAGACGAAGCTGAAGGCGGCGACGCCGAGGATCGACAGCTTCAGGAGCTTGATGTGCTCGGCCTGGGCGAACGGCTTCTTCCGGATGGGCATGACGACGTCCTGGATGAAGATGCAGCCCCAGGAATGGAGATAGGTCTCGTTGCACCCGACCGCGGCCGCGAGCATGACCGCCGCGAACGCGCCCATCAGGCCGACCGGCAGGAGCTTGGTCAGGGCGATCGGCACGGTCAGCTGGCTGCGCAAGGCGTCCGATCCCAGGCCGTCCAGGACGGGGCGGACCGAGGCCGCGGCGTCGGCGAAAGCGGGCCCGTGCCAGAAGGTGTAGGCCACGATCGGCACGAACACGAGGAACAGGCCCCACTGCGGGATGCCCCGCCAGTTGGCCAGGACGTCGCCCATCTTGGCCTCGTGGGCGCTCTTGGCCGAGGCGTTGTAGGCCTGGGTCCCCTGCCACGACAGCTTGCCGTAGATGACCCCGATCATGCCGATGAAGAAGTACCAGAAGTTGTAGTCCTTGGTGCTCCCGGTGTGGAAGGGGTTGACGAGCGAGGCGTCGGCGGGGGCCATCGACAGAGCCTGGAAGATCTGGGCCCAGTCGACCTTGAGCATCAGGACGATGACGATGACGATGAAGACGGCGTTGACAAAAATGCCCTGGAGGAAGTCGGTGATCATGACCGCGATCTGGCCGCCGCTGAAGACGAAGTAGAGCGGGATCCAGAGGATGACGATCATGATCAGGGCGAAGGTCGAGACGGGAAGGCCGAAGACGTCGATCGTCGGCGGCAGGCCGCAGAAATAGATGAAGAAGCGGGCGCTCACGGCCGGGAAGATGCCGAAATTGATGATCCCGGAGACGAAGGCCAGGGCCCCGGCGAAGACGCGGAACGACCGGCTGTAGCGGATCTCGAAGAACTGGGCCATGGTCAGGGCCCTCGTCTGGCGGAACCGGTAGAGGACCCAGCCGGAGACGCTGATGCCGACGACCACGACGGCCATGACCATCTCCCACCAGCGCATAGCGAAGCCGGCGATGTAGTTCATCTCCAGCATGCCGACGATGGTGATGGCCCCGAGCGAGGCCGTCCCCTGGGACAGGCTGATGAGATAGCGCCCGCCGGTGCGGCCGGCGGCCAGGAAGTCGGTGACGCTCCGCATGAGCGGCTTGCTCAGGATGACGACGGCGACGATGAAGGCGAAGACGGCGACGACGATGCCCCAATCGATCCAGGTCAGGTTCATGAGGTAGGGAATCTTAACAAAAAAATGGGGACGTTTCTATTTTCAAAAATAATGCATTAATTGGAAAAATAGAAGCGTCCCCATTTCCCTCATCCGGGAGGCGGACAGGCACGAGGACTTAGATGTCGAAGGAGATCAGGCCGGTCTTGAGCTTGATCTGCTCGCGGATGGCGTCCTTGGAGATGCGGTTCTCCTTCTCCGCCTTGATGGCCCGAAAGAGCTCGTAGGTCGTGAGGAGCCCGTTGCCGTCCTTCTGGGCCTCTTCGATCTGGGTCGCCGAGAACGGGTTCGGCCGGGCCTTGGCCTCGGCCGCCGAGTGATAGTTGCCGACGAGGACGGCTTTCATGCGGGTATTGTCGAACTCCTGCATCCGGCGGCCCTTGAACTTCTGGAGCAGGCCGCATTCGTCGTCGGTCGCCCAGTTCTTGCTGCCGCGGACGAGGATGATGACGAGCTCGCCCTTGCGCAGGCCGGCCTCGACCGGCATGTCGGGCGGATCGATGACCCAGGCGTCCTCTTCCTTGCTGCGGATCGTCTTCTTCCAATACTGGTCGACGTCCACGACCCGGCCCCAGCCGAGGTAGCGGAGCGAGCCGATGACGGCGTTCTTGAGGGCCGCGCCCTCGCCTTTGAGCAGGCGGTGGAATTCCTCCTGCCCGCCGGCCTTCATGTCCTTGATCTGACGGTCGTAATCCGCCAGGACCTCTTCGAGCTTCTTCTTCTCGTCCTCGCGCCTGGCCACCAGGGCCTTGAGCTCGGGGAAAACGTAGTCGTCGCCGTCGAGCCAGTCGCCGCCCGGCGCCTCGGGGAGCTCGGGCGCGGGCGGCGGCGTGTCCCTGAGGAGATGGTCCACGATCTCGATATTCTTCGGCCCGAACGAGGGCAGGAGCAGGAAGTAGCCCTTGCCCTTGCGGATCATCATGGCCACGGGGGCGCCGTCGGCGGTCTTGGCCAGGAATTCAAACTTGCCATTCGTGGAGGACTCCCTCTCCCAGACACCCTCCCCGAACGTCTCGGGCAAGAGCCGAAAGGCCTTGGCGAGGAAGGGCTTGAAACGCTCGAAGGGGACGAGGTGCAGGGCTTTGGGGTTGAAAACGACGGCGTCGGTCCGGGCGCTGTCCTCGACCCGGATACCATCCATGGGGCCGACGATATTCGTCAGCCGCGCGGTGTCGCCGCCGCCGACGAAGCAAACGACCCGCGCCCCGGCGCGGACCCGCTCCCTGAGCGCTTCCTGGACTTCGGCGTGGAGGTCGGGCCGGACGGCCGCGGCTTCGCCGCCTATCTGGTAGAACACGACCTCGCTGTCGCCGGGCAGGTCGAGGGGTTCGTCCCGTCCGGTCGTCCACCCGGTCGTGCGGACGTCGACATCGTATTTCTCGGAGACGAGATGGTCCCGGTCAGCGGGGGCGAAATCGAGCAAAAGGATCTTGGCCATGAGCCGGCTCCTTCCATAAATTCAGGGCTATCATCGGATTAGCCGCCCCCACCGTCAATCACCCCTAAGGGTGAACGGCTGGAGGAAATTGCCGCCCCGCCCGGGGCAGACCCTTCCGGGCGTTTGACAATTCTCTATTAAATACATAGGATATATATGCACTGTAGGAGAAATGGAGACAAAGGCGCATCCCCCACTTTTCCCCGGCCCCGGCTTGATCCTCGCCCTCGCCCTGGCGCTCGCCGCTGCCGCTGTTCTTCTCGGCGCGGCCCAGGAGATGCCCGGCCCCCTGAGCGCCTTCCACGCCGTCAAGCCCGGAGAGTCCGATTGCGCGGCTTGCCATTCGGCCCCCGGCGAGACCTCCCCCGCCAAGTGCCTGGCCTGCCACACGGAGATCGCCTCCCGCATCGCCGCCCAAGCCGGTTTCCATCGCGACAAGGCCGACGACTGCGCCGTCTGTCACGCCGAACATCAAGGCCGTCAGGCCAATATCGTGCCTCTGGACCCGTCGGACTTCGACCATGCCGAGACCGGGGCCGATCTCCAGGGCGCCCATCTGAGGCCCAAGCATTGCGACGTCTGCCATACGGCGGCGAACTCCTTCCCGCGAAGCGTCGGACGGTCCTATCTTCTTAAGGTCCCGGGCTGCCGCGGCTGCCACGTCCCGCCCCACCCCGGCCGGCAGGAGAACTGCGCGGCCTGTCACTCCCAAAACGCCTGGATCGTCGGCCGCCCGCGGGCGGAGGGCTGAGAGATGCGTCGCCGGACCCCAGCGCGGCTCGCGACCGTCCTGGCCGCGTTCCTCATCGCCGGGGCGCGCCTCCTTCCCGCCCAATCTCCCGAAGCGTCCTTCTATCAAAGGGGGACGATCTACCTCGACTGGAACGGCTCCCGCTATGCCGACGGCGCGGTCTTCAACCAGGCCTCGCTCCGGCTGAAGTTCGATCTCATTGACCGCCCCGGCCAGGGCTGGACCCTGTCTCTCGACGCCCGCGACCGCGTCGGCATCCGCGGCGCGGCGACGAACCAGCTCATCCTGTACAGCGCCCGGCTGACCTTCGACAAGCCCGGGTCGCGCTTTTTCCTATCCCTCGGCCAGATGAACCTCTACGACACGGCCGGGATCGGCGCGCTGCTCGGCGGGATGGCCGGCTTCAAGCTCAGCCGCGACGTCCTCGTCGGCGCCTTCGGCGGCCTCGAATCGACGCCCTACATCAACCGCCTCGACGCGAAATATCTCAAGGCCGGGGCGTTCGTCCGCTGGCTCGGCGCGCAGGGACGGACGGCCGGGCTGACCTTCAGCCAGCTGACATTCGACGGCGGCGTCGAACGCCGTTTCGCCTACGCCAACCTGTTCCTCCCCGTCCGCAAGGTCCTCGTCGTCTACGGCGACGCGGAGTACGAGCTTGGCGATCACGTCGCCGGGGAGAACCGGCTGTCGCGGCTGTTCGGGAACATCCGGCTGGATCTCAGCCGCTGGGCCGATGTCACCGCGAGCTACAGCTCGGGCAAGGGGCTCGATTTCCACCGTTACCTCATCGAGGCCTCCCAGGACCCGACGGTTTTCAACCAGGACGTCGAGCGGTTCTACTACTCGAGCTATTACGGCGTCCGGCTCAGCGTCAAGCCGGCCCGCACCGTGCGTCTGTCCGTGAGCCGCCAGGAGAGCCGGCAGAAGGACCTTGGCGTCGTCAACCACACCTGGCGCTTCGGCGCCTCCGCCTGGAACGTCCTCGTCCCCGGCCTCTCCTTTACCGGCAATTACGCCTTCAACCGCGGCGACCTGTCCGAATCCGACACGTATTACCTTTCGCTGACAAAGGACTTCGGTCCGTTCTCCTTGAACGGCAGCTACTCCAACTCCTTCAACGGCATGCGCCTCGACTCGAGCGGCGGCGACCCCCAGTTCATCCACGTCGATGATCACAGGAACATCTCGCTCGGAGCCCTGGTCAGGTTCGGCCGCGGCCTCGCGGCTTCGATCGAGTACGGGGGATTTCTCCAGTCCGGCGAGAACGAGCACTTCCTGTTCGTCCGGCTGATCTACAGGAGCCGATGAGGACGCCATGAACCGCACCCGCAGGAACTCCGCGACCGCGCTCGCCACGGCTTCGGCCATCGCCCTGGTGTCGCTCCTGGTCCTCACGGCCCAAAAGGGCGCAAGCCAGGAGAAGGCCGCGGCAGCCGTCAAGCCCGCGCAAGCCGGCCAGGATTGGACCGTCGAATCCCACGACCGGACGAACTTCCCGCTCACCGGAAAGCATCGGACGCTCGCCTGCCGGGAATGTCACATCAACCTCGTCTTCGAAGGCACGCCGACCGATTGCGAGGTTTGCCACTGGCAGCGCCGCCAGGACGACCGCTACGCGCTCCGCCTCGGGACGCGCTGCTCCGACTGCCACACCCCCCAATCCTGGAAGAAGGTCGATCCCGCGCTCTGGAGCCACGAGATCAACGCCGGCTTCCGGCTCGAGGGCATCCACCGGACGCTCGACTGCGAGGAATGCCACGGCAGCGCCGGCTTCGTGTCCCAGCCGACGGACTGCTACGCCTGTCACGAAGCCGATTACCGCGGGACCGATGACCCGAACCACGTCCAGGCCGGCTTCCCTACGAACTGCCCGGCCTGCCACGACCAGCGGGCCTGGGGCAACGCCTCCTTCGGCCACACCAACTTCGTCCTCCAAGGGCGGCACGTGACGGCCGCGTGCTCGGAATGCCACGAGAACGGCGTCTACCAGGGCACCTCGCCGGAATGTGCGTCGTGCCACCTGGCCGACTACAACGGCACGACCGATCCCAACCACAGCGCCTCGGGTTTCCCCCTCGACTGCGAGCAGTGCCACGGGACCTCGGCCGGCGGCTGGTCGGGCGCGGATTTCGATCACGCCTTCCCCATCAGCTCGGGCCGGCACGCCGTGGCCTGTTCCGAATGCCACCAGACGAGCGATTTCCGGGTCTTTAACTGCCTTGGCTGCCACGATCAGCAGGAGACCAACGGCCACCACGACGGCGTCACCGGATACTCCTACAACTCCCAGGCGTGCTACGCCTGTCACCCGCAGGGGCAGGGATAACCGTCGACAATCCTTCCCCCTCTGTGCTATTTTCCCTTCATCGACGATCCGTTCCCATCTTCAGGAGGGTCCCATGAATTTCCTCCTCCGCCCGTCCCCGGCCCGGGCCATGACCCTGGCCGCCGTCGCCATCCTGCTCGCGGTCCCGCTCGTATCCCGCGCCGAGGTCAGATTCGCCGTCTCCTTCCCCGCGGAGAGGTCGGCCGCCCCCATCGACGGCCGGATGCTGCTGCTCCTCTCGACGAACGACGACGCCGAGCCCCGGTTCCAGGTCAACGACGGCCCGTCGACCCAGCTCGTCTTCGGGATCGACGTCAATGGCCTCAAGCCGGGAGCCGAAGCGGTCATCGACGCCTCCGCGTTCGGCTATCCTTTGCGCAGCCTGGCCCAGGTGCCCGCCGGCTCCTATTACGTCCAGGCCCTTCTCCACCGGTACGAGACCTTCCACCGGTCCGATGGCCACACGGTCAAGCTGCCCATGGACCGCGGCGAGGGCCAGCGCTGGAACGCCGCGCCGGGCAACCTCTACAGCGTGCCCCGGAAGATCACCCTCGATCCCGGCCGCGGCGGGCCTGTCCGCATCGTCCTCGATAAGGAGATCCCGCCCATCGCTCCGCCCAAGGACACCAAATACATCCGCCACGAGCGGATCCTCAGCGAGCGGCTGACCGCGTTCTGGGGGCGCCCCATGCACCTCGGCGCCTGCCTGCTCCTGCCCGAAGGCTTCGACGAGCACCCGGAGGCGCGCTATCCGCTCATCGTCTTCCACGGCCACTTCCCCCGCACGTTCGGCGGATTCCGGGAAACGCCGCCGGACCCGGACCTCGAGCCCGACTGGAGCGAGCGCTTCCGCCTCGCCGGGTACAACAGGATCGAGCAGGAGTATGCCTACTCATTTTTCAAGGAATGGACGGGCCCGGGCTTCCCGCGGGCCATCATCATGGAGATCCAGCACGCCAATCCTTATTACGACGACTCCTACGCCGTGAATTCCGCCAACCTCGGCCCGTACGGCGACGCCATCGTCCGGGAGCTCATCCCCTACATCGAAAAGAAATACCGCGGGCTCGGCCGGGGCTGGGCGCGATTCCTCTACGGCGGCTCGACCGGCGGCTGGGAGGCCCTGGCCGCCCAGGTTTTTTATCCGGACGAATTCAACGGCTGCTTCGCCTGCTGTCCGGACCCGATCGACTTCCGCGCCTACACGATCGTCAACATCTACGAGCATCGGAACGCCTACTACGTCGACAGCCCTTGGAAGCGGACGCCCCGGCCCGGCCTTCGCAACTATCTCGGCGAGGTCAGCGCGACCCTCGAGGAAACGAACCTCCGCGAGCTCGCGCTGGCGACGCACGGCCGGTCAGGCGACCAGTGGGACATCTGGCAGGCCGTGTTCGGCCCCGTGGGCGCCGACGGCTATCCGCAGCCGATCTGGGACAAGCTCACCGGCGAGATCGACCGGAAGGTCGCCGAATACTGGAAGGAGAACTTCGACCTCGTCCACATCCTCGAGCGGGATTGGAAGACGCTCGGGCCCAAGCTCCAGGGCAAGATCTCGATCTACGTCGGCGACATGGACAACTACTACCTGAACAACGCCGTCTATCTGGCGGAGGCCTTCCTCGAGGGCACGAAGGACCCTTATTACGGGGGCGACATCGACTACGGCGACCGGGCGGAGCACTGCTGGAACGGCGACCACGAGCGTCCGAACGCGATCTCGCGCCTTCGCTACCACCAGATGTTCCTGCCGCGGATCGTCGACCGGATCGAGGCCACGGCCCCGAAGGGCTCGGACCTCACGAGCTGGCGGTACTGACTACTTCTTCTTTCCCTTGGCCGGCTTGCCGCCCTTGGGCCCCTTCTCCTGCGGGCCCGGTCCCTTGGCCCGGCCCCGGCCGACATCGTCATGAATGGCGATGAAGCTCCGGCCGCGGCTGCGCTGGGCGATGATCATGTCGGGCGCGATGCCGTGGTATTCGGAGAGGAAGCGCAAATTGACCAGGTCGATGACCTCCCGGTCGCGGAGGGAGAGCTTGCGCCAGTCGCCGGTTCGCCCATACTTCCGGTAATAGCCGTAGGCGTTCCCGTAGGGAGGGCCGATCCGCTCCTGGCCGACGTGGACGAAGAAGATCTCGGGCGAGAGCCGGAAGTGGAGTGCGATGTCCAGCCAGGACCTCTTCCCCAGCCTCAGATCGATCACGGCCTGGGGACTCACTTGGGCCCTCGCGGCCAGGAAGAGGACGACGGGGAGCTCCTCGTCATGGAGTCTGTAGCGTGTTCTGAGGTCGACGACGGCGCGCGGCGACATCCGGTAATGGTCGCCGACGGCGACATAGAAGCTCCTCAAGCGGCCGTCGCTAATGGAGATCCCCAGATCGACTTGGCCGGCTTGTCCGGCCGACGCGCCCAGCACGGCAACGAACGTGAGAACGGCGGACGTTCTTTTCATAGTGTTCACCTCGAGAGTCTCACACAGATTAGTCGTGCCAGGCATGGCCCGATGCAAAAAAGAGGATCGGTTTGCCGGATATTCTGGCATATTCGCCCGCGGGGAGAAGCGCCGGCTCCGCCCGTCCAACAGAAGGGCATGTGGTATACTGCTTTCTTTTAGGAGTCCCCAGGATGATCGATCGTCGACGCCGCGCGTTGATCCGGCTGGCCTTTCCGGCGCTCGCCGCCCTCGTCGCCGCTTCGCTCGGCGCGCAGGAGCCCGCCAAGCGCCTCGACGTGCGCTGCATCACGGTGCCCCCGCCCAAGATCGACGGCCTTATCGACGATGCCTGCTGGCAGGCCGTCGAGCCCGTCTCCGGGTTCTACCAGTTTGATCCTGTCAACGGCGCCAAGGCCTCCGAGGAGACCTTCGTCTGGGCGGCCTTCGACCAGGACCATCTCTATTTCGCCTTCCTTATGAAAGACTCCCAGCCCGACAAGATCTGGGCCGAGCTCACGCCTCGCAACGAGTGGGACGAGAACGACGCGATCGAGCTCATCCTCGACGCCTACAACGACAAGCGGACGAGCATCACCTTCGCCGTCAATCCCCGGGGCGTCCAGAAGAACTCCGTCGAGACGATCTGGCGGTCCGAAGCGGTCGTGCGCCCGGACGGCTGGAGCGCCGAAATGGCCATTCCCTTCAAGTCGCTTCGCTTCTCGGCCCAGAAGCTCGACATCTGGGGCGTCAACTTCGAGCGCTATATCCACCGCCTCAACGAGACGGATAATTGGACGGATGTCGACCGCGACCTGCCCCGGCTCCAGCAGTCGGGCGAGCTCTGCGGCCTGACCGGCCTCCGGCCCGGCTACAACCTCGAGTTCTTCCCCTACGCCGGCGTCCGGACGTCCACGCAGGAGGGCGTCACGGACACCAAGGCCGCGGCCGGCCTCGACGTCAAGTGGGGCATCAAGCCCAACCTTTATCTCGACGTCACGGCCAGCCCGGATTTCAGCGAGGTCGAGTCCGACCCCTTCATCCCGCAGCTGTCGCCCTACGAGAACTACCTCGACGAGAACCGTCCCTTCTTTACCGAGGGTAGCCGCTACTTCAGCCTGTCCGAGGGGGACGGCTATGACGGCGCCGATCTCAGTCTTTTCTACTCCCGGCGCATCCGCAATCCGAAGTTCGCGGCCAAGGTATCCGGCAAGACGGGCGGCTTTGGGTTCGGCATCCTCGGCGCCTTCAACAAGGCCGACGTCGGCGAGGGCGAGGACCCTCGCGACTCCACCTTCGGCGTCTTCCGCGTCCAGAAGGACATTTTCAAGAACTCCCAGGTCGGCGTCTATTACGCCGGGGTCAAGGACGGCGGGGCCAGCAACCAGAACCTCGCTCTCGACTTCAACTTCAACTTCGGCAGCTTCTATTACATCCGGGGCCTGGCCGCACGGACCTTCAACGCGGGCACGGCCAACGCCCGCAACGGCGTCTACTCGCTCGGCTTCGAGCGGGAGCCCGACGCCGGCCTGCAGGCCTGGGGCGGCTTCCAGCGCGTCGAGGACAACGTCGACATCAGCACGGGCTATATCGATCAGATCGACTACCAGTCCTTCGAGCTCAATGCCGGCTACGCTTGGAGGTACGACCGGGGCCTGTTCAAGCGTCTCAGCTTCGACGCCGGCGGGGAGGTCCGCCAGGATTCGTTTGGCAACCCCACCGGCGAACGAACGGAGGTCATGGTCTTCTCGGAGCTCTTCAACCGGATCGATATCCACGGCGGCTTCGATTTCGGCCGGAGCAAGTACCAGGTCCGCGACGCCGACGACCGTCTCGTCTGGACCCCCGACTACATCGAGACCTACGGCTTCAACCTCGACTTCGATTGGGAGCGGGGCGGTTTCCTGAAGGAGGTCAGCCTCGAAGGGGGCTGGGACAAGCGCGGCGTCTATTCCGACACCGAGGGCTTCACCACGGTCGTCCCCGGGTCCCAAACGAGCGTCGAAGGCGGGGTGGTCCTCGCGCCCAGGAGCAATCTCCAGTGGTCGTTCGAGGGCGACTGGATCCGGCAAACGGTCGACGCCACCGGCCAGGAGCCCTACAACGCCCTGTCCTACGAAACGGCCCTTCATTACCAGATCACCCGGAGCCTGTTCGTCAATACCCGCCTCCTCGGCGAGACAGAGGAGAAGCAATACAGCTTCGATTTCCTCGTCGGCTATTACTTCGGGGCCGGCAACATCGTCCAGCTCGCGTTCAAGAAGAGCGAGCGCAACGATGTCCTCGGGCGCATCGGCGGCTACTCCATCACCCTCAAGGTCTCCTACCTGCTCCGGATCTGACCCCCGCCGCGGGAGGTGAGAGATCCGGCCCGATTATCACCCCTCTTTCCATTCCTGGAGGGGATGGTCGGACCCGCCCGTCGGGCCCACACTGCCCCCGAGGTTACCATGCGGATCTTCGGCCGTTCTCCCCTCGCCGTTTCGGAAGACTCCGGGGGCAAGCCCGACTTTCTGGGGCCGCTCGCCGGACGGCCCATCCGTTCGCTGGAAACCCGGGCCGAGGCGGACCTCCCCGGCGGCGGCGCCGCCGCCGGGCCGGAGGCGCCTTGGGATGGTTTGACGCCGGCGGACGGGAACGCCGGCGGGACGGAGATCTCGGCGGACCGGCTGAAACTCTTATTCTCTTACGCCCCGTACGCCTTTTACCTCATGGACCTCAAGGGCTGCTTCCTCGACGGGAACATCGAAGCCGAGCGGATGCTCGGGTACCGCCGGGCGGAGCTCATCGGCAGGAGCTTCCTCAAGGCCAATATCCTCACGAAGGGCCAGCTGGTCAGGGCGGCCGGCCTCCTGACCCAGAACATCCTGGGCCGGCCCACGGGACCGGACGAGTTCGTCCTCACCGGCAAGGACGGGCGCCAGGTCCCGGTCGAGATCCGGACGTTCCCTCTCCGCGTCGAGGGCCAGACCGTGATCATGGGCATCGCCAACGACATCACCGGGCGCAAGAAGAGCGAGGAAAAGGCCACGGCCTGGGAGAAGCGATTCGAGCTCGTCATCGAGGCCTCGGGACAGGTCGTCTACGATTACGACCTGGACACGGGCCTGATCGACTGGAGCGGCAGCCTCGAACAGGTCCTCGGCTACGGTCTCGAGAGCATGGGCGGCATCGCCGAGTGGATCGAGCGGATCCACCCCGAAGACCGCGCCGAGGCCGTCCGCCTTCTCGAGGAGACAGAGAAGACCGGCCGGACGTTCGAGGTCGACTATCGCTTCCGTCACGGACTCGGCGGCTATCGCTGGGTCCATGACCGCGGCTTCTTCCTCATCGACGAAGACCGGGGGACCCGGCGGATGATCGGCATGATGCAGGACATCACCGAGCGGAAGCAGGCCGAGCTCCTTCAAAACGCCGTCTACCGGATCGCCCAGGCCGCGGACAAATCGCCGAGCCTCGAAGACCTGTTCAAGTCCGTCCACGAGATCATCGCCACGGTCATGCCGGCCGGCAACTTCTACATCGCCCTGTTCGACAGGAGCGCGGACCTCATCAGCTTCCCCTACTACGTGGACGAGGAAGACGCGCCGCCGGAGCCCGTGAAGTCCGGCAAGGGACTGACCGAGTATGTCATCCGCACGAGCCGGCCCGTGCTCTGCGATGAGGCCACGGACCGCGCCCTCAGGAGCAGCGGCGAGGTCGAGCTCGTCGGCGCGCCGTCGGCCATCTGGCTGGGCGTCCCCCTGATCGTGGACGGCATGACGATCGGCGCCATGGTCGTCCAGCACTACGAGGACCCCAAGGCCTACGGACAGGCCGAGCTGCGGATGTTCGAGTTCGTCTCGTCCCAGGTCGCCCGGTCGATCGAGCGCAAGCGGGCCGAGGACGCGCTGCGGCGGAACCAGCAGCGGCTGTCCCTCCACATCCAGCAGACCCCTCTCGCCGTCATCGAGTGGGATACCGACTTCAAGATCCTCAAATGGAACGACTCCGCCGAGCGGATCTTCGGCTACACGGAGGCCGAGGCCATCGGCCGGCACGCCGCTTTCATCGTGCCCGAGGCCTTCAAGGACCAGATCGACAAGGTCTGGGCCGACCTCATGGCCGGCCGCGGCGGCCAGCGCAGCACCAACGAGAACATCACCAAGGACGGCCGGGCCATCTATTGCGAGTGGTACAACACCTCGCTCGTCGGCGACGACGGCCATGTCATCGGCGTGACCTCCCTGGTCCAGGACGTCACGGACCGCCAGAAGGCCGAGGAGAGTCTCCGCGAAGGCATGGCCAAGCTCCGGACGACCCTGAAGGCCTCGATCGACTCGCTGGCCTCGGCCATCGAGATGAGGGACCCGTACACGGCGGGCCACCAGGAGCGGGTCACGCGGCTGGCCCGGGCCATCGCCGGCGAGATGGACCTCGTCGAGGACCGGTGCGAGGCGATCGAGATCGCCGGCGCCATCCACGACCTCGGCAAGCTCTACGTCCCCGCCGAGATCCTGAGCAAGCCGACCAAGCTGACCGAGCTCGAGTACGCCATGATCAAGATGCACGCCCAGGCCGGCTACACGATCCTCAGCAAGATCGATTTCCCCTGGCCGATCGCGCAGATCGTCCACCAGCACCACGAGCTCGTCAACGGCTCCGGCTACCCCCAAGGACTGGCCGGCAAGGAGATCCTGCTCGAGGCCCGGATCCTCTGCGTCGCCGACGTCGTCGAGGCCATGTCCTCCCATCGTCCCTACCGGCCCGCCCTGGGCATCGGGGCGGCGCTCGAGGAGATCGCCCAAAAGCAGGGCATCCTCTATGACCGCGAGGTCGTCGATGCCTGCCTGCGCCTGTTCCGCGAGCGGCATTTCAAGTTCGAGTGAGGCCCGGAGGGGGCGGCCTTGAATTCCACGGCCCGCTGGTCTACGATGCGCTCACAATGGATATTCCCATGGGACCTTTTCTGAAGCTGGCCATCGTGTTCCTCCTGGCCCTGCCCGTCGCCGCCGCGGCCGCGGGCCGGACTGCGGAGGCGGCCGGCGCCGCGGACAAGCCGAACAAGCTCGCCGACGCCCTGCTCGCCGCCGCCGGCTCCGTGCGCGAGCCGGGAGTGGGGATCCTCGTGCTGAAGGACGGGCGGGTCGCCTATCTCGGCACGCGCGGCGTCGCGGACATGCAGGGCATGCGCCCGATCGACGGCCGGACGGCCTTTCGCCTGGCCTCGGTCACGAAGCAGTTCACCGCTATGGCGGTGATGATGCTCGTGCGCGACGGCAAGCTCCGCTACGAGGACAGCTTGACCGGCATCTTCCCGGACTTCCCGGAGTACGGCCGGACCATCACCGTGCGCCATCTCCTCGTCCACACCTCGGGCCTCCCCGACTACGAGGACATCATGCCGCCGGCCGATCCCTCCCGCTCCGTCGAAGAGTCTCAGATCGACGACGCCGGCGTCCTCGAGCTCCTGAAGGCCCAGAAGGCCGGCTGGTTCGTGCCGGGGGCCCTTTGGCGCTACAGCAATTCAGGCTACGTCGTGCTCGGTCTCATCGTGGAGAAGGTCTCGGGCCTGTCGTTCCCGACGTTCCTCCGCGAGCGCATCTTCGCCCCCCTCAAGATGGACAACACCGTGGCCCTCGTCCGGGGCCGGACGCGCGTCTCCGACCGCGCCTTCGGCTACACGAAGGAGGACGGCCGATGGCGCTTCACCGACCAGAGCCGAACCTCGGCGACCCTCGGGGACGGCGGGGTCTATTCATCCCTCTATGATCTGACCCTCTGGGACGAGGGCCTCCGCCGGCATCTTTTGCTCAGCGAAGCCGACATGGCGCCGGCCCTGATCCCCGTGCGCGTCCGGGGCAAGGGGCCCGTCGGACCCGACGGCAGGCCGGCCGACTACGGCTTCGGCTGGTTCCTCGACGGGTGGCAGGGCCATCTCCGGATGTGGCATTACGGGGAAACGGCCGGCTTCCGAACAGCTATCCAGCGCTTCACGGCCGACGGTCTCACGGTTATCGTCCTGGCCAACCGCTCGGACGTCGACGCCGCGGACATGGCGCTCAAGGTGGCGGGATACTACTTGAAGGGCGGGAAGTAGTTTATGCGACGGTTGAGGGAATGCCCTCATTCCGGCCGTAGAGATGCCGGATAAGGGCGAGCACGGCCTGGGACGTCAACCGCTCGAACTCGATCCCGATCTCGTAGGCGTCCTCGTTGTTTTTCTGCCGGAGCCAGCGGACTTCCCCGTCGAGGTTGACGACCTGGTCCGAGCCGGCGAGGTTGAGGCGGACCCTGATGACCGAGCCCACGGGATAGCTTTTCGACGTGACGATCCTCGCCCCGCCCGTGGACAGGTCGAAGGTGTGGGCGGCGATGCCGGCGCCCTGGTACTTGTCCACAGCGGTCCGGAGGAGGACCTCGTTCCGTTCGACAAACCGGTTTCTCTTGCGTCTTTCGAACATGTCCGGCTCCTACCGAGTGATCGTTCTCTCTTCGCCTGCCATTGTGCCGCCGCCGGCGCCCGGGGGCAATCACCCCGGGAGGTGATTCAGACGGTGATATGCCACCCCCTGCGCCGGCCTCCGTTGACGGGGCCTCCGGCACGGTGATATCCTTGGGATAATCCTCATGAAAGCCTCTAAGATCTGGGCCCTCGTCCTCATGGGCGGCGGCGCCCGGGGGTTGGCGCACATCGGCGTCCTCAGGGTCCTCGAAGATCACGGCCTCGTCCCGGACGTTATCGCCGGAACGTCCATGGGGGCGCTCGTCGGGGGACTCTTCGCGGCCGGCCTGTCCGGGGACAAGCTGACGAAGATGCTCGATGGCATGGGCCTTGACGAAGCCGCCGACAAAGCGCGGCGCCGGGGGCCCCTCAAGCGGTCGCGGAACCTGTTCGAATATCTGTTGCTATCCGACTACAGAAACAGGATCTTCAGCAAGATCGGCGTCGACAAGGGAGACGCGATCGAAGCCTATCTGAAAAGCTGTGTCGGCAGCGTCCGCATCGAGGACCTGCCCATCAAGTTCATGTGCAACGCCGTCGATCTCGTCTCGGGCCGGGAGATCCTGTTCACCCGGGGCAAGCTCTGCCGCGCCCTCCGGGCGACGATGTCGCTGCCGCTCGTCTTCGCCCCGGTCCGAATGGGCGGGATGCTCCTTCTCGACGGCGGGATCCTCAACAGCGCTCCCGTCGAGGCCGCACGGAGCGCGGGAGCCGAGGTCGCGGTCCTCGTCGACGTCCACCGGCCCGTCAAGAGGATGCCGAGGGAAAAGATCAAGAGCACGTTCCAGATCGTTCAGAGGACGATCGAGGTCGCCTCCGCCGCATCGTTCGAGGAGAGGGCGCGGCACGCCGATCTCGTCCTGAGGGTCCCGGTCGACCTGGGTGTCCTCAGCTTTTCGAAACCGGGGCGGATCGCGATGCGGGGCGAAAAGGTCGCCGCGGCCAACATCGAGGCGCTGAAACGGGCCGTCGGGGCTGTTTGACGGTCGAGACGTTTCTGTTCGGCTCCCGGCTAAAGCGGATATTGACGAAATCTTGACATAAGTCTGACATCTCTCCCCACGTCCGGCCCTACATTGTTCATGGAAATGAGGGAACCCGATCCGGAAAGGAGAGAGGCCATGAAGAACCGCAAGGCTTGTTCTCGGAGCGCGGCCGGGATCTTGCTCGTCGCCTTCCTGGTGACCGTGCCCGTCGCCGGCCAGAGCCTGCCTGAAGGCCAGGCGCCCGCCTTGCCGGGCGTCTCCTACCCCGGTCTGCCCTCGGCGAATACGGCCTTGGGCCTCACTGTGGCCGGGACGGTGGCCGCCCTGGTGTCCATGTACTCCCGTAACGGGTACATCGCCTGGGCCGGGCTGACCTTCGGCCCCTCCCTGGGCTTCTTTTACGGCGGCTGCTGGGGACGGGGGCTGCTGACAGCCGGATTGAGGTTCTGCGTCACGGCCGCGGCGATCGCCGTAGCGTTTAATGACGACCTGGACGAAACGTGGGGATATATGTGGCTCGGAGGACTGGCGGTGTCAGCTGTCGTCGACATGGCGACCGTCAAGCGGGCCGTCAGCAAACACAATGCGCGCATTGCGGCCCGCCGGGGCTTGCAGCTCAACGCGTCCCCGTTCGTCCTGCCCAAGGGCGCGGGGGTGCGGCTGCAGTTGAGCTTCTAACGGTTAATACCAGTCCGAAAAAATGAAGCCGAAGCCGATGCGGTGGACGCGGTGGTTGTAGTCGAGGAGGCTCTCGCCGTATCCCAGGAAGTATTGGACGTGGCCGGCCACGACGGCGAAGATCGGAAAGCTCCACTCGAGCTGGATGGCGCCCCGGTTCTCCCGGAAATTCAGGTTGTCGCGGACCATGACGCTGAGCCGGTGCCTGTTCACGAAATAATAAGCCCAGAGCTCCCCGTTGCCGGTATAGTGCGTCAGTCCGGGATTGTCGTCGTCGGCATCCGGGATGCGGTACCAGCTCTTGAGGAGGATCGAGAGGTTCCCCCGTTCAATCCCGACGTTGGCGACGAGGCGGTTCCAGCTCCTTGACAACGGTTCCGACTGGCCGTTCGATTGGTGGTTGACCCCGAGCTGGATGAAGCGCCCTTTCAGGCCGAGGACGCTGAAGCGGGTGCCGATGTTGAGCAGGACCTCCGGCTCATAATTCGTCTCCCGGAAGGGCGAGCTGTCGTCGAAGTTGTAGAGCTGCCAGAAGGACCTCTGGGTGTACCCGATCCAAAGGACCATGTCTTTCCCGAAGATGTCCCGCCAGAGCCGGGCCTTGAAGCTGAGCTGGAACGTGACTTCCGGCTTCGTGAGCGTCTTGGCAGGATCGACTTCTTGCAGGGGCGCCGGGTTGGGCGTGAAGTTATACGAGGCGGCGAGGGCGTAGTTGGACCGGTGGAAAGTGATGCCCGGTCTGGATCCTCGCATCTTCCTGTCGAGCTGCCAGAGATCGGTGAAATACGAGGGCTTTTCTTCGTCAGGCGGCTTGGGCGCGATCGTCGCGGCTTGGCCGGGATCGCCGGCGGCGGCTTGAGGCGCGGCAAAGAGCCCGCCCGCAAAGGCGGCCGCGATCACGATCAGCGCGACCTGACGCTCTATCCCGAGTCTGGTTTTTTTTGACAAATAAAACCTCCCTTTCACCCCGATGGTGGACCTGCGTCTTGGCTTCTATATAGGGTCCGGGGGGCTGGAATGTCAACAGCCGGATCAGGGCTGCGTCGCGGGTTCAGGAAACCGAAGAAGGGATCCCGACCTCTTTGCCGTAGAAATGCTTGATCAGCGACAGGATCGTGTCGGGAATGCTGTGCTCGAATTCGACCCCGAGATCGAACCGCTTGCCGTTCTCGCTCTTCCGGGACCAGATGACCTCGCCGTCCACTCTGAGGGACTGGCGGGTCCTCCTGAGGTCGATGTCGATCCGGATGATGCAGCCGACGGGGTAATCCACCCGGCTGCTGATCCGGGCCCCCGAAACGGAAATGTCGTGAGTAAAGGCATTTATCCCGACGTTGGCGGTGATCACCGGCGCCGGGCTTGCGTCCCTTATGAGAACGGGGTTCCGCTCTCCAAACCTCTTGTCTTTCCGGTTTTCCAATTCGAAGTCCTCCGGGAAACGCATTCTCGCCCGCCGTTCCCCGGAGGTCAATCACCCCTGAAGGTTAATCGACAGGTGATGTCAGCGGCCCGGGGCTTGCGTTTACCAAGAAGCTGAGGTGGATACGGGTGAATTGACGGCCAGTCCCGCCTGCGATATACCCATGTTTGGCCCATTCCTTAAGGAGCGAACATGAAAACCCGATCCCACAAGGCCGTGGCATGCACGACCGCCCTCCTCGTGGCTTTCGTTCTTGCCCTGGCGCCGGCCTCCTTCCCGGCCCAGGCGCGATCGACCTCCCCGGCGGTGTCCATCACGGTCTCCATGGAGCGGCCGACATCCCATTACTATCATGTCATCCTTCGCGCCGACGGTCTCAGAGGCGAGACCCAGGACCTCAAGATGCCCGTCTGGACGCCCGGTTACTATCGGATCATGGACTACGCCAAGTTCGTCAAAGACTTCCGCGCCGAGGACGGAGCGGGGCGGGCGCTCCCCTTCGAGAAAACGGCTAAGAACGTCTGGCGCGTCCGAACCGGCAAGGCGGCTTCCCTCGTCGTGAGCTATGACGTCTACGCGTTCACCCGCTTCGTCGCCGACAGCTATCTTGGCGACGACGGCGGATTCATCACGCCGACAGGCGTCTTCATGCACGTCGCCGGCCGCCTGAAGGACCCGGTGGCGGTCACGGTCCTGCCCCGCCCCGAGTGGAACCAGGTCTCGACCGGCCTCGATCCCGTCCCCGGCCGTCCCGGCGCCTTCACCGCGCCCGATTTCGACACCCTCTATGACTGCCCGATCCTCATCGGCAACCAGGAGATCCTGACCTTCGAAGCCGCCGGACGTCCCCATACCGTGGCCGCTTACGACCTCGGCTCCTTCGACCGGGCGAAATTCACGGACGACCTCAAAAGGATCGTCGAAGCGGCGGCCGCCCTCATGGGCGAGATCCCCTATCGCCACTACACCTTCCTCATCATCGGCCCCGGCGGCGGCGGGCTCGAGCACTTGAACTCGACGGCCGTCACCCTCAATCCGGGCTCGCTCGCGAATCCCCGGGGCTACCAGGGCTGGCTGAGCTTCATCGCCCATGAGTATTTCCATCTCTTCAACGTCAAGTCAATCCGGCCCGTCGCCCTCGGTCCCTTCGACTATGACCGCGAGAACTACACGAACATGCTCTGGTTCGCCGAGGGGGTCACGGTCTATTATGAATTCATGCTCCTCAACCGGGCTGGCCTGATGACCCGCGACGAGGTCCTGGAGCGGCTTGGCTCGACCATCGCCGACTACGAGAACGCCCCCGGCCGCCTCCACCAGTCGGCGACCCTCTCGAGCTTCGACACCTGGACGGGCTTTTTCGGCCGCAGCGAGCACGCGGCCAACACGACCATCTCCTATTACGACATCGGCTGCGGCTTGGGGCTCCTGCTCGACCTCAAGATCCGCGAGGCCTCAAAGGGGCGCGCCTCGCTCGACGATGTCATGCGGACGCTCTACCGGACCTTCTACAAGGACAAGAAACGCGGCTTCACCGACCGCGAGCTCCGGGAGATCTGCGAACGGGCGGCCGGCGTGACCCTCGGCGAGATCTTCGACGTTTACGCCCCGACCGTCGAGAAGTGGGACTACGCGAAATACCTTGGCTACGCCGGTCTCTCGATCGACGTCGAGCCGCGTCCCGCTTCGGGACCCTGGTCCGGCGCCTCGATCCAGGACCAGAACGGGAACGTCATGGTCTCGGCCGTCGAGCCGGACTCCCCCGCCTCGCTCGCCGGTCTCTGCGTCCAGGACGAGATCCTGGCCATCGACGGCACGCGAATCACTTCGAGATCATTCTCAAGCATGATCGGCGCCCGCAAGCCGGGGGACAAGGTCAAGGTCCTCACCTCGAGGCGCGGCGGCGTCCGCGAGACGGAGCTGACGTTGGGGGCCAAATGCGAGCCGACTTTCAAGATCATGCCCCTGGCAAACCCGACCGCCTCGCAGAAGGCCCTCTATGAAGCCTGGCTCAAGTAGCGCATATGGACTTCACGGATTTGCCGGGGACCTCCGCGGGGATGAACGAAAAACGGACGATGAGAGGCGAAATCAAAGGAGTCAGCACCATGGCTAAAGGGATCGTTGTTTACTACTCGAGAAGCGGGCACACCAAAGAAATGGCGGAGACGATCGCCAAGTCGATGAACGAGGCCGGTTTGCCGACCGACTGCAAGTCCGTCGACAAGGTCAAGGCCGACGACCTGCTCCAGTATGACGCGATCGTCATAGGGTCGCCGACCTACTACGGCCATATGGCCGGCCCCATCAAGCAGCTCTTCGACGAGACCGTCCGTTTTCACGGCCAGCTCGACGGCAAGGTCGGGGCGGCCTTCAGCAGCTCCATGAACGTCGGCGGCGGCAACGAGACGACGATCCTGGGGATCATCGAAGCGATGCTCATTTCCGGCATGATCGTCCACGGCGATCACAAGGGCGACCACTACGGGCCTGTCTCCATCAACAAGCCCGACGACCGGGTCAAGAGCCAATGCCGGCGGCGCGGACAGAGGATCGCGGAGCTGACCAACAAACTCCATTAGGCCCCTGCTCAGTCCTCCCAAGTGAAGGGGAACAGCTTTCCGGCCTCCACCGGGGAAAGCAGGCCGCCGGCCAGAAGAACGGCGCTGGCCAGCACGGGGTCGCGCCCGGCCGCCAGGTCCTCGCCCGACGGCAGCGCGATCTGGTCGGGGGTGACCCCCTCGTTCTCGAGACTTTTGCCGTCCGCCATGATGACGTCCGATTCGGTAATGGAGATCCCGTAAAGAACGACGTACTCCCCCGCCGTCTGCCGGGTATAGACCCGGGACCGCATGACCGCTCCGGCGCTGCGATCGCCGACGACCACGCCTCGTTTTTCGAGTTGGATCACCCGGGCGAAGAGCTCGGCGGCCGAGCCCGAATCACTGTCGACGATGACGACGACCTTGCCCGTGAAGGCCTTAGTACCCTGTGTCTTGGCGATCATCGGCTTCATGCTCTTGGCCCGGCCCGTTGGCTGGGCGATCGTCACGTCATGGTCGAAAAAGAAGCCGAGCAGACACTTGAGCGAGCTCTCGTAGCCGCCGGAATTTCCCCTCAGATCGATGACCACCGATTTGTACCGGGGAAGCCGGCCGGCAAGGCGCTTGAGCTCCGATTCCTCGCTCCTGAACGACGGAACATGCCAGATGAAGATGCCCTTGTCGGCCGTATCGGCGAACCGGTGTATCTCCGTCCCGTTTTCCGCCTGTCGCAGGATGTCCCAGATATCCTCTCCTTCCGTAAGGTCCATGAAACGCTTCCCCATCTCGATCTTGGTCTCCACATCGATCTCACGAGGCGGACCGCCGGGGCTTTGAACGGCCAGCCTCATGGCCGGCACCGGCCGGACCAGGTAGTATCGGTATTTGAATATCCCGATGTTCTGCCGGGTCAGCTCGAATCCGTCGACCGAGAGAAGCTTGTCCCCGATCTTCAGGCCCTTGGCCTCCGCGTCACTGCCTGGCTTGACCGCGAGAACGTACGGAGTCTCGCCGATCACGCGCAGGCGCCACCCGTACTCGAAATCCGCCGCGCGTCCCGGCGGCACAAAGCGCGTATGGGAGTCGCCCAGATCGACCACGGCCTGGGCGATGATGCCGAGCATATGACCCATGGAAGTGGCCTGGGCGATATCCTGCTCGGCCTTGAGGAAACGGGCCTCGAGGTCCAGGCCATGGAACGTCGGATCGTAGTAACGGTTCTGAAGGTCCTTCTTGATCACCCTGATCATCGACCGTCCCCTTGCCCGGTCGGTATCCCGCATCTCCTGTCCGAAGGCCAGCAAAGCCGCGATCAGCGGGATGGCCATGACCGCAAACAGCAGGAAGCCTCGAGATCTCGAATAGGACCGGAGATCAGTGCGGCATTTCATACGGATCCTCCATATGCTTTGATGCGTTCCCAACACCCTGCCGGCAATATTAATCCCTTGGAAAACGGAATGTCAATCGCGATGACGCTCAGCCAGGAGACATGCTGATCACGCGCGCGACAGACCTTTTGACAGGCCCTGGCAAACGGGTTATTATCCATACAGAGGGCGAAATGAAGGTGAGGGTTCTTTACCCCGCTTTTTGGCTGTGTCTTCTGCTCCTGTTTTCCTTCGGCTGCGGAGCCGAGACCGTGGAGCCGCCCCAGAACACGGTCGCCGTCCCGCTGTTGAGCCCTCAGGCCGGGACCTACTCTTCGGCCTTCGATGTCGCGATCACGACCACGACAGCGGAAGCGACGATACGCTACACGACCGACGGCTCCGAGCCGACGACCGCGAGCGGGACCGCCTACACGGCTCCCGTCCATGTCGATAGCACTCTCACGCTCAAGGCGGTGGCCTACCGCACAGGGTGGACGACCTCCGCCGTGGTCACAGGGCAATATACGATCGAACCCCTTGTCTCGGCTCCGGTCTTCAGCCCGGGGCCGGGAACGTATATGCTCGCCCAGGACGTCACAATGACGACGGCGACCACGGGCGCGGAGATCCGCTATACGACCGACGGTTCGACGCCCACCGCAGCGAGCGGAACGCTGTATGCGGGTGCCGTCCATATCGCGGAAAGCCTGACCCTGAGGGCCGTCGCCTATCGGGCGGGCTGGACGACCTCCATTGTAACCTCGGGCCAGTACTTGATCGGGCCCCAGGCCGCGGCTCCCATGTTCGCTCCGGGCCCCGGGACCTATGCCGACCCGCAGGACGTCGCCATCTCGACTTCGACCGCGGGAGCGGGCATCCGGTATACGACCGACGGTTCGACGCCAACGGCCGCGTTAGGCACGCTCTACGCGGCCCCGGTCCATATCGCCGGGTCGCTGACGCTCAAGGCGGTCGCCTTCCAGGCGGGGTGGAGAAACTCGCCGGTCACCTCCGGCTCGTACACGATCGGGTTCCAGGTCGCCGCTCCGGTGTTCGATCCAACGCCCGGGACCTACGAGTCGGCCCAAGACGTGGCCATCACGACGGCGACGTCGGGAGCGACGATCCGTTACACGGTCAATGGGACGACCCCGACGGAGAGCGTCGGGACCGTCTACGCGGCTCCTGTCCACATTTCCGAAACGCTGACGCTCAAGGCCGTCGCCTACAGGGCGGGATGGACGACCTCGTCCGTGACCTCGGCCCTGTTCACGATCGAGCCGCCCGAACCTGTCTTCAAGCAGTTCGCTTATGTCGCGAATTCCGAGTCGCAAACGATTTCCGCGTTCGAGATCGATCCCGCGACGGGGGCCCTGACCCAGATCCCCGGGTCCCCCTTCACGGCCGGCGGCGTCCACCCCTGGTCCGTGGCCGTTCACCCGTCCGGCAAGTTCCTCTATGTCCTGAACTACGCCTCCCGGGATATCTCGATCCTGAGCATCGACGCCTCGACGGGCGCGCTGGCGGCGACGGCCGGCTCGCCTTGCCCGGCGGGAGGGGCGTATCCCTCGTGGATCGCCGTTGAGCCGTCGGGAAACTACGCCTATGTCGCCGATTCGGCCTTGAACGGGGTCAGCGCCTTCGCCGTCACGGGGGCGACGGGAGCTTTGACGCCTTTCGGCGGCTTTCCTTTCGCCGCCGGCGTGTCGCCTGTCTCGATCGCCATCGATCCGTCCGGAAAGTTCGCCTATGTCGCGAATTCCGGATCCCATAGTCTCTCGGCCTTCGCCATCGACTCCACGACCGGCGCGCTCACGCCCTTGGTCGGCTCGCCCTTTCCCGCCGGAGGGATCTCTCCAACGACGGTCGGCATTGATCCCTCGGGCAGATACCTCTATGTGACGAACGGGGCCTCCAACAATATCTCCGCTTTCGCCATCGATATCGCGACAGGGGCCCTGACGGCCGTCCCCGGCTCGCCTTTCGCCGCCGGGGGGACGGCGCCGGCTTTCATCGCCGTCGACCCCACGGGCAAGTTCGCCTATACGGCGAACGCGGGCTCGACGATCTCCGCTTTTTCCATCGCCGCGGCGAGCGGCGCGCTGTCGGTCGTTTCCGGCTCGCCTTTCGCAGCCGGGGGGGTCTATCCGAAATCCATCGCCTTCGAACACGCCGGCAAGTTCGTCTACGTCGCCAATTCTTTTTCCGGCACGGTCTCCGCGTTCGCGATCGACGCGGCGACCGGCGCGCTGACGTCCATGTCCGGATCGCCCTTCGCAACGGGCGGCGGGCCGTATTCGCTGGCTACCGTCCGGATCGCCCGGTAGTTTCGATCTGAAGCGCTCCACCCGCTCGACGCGAAAGAGGGATATCGAATGCCCCTGGCCTGACTCGAACAGGCGACAAACAGATTAGGAATCTGCTGCTCTATCCATACTGAGCTACAGGGGCACTCAGAGGAATTGCGCTTACTATAGCCGAATCGGCCCCTCTTTTCAATTTGAGGGGCGGCGGGCCTTTTTCCTCTGGCACTTGGGGCAGAAATGGCTCGAGCGGCCACCGACGCGGGTCATCCTGATGGGCGTTCCGCACGCGACGCAGGGCTCCCCCGTCCGGTCGTAGACCTTGTGGGATTCCTGGAAGCTCCCTTTGTTGCCTTCGGCGTCGCGATAGTTCTGGATGGTCGAACCGCTCGATTCGATGGCCTGGGTCAGGATCTTCTTCATGGATCCATAAAGCAGCTCGATGGTTTGTCTATTGAGCAGATCGGCCGGCGTCATGGGATGAATGCGGGCCTCGAAGAGCATCTCGTCGGCGTAGATGTTGCCGATGCCGGCGATCCGCGCCTGGTCGAGGAGCAGGCTCTTGATGCGGCCGCGGCGCCCGGCGAGGACGCCGGCGAACTCCGGGAGGGACATTTCGAGGGGTTCCGGGCCCAGGCAGGCCAGCTCACCGCAGGCCGATTCCGGCTCGCCCGTGAGGCAGAGCAGGAACCCGAATTTCCGGACGTCGCTGAAACGGAGCTCGTCCTTGGCGTCGGCGAATCGGATGATCAGCCGGGTATGCTTGTCTCGTGCGTCCGAAGGAGCGGCGAGTAGAAACTGGCCCGTCATCTTGAGGTGGAAGACAAGCGTCCGGCCGCCTTCGCACTCGATGAGCAGCATCTTGCCGCGCCGGCGGACGCCGAGAACGCGGCGCCCGCGCATCGTCACGAGCCGCTTGCGGCCCGTGCGGACGAGCGGCCGATGGATGAGCTCGATCCCGGCGATGGTGCGGCCGACGATCCCGGGGGCAAGCGTCCGGGCGATCGTCTCGACCTCGGGGAGCTCGGGCATAAAGCTATTTTATCAAATCCAAGAAGGGGTCAGGCAAGAAAAACACGCCAGACCCCGTTCCGGGACCCAACTTGATTTCGCCGCGTGATTCCTTTAATATGCGTTTTAATGAAAATCAAAGGCATCGTCGCCCTGATCCTGGGCTGGGCCGTCCCCGGCCTCGGCCACGCGGTCCAAAAGAAGTACGGCCGGGCGGTCCTGTTCTTCATCTCGATCTTCGCCATGACCGGCCTCGGCCTGGCCATGGGCGGCCGCGTCTATCCCTTCCAGACCGACAACCCCCTGACCATCCTGGCCTTCTTCGCCGACCTCGGAAACGGGCTTTTCTACGGCCTGTCGCGCACCTTCCATTGGGGAGGCGGGGACCTGGCCCGGGCCACGTTCGAGTTCGGGACCGCCTACATCGCCGGCGCCGGGCTGCTCAATTTCCTCGTCGCCCTCGACGCCTACGACATCGGAGCGGGGAAGAGATCATGATCCTCGAGAGCCACCTCCTGTCGATGGTCGTCTACGCGTTCTTCGTCGCCCTCGTCCTGGCCCTCGTCCGCCGCCCGGACCTCAAGAGCCGTTTCCGCTACGGCCTGCTCCTGTTCGCCGTCATGACGGCCGGCGCCCTGGCCTTCGGCTGGTTCATGTTCCTGTTCATCAAGAAATAGAAGTCCGCCGCGCGGCCCGGGCCGACGGGGACGCCAAAACGATGATCGAGCTCTTTCACATCTGGAAACAGTACCAGAAGCCTTACTGGGCCCTGTCCGACGTCACCCTCCAGATCAACGACGGCGACTTTTATTTCGTCACCGGGCCGAGCGGCTCGGGCAAGTCGACACTCCTCAAGACGATCTTCCGCGAGATCCTGCCGACCGAGGGCCAGATCCTCATCAACGGCGTCAACATCCTCAAGATCCACGACAGCCGGATCTTCACGCTGAGGCGGACGATGGGCATCGTCTTCCAGGACTTCCGGCTCATGTTCCACAAGTCGGTCTTCGATAACGTCGCCGTCCCCCTCCAGGTCATCGGCGTCGGCCGCAAGGAGATCCGGCGCCGCGTCTTCGCCACGCTCCAGAAGGTCAACCTCCACCAGAAGATGTGGGAGCTGCCGGCGCACCTCTCCTACGGCGAGCAGCAGCGGGTGGCCATCGCCCGGGCCGTCGTCAACAACCCCGAGATCATCCTGGCCGACGAGCCGACGGGCAATCTCGATCCCGAGCTCGCCTTCGAGATCATCACCCTGTTCAAGGACATCAACAAGCAGGGCGCGACCGTCATCATCGGCAGCCACGACCGCGAGCTCATCCGCCATTTCGGGGACAACATCCTCTTCCTCCAGAAGGGCAAGATCGTCGGGAAGGAAACCCACGCGTGATCGAGAAGCTGAAGTTCTTCCTGAGCGTCACGGGCAACAACCTGTGGCAGTTCCGGACCCGGAACATCTTCTCGGTGACCATCATCTGCCTGTCCTTCCTCACGGTCGGGATCTTCATGTCGCTGTCGAACAATCTGCGGGCGACGGCCCGGGAGCTTTCGAGCAACATGAGCATCGCCTTCTATCTCGAGGAGGGCCTGTCCGCTAACGCCGTCGACGCCATCCGCCAGGAGATCTCGCGGCCCGCGTTCGTCGAAAGCGTCAGGCTCGTGGAGCCGTCCGAGGCCCTGGAACGGTTCCGGGCGAGCTTCCCGGAGCTGGCCGATATCGTGGCCGGGCTCAAAGGCAACCCCTTCCCCTCGTCGTTCGAGCTGCGCGTCAACGCCAAGGCCTCGGCGTCGAAGGAGGTCGTCGCCTTCGTCGAGGGGATGAAGAAGCGGCCCGGCGTCACCGACGTGATGTTCAACCAGGACTGGGTCGAGAAGATGCAGGGTTTCAGCCGGCTGGCTGGGGCCATCGGGGCGTTCCTGGGGGGAATCCTTATCCTGACGTCGTTCTTCATCATCTCCAACGTCGTCAAGCTCAATGTCTTCGCCAGGAAGAACGAGATCGAGATCCTCCGTCTCGTCGGCGGGACGAACATGTTCATCCGTATCCCGTTCTGGCTCGAAGGCATCACCCTGGGCCTGCTCGGGAGCCTCCTTTCGCTGGTGCTGCTCTTCGCCGTCATCAGCCTTTTTCCGGTCTACATCGGCGCCCAGCTCGGCGCTCTCCAGCAGCTTCTCCGCTTCCGCTACCCCGACCTGACCCAGGCGGTCTTCCTGCTCGGCGGAGGGGCGGCGACCGGTTTTATCGGCAGCGCCACCTCGGTCTCGAAGTTCTTGAAAGTTTAAGAAGGGGTCAAACCTTAATTCTTATAATTTTCGGCATCAGCCTCTTTGCCTGGATTATTCACGAGCCGAGGCGGCTGTAGATGAACGAAGGAGATGCGGCCGGATCGGCTTGCCCGAAGGGAAAGAACGCCGGTCTTGGGTCTTTATGTCTTACAGAGAAAACCGGCGTTATTATGAATAGTCCAGGCTAGCCGCGAAGCCAGAGGAAATTGAAAATTATAAGAATTAAGGTTTGACCCCTTCTTGTTTGCCCCCCGGGTCTCTGCTAGAATCAAGGCAAATGGCGGCGCTGGGTCAGAAACTCAGGGAAGAGCGCGAATCGCGCAACATCTCTATCGAAGAGATCGCCGCGGCCACCAAGATCGTCCCCCGTTATCTCGAGGCCCTCGAAGCCGACCATCTCGACCAGATGCCCGGGGGGTTCTTCGTCAAGGGGATCATCCGCTCCTACGCCCACGCTATCGGGCTCAATGCGGACGAGGTCCTGGCCCGGTACAAGGCCGCCGGGCTTGTCGGGGAAACGGCGGAATCCGGCCGGGCCACGGCCCCGCGGCCCGCTCCCGCCGAACAGGTCCCTCAGTACGTTCCCACCGTCCCGGCCGAGCCAGAATCCCCTTCCGAGGCGGCGCCGATTCCCGCACCCGTCCATGAGGCGGTCACCGATCTCTTCGTCGAAGAAGCGCCCAAGCCGGGGCTCTCCCCCGCCGCCCGAAAGCGGCTCCTCGCCTGGGGCTGGCGCTCGCTCGCGGTGCTGATCGTCGTCGCGGCCGTCTTCTATCTGTGGTCGTCCCGGCGCCCCCGGCCGCCTCAGCAGGCGCTCGAAACATTCGTCGCCCGGGAAGCGCTCCCCCCGGCTCAAAAGACCGAACCCGTGCCCGCGCCGGTTTCGCAGTCGCAGACGGAGGATCCTTCCGAGCCCCCGCCCGTCGTGGAGGAGGTCTGGAGGGGCGTCACGATCGATATCTCGTTCCAGGCCGAGACCTGGATCCAGGTCCGCACCGACGGCGAGATCAAGGTCAACGGTATCTTCCCCGCCGGGGCCACGGCCCGGGCCCGGGCGGACAAGGAACTGCTCATCCACACCGGCAACGCCGGAGGCTTCCGCTTCCTCCTGAACGGCCGGCCCGCCAAGCCCCT
>Ga0214473_10000273_pt1 | contig 72282 bp, 66 predicted proteins | sample RVTome_7_FD_203509 | JGI IMG/M metagenome (GOLD analysis project Ga0214473, IMG submission 203509) | Soil microbial communities from uranium-contaminated site in the Upper Colorado River Basin, Wyoming, United States - RVT98D197 | ecosystem: Environmental > Terrestrial > Soil > Contaminated >...
CGTAAAATAACCGATGAGCAGGTGGCAAGGGTGGAGTTATTAATCAACACAAGGCCCAGAAAATGTCTGGGCTATAAAACGCCCCTTGAAGTTGCTTCTGTTGCACTTCGAGATTGAATGTAGGAAAGCTTTAATCGCACCTATTGATTTTTTTACAATAAGTCTAAATTCTTCAAGTGCGGCTTTGTCATGTTTAGGTGGAGTTAAAGGATATTTACTGAGAATTTCCTTTTGACCCAATAAGTCAATGAAAGCTGCTGCATAATTAGAAAAGATATATTCTATTTTATTTGGGTCCATAAAAATCGGGGGCTTCGCCGCGCTCCCTGCAAAAAGCAAGGTAATCGTCCACCGAATCTTTAAAGGCCTTTTTAAGCTCCCTTGCAGACTTGCCCTGAAAAGTGATTACGTCCTTTATGCCGATCACCTCGCCGTGGAAGATCTCGGCCTTTTCGTCAAACTCCACCTTCGCGGTATATCCCTTGTACTCCATCATGGCCTTACTCCTGCTTGGTTTCGTATTCACAAAGTATACATTAAAACACTCCAAAGAGAGGCCCTACAGTTTGCGGAGAAACGTCCCTTTCTGGTATTTTCTTTCATGCAAGAGTATTTCAGGATTAAGACTCCGTTAGGCGTAGAAATCAGAACTACACGCCCATACTGGGACTATCTCATCAATATTAAACACAAGGTCATGGAAGCAAAAGAAGATATTGTGAAAGAAACCCTTTCTGACCCGGAGGAGATACGCAGGAGCAAGATCGATCCGGATATTTTCCTTTACTATAAACAATTTGATAAACTGTATTGTGTGGTTGCGAGACACCAGGGGAAAGAGGGATTCTTGATTACGGCTTTTCCCGTGGACAAGCTTAAGGAAGGTGAGATTATATGGACAAAATAAAAGTCTATTATCATAAAGACTCGGATACCATGGACATCTGGTTCGGCAACCCTGAGGACGAATTCATTTCCGAGGAGGCCGGAGAGGGCATAATCCTTAAAAAGAATAAGGACGGCAAGGTAATAGGAATTGAGAAATTGTACGTCAGCAAAACCCTCGGAATCGGCCAGCCGGTGCCGGTTGAGCTTATCGTAGGCTAATCTTCTTAAAGAAGGGCGCTTTAGAAGTCTTTTAGGAACTGTTGCCTTCCCGTACTCCCGCCCTGTCGCTCCAAAGAATAAAGATGTTATAATCTCCTGAATATTTTTTGCCGACAAGATGCGGAAAATTTTATATACATTATTATTCCTTCTCTTCCTTTCTTCTCCCGCGTTTTCCCAGGAAACCCGGCTCACGGACTTGAAGGTCACCCGCAACAGCGACGACCTTTATGTCTCCGTGAGGCTCGAGCTGGACCAGGGGATGACCCGGGAGCTCAGAAACGGCATCGAAAAAAAGATCATATTCTATGTGGACCTCTTCCGCGCCTGGTACAAGTGGCCTGATGAGTTCGTGCTGGGGAAAAAAGTGGAGCGCGATCTGAAATGCGACAACGTGAAGGGGGAATACCTCGTCATGGAATTAGGCCGGGGGGTGCCTGTCACGAAGCGCTTCGAGAACTGTGAGGACCTCATGGGTTACGCGCTTTCGGTCAATAATGTGCGCCTTGTGGACACCAAAGAGCTTGAGCACTCAAGATATATCGTGAAGGTCACGGCGGAGTCGCGCCTCCGCAACCTGCCCCCCCTCATAGGGCAAATGTTCTTTTTTATCAAGGACTTGGAATTCAGCGTGCGGACAAAAAGCCCCGACATGAGGCTTGGCAAGGGCAGATGAGAAGGATTAACGTAAAGAAGCTCGCTTATATCTCCCTGGGGCTTGTCCTTATGCTCGTCCTCTTTCTGCCGCTGGAGCTCAGGTTCCTCAAGGTGGCCGAATTCCCGCAAACCCTTATTTTTCTTCTGCTTTTCAATATTAACCTCCTGGCCCTCGGGCTCCTTGTCTTCTTTGTGGGAAGGGGTTTCCTCGAACTCTACCGCGGGCTCAAAAAGAGCACCCTCGGTTTTAAGTTCAGGGCCAAGATACTGATGCTTTTTGTAATACTCACGCTTGTCCCCACAATCCTTGTTTACGTGATAGCGAGCGGGCTTGCTTCACGCTACCTTGATGGGCTCTTTAACGCTCAGTTTACAAAACCCATTGAAATTTCAGTAAAAATGGCCACAAGCCTGTATGACGCGGAGAAGGAAAAGGCCCTCCAGGTGGCGCGCGTGGCCCTGCGGGACCCCATTCCCCTCGGGATCCCTTACGAGGCAAGGAGGCTCTCAACGCTCCCTCCCGATGCCACGCCGGCCATAAAGAGCGCCTTCGAGCGCCGGGAGCCCATGGCCGAGGCGATAACCTCCCCGGACGGGGACATCATACTCGCGGCCGTGCCCCATCCCGAAGGGGGTATCCTCATTGTGAAGACCATTATCCCAAAAGAGCTTGCGGGGTATATAGAGAGTATCCGGGCGGCCCATGAAGGGTTGCTCAAGCTCGAAAGCTGGCGCACGCCACTCCGGGTGAATTTCTTTTTAATTCTGGGGTTTATTGCCCTGACCATTATGTTTACGGCGCTCCTGGCCTCTTTGCGCCTCGCCAAAGGGATCACCCAGCCCGTTGGCGAGCTTGCCCGGGCCACAAAAGAGGTGGCCAAGGGGAACTTGGATATTAAAGTCTCCTCCGTGGGGACGGACGAGATGGCCCTCCTCATAGATTCCTTCAACCGCATGGTGCGGGAGCTTAAGGACGGAAAGGACTCCCTCCAGAAGGCCTACCTGGAATCCGACAGGAGAAGGCTCTGCATGGAGGGCATACTCGACAACATCAACACGGGCGTTATCTCCCTCTCCCCCGAAAGCACCGTCATCACCATAAACCCCGCCGCCTGTAAGATATTGAATTTAAAAGCAGAAGAGCTTATAGGGAAGCCCTATGAGGCCGTCCTCGACCATATCCATTCGGAGGACTTCAAAAGGTATATAAAGGCCATAAACGTGCGGACGATAAGCTCCGTGGAGCACGAGTTCTGGGTGGGCATCGGCAAGAGGAGGTCGCTCCTCAGGGTGTTTATTGCGGGTCTCAGGGACTCGAAGGGCACCCATCTGGGGCTTTTGGTCGTCTTTGATGAGCTTACGGAGCTTGTAAGGGCGCAGAGGGCCCTCGCCTGGCAGGAGGTGGCGCGCCGCATAGCGCACGAGATAAAAAACCCCCTCACCCCCATCCAGCTTTCCACCGAGCGCATGATGAAGAAGTGGGCCGAGGGGCAGGACGACTTCTCCCACGTGTTCCTTAAGTCCACAAGGACCATAATCAAGGAGGTGGAGAGCCTTCGCCGCCTTGTGGACGAGTTCTCCAAATTCGGCAAAATGCCCGAAATATCCAAGAAACCCACCGATGTGGCGGCCCTTGTGGAGGAGGTCCAGAACCTTTATAAGGCCTACAAGGACCTCCGCCTCACCATCGCCGCCCCCGAGAGGCTCCCCCAGGCCGACCTCGACCCCGAGCAGTTCAAGCGGGCGCTTATAAACATAATAGACAACGCCCGGCACGCAATGGATAACAGAGGGTGGATTTCGGTTAAAATAGAGGCCGATATGAAGGCAAACAGGCTCTACATGGAGGTTGCCGACACAGGCCCCGGGATCCCGGAAGAAGTGCGCGAAAAGCTTTTCCTGCCTTATTTTTCGACCAAAAAAGACGGCACGGGCCTGGGGCTTGCCATTGTCCACAAGATTATCTCCGAGCACAACGGCTATATCCGGGTGAGCGATAATGTCCCTTGCGGGAGCATCTTTACTATCGAAGTGCCTTTAAAAGAGATCTAAGGCAACCTCCTTCTTGACAATATTATCGTCATTTATCATGATATATGACGATTATGACAACGCGGCAGAAAAACGGCGATAGACTTTACATAGACCGCCTTTTGGATCTGCGGGCTCTCCTCGAACAAAAATCCCTTTTTCTTCTCGGCCCCCGCCAGACCGGGAAGACTTCCCTCATCAGGCATACCCTGAAGGGCGTTAAGGTTTACGACCTCCTGGATACGTCCATATTCCTGGCGATGAGCCAGAATCCAGGCCGGCTCGCCCAGGAACTGGCTCCGGAAGACCGCCTCGTGGTCATCGATGAGATTCAGCGTCTGCCCATCCTGCTCAATGAAGTACACCGGCTCATCGAGGAGCGCGGCATCCGTTTTCTGCTTACCGGCTCAAGCGCCCGTAAGCTACGGCGCGGCGGAGTGAACCTGCTTGGCGGCAGGGCGCGCACAAAATATCTGCACCCCTTGACCAGCCGGGAGCTTGGAAGGCATTTCGACCTGTTGCGCGCCATCCAGAGGGGACTGATTCCGTCTATTTATTTCTCGGACGACCCGCATGCCGACCTCCATGCCTATGCGGGCTCCTATCTCCAGCAGGAGATTGTGGCCGAAGGAGCAGCCCGTAATGTGCCGGCCTTCAGTCGTTTTTTGCGGGTTGCCGCATTATGTAACGGCACGATGGTCAATTTTACCAATGTGGCCAACGATGCTCAGGTGCCCCGTACGACGGTATACGAATATTTCGAGATCCTCAAGGACACCCTTGTGCTTCACGAACTTCCCGCATGGCGCAGGTCCGTAAGAAGGAAGCCGCTTGTCTCATCAAAATACTACTTCTTCGATATCGGTGTGACGGCGGTGCTGCAGGGAAGGGAATTCCGTCCGGGGACTCCGGAATTCGGCGAGGCTTTCGAGACCCTGCTTTTTCACGAGCTTCGCTGCTACATCGACTATATCTCCTCCGGACCCCTCGGATACTGGCGCTCCACCTCGGGGTTCGAGGTCGATTTCATCTTGGGCGACCACACCGCCATAGAGGTGAAAGCCAAAGAGAACGTCTCCGTTCAGGATTTGAAATCCCTGCGGGCGCTGGCGGAGGAAAAGAAACTCAAACGGTATCTCTGCGTCAGCCTCGACCCGCGCCCCAGGACATTGGACGGAATCAGCGTCCTTCCCTATCGGAGATTTCTGAACGATTTATGGAGCGGAATATATTCATGATTCGCCATAAAGACCTCCGCCTGGAATTTGCGGAGAGGAGCGCGGCTTAGAAGGGGATGGAAATTCCCTCGGCGGGAGGGGAGTTAGAAGGGGGCGATTTAAAGACAGAAAATAGAACCGTCCCATTTTTTCCTCCTATATCCCAGCTAATGAAGATAGTCAGCGTCCTACCCGAGGATTTCGTGGAATACATGAGGCATTGTAAGGACGAGGACATAATCAGACGATTCTCAGGGAAAACCCTGCTTAAGATAGCTGGCCTTGAATCGGCCAAACAGCGGCAGGAGGTGATTAATGAGCTGATGGAAGAGGTTGAGGTTTGACTGTCAATAGTCTTCAGACGACATCGAAAGACTCTGAAATACTTAGAAGGCAACGGTCAACTGGAGTGGCGACATTTTGGTGTTGTGTACCATTTTGGACATAATTCTTGATAGCGACTCCGCAGGTACATTGCCAAGTTCACGGGGTTCTATTTTATGAAGACCTCCTCCATATACCCGCCCCTCCTCAAGCATAGTTGCGGTAGGGATAGTTTTGAGAGCCTCCCATATTTCATGCACCAGTCTTGGGTTGTCCATGATAGCTTGGTCAACTGTAGGCTTGGGATACATCACCAGATACGAGTTTGTTACGGTGGCCTTCGAATGATTGAGAATGAACCTAAAAGGTCTCCTATTTCCGTTGTCGCTTCGTCCGATATAAGTGCAGATGAAAGGCGACGGCGGACGCTCCTCTTGCAAGTACCATGGTTTACGGTTCTGGCAGAGATAAGCCTCCGTTACTTTCTTCTTTTTCCCTTCAAGCAGATATTCCCACAGCGAGGGATAGAGTTCCCTAATTTCTTTTTCGCTCAATTGACAGTCCAGTAGAAACAACTTGTTGCTAATCTCTGGTACGCCGTCTTCCCTATGTGGTATCTCGTCTACCATAAGGAATCGCGGACTAGGCAAAATAGGTTTGAAACACTCCATCGGAAGATTTCTCTTGGCGATCTGTTCCATCGAAAGGATAAAAAAGCCATTGTCGCCAGTAGCAAGCCCCCTCTTTATCTTAAAAAAATCCGCCAACACTGCACTATGGATATTCTCCCGTGCCTTTGAAGCTGGAAAACGTGTCCACTTCGATTCCTTTTCAAGCGTCTCCTTCGGGATGCTCTTCATAAGGCATGGCGTGGTCAGACTGCCATCGAAGCTGAACTCCACAGAGTATTTTATTGGCGGAGAAGTGTTCCGAAACCACACCACGGCTGAGGACACCAGAGCGTCACCGAACTGCACCTTAATCGGATCAAAACGGTGAATGTGGAGTAAAGTCACCTTTTCGAGCAGGAACTTCTTTAACTGCCTCCCATAATTTACATCCATAAATTCGCTAGGGATAAGCCATCCCGCGATTCCATCGCGCGACATCCAATCTACTGATAACATCAGAAAATAGCAGTACAGTCCCGCAAGACCTGAGAGACGGATGCCGAACCTTTCAGCGATGCGTTTTTGAAGTCGGACTTTTTCCTTTTCCTTTATGTGGTGGTGTCTGACATAAGGGGGATTACAGATTACGAGATTGAACTTACCTTCCTCGTTTTTGGGAGGAAATGTCTTCGTGAAATCCGCTATCTGAATCCCGATTCCCTGAGACTTCCAAAAGCTTCTCGCAGGCTCGCCGTACCGGGGGTCTATCTCGAACCCTTCAGCTTTCTCTACCCTGCTTTTACTGAATATGTCCAACAGCGCCGAATAAAACGACCCCGTCCCGAAGGCAGGGTCGAGGAAGCTCACTTTCGCGCATCTGGGTAAGAGACTTTCCGCCACGGCAATAATGTCGTGAGCAAGAGCTGTAGGGGTGGCGAACTGTCCCATGACGTTTTTCTCGGCAGAAGTCTTTTTCCCGTCAATCTCCGCTTGCATTTTTAGACGGTATTCTTCGAATGTAGATGGCTGCATCATTTACAAGCCAAACTCCGCGAGGTCATCGATCCGATGCTCCCACACCCAGTCGATGCCGTCGGACGCTTCGTATCCGAGATAGCCACTATCAAAGTATCCGCAGAGGAAGAGGTTGAACGATATCCTCTTCCCGTATGTTTTCAGTAGCTGAGTCACCTTTTTCCCTTCTTCCTTCCGACGCTTGTTCACATTAGTGAAGTCACCAGCAGACTTCGCCTCAAAGAAAAGAGGATAGTCGCCAGACTTGGCTTCCTTTCTCATTATAACAACGTCAACAGGAATGTTTACCTTCTTGCCATCTTCGAGATTAACGGGCACGTTAAACCTAAAGCTGAAAGTCATAGGTGGCATTTTATCGAATGTCTCTACCTCTCCGCCTCTCAGTTTTCTGTATCCCCTCTTTTCCAGCCACTTCTTTATTGAAGCGAGTTGACGTCTCTCCTGCGCGTTGCGAATAATTGGATCGGACTCCGCTCCGCAGAGGCGGTCTGCGACGACGGTTGCTGCGCGGTATATTTCCTGCTCGGTAGCAGGTTTTTCTCTGCCGAGCCACACGAACAGGTCAGGATCAGCCATTTTATTAATCGTTTCGCCAATCTTCTCAAGGGATTTACGAAGGTCGTCGGGTTTCATCCTCGGTGGTATGCACTTGTCTACCTCCATGCATTTTACGAGATTCGGCGAAACTCCCGACAACCCTATTAGCCTGTCGCGGGCTATCGGCGGGCAGGTAGTCATTCTCAGCATCGGCAGAACTGTAGGCTTTGCCTGAAGCACCTCGGGTTTGATGTTCCGCAGATTGTCAGTGAGTTTCAACGCTTCCTCGACGTCTTTCGCCGTCTTGATCCTCGTGTCCCTAAACGCTTTTGGAGCGAACTCCATAAACCACCTGTTATAGAAATCCACCGATCTGGCAATGTCTTCTTTCCACTTATGTGTCTTATCGAGATTGACTCCCATTTCGCTTCCCTTCTTAATCTGTTTTTCTCATCTCAAAAATATCATTATCTTATCACAGATGATATCCCTGTTCCTTTGTATATTCGTCAAAATTTTGATAGTTTCTTATTCCCTGGCTTTTATTCCGCTTGCCAAGAATTGTCTTATCAACCCGCTCTTGAATATATTGGCATTCTTCCTGAAACCGATGTATCAATACGAAGAAGGTCTTCGCCTTGAATCGTTTTCTTATCGATGTATGAATCTCGGCATGATGAAATCTTTCGGCATGATCAAATGCCCCAAAACTGGGATCAGCCTTGCGAAAATCAAAATATTTATGAATCAGGTAATCCAGATAATTCTTCTTCATCACATCTGCTCCAACAGAGCCTTCCGGATACTTGTTCCCTAATTTCTTGGCATTTGATATCTTGACTACATTCGCAACGATGCTGTCCTTCACATTTCCGTTGATATGAACGACCTTTAATCGGGACGATGGCGCTTTCTCTCTCGGTTTTGAATAAATCAATTCTCGTTTCTTGGTTACGACATCCGCCATGGATATAACTCCATATGTAATTTGAGAATGACAATTGGAACAGACGAGTATCAAATTCTCTGGCTCATCTCCTCCACCATCTTCACGACTTTTTAAATGATGAATTTCAAGAGCATGAATATCCTCCATGCCACAGAAAGCACATCGGCTACCAGACTCCTGAAAAATCAGCTTTTGGATTTTTGCAGGTATTGATGGCTTTTTGTTACCCATATCGAACCTCACACGTTTTCTGCCCTTGATCTCTTTGGGAGGTGTTTAATTTCTTTGCAATCGTCCGCACCTCGGACTCGGCATGCTTCAAAAGATTCCCCCGCTCATAAGTAACAAAATCCGGATGCGTTGATATCCGATACCGTTTTGAGCCGTCGTTTTCGATGAACTTCTTGGCGTCCTTCTCAAGCAAACTGCCTTCAAGAACCTTCCTCAGCCAGTCATAAAACATGAGGCATTATATCATTTCCGAAGGGGTTGATCGGAGTGTTGAGGTCGGTAGTTAGTCCACCGTCAAACCAAGCGCAAATAGAAAAGCTCCTGGCTGAATTCCGGGGACACCTAATTCCGGGGACACCTTACTTAATTCCTTTTTAGAACCAGGCCTCGTTCCTGGAGCTTCCCCTGCCGATGGCCGAGGTCATTGGGAGCCTGCCTCCCCTAACCGGACTGAGCCGACTCCTCGGAAGGGCTTTCGAAAAGAAGCGCGAAGGTGCTAAAATCGAAAAAATGGCTAAGGGCAAGAAAATAATCATTATTGCCGGGCCGAACGGCGCGGGCAAAACGACTTTTGCCCTTGAGTATTTGCCAAAAGAGGCGGGCTGCCCCGTCTTTGTGAATGCGGACCTTATCGCGGCAGGCATTTCTCCATTTATCCCCGAGAGGGCGGCCTTTCATGCCGGCAGACTCATGATCGAGGAGATCAAAAGGCATGCTTCGAGCGGCGAAAGTTTTGCTTTTGAGACCACTTTGAGCGGCAGGACATACGCCCAAATGATTCCCGAATGGCAGCGGATGGGCTATAAAATAAAGTTGATATTCCTTTATCTCCCGGATGTTCTAACCGCGATTGAACGGGTAAAGAATCGTGTGAGGCAGGGCGGCCACAACGTCCCCGAGCAGACTATCAGGCGCAGGTACAAAAAAGGCTGGTACAATTTTCAGCACTTTTACAAACAATTGGCTGATGCCTGGGTTCTTTTCGACAATTCAGGAGAAAAACCGAAACTTCTTGGTGAGGGGGAAAAACAATGAGCAAAGTCAAAATGCAAATTCGGGATATCGACCTCGCAAGGGCGGAGACCGCATTGCGCCGTGCGGCCACCCGGGCGAAAAAGATTGCCGAGGAGACGCATACACCCCTGGTGGTATATAAAGAGGGTCGCGTGCTCAAGAAATTCCCTGGAAAGAAAAGAGCAAGCAACTCAACTAAGAGAGGCTAAGAGCTTTTTAATCATTTTGCAATTCCGGGGACAGAATACTTAATTTCTTTCTTAAAGCAGTGCCTTCAAGCTCTCCAGGTGCTTATCCGCATCCGTAAGATGCTTCTTCAAATTGTTCTTCAGATAGAAGTCGATTGCCTTCCGCGTAATCTCGGCCAGGGGTTTGTTTTCCTTAAAGGCAATAAACCTCAGGGCTTCATACTGGTCTTTCCTTATCGTCAACTTTTTCAGAAGGGCTTTCGAAAAGAAACGCGAAGATGCTAAAATTCTGATGCATGATCGATTTCCGAGGGCATATTTATTACGCACCCGATTGAATCTGGAGGGAATTCCCCTCTTGGGAGGGGATAAAGGGGTGGGTGTGAAATGAAAACGAGACCCATTATCAAAATTAATCTAACCGGCTTTTTTTGAGGAGATCTGATGCCCAGAATTCTCATAATAGATGACGAAGAGAACATAAGGCAGAGCCTCTCGGATATCCTCTCGGACGAGGGCTATGAGGTGGAGGCCGCCTCCTCTGCCGAAGACGGATTATCCCTTATAAAACAGAGACTTCCGGAGCTTATCATATTGGACATCTGGCTTCCCGGCATGGATGGCCTGGATGCCCTGGAGGACATAAAAAGCATAAATGAGGTCACCCCCGTAATAATGATCACGGGCCACGGCACGATAGAGCTTGCCATAAAGGCCACCCGCCTTGGGGCCTATGACTTCCTCGAAAAGCCCCTTTCCATGGACAGGGTCCTCCTCACGGCGCGGCGCGCGCTCGAAAAGTCCCGTTTGGAAAGGGAAAACAGGGAATTAAGAGAGAGCGTCAGGGGAAGATACGCGCTCGTGGGGGACTCGTCAGTGATGAAGGCCCTTCGGGGCCAGATAGAAATGGCCGCGAAGGGGTCGAGCAAGGTGCTTATAACCGGCGAGAGCGGGAGCGGAAAGGAGCTTGCGGCAAGGTTCCTCCATGAGCTCTCGTCCCGTGCGGATAATACTTTTATCGAGCTTAACTGTGCCGCCATCCCCCAGGAGCTTATCGAGAGCGAGCTGTTCGGGCACGAGAAGGGCGCCTTCACCGGCGCCCAGGAGAGCAAGAAGGGCAAGTTCGAGCTCGCGGACCGCGGGAGCCTGTTCTTGGACGAAGTAGGCGACATGAGCCTTGCCACCCAAGCCAAGGTCCTCCGCGCTATCGAGACGCAGGAGTTCCAGCGCGTGGGGGGCACAAAGACCATAAAGACGGACGTGCGGCTTATCGCGGCCACGAACAAGGACCTGGCCAAAGAGGTAAAGAAGGGCGCCTTCCGCGAGGACCTCTACTATCGCCTGAACGTCATCCCCATAGAGGTCCCGCCCCTCCGCTCCCACAGGGAGGACATCCCGGCCCTCGTGGAGCATTTCCTCGCGCTCCTTGCGGGGGAGTACGGGCGCGCGCCAAAGAAGATCACCAAGGATGCCCTCAAGAGGCTCATGGAGCACACCTGGCCGGGCAACGTCCGGGAGCTTAAGAACACGATAGAGCGGCTTGTGATAATGAGCCGTTCTGAGAAGATAGAGGAGATGGACTCCTTCTTCCTGAGCCTGGAGCCCGCGAAGGAGGATTACTTTGTCTTTGAGACGCTAAAGGAGGCCAAGGAGGCCTTCGAGCGCGACTTCATCCTCAAAAAGCTCACCGACAACCACTGGAACGTCTCCAGGACGGCGGAGCTTCTGGGCGTCGAGCGTTCCAATCTGCACCGCAAGATAAAGTCCTACGGCATCGAAGTCCCCCGCGGCGCATCCGAGTAGCCCCGAATGTTCCACGTGGAACAATTCACATATTTCCTTTTAAATTCAATAACTTAGGCCGATAAAGCCCGGTTTTCGTGCATCTTTAATTGGTCATTCCCCCTCGCCTGCAACGCGGGAGAGGGGGCCGGGGGGGTGAGGGTGGGCCTTAAGGGTTTTCCCCCACGTCCTTCCATGCCTTGCCCAAGCAGTCGGGGCAGATCGTGTGGCTGAACCTGGCCTCGGAGTGCCGCTCTATGAACGCCTCCACGTCCACCCAGTTCCCCCTCGCGTCTCTTATCCTCTTGCACCAGGCGCAGATGACGATTATCCCCGCGAGGGTTTTTTTCTCCTCGAGGGCCTCTTCCGCCTCTTTATCTATAAAAACGGGGGCGGTCACGTCATGGAGGTACTGGATTACCCCCCCGAAGGCGCCGTCCTCGGCGATGAGCGGGGAGGCGAATATCTCGAACAGGTGCTTCTCGCCCTTTACGGTGTGCTCGTGGAGCATGGTCATGGGCTCGGTCGCGCCGCATAGCTGAACCAGGGGACAGCGGGGGGCGGGGCAGGGGGTCTCCAACCCGTGGAAGGCCTCATGGCAGGTGGTGGGCTCCGAGAGGTCCAGCCCCAGGAAGTCCCTCGCCGCCCGGTTTATGAACCGGATGCGGTAGTCCTTGCTTATGACCACGATGGGCTCGGCCATCCCGTCCAGGATGGACTGCAGATACCCCGGCTCTTCCGGTCCCCCTGTGTCTTTTTCCTTATCCATAAGCTCGATAGTTCGGGAGAGGTCAATTAAAGTTTATACCAGCCATAGATTTATTCAATAGGGGGGAGGGGGTTGTCGCGCTGTCGCTCTATAGTGAGGATGGGACTCAGTATCAAGGGCGAGGGTTGTGGGGGTTAGGAAAAAAGGATGTGTCCCTAGTTATTTCCAAGCCATAGATTTATTCAATAGGGGGGAGGGGGGGCGCCGCTCCGCCGCGCTATAAAGAGGATGGGACTCAATATCAATGACGAGGGTTGTGGGGGTTAGGAAAAAAGGATGTGTCCCTAGTTATTTCCATACAGGCTCAAAAAAGCCCTTTTTTCAAGTACTTGCAAATCCCATCTGAACATTTTGTTCAATTCCTGTCCTCCCGCCGCGCTCTTGCGGCTAAAAGCAGTTAAATCATAAATGACGGGGGGATGAAGTTGTCTATATGACATTTGACACTATATCCATGTCCGGGCGGGAAGGGTCAGTCCCGAATGCCTGGCCGACTTGCGAATTCATCTATTTAAGAATAAGAAAATTTAAAAAATTAATTTTCCCTTTTAAAAAAAATTAAAATGAAGTATAGTGAAGTGCTCTTCCCTGGGGGAATTTTATGTTTGTAATTAGATTAAAAGGGCTGAGAAAATGGCTCATTCAAGTTATCCAGATTTTATAGGGGTAGCTGAAAAAGATACTTTACAGCTACAGATCGAGGGAATAGCTGAAGAATTAGCACAGAAAAATACGCAATTTCTTTTTGGCGCAGGTATGTCGAGACCGAGCGGCATACCAAGTGGTATGGAGTTAGCCGGAAAGCTTCTTGATCTTATCTATCCAGATATGTCTAAACCTACTGCCGCAGAAATCGAAAATTTACTTTGCACTTTTCCTTTAGAAGCAATTGCAGAAGCAGCCAGAGGAGTAAGGCCAGGTCAAAAAGAAGCACTTCGGAATTTTTTAAAAAAAGAGATAAAATCGCAAACTGGTCCACATAGTGCTCATAAGATATTGGTAAATTTATGTAATAAGAATTATTTAAAACGCATTTATACTACTAATTTTGATCTTCTTATAGAAGATGCCCTGGGGCATGATCGATCAAAGACTATTCATATTGACAATGTTAGAGAATTAAAAGATATAAAATCGGGTGCTTTGCCACTTATCCCTGTTATTCACTTGCATGGCACATTGGATAGTTTTTTTGTTTTGACTGAGCTCGATATTTTCGTTGATTATCCAGACACTTGGGAAATATTAAAAAATGAATTCATGATGGATTTAGATTTTAATGTATTCGTCTTTGTGGGTTATTCTATGTCTGATCCAGATTTCCGGCAAATATATATGGGATATCAGAAGAAATTAAAAATACGATCTGATTTAGAAAAAATGACTTATATTGTAAATAAATATAAGGATTTAAATTCTTATAGATTGGCTAAACAAGTTTGGGAAGCACGCAAGGCGATTCTATTGCCGTTTGATGTTGAGGATTTTTTCAAAGAGCTTTGGGAGACTCTCATACGGAAAGGAATTAAAAACCTTAAAAATAAAATCGCAAAACGCATGAATGAAGATTTGGACTTTCTCGAGAATAGGATAAATGATTTGAAAATGACATTTGGTTTTACAGAAGATGACGCAATTTATTATTTAGATATTATGACCAGAGGAAGAGATAGAAAAGATGAAAGTAAGTATTGAGAAAGAACTGCTATTTTTCATTCGCAAATTAATTCAAGAGCATAATATTACCCGCATCATTGCGGTCGAAAGAAAAGGAACCGCAGTCTTAAGAGCCCTTATTGAAATGCAAAATAGCGAAAAGCTAAATTGGTCTTGGCGAGATATAGTTTCTTCTGATGCTCTGGATAGAGTTCAGGATGAGCTACTTTTAGGGCATAAAATTCTTATCTTTGATGATATGCTGCATACGGGATTCCATTTATGGGAAGAGGTGATTCCTTTTCTTGAAAATAAGCCGATTTGGAATGATATTAAAAATAATATAATCACGGCGGCCTTTGCTGTCCATGAGAAATGTCCGAAAGAACGCCTCCCTGAACACTGGTTCTATAATGAGCTTGATACGGAAAGTTATGAAGATTTAAGGGAACGTATTATTGAAATGTTACAAAGACATGGTTCCCTCCTATTAGATACAGAGCATATTGAGGTCAGAGCTAAAATCAAGTGTGATTTGCGCCAATTTTTTGAAATCTTTTCTGTTCGCGGATCAATTGCGGATTTTAGATCTTCAGATAATCGATTGAATTTAACGGTTGCAATTCCAGACGATGCTTGTGATTTATCTTCTTATGATTTTATTCCTCCAGATACTTCTATGGATCAAATTGTTAAGAAATGTCGAATAATACAAAGGACAAAAAATGAATTTGCAATTATTCCTATTTGCTATCCATCAGTTCCAATAAATTTTGCTGATAATTTTAAATTTGGTAGTGCTCTGGAAGAAATATTTGGCAAAGAACTTTGTTATGAAAAGGGCAGATTTTATTCTGTAGCTCTATTAGCATCATTAATAATTTTAGAGGAAATCTTGACCGCTGTTCTTACATTGGGACCCGATAAAGTTGAATTAGACCTTCCCAAAATTGATTCCAATAGACTTTCGGATATGGGCTATAATTTAGAACATTTACTTGCAATGTATCCAAATGTAGATATTAGGAAACTCACAGAATATATTTTGAACATTGTAAATAATGCCAGAATAAAATCCACTCCTCTCAGAGGCAAAAAAAGTAAAAAATTGGGCGGTTTACTACAACTTGAGGAAAGCAAAATTAATGAGAATGCCAGAATTTTGGCACAATTAGTAAGAAAAATTATTGCTGATAAAAAAATATTATCTGATGCTTCTAATTATAAATCTTATATGGGGATGACTGCTAAGGAATTAATAGAGTTGGGTAAAAAGCATCTTAAACTGAAATTTATAGATGTTAGTGTAGCACTCGATAGATTAATTGATGAAGCTTACTTTGTTACTCATGTGGCGGAAATTAAATATAAAGATGACATAATAAGATTAACAAGAACATTTGAGCCCGATGGCGAAATTGTAAGCGCACGAATAAAACGTTATACAGAACTCTATGGACTTCCCGAGGTTGTCCTTGGCTGATGAAATAATACCAAAAGAAAAAATAGTGCCTGGTGAAGTTGGGAAAAATTATGCAAAAGCCCACAGGATGTTCGGGGTCCTTCTATATTATTGGTGTACCAATACTGATGTCCGTAGGTCTTTAGGCTCTATTCCATTTGATAAATTAGTAACTTTCTCCTCACGATTATGGAACGAATTAGAGTCAATTTTTAAGCGAGAAAAGAAGATATCACCTTACTTTCATGTGCCTCATGAAGAATTCCCAGGTAAGCATGGGCCTGGGTATGGAATTATACCCGTGAATACAGGTAAAGTGAAATATATTGGTGAGCTTTTATATGATCAGCAAGGTTCAGGAATTCAACAAGATATTGTAGCCATTCCACATGAGGATATTGTAGAACATAAGAAAAATATAAGACATGAAAGTACAATGTTTACAACAGGACTTATCCATCCCATAAAAGTGAATATAATGGAAAAAGCAGAAATCTTTAATGAAGTAGAGTACCAAACTATAGAGGAAATAGGGAATATAATTCGTCATTTAACTGAAGAAGAAATGCGTGTTCTGGGCACCCATGAAAATACAGACCAGACAGTGCATGCAATAATTTTTGAGCTTGAACATTGGGAGGAATTAATTAAAAAAGCTCTCAATCTGATAGAGAATGAGACAGTAAAAATAGATGATTCTGGTAAAAGTGCATATTGGTATGCTCAAGAAGCTGTAGAATATGCCAGTGAGGCTGTTAAGAAAGCCAGTCTGAATATGTTAGCTTATAAAGAAGGATGGGATCGATTCTTCAGACATTTATCGATGGATAGTATTTTGAAAGAAGCATTTATTAGGAAACAAAAAAAAGCTGCTGAGATTTGGAATGAGCTAAGAATAAAAAAATTAATTATCGATGCAGAAAAAGCTTTAACTTTATCTAATGTAATACGAGCAATCTGTTTAATCAGACAAAATGGCAATTTAAGAACTGAAAAGAGCTCACAAATTAAAACTGGCAAGGAGTGCTCTTTTAAACTTCTTCAATTAATAAAAAATCCTTTTCAACCAGAATTGTTTAATGGTAATAACATAAAAAATATTCATATCTATTTAGATCAAAAAATGAATTTTGAGGGTGCATTGAAAGATTTAAAATTGATACGAACTATTTTATCAGAATCTATGGAATGGAAAGAAATAAGTAACCAAATTAAAAAATGATTGGTGAACGTAGTATATATAGAAAAATTCAAGCTGCTCTTGATATTGCAAAAGAAGGGAGGTCAAAGAGTATTAGAGAGCTTGAAGAAAATATTTACTCTCTCAGTCCAATTAATTTTTGCTATACAAGAATAGATAAAGAAAAAAGTAAAAGAATACCCTATTGCTCTAAGGATTCCATTCGTAGGATTATAAAAATATGTGAAGATTTAAACCTAATTAATGAAAAAGGCAAGCTGACAGAAAGTGTTGGATTTGATGCTCTTGATGAATCTAAATTCGATAAAATTTTATCAAAACAAATTTTAAAAATTTTAAAACAAGAGAATATATCTCTTGAAAAAATTTCCAGTGCAATTAAAAATAATCTGCTTCAAGCAAATCCAGTTATCCTGCCAACAAGTGATGCCATCTGGAATGCATTAGGCCAACCTTTTCAATACGAGCATTTTTCAAGTCTTCTTACACTTCTAGGGCATTCTAGAGCTTTAGCCTTTTCACAAAGGAAAATTTTTCTTCCCTAATCTATTTAAGAAAATTTGCGCCTGAGAGCAATGCCCAAGCCTCCCGTATTTCCATCAAAAAAGACTTGCTAAAACCTTTAACCAGAAAACCCAGGAAAACCCAGAAAACCCAGGGACAACCCCCAATTTCCCGATCCGTTAGTTCCTGATAAGTGGTGGGGAGTTGTTGATTTTACCCAAGCATGTCAAAATCATGATAACTGCTATGGCACATGTGGAAAAACAAAGAATGAATGTGATGATACTTTCTGTAGTGGTCTTGTTAGAGGGACACTTCCCGTATTTCCACCAATTAGTGGAGAGCAAAAACTATAATTACGTTTATGACGGCGATGATATCATAATCGAATACCTGACCAAAGATGATGGGAAAGTGGAGATAACTCGCTATTTCTTGTTAGAGGGACACTTCCCGTATTTCCACCCAAAAAGGACAACTAAGGAAAACCTTTCGGCGGGTAGTCCCGAGAGAGCCCTTTACGTCTGGCTTTTCCGGGTGGGGTACTCGATGCCCTCGGTGTTATAGTCCATGAAGGCGGGCTTGGGGATGGGATAGAAGAGGGCCACCCAGATGAGGGCTATTATCTGGCTTATGGGGACCGCGGCCAGGCTCACGACCAGGGTGAAATGCATCTGGAGGAGCCGGACCAGCTTCCAGGCAAGCGCGCTCACGACGGGGATGTTCCTCAGGAAGTCCGGGATGACGGGCAGAGTGATTATCTTTTCGTAAAAGCCCACGACGAAAAAGCCCATCACCGCGAGCACGCACAGGGTTATGAGATAAGAGTAAAATGACGCCTTTAAATAATACTTCATAGCACCTGCCCCATCTGCCCCCTTTTCTTAAAGGGTGTTGGCTTATTATAGGGGAAAAAACGGCAAAAATCAAAAGGGAAAAGGGAAGCGGCTAAGCGGCCCCGCCCGCGTCCTCCTCCTTGATGAATTCGCCGATCTGTTTTTTATCCAGTTCCGTGATATAAGTGAACTCTATGCCGTACTGGAACATCTTCTCCAGTTTCATGGAGCGCACGACCGTGCCCTCGGCCTGGACGCGCGCGCTATCGGGGAGAAAGAAGGAGAATGAGACGGTGTCGCCTTTGGCGAGGACCCTTTCGGTCTCCATAAGGAGGCCGGTCGCGCTCAGGTTCTGGGTGAGGCCGAAGAAGTTGTCCTGCCCGAAATAGCCCATCACCTTGGCTTTTATGAGGACGCGGAGGGCCTTCCTCGGGGGCACGTCCACGAGCCGGGCTATCTTCTCCAGGAGCCGGCGACCGTCTATCGGGCGCGTGACGATGTCGTTTGCCCCGCTCGTGGCGCAGCGGTCTATGTCGGAGCGCCTCTGGGAGGAGATCATCACTATCGATACGTTCCGGAGGTCGCGGTTCGTGCGTATGGCGCGGGCAAGCTCGTCTCCGGGCATATCCGGCAGGTTCAGGTCGGCCAGTATCAGGTTCACGCGCTCCTTCTTATGTATCTCCAGGGCCTCGTGCCCGCTCTTTGTGGCAAAGACCTCGAACTCCCGCCTGTTGAGGAGCGTCTTCTCCTCCGTAAGGAAGTGGTCCAGGTCGTCCGCTATGAGAATCTTCCTCGTTTCCGTCACGGATGGATTTTATCAAAAACGGGGGCCTCTATGCTAATATAAAATCCAAATTCTAAGCATAGACGGGGCCTTGGGGAGAAAATGGGCAGGGTAATCGCCATAGTGAACCAGAAGGGGGGAGTCGGCAAGACCACTACGGCCGTGAACCTTTCGGCCTCCCTGGCCCTGGGGGGTGTAAAAGTGCTCCTCGTGGACACGGACCCGCAGGGGAACTCCACAAGCGGCCTGGGGCTCGCCAAAGAGGCCCCCGCGCTATATGAGGTCTATGCCGGGGCCGCCGCTATCAAAGAGGCCATTAGGCTCGCCCCCATAGAAAACCTCTACATAATACCTTCCACGCTGGACTTGCTCGGCGCGGAAATCGAGCTTGCGAACCGCGAGGGCAGGGAAGGCCTCCTTAAAGAGGCCCTCTCGGGCGTGAACGGCGACTACCATTATATATTCGTGGACTGCCCGCCCTCACTGGGTGTGCTGACGCTTAACGCCCTCGTTGCGGCCGAGACGGCGCTTGTCCCCGTCCAGTGCGAGTACTATGCGTTGGAGGGGCTTGGGATGCTCTCCCGCACGCTCAGCCTTGTGCGGGGCTCCTATAACCCGGCGCTGGAAATCGAGGGTGTGCTCCTTACGATGTATGATCCCCGCAACAGCCTCACCCGGGAGGTGGAGGCGGAGCTTCGCGGGCACTTTGGGGAGAAGGTCTACTCCACCGTTATCCCCCGGAACGTGACCCTTGCCGAGGCCCCGAGCCACGGCAAGCCCGCCCTCCTCTACGACGCGCGCTCCCGCGGCGCCCAGAGCTACCTGTCACTTGCAAAGGAATTCCTGGGAGGACATAGAAGGCAATGAAGCAGGCATTAGGGAAAGGACTTGAAGCGCTCCTCCCAAGTGGGGGAGCGGAGGGGCTGGAGCTTCCCGTGGAGCGCATCGTCGCGGGCGACCAGCCCCGGAAGCGCTTCCGCGAGGAGGCCCTGAAGGAGCTTGCGGCCTCCATAAAGGAAAAGGGCGTGCTCCAGCCGCTCATCGTCTCCCCCAACGGGGACGGCTCCTACCGGCTGATCGCGGGGGAGCGGCGCCTGAGGGCCGCCCGGATGGCGGGGCTCAAGAAGGTCCCCGCGGTGATCAAAAAAACCACCGGAGAGGACTCGCTGGAGATCGCCCTCATCGAAAACATCCAGCGCGAGGACCTGAACCCCATGGAGACCGCGCACGGCATGGAGCGCCTCCAGAAGGAGTTCGGCCTCACGCAGGAGGCCGTGGCCGACAAACTCGGCAAGGAGCGGGCCTCGGTGGCAAATTACCTCCGGCTCCTAAAGCTCCCCCCGGAGGTGCAAGGTTACATAGCGGATGAAAAACTCTCGATGGGGCACGCAAAGTGCATCCTCGGCATAGACGCCCCGGAAAGACAGCTCGATGCCGCCCGCAAGGCCATAAAAGAAAAGCTCTCCGTGCGGCAGACGGAAAAACTGGTGAAATCAATAATTCTGGGCCGGGGCACCAACGAGGCCCTCCGCCGCGCCCGGATGGGCCTTAAGGACCCCAATGTCCTCGAGGTGGAAAACCGGCTCCGCCAGGCCCTTGGCACCCAGGTGCGCCTCGTCCAGAAGGGCAAAAAAGGCGGGCGCATAGAGATAGACTACTACAGCCTTGAGGAGTTGCAGGGGATACTGGAGAGGCTGGAGTAGAGGGGGAATATATAGATATTTATTTTGAGGTCAAAAGTTGCTTAAATAGAGTTAAAAGAACAACTTCCAGTCATTGGGAGCTTATTTCAAAACTTAAGCATCCCGAGATGGAGGGGAAAGAGGAAGAAGTAAAAAGGTGTCTATCGGAGCCGGCCGAAATAAGGAAAAGCTCTGAAGACCCAAATGTGTTCCTGTATTATTTGGAATCAGGGGCTTATTACATTTGCGTCGTTGCGAGACATTTAAACGGGGACGGCTTTATCATAACGGCATATATAACCGATAAAATCAAAGAAGGAGAAGCCGTATGGAAAAGATAACAATAACATACGACAAGGTAGGCAATACGCTTGACGTATGGTTTGAGAAACCCCGGCCCTGCATAAATGAGGAAATAGGCGGAGGCGTTATCATCAAGAAAGACGAAAAGGGAGAAATAATAGGGTTTGAAAAGATCAATTACCTGAAGAAGGACAGGCCGGAGGACGTCAATTCGATCCCGCTTGAAGTGAGCATCCTTTAGAAGGCCATTTTTCCGGTTTTGTTCAATTCCGGCCTCAAAAAGGCTGAATTTACAGGCAGTTGCAAACCCGCATTGAAATTTTTGTTCAATTCCCGCCCCCCCTGCCGCTTTTCGTCCTGTCGCGCCGTCGCTCTGACCCTCTTTTTTATGTTCACGGAAACGGGCTTTTTCGCCCCTAAGTGCCTGAACTTTCATTGTTTTTTGCCCCTCCACGCTGTTCACGCCGTTCACGGGGGGATTTTCTTGCTGTCGCTCTGCCGATCTGTCGCGCTGTCGCTCTGCCGCGCTATTTCAGGATACAGGAGGGGAGGGTGACGTTGTCTACGGGACCTGGTTCACTAATTCCGGGGCCAGCCCCCGGTTAAGTTGCAGGAAAAGAAGGAGAGAGGGTATTATTTCCTATTCGATGAGGGCATATGAAGAAAAAGCTTCTGAATAGAATAGAAATTAATCCCAAGATAATGTTCGGAAAACCGGTAATCAAGGGCACGCGGTTGACCGTGGAGATCATCCTTGAGAAGCTGGCCTATGGGGAAACCGAAGAGGACCTTTTTAAGAGTACCCATTTTTGAAGAAAGAGGACATAAAAGCTGCCCTCTTGTATGCCGCAAAAAGCCTTTCCCTTGAGGAAGTTACACAGATTTGAGTGTAGGCCCTGAGACCCCGCCTGTGTCACGAGATCCGTGTCTCCCCTGAATTATTGAATTGCAGGAAAATGGGGAGAAAATGTATTATTTCGTATTCAGTTCAGGGGACTAATGCACAAATATAATGTAATTTCATTATTCAGCGGCGCAATGGGGTTGGACCTCGGCCTGAAAGAGGCCGGGTTGAACATCTGCGTTTCTCAAGATTTTGATCCGTGGTGTTATAAAACAGCAGTTGTTAATAATCAAACTTGTATTCCTGGTGATATTAGAAAATTAATTAAAAAGGACCCGAGTTGTAGGTTCTTACTCGAAGCGGCTGGCCTTAAAAAGAAGGATGAAATATTTGCCATAGTTGGAGGGCCGCCGTGTCAATCATTTAGTACAGCTGGTAAAAGGCTATCCATCAATGACTCGCGCGGAAGTCTATTTATGGAGTTCAGCTATGTTATCGATAAGCTTAGACCGCGTTTCTTTATAATGGAAAATGTAAAGGGGCTGGTCTCGGCTGCTATCTCTCACCGGCCAATTTCAGAACGGAAAAATGGGAAGAAATTATCAGATGATGAAATGCCAGGGTCAGCTTTTAAAATCATCTTGGAAAAATTCGAAAACCTTCGATACAAAGTCAAATTTGATATTTTAGATGCAGTCCATTACGGTGTGCCGCAGTTTAGAGAAAGGTTAGTCATCATAGGGTCAAGAGATTCTGAGGATATTTTCCTACCAGTTCCTACCCACTTTCAATTCCATCAAGAGCCAAATTATCGTTGGCAGACGTTACGGAGCGTTATCGAGGATTTAGAGGATAACCCTGGACCTTGCACCAAATTCTCCAGAGAAAGGCTGTGGTATTTGTATTTAATTCCCCAAGGGGGTAATTGGCGCAATTTACCCGAAGGACTAGTACAAAAAGCCATGGGGGGGGCATACCACAGCGATGGGGGTAAGGTCGGTTTTTATCGTCGTCTCCATTACGACCAGCCGAGCCCAACTCTCGTGACCAGCCCCATCCAAAAAGCAACTACATTTTGCCATCCTACAAAAAATAGGCCCTTATCAGTACGCGAATACATGAGGATACAGCAGTTTCCGGACAAATGGGCCATAATGGGAAACCTCTCAGATTGTTATAGGCAAATCGGTAATGCTGTACCTGTTGGGCTAGGGCGTGCAATTGGACTCGCACTGAGAGCAGTAGCGGAAGGGACTGCAAATATTCAGACTAAGAGGTTAAGGGGCACGTCTGTCCATAATAAAATTTTGCATGTCCAAAATAAAATGGCGGCCATTTAACGGGAAATATCAGACATGGTCGATTCAAATAAATTGGAAAAAAAGATTGAGGAGCTCCTTGACCATTTCTGTAAAAGAAGAATTGCAATACTTAACACCCTCGACCTAAAAAAGACGCTAAAACGTAAAAACCCTTATTTATTCCGTGCAATAGGTGTCCAGAAGGCCGCCGAAATAGTGGAAGGACTATTATCCGCCTACGCCTCCAGTAGCGATGAGGGCATTTTCGGTGATGCATTTTTTGAGCCTTTGGCTAAGTTTGTATCAGGCGGCCAGGTCTCCCCGTCTGAAGGCGTAGATATTGCAATCGAGGACAAGACCGCATACAGGGCAATTGCTGTCAAGAGCGGGACAAGTGTTTTCAACGCGCAGAGTAAGAGGAAACAGCTCCAGGATTTTTCTTCTCTTGAGGCGCGCTTAAGAAAACTGAGAAAGCATTTTGACCCAATAATCGGTTACTGCTACGGGAGAAAGAGCCAACGCGGGACAACCAATGTCCGGGAGTTGGCAGGCCAGGCATTTTGGCAAGAGATTACAGGCGACCCTGATTTTTATCTCAAAATAGTTCGTCTTATGAAGGACAGGCCGCAGGCACACCGCCCGCATTACGAAGAGTCATGGGGGGCAGCCGTAAATCGTTTCACTAGGGATTTTATAGCAGAGTTCTGTTTTCCTGACGGCACAATTGATTGGGAAAAACTTACCAAATTCAACTCTGGTATTCCCGAGAAGAAAGCAATAAAGGCTCCAAGGGATAAGTAAAAGTTTTTGCATGAGGGCCAAAAACAGTAACGCGCCTGACCTTTCGACCTATCTTAGATCAATAAAGAAAAGATTTAATACTGCACTTTTAAAATGGTGGAAGAAAAACGCCCGCGAATATCCCTGGCGGAAACCGGGGACTTCTCCTTATGAGGTTCTGATTGCAGAAGTGCTTTTAAAAAGGACTACTGCAACCGCTGCAGAAAGGATTTTTAACAAAATATTGAAAGCTTATCCCGATATTAAATCGTTATCTACAGCTAAAAGCCGCAAATTAGAGACTCTACTGGGCCCAATCGGTTTATATAAACAACGTGCAAAAGGGCTCAGAGAGACAGCCCTCTATCTCAGGGATAAAGAAAAAGGTAAGATTCCAAAAGACCTTGAGAAACTTTTAATGGTCCCGCATATCGGACCTTATGCTGCTCGGGCGATCTTATCGTTTGGTTACGATATTCCAATGGCTATTGTGGACTCGAATGTAATAAGAGTTTTAAATTGTGCATTCAGTGGGATGATCAGTAAAAAAGCTACATTGGGCGAATATCAGTCTGTTGTTGATATCCTCCTCTCTAGAAAGTACCATAAAGAGTTTAACTGGGCTCTACTGGACCTTGGAGCTAAAAAATGCCATTATTCAAGACGGGCCTGCAAAGATTGCCCTCTCATAAATTTGTGTGCAAGATATAAAAAAGAATTCACGGACTGAGCTTGTTATCCCTCCCCCCCTCCCCACTTCTCTCCTTACCTGCTATCCTTTAAATAGAGAAAATCGACAAAGGAGGATGTGCCATGCCTCATATGTACTGGCCGGACGGAGGATACGGAGGGTTCTGGATGCTCTTCAACTTTCTCTTCTGGATACTCGTGGTCGTGGGGATAATCTTGCTTGTGCGCTACCTTGCAAGGCCCCGGGGGCCGGAAATCCGAGAGGAGACCCCCCTCGGGATCCTTAAAAAGCGCTACGCCCGGGGCGAGATTACAAAAGACGAATTCGAGCAGATGAAAAAAGACATTTCCTGATCCCTAATCCCCCTGACCCCCCTTTCCCCCCGAAAGACCCGCCCCCTTTTCGGGCAAAAAACGCCCTTTTCCTACCTAAATATCTGTTATAATTAAATATTCCTGTATGAAGAAAATTCTGATAAACGCTAAGTATCCGGAGGAGAAGCGGGTGGCCATCGTGGAGGCGGAGCGCCTCTCGGACTTCTACGTGGAGACCGCCATAAAGGAGCACCTGCGGGGGAATATCTATAAGGGCGTGGTGGCAAGGGTGGAGCCCGCGCTCCAGGCCCTATTCGTGGACTTCGGGCCCAAAAAGCACGGCTTCCTGCAGGTGCGGGAGATAATCCCCCAGTACCTCCCCGAAAAGGGGAAGAGGAGAAAAAAGCTCCAGGACCTGATACAAAAGGGCCAGGAGATGGTCGTCCAGGTGGAGCGGGACGAGCGGGACACGAAGGGCGCCACGCTTACAACTTATATATCCCTGCCCGGAAGGTACCTTGTGATGATGCCCGGGCGGGAGACCGTGGGCGTCTCCCGGAAGATAGAGGACCGGAAGGACCGCGACCGCATGAAGAAGATGCTCGCCTCCTTGAAGCTCCCGGAGAAGATGGGCTTCATCCTGCGCACCGCCGGGGGGGACAAGAGCGTGGAAGACCTCGCCAACGATTTGAATTACCTGGAAAAGCTCTGGGCCCGCATCGAGGGGGATGTAAAAAAGGCCCATGCCCCGGCCCTTATATATAAGGAAGAGGACATCGCCGTGCGCACCGTGCGGGACTATCTCACCTCGGACGTCTCGCAGGTCCTGATAGACGACGCCGCCACGGCCAAGAACGTAAAGGAGTTCCTTAAGCAGACCGTCCCCGACAGGAAGATAAACGTGAAGCTCTACAGGGAAAAGCGCCCGATATTCGAGATGCATAACCTCGAAGAGCAGATAGCAAAGATAAACGACCGCTACGTGCGCCTGCCTTCCAAAGGCTATATGGTCTTTGACAAGACCGAGGCGCTGACCGCCATCGACGTGAACTCCGGACGGAGCAGGAAGGAGAAGAACATCGAGCAGACCGCGCTGCAGACGAACCTCGAGGCCGCGGAGGAGCTCGCGCGCCAGCTCCGCCTCCGGGACATAGGCGGGCTAATCGTCATAGATTTCATAGACATGGAGGACCGTAAGAACCGGAGGCAGTTGGAGGAGAAGCTGAGGAACGCCCTCTCCACCGACAAGGCCCATTCGGACATGACAGGGATTTCGATGTTCGGCACAATAGAGATGACGCGGGAGCGCATGCGCACGGCCTATGCCGAATCCACATACCAGAAGTGCCCCGCGTGCGACGGCATGGGGGTGCTTAAGACCGAGGAGATGCTTGCGCTCTCCGCGTTCCGGGACATACAGATGAGGGTCGCAAGAGGCGGCATGGAGCGGATAGCCTGCCGGCTTCCGGTGGGTAGCGCCAACCACCTGATAAATACGAAAAGGAAAGAGCTTCTGGACCTCGAGAAAGACTGGAACGTGAAGATAGACATCATCGGGGACCCCGCCCTCCCCCCCGGCCAGTACGCGCTCGATATCAATTCGGCCTCTTCATAATTCTTCTTAAACTCTTCATAGCTTTTTTAAAAAACGCGTCTAAAATTTAAGTATGAAGAACGCCTTTTCGAGAGCGCTCCTTTTAATCTCCCTGATTGCCATGGCCCTGATACTATCCGCCTGCGGCGGGGGCGGCGTGGACGGCGATGGCGGGATAATGCCCATCTCCGACGATATAAGGTTTTATCAATTCGGGGACAGGATATTTTTCTACATGACAAAATACTTCCCTTCGAGCGGGGCCTATTTTACCGGGAACGTCCTCTGGGAGATATTCGACGATAACGTGATAAACCCTTTTACGGGGGACCTCTGCTTCATCTACGATATCCGTGGCACGCTCCAGGGCGGGTCCGGCGTTATAGATATAGGAACGGGTGCGCTCTTTGCCCAGGACGGCGCGGGAAGCCTCTATACCTGCGGGAAATACGACCCCTTCAATGATGAGGTTATTTTCGCGACGGAACCTCTGAAGCGTTGGATTGAAAGCCCCGTGCGGATTGGAAACGTGGAGGCCGGGACGGTCTTTTACAGCGACGGTTCGTGGGAGTTCTGCACGATCAGGGTGGAGGGCGCGGAGGTGGTAAGCACGGGGGCCGGGCGCTTCGAGGCGTTTAGAATAAGTGAGACCTGCAACGACAGCTTCGGGCGCGCCCGGAGCGGCACGAACTGGTTTTATCCGCCTATTTACTATATTAAAAGCGGGAGCACGGATTTCGAGTCCCAGACCACGTTCGATATGCAAAGCTATGACCTTAGGTGAATAGAAGGGAAGACGGGGGGGCGGGGCATCCGCCCACCCCGGCCTTTTTTTATCTTTCCAATCCATATTTTTTTAATTTTAAATACAACGTCTTCCGGTCAATCCCCAAGAGCCTGCTGGCCTTTGTCTGGTTCCCGCCGGTTTCTTCGAGCGCATTGATGATTGTCTGGCGCTCCACGTCATTAAGCTGGCCGGCTTTCTTCGTCTCTTTCTTCTCCGGGATCGCGAGGTCTTTTTCGGTTAACACATCCGACTCGCAGAGTATGACGGCGCGCTCCATCACGTTTTCAAGTTCCCGAATGTTGCCCGGCCAACGGTAGGAGCGGAGGGCATCCATTGCCTCCCCCGAGAGGCCTTTTATATTTCTTCCCACCCTGGCCGCGTACTTTCTCAAGAAATAATCGGCAAGGGGGGCTATGTCTTCCTTGCGTTCCCGGAGGGGCGGGATTGAAATGGAAAGCACATTCAGGCGATAAAAGAGGTCCTCGCGGAAGCCTCCCCGGGCCATCAGCTCCTCGAGGTCCTTGTTTGTGGCCGCGATGAGGCGCACGTCGGCCTTGAGGGTTCTGTTCCCGCCCACGCGCCTGAATTCCCCGGAATCGAGGAACCTGAGGAGCTTGGCCTGGATCGGCAGGGGCAGTTCGGATATCTCGTCAAGAAAAAGGGTGCCCTCGTGGGCGCTCTCCACGAGGCCGTATTTTATCTTGTGGGCGCTCGTGAAGGCCCCTTTCTCGTGCCCGAAGAGTTCGCTTTCAATCAGGTTTTCGGAAAAGGTGGCCGAATTGAGGGCTATAAGGGGCCGCTCCCCGCGCCTGCTCTTCTTCCATATATGGTTCGCAACCAGTTCCTTCCCCGTCCCCGATTCACCCGTTACGAGCACGGTGGAATCCGTGGGCGCGACTTTTTCTATCAGGGAAAGGAGCTTCTTATGGGCGGGGCTCTTTCCGATGAAGTCGTCCGGGGTCTCGCGCCTTGCCAGTTCCTGCTGGAGGAGCTTGTTCTCTATGCGGAGCTTCCGCTCCTCATAGGCGCGCTCTATGACGACCTTCAGCTCCTCCAGCTTGTAAGGCTTGGAAATGTAGTCGTATGCGCCGTTTTTCATCGCCTCCACGGCGGTATCTATGGTGGCCTTCCCGGTGAGGACTATGGAGGCCGGGGAATAGGGGTCGCCCTTCATCTTCTTCAGAAGCGAGATCCCGTCCATGCCGGGCATCACGATATCCAAAAGCATGATGTCGAAATAATCCTCCTTTAGCTTGTGGAGGGCCTCCGAGCCGTCCCGCGCGGTGTCGGCGCTGTAGCCTTTTCTTTCGAGTTCTTTTTTCAGGAGGCGGCGGACCGGCTCCTCGTCATCCACGATAAGCAGCTTGATGCTCATCTTTTAAGCTTGTTTTCCTCTGCTAATAGATTTTTCAACAAGATGTCATTCCCGCTTGTCGGGAATCCTTCTGAAGAAAGACTCCGGACAAGCCGGAGTGACAAACTATTGTAATCAAACTTATGCACTCCTCAGTATATGGGCGATATCCTTTACGGGTAGCCTTATAAGAAAGGTCGTGCCTTCTCCGGGCCTGCTCCTTGCGTCTATAGTGCCGTCGTGCGCGGAGACAATCCTGTGGCAGATGGAAAGCCCCAGGCCCGTGCCCTCGCCGGCGGGTTTTGTGGTGAAGAAGGGGTCGAAGACCCGCTCGATGTCCTCCCTCCGGATGCCCTTCCCGTTATCCGTGACCGTGATCCGGATAAAGCTCGACCCGTAAGGGTCCGTCTCCCTCCTCGTGCTTATTGATATTTTCCCCTCGGGGCCTACAAAGTAGAAGGAGTTCATTATTATGTTCATGAAAAGCTGTCTCAGGCCCCCCGGGTCAGCGGCGGTTTTGGGTATCTCCCTGTCCAGGTCGAGTTGGAGGAGCTGGTTCTGCTTTTTGGCCGTATGCTGGAGGAGGAGGATGACCTCTTTCACGATCTCGTTTATGTCGATCTCCCTGAAAGTGCCCGTGGAGGGCCTGGCGAAATCAAGCAGGGTCTTCAAGATGTCCTTGCACCGGAATATTTCCCGGTTTATGGTATCCAGGTATTCGGGGAAGTCCTCGAAAGAGGGCACTTTTAGAAGCTCCGGGTCCCCGGCCCTGTCCCTCAGGGCCTCGGAATACCCGGCGATAATGCCCATCGGGTTATTTATCTCGTGGGCTATGCCGGCGGCAAGGGTCCCGAGGGAGGCCAATTTACTTGCCCTGAAGAGCTGCTGTTCGAGCCTCTTCTGCTCGGTCATGTCCTTAAGCGAGTTGACAATACCGTAAGCGTTCCCCTCGCTGTCCATGAGGGGATAAGTCCAATGGAGATAAATCCCCCCGCCCGTAAGCTCCCGGTATCGCCTCCCGGTCCCCCCTCCCGATTCCAGTAAAGGATGCGCGGTCCTTATTTTAAGGGCCCGAAAGATCTCCTCCGAATTTTTCCCGATGAGGGAGCTTTCCGCCTGCCCGGTCTTATCGGCCGCGGCGCGGTTTGTCCTTAGCACGTTTCCCTTAAGGTCCTCTATCCACACCATGTCCGTTATGGCATCGAATGTCTTCTCCCATTCGCGCTTCTCCCTCGATATCTCCTCGAAGAGGAGGGCGTTTTCGAGGGCGATGGAGAGGTTTCTCGCGACGGGCATCAGTATCTCGAGGTCTTTTTCGGAGTACCTGCCCGGAAGCACGTGGTCGAAATTCAAGGAGCCGAGGGGCTTGTCCTTGAAAAGCGGGACGCTTATGGTGGAGCGTATCCCTTCGTTTAAAAGCCGCCTGTCGTGCTCGAAGGCTATTTCCCGGGAGAGGTCCCCGTTAATCCAGGGTTTCTGGTTCCTTGTGACCCATCCGGCGCTCGTCCCCTCGAGTGGGGCCCTTGTGCCCTTGGTGAGGCTTGTCGGTAGGCGGGTATCCAAGGTGAAGATATTCAATTTGTTTCTCGCCTCGTCAAGTATGGTGATAGTCGCCCTCTCGAAATCGAGCATCTTCTTGAGCTCCGATACGACAAGCCTGAAGATATGCCCTATCGAGAGGCTCGAGTTCACGACGTTCGATATCTCGTTTATGAGCTCTATCTCCTTCATCTTCTCCCGGAGCTTCTCAATAAGGCGCGTGTTCTCCACCGCCACGCCCAACTGGGTCCCCACGGCGGAGAAGAACTGCATGTCGTAGCTCGAAAACCGCTCTTCCACCATGCTTGCCGCCCCCAGGACGCCTACCACTTTGCCCCTTTTTTCTCCTATCCCTTTTATGTCCGCCTTAAGGAGAAGGGGCACGGCGGCTATGCTCTTTACGCCGGATTCCTTTATTTTTATATGCGTTATCCGGGGGTCCTCGGCGGAGTTCTTTACGAGGAGCGCGCGCCCGGAAGAGAGCACGCGCCCTATAAGGCACTGGTAGGAGCAAAGCTCTTTGGCCCCCTCGAAGATGCTCTCCTCCACGCCCTCAAAACAGCAAAGGGAGAGGGCCTTCCCCTTCTCGTCTGCCAGATAGAGCCAGGCGGCGTCTATCTTTGCCGCTTTTACGAGCACCTTCAGGACCTCTTTCATCATCGGCTTCATATCGGAGCCCTGGCTGAGGATATTGGTGAGGGCGCTATAGACGCTTACCTCCCTCCCCTTGAGGGCCGCCCTGTGGGCCAGCTTCTTGGTATCGAGAATACGCCTCATAATTTAATTTTAAAGTTTTTGCCCGGTTTAACACAAGAAACATCGTGGTAAGATACAGATATGAAAATCCGGATAGGGCACCTTTCAACGCTTTATCATACCTCCATGCTGATGATGGCGAGGTCCGAAATACTCTCCGGCTTTCCTGCGGAGATAGACTGGAGGCTCTTCGGCACGGGCCCCGGAATAGTGGAGAGTTTTTCCGGCGATGAGCTGGATATCGCCTATTTAGGTCTGCCCCCGGCGGTTGCCGGCATCGCCTGCGGCGTCCCGATTACGTGCGTTGCCGGCGGCCATGTGGAAGGCACCGTGATAGCCGGGAGGGCGGATTTTACGGGCTTCCCGGAGTCGGAAGACCTTGCCGCGATACTCGCCCAGGCAAAGGCGATAGGGGTCCCCGGCAAGGGCTCCATCCACGACATAATCCTTCAGGATGCCTTAAGGAAATACGGGATCCCCGTGAAGGTGAAAAATTTTGGCTGGGCCGACAAAGTATTGGAAGAATTCGCAAAAGGCGGCGTGGAGATAGTTGCGGGCACCCCCGCCCTCGCCCAGGCCGTGCTCCATTACGGAGGGGGCCGCATGCTCTACCCTCCCCATCTCCTCTGGCCCGAAAACCCGAGCTGCGGGATTTTAGCGGGGCAGAGTTTTCTGAGGGCCAATAAGGAGCTTGTGGAGGAGTTCCTTATCCGGCACGACAGGGCGTCCACCTATTTGAGGGAGGACCGGGAGGAGTGCGCGGCCGATATTGCCCGGTTCCTGAAGGTGGTGGATACGGGTTTCGTGAGCGATGTGCTTGCATGCTCCCCCCATTATTGCGCGGCGCTCTCGCCGGGCTATATCGAGTGCACGATGAGGCTTGCCCGAAGGCAGATGGAACTGGGCTATATCGAAACGGTCCCGGCCCGCGAGGAGATATTCGAGCCCTCCCTTATAAGGGCGATACACCCCGGCCCGGCCCATTATTACAGCTAAGGGGACTGCACAATATAAAAAATGACCAATTAAGGAAATGAAATTTCAGAAAAGAGGGCGGATTTCGCGATAACCCAGATGTTCTTCGATAATAAATATTTTTACGACTTCATGGACAGAGCCGGGAAGTTGGGGATCAATGTACCCGTGCTCCCGGGAATTATGCCCATCACGGATTTTCAAAAGATAAAGAAATTCGCCGATTTCTGCAAGGCAGCCATCCCGGCCCAGGTAGAGGCCGAACTGGCCCCGTTTATTGGGAAACCCGAGGAGATGTTCAAAAAGGGAGTCGAGATCGCCATCAGGCAGTGCGAAGACCTTTTAGCGAACGGCGTTAAGTACCTGCATTTTTATACGCTTAACAAGGCGGATGCGGTAAGGGAAATATTAGGAGAATTAAAAATTTAAAATAACTTGGGGCATTTTTCCCCCAATCTATCGGGGAAATTTTCCCCAATCCTCTCCCGATTAATAGAGACTTACAATAAAATTCTTAAAAAACGCCGCCTTATCCCTCGCGCCCTCTGGCACTGGGTTTGCATATCATTAATCGTTGTGGAGAGGATCCTTCTTTGCACTCCTTAAATCGAATAAGTGAATAATTCAAATAAATAAAGGAGGCCTCATGACGCCTAAAGAGATAATCCTTAAGGCTTATGAAGGGGGAAGGCCCGAAAGGGTCCCGGCCACGCTCTTCGGGGCCGGCATGTGGAGCATCAAAGCCTGGGGGACGAGTTTCGAAGCGCTCTCCAGAGACTCCGGCAGTATGGCCCGGATGCTCATAGACATGAGCGACAGGCTCCGGTGCGACGTTGTGTACGCAGGCTCCGGGTATAACAACTTCCATGCCTCGGCCCTGGGGGGGAGGATAAAGTTCCGCGAAATGGGCGCCCCGGACCTCGAAGAACACCTCATAAGCACGGAAGAGAGCCTCGAAAAATTAAATATTGAAGATATCGATAAGGACGAAACCATAAAGACCGTGAAGGAGGCCCTGAGGGCGGCAAAAAAGGCCATCGGGGACACATACGTGGTCACGATGACCGCATGGGGGCCCTTCACGCTGGGGGCTCGGCTCCTTGGGGAAGAGGCGATGATGAAGGCCACGTTCAAAAAGCCCGCCCTTGTGGAAAAGATCGTAAACTTCGCCACGGAACTCCTCATTCATCTTTACGAGGATATAGTTGAAGACAAGACGCTCGAGGTGGTAAGCCTTGCGGACCCCACGGCCTCCGGGGACCTTATCTCCAAGAAGCAGTTCGAGAAATTCGCCGTGCCCTATTTGAAACGCTTCACGGATTGGGCCAGGGGAAAGGGCGCGCACACGCTTTTACACATATGCGGAAATACCACGGACAGGCTGGAGCTTTTCCCCCTTACGGGGGCAAGCTGCATAAGCCTGGACCACAAGACGGATATCGCAAAGGCCAAAGAGGTGCTCCATGGCAAAATGTGCTTTGGCGGCAACGTGGACCCCGTGGCCGTAATGCTGCAGGGCACGCCCGAGCTTGTGGAAAAGACGTGCAAGGAGATAATCGAGAAGGCCGGCACGGACGGGGGCTTCGTCCTCATGCCGGGCTGCGACATACCGCCTACCGTCCCTTACGAAAACATTCAGGCGCTTATAAATACGGCCCGCAACCGGAGGCTTTAGCAGGGAGGTGAGGAGGTAAAAACCTCCGCAGGAGGTGAATATGGGGATCCTCGACCAAGTTAAGAAAATTGCCGGCAAATCTTCCAAATCAGGGGATAGGGCCGGCAAGACAGCAAAGGAGGAAAGAATGGGAGACGGAAAGAAAGTATTGACGACCGAGGAAGTGAACGCGTACATGAAAGAGCAGTGCGGGTTCGTGCCGCGGATGTTCCAGATCATAAACACGGTGAACACGGAACCGGGCAGGACCTTCGCCGACTTCTACGCGAGCATCTTCGGGGACGGGGCGCTTTCCCGCAAGGTGAAGGAGCTCATGTTCATGTCGGGGGGCGTGGCCTATTGCTCCCCGAGGTGCATAATCCACGTGATACCCGCCATTAACGCGGGCGCCACCACGGGGGAGATCTTCGAGGCCGCATCCGTGGGGATGATACTCGCGGGCTTTGTCCCGGGCGGGCCTGGCATACCCTATGCCTTCGAGTACGCGCTCAAGTGCCTTGATATCGAGGGCAAGTACAGGAAGGGCGAGAGCTGGGAATACCTGCCTCAGCCCAAATTCGACCATGGCGTTTTCTAAGAGAGCAAGCTTGGGGAGGCTTGCGGCCTAACGCGCCGGGGGGCGGGGATTCCCCGCCCCCCGGAATATTAGCAGAGGGCTCCGCCCTCTGAACTCCCGCTGGGGAACCAGTTCCCCAGACCCCATTCTTAAAACATGGGTCAAGGGGGCCCGAGGGTGCGGAGCACCCGTATTCAGAAAAACCTTGCGGGGGCTGTGGGGCAGAGCCCCCACCGTAAGAAAACGGCTGGCTTGCCCAGCTATCAAGAGAGGAGAGCCGTGTTCAGGTTCGAGAGGGAGCAAAGGACAGCGGAAATCGCGGGCTTGAAGGTAGGGGGCCAGCCGGGCGAGAACCCGCCCCTCCTCATAGCCTCGATGTTCCACAATAAAGACAAAATTCTGGAAGACAGAAAGACCGCGAAGTTCGACAGGGCCCGGGCCGTTGAGCTTATCAGGAACCAGGAGGAGCTAAGCCGTCTCACCGGCATCCCCTCCATGGTCGCCATGGTCGCAAATACGCCCGAAGAGGCGAAGGCTTACATAGATTTTTATATCGAGAGGACATCCATGCCCTTTGGGATAGATATGTGGGTGGCCGAGCAAAGGGCAAAGGCCACCGAGTATATAGCGAAACTGGGCCTTCAGGACAAGTTCCTTTATAACAGCATAACGCCCTGGGACAGGGACATCCCGGGCCAGGTCCGGAGGCTGAAAGACCTGGGCATCAAGCACGTTGTGGTGCAGGCATTTGACGACAAGGACCAGACGCCCGCGGGGAGGCTTAACTCGCTTGAGTCCATCCTCGCCCAGGGCGCGGACGGGTTCGAGACCGTTATCGTTGACACATCGGTCATGAACCTCCCCTCCACGTCCTTTTCCCTCATAGCGAACAGGCTCATAAAGGAGAAGCTCGGTCTCCCCTGCGGGGGCGCATATTCCAACGGCACGCACATGTGGAAAGGGGCCAGGGAGGCATGGGGGATCGAAGGCTTCAGGGCGATGGACGCCGTAACGCAGGGGATGGCAAGCGTCCTCTGGAGCGACTTTAATTTCTACGGTCCAATTGTGACCGCGCCCCGGATATTCCCGGCCGTGGCAACGGCCCACATCCTGCTTTCCACTCTCGTTTATGAGGAGACGGGCGGGATACCGGAAAACCCCGAGCTTCCGATAAGAAAATACTTCGGGGACTTTCTACTAAAGCTAAAAGAGAGGGGGGCCAGAAAATGAACTCACCTTTAACTCATAACTATAGAAATAAGTTGTCACTCCGGCTTGTCCGGAGTCTTTCTTCAGAAGGATTCCCGACAAGCGGGAGTGACAACTTGTGATCAAACCCTTTATTAAAAGGAGCTTTTGAATGTCTATAAACGTAATGAACTCCAGGGAGCGGGTACTCAGGCTTTTCAGGGACGAGCAGGTGGACCGGGTGCCCTGTTTCAGCGGAATGGGGAACGTGACTACGGCGGGCCTTGCTGAATTTGGATATAAATTCGCGGCCATACACCTCGATGCCCGGATGATGGCCCGCGCGGCCGCAAGCACCTATAAGCTCTTCGGGTTCGAGTGCGGCGTTGTCCCCTTCGACCTCTGCGTGGAGGCCGAGGCCCTCGGGTCCAAAATAAACGTATACGCCCATTCGGAGGATATCCTGTATCCCACGATAAGGGAGAAGGTGATCCACAGCGAGGACGAGATGGAAACCCTTGAAGTGCCTGCGGACCTCGCCCGGAGGGGAAGGATACCCCTTGTGAAAGAGGCCATCTCGATCTTGAAGGAAGAGATCGGCGGCGGGGCCCCCGTTGGGACCTATGTGCTGGGGCCCTTTACGCTCGCCGGCCAGATCATGGAGCTTAACGACCTCCTCAAGCTTTCGTTCAAAAAACCGGATAAGACGGGAAAACTCCTCGATGTGCTTGCCCGCGCCATCATCCAGGTGGCGAAGGCCTACGAGGAGGCCGGGGTCGATTACATAACCGTAAGGGAGATGGGGGCCACAAGCGACGTCCTCTCGCCCCGGGTGTTTAAAAATCTTATTCTCCCCTATCTTAAAAAAATATTCGCCGAGCTTAAGACAAATACCGTCCTCCACATATGCGGGAAGACGAACGACATAGCGCCCTTCATGCACGAGTCCGGGGCCAAAGCGATCAGCGTTGACCAGAAAAACGACCTTGCCGAAACGAGAAGGAAGCTCGGCAAGGACGCCCTCGTATTCGGCAATTTCGACCCCTATAACGTGCTCGTCACGGGGGACGAGGAGAAGGTGCGCCAGACAGTAAGGAAATGCATAGACGACGGGGCGAGCGCGGTCTGGCCCGGATGCGACATATGGCCCACCGTGCCGCCTAAAAATATGAAAGTAATGATGGAAGAAATAATAAGTTACGGAGGTTAAGCATGGCGACTGAAGAAAGAAAAAAGGAGATCCTGGAAACCCTGAGGCACGGGGTCATCCAGTACGATGAGGATTCCGTGAAGGAGGCCGCGCAGGCCGCGCTCGACGAGGGCCTTGACCCCAACGAGGCCATCTTCGACGGGCTTGTATCCGGCATGGAGGAGGTGGGGAGGCTCTTCGAGGCGCAGGAATATTTCGTCCCGGAGCTTTTGATGAGCGCCGATGCCCTCTATGTGGGCCTGGACATCCTTAAACCCCACGTGCAGAAGATGGACCTCGGGCTCAAGGGCTCGGTCGTGATAGGCACGGTGGAGGGCGACGTCCACGACATCGGCAAAAACATCGTCAAGATGATGTTCGATGTGGCGGGCTTTATGGTATATGACCTTGGCAGGGACGTGCCGCTCGACAAGTTCATAGAGGAGCAAATTAAGACGGATTCGGACCTCGTCTGCCTTTCGGCAATGATGACGACAACTATGATTGGGATGCAGAAGGTAATAGAGACCCTGAAGGCCAAAAACCCCAACGTGAAGATCATGATAGGAGGGGCCCCGGTCTCCAGGGAGATAGCGGACAAATGGGGCGCGGACGGCTATGCCCCGGACGCGAATAACGCCTTGAAAGAGGCCATCAGCATGGTCTCCGCGCTTAAGAGGATGAGGGACGAATCGAAGGCCAAATCCTCTTCCGGGGCATAGATGAAATGAGGCCTGATTCCCTGAAGAGGCAGCTCATAAAGAGCGGCGCCGCATTGGTCGGAGTGGGCGATGTCACGGAGGCCCTGTCCGCCGATATCCTTCACCTTAAGAGGGCCGTGGCAATAGCCGTAAACAGGGGGCTTAATAAGCAAACGGTGGCGCTTCTGGCGAGGCTTGAGCGCGAAACGGAAAAATGGCTCAAGGCGCGGGGGTTTCGTTTCCTCTCCATCCCGCCCGATTCGGACCGCCCGGGAGGGAAATTCATCTCGCGCCTCTACGGGCTCGTGAGCCACAAGACGGCGGCCACCTGCTCCGGCCTGGGATGGGTCGGCAAAAACGGGCTTGTCATAAACGAGACATACGGGCCAAGGCTTTCCTGGGCCACGGTGCTCACGGACGCGCCGCTGCGGGCCGACCTCCCGATAACCTGCTCCCGCTGCGGGGAGTGCGACCTCTGCGTAAAGTACTGCCCTTCAGAGGCGATAAGCGGGCGGGACTGGGCCAGGGAGGACCCCTTCGCGGAGAGTGTTTCATATGAGAAGTGCAGGGCGCTAAAGGGCAAAAGGCCCCGTTTTGACGAAAAGCCCAATTGCGGCTTGTGCATAAATATCTGTCCGTACGGCAGATATTTTATAAGGGGCTCCGCCCCTTAGAACCTCGCAAGGGGGCCAGCCCCCTTGACCCATGTTTTTAACGATGGGGCTGGGGAACTGGTTCCCCAGCGGGGGTTGGGGGCAGCGCCCCCACTAAATAAATAAGGAGATTCATACATGAAAGTGCATAAGGTGATCTTCCAGCCCTCGGGGAGGAGGGGCGAGGTCGAGAAGGGAAAGACGCTCCTCGATGCCGCCCAGAACCTGGGGGTTGAGATAGAGGCCATCTGCGGCGGTAAGAAAGTCTGCGGGAAATGCAAGGTGAGGATCGAGGAGGGCTACTTCGAAAAGGACAATATCGACTCAGGAATGGCCCACCTCACCGAAATCACCGAGGACGAGATAAAGCACATAAAACCCGAGGACGGAGAGGGCATAAGGCTTGCCTGCGCGGCGGAACTTAGAGGCGATGTGAAGATATTCGTGCCGGAACGCTCGCGCGCGGGAAAGCAGATAGTAAGAAAGGCCGCGAAAGAGCTTTCAATCAAGCTTGACCCCGCTGTTAGGAAATACGCCATTGAGCTTCAAAAGCCCTCTCTCCACGACATGACCGTGGGGGACGCCGAGCGGGTCCTCTCATTCCTGGATGAAAAATACGGACTTAAAAACCTTTCCATGGATTACGCGGTGCTTAAGGACCTTCAGGACGTTTTAAGGAAGGGCGGGTGGAATATAACCGCAACCGTCTGGATGGATAAAGAGATCATAAAAGTGGAGCCGGGCCTGATAGAGGGCACTTACGGGATCGCCGTGGACGTGGGGACTACGACCGTCGTCGGGTATCTTTGCGATCTCACCACGGGGAAGGTCGTAAGCACGGAGTCCATGATGAACCCGCAGGTCCCCTACGGCGAGGACGTAATGAGCCGCATAACATACGCCATGACGAACCCCGACGGGCTCGAGCGCATGCAGAAGGCGATAATAGAGGGCCTGAACGAGCTTCTTGAAAGGGCTTCCGCGGAATTATCGGTTAACGGCCCATTTTCTTTAAATGGAAAGGGAGGAGCTGGGCAGATCGTGGACATGACGGTTGTCTTCAACACGGCCATGCACCATATATTTCTGGGCTTTAACCCGGAGCATATCGGGAGGAGCCCGTTTCTCCCCGCCGTTCAACATTCATTGGATATAAAGGCGCGGGATTTGGGTTTAAAAATAAACCCGGCCTCTTACGTCCATGTGCTCCCAATCGAGGCGGGTTTCGTGGGGGCCGATAACGTGGGCGTGCTTATAGCGGAGGAGCCCTATAACCAGGACGAGAAAGTGCTCATCATAGATATAGGCACAAACGGGGAACTCCTTTTAGGCAACAGGGAGCGCGTATGCTCCACCTCCTGCGCCACGGGCCCGGCCTTCGAGGGGGCCCAGATCAAATTCGGCATGAGGGCCGCCCCGGGGGCAATCGAAAAGATAAAAATAGACCCCGAGACAAAGGAATGCACATATAAGGTCATCGGCAAAGAGGAATGGAGCAATGAGATAACCGGCAAGGACAAAATGAGCACGAAAGGGCTCTGCGGCTCTGGCATCATAGACGCCGCGGCCGAGATGTTCAAGGCGGGCATAATAGATAAAAGCGGAAAATTCGTGGGGACATTGATTGGTGCCGGGGGGCTCGCGAGCCCCCGCGCCCGCACAGGGACCGACGGGAAACCCGAGTACGTGATTGCCTGGGCCCCCGAGACCTCCATCGGCACGGACGTGGCCGTGACGCAGGGGGACGTGCGGGCCCTCCAGCTTGCAAAAGGCGCCCTCTATGCCGGGGCCAAGCTCATGATGAAGAGGATGGGGATAGAGAAGCTCGAGCGTGTGGTCCTTGCCGGGGCCTTCGGGAGCTACATAGACAAAAAGGCCGCGCTTACGCTCGGCATGTTCCCCGACTGCGAGATGGACAAAATATATGCCGTGGGGAACGCCGCCGGGGACGGCGCCCGCATGGCGCTCTTGAACCGCGCAAAAAGGGTCGAGGCGGACGAGAAGGCAAGGTGGGTGGAGTTCGTGGAGATAGCCGTGGAGCCCCAGTTCGAAAAGGAGTTCATGCAGGCCATGCACATACCCCATATGAAGGACAAATTCCCCCATCTCAAGGCCCATTTGGAGGAAAAGAAAATTCCTGTAGCAATTAAGGGTTGAAGGGAATCCCCCTTTTTTAAAGGGGGATTGAGGGGGATTATAATTTGAATAAAGGAATAAAATGGCTCGGGTAAAGGTCAACGCGGGCGCGTGCGGGCTTATCACGAGGCTCGAAGTGATAGAACGGGGAAAAAACACCTTCCACCTTAAAATACGCTCCGAATGCCCGATGGCCGAAAAGCTCGGGTACGAGCTCCCGTCCCTTCATATGCCGGACGCCTTTAAAAAAATCCTCGATAACCCCGTGTACAGGACGGGCTCAGTATGCCTAAAGCACGTATCCTGTCCCGTCCCGTGCGCCATACTTAAATGCCTCGAGGCCGAGGCGGGGCTTGCCGTCATGAAGGATGTGGTTATATCCTTTGAGAAAGAGGATACTTAGGGGAGAACCGGATGGCAAAGATACTTGACGGCAGGGGCCTTTCCGAGAAGATCAGAAAAGAAGTTAGAGAGGGCGTAGGAAAACTCCGAAGGCGGGGAATAGAAGTGGGCCTAGGGCTCATGCTCGTGGGCGATAACCCGGCCTCGCTCTCCTATTTTGAGGCGACGATAAAAGCATCTAAGAAACTCGGCATCAAGGCCTTCGAGTCCAGGTTCCCGGAGGGCGTATCCATGAACGAGCTCCTGAACGCCATACATGCCATAAACAGGGACGAGCGGATAAACGGCCTCCTTGTGCTCTTCCCGCTCCCAAGGGACATAAACGGCAGGCGCATAGTGAACGAGATAGCCCCGGAAAAAGACGTGGACGGCCTGGGGTACCGCTCCATCGGGAGGCTTGCCGCCGATGAGTCCATGTTCCAGATTTTCTCGGATGGCGGGACAAAGCTTCCCGGGTGCAGGTATCTGCCCGCCAACGCGGGGTTTCTGCCATGCACGCCCTATGGCGTAATACGGCTTCTGGAGCATTACGAAATACCGATAACGGGGATGCACGCGGTCGTTCTCGGGAAGAGCCTTGCCGTGGGGAAACCCCTTTCCCTTATGCTGCTTGCCAAGGGGGCGACTGTCTCCGTGTGCCACAGGGACACGAAAGACCTTGCCGCCATGACGAGGCAGGCCGATATCATCTGCACGGCAACCGGTGTAACGGGCCTTGTAAAAGGGGACATGGTGAAAGAAGGCGCGGTCGTGGTGGACATCGGCATTAAAGTGCTTGAAGGGGGAAAGATAACGGGAGACGTGGACTATGGGTCGGTTGCGAAGAGGGCCTCTTATATAACGCCCGTGCCGGGCGGCGTGGGGCCCGTCACGATAGCCATGCTCCTTGAGAATACGGTGCGCTCGGCCAACTTGAACGAGTTCTTAAAGAGCCCCCTTAGCCTGGAATGATCAGCCTAATGACGAAAAGGACCCTGTAATGGAAATGACCTGCGCAAGAAAGTGAGATGAGAGGCGTATTTAATGGGATATTTCCTTGCGGCGCTTGCGTATCTTGCGCTTACGGCATTTCTTTTCAGAGTGGCATGGCGCTTTATCCTCCTTTCAAGGGCAAAAAAGGAAGGGCCCGCTTTTATTTTGACAAACGGGATGAACGCGGCTGAAAAGGGCCCCCTCTTCGCCCTGAGGGCCATGCTCGATATTCTCCTTTTAGGGAGGCTCTTCCGGGCAAACCCCCGGCTCTGGCTGGGCGAGTGGCTTTTCCACGCGAGCTTTATAATTCTTCTCCTCTGGCACCTTCGCTTTCTAATCGAGCCGGTGCCGCTCTGGGTCTGGAGACTGCACACGGCAGGAAAGATAGCTTCCTATGTTTTTCTTTCCTCAATCGTTTACATATTCTTCATAAGGCTTGCCGTGGAGAGAAGTAAATATATCTCCCGCTCTAATCTTTTCCTCTTAATTGTGATTTTCCTTATCGGGCTTACGGGTTTTACGATCAGGAATTTTTATCCCGCCGACCTCGTGCAAATAAAGGAATTCGTGGCGGGAATTTTCTGCTTCAGCCCTTTACGGGGGGCCCCCAACAGCAACCTCTTTATTGTCCATTTCCTGCTTGTGCTTTTATTCTTCGCCAATCTACCGGGCCATATCTTCGCGGCCCCGCTTTCGATAATAGAGGCGAGGAGGCGCGAGAGGGGTTTAAGGTCGGTATTGCATGCCGAAGAGTAAAAAGGAAGAAGGCTTCAGCCGCTGCCTTTCCAAAGAGCAGCTTATAGAACTGGACGCCTGCACCCAGTGCGGCGAGTGCATCAGGTACTGCCCGGTGCAGGACGTGACCGGCAATCCCGCCATCTCCCCTCCGGAGAAGATACGCATGTTCCGGGAGTTCATAAAGGGCACGGAGGGGCTCAAGGCCGCCCTCCTCGGAGGAGAGGCCGACCCGAAACTCCTCGAGGAATTCACAAAGGCGGTCTTCGAGTGCACGACCTGCGGCGCCTGCGGGGATATATGCACCGTGGGCATAGAGACACAGCGCCTATGGCCCATGATGAGGAAAGAGATGGTCCGGCGCGGGCTTGGCCCCATTGGAGGCCAAAAAGAGATGCCCGGGGTGGTGGATAGGACAGGCAACCCATACGACAAGCCCGCCGGGGAACGATTCAGCCCCTGGCTCCCGGAAAATCTAATCCTCCCGGAAAAGGCCGAATACGCTTATTACGCCGGTTGCTCGGGCGCCTACGAGGCCATGCCCATGGTGAGGGGAGACGTGCTGGTGCTCCGGGCGATAGGCGAGCCCTTCACGATGCTCCCGTCGGAGAATGAGGTCTGCTGCGGGTTTCCTTTATTTATTACGGGCCAGCACGACCTCCTTTCAAAACTCGTGAAAAAACTCGTGGACGGGTACGCCGAAAAAGGGGTAAAAAAGCTCCTCTGCTCCTGCCCCTGCTGCGTGAACATGATGGCGCGGGACTGGCCCCTGTTCTACGGAAAGGCGCTACCGTTCGGGATAATGCACATAACCCAGTTCGTGGCACATCGGATAAATGAGGGTCGGTTAAGAATAAAAAAGGAATTGCCGGAGCGGGTCATCTATCACGACCCTTGTTATTTAAGCCGGGGCGTGGGGGTAATTGAGGAGCCGAGGGAGATTTTGAGGAGCATCCCGGGCGCAATGCTTCTCGAATTTGAGCGGAGGGGTTTAAAATCCCGGTGCTGCGGGGCGGGCGGGGCCGCGCGCAAGGTCTTTCACGAAAACGCCATCGCCATGGGAAGGCTCACCATAGACGAGGCATGGGAGAAAAAGGCCGATAAGCTCATACTCTCCTGTCCCGCATGTTACTCAAAAGTAAACGAGGCCTCATTTGAATATGACAAGCAGGTCCCGATAGTGGATATAATGGAACTCCTGGCAGGGCTTTTATGAGCCATTTCGTTATAAAATGCCGGGAATGCGGAAAAGAGCTTAAGGACGCCTACTGCGCCTTCTGCGAACATTGCAAGGACGCCCTTCTCGTAACGCAATATAAAAGTGAGGAATTTGAGAACCATTCATATAAGGGCATCTGGCGGTTCAATTGGCTCCCGGTGCATGGAGGAGGATTTGAACAGCCCGGGCCGATAGTTTATAAGTCAGAGGGGATTGCCTCCCGGTTGAAACTTGAAAACCTTTATATCGCCTTTAACGGCTACTGGCCGGAAAAGGACGCATTGCTTGAGACCTGTACGTTCAAGGAGTTCGAGGCGGCGGTCGTCCTCCAGAACGCGAGGGAGAACGGCGTGGAGGGGCTCGTGGTGGCCTCCGCCGGGAATACCGCGCGCGCCTTTTGCCACCTCTCTCATGTGAGCGGCTTCCCCGTTGTGATCATCGTGCCCCGCATGTGCCTTAAGGACATGTGGTATCTGGAGAACACGGGGCGGGTCCCCACGCTTGCGCTCCTGGACGGCGACTATGCCGATTCCATAGACGTGGCAAGGAGGGCGGCCTCCGTCCTCGGCATACCCTTCGAGGGCGGGGTGAAAAATATCGCCAAAAGAGACGGGCTGGGGATTGTCATGCTCGAAGCCGTCTCAAGGATAGGCCGACTTCCCGAATATTACTTCCAGGCCGTGGGGAGCGGCACCGGCGCGATAGCCGCCTGGGAGATGGCGGAGCGGTTTATCGCAACCGGCAGATACGGCCAAAAGCTCCCCTCCCTCCACCTGGCCCAGAACCTCCCCTTTGCCCCGATGGCAAGGGCCTGGGAGCAGGGCAAACGGGAATTGAACCCCGAAGACCTTAAGCCCGAGCTGATAGACCTCATCACAACGCGCGTCCTTTCCACCCGCTATCCCGCCTATGGCGTAAAGGGAGGAGTATTTGACGCCCTCCGCGCCACAGGAGGTAAAATGTACGGCGTGGACAACGAGGACGTTTTCAGGGCGATGAACCTCTGGGAGCAGTCCGAAGGGATAGACATTGTGCCCGCCTCCGGGGTGGCGGTGGCCGCGCTCCAAAGGGCGGCAAAAAACAGCGATATCCCGAAAGACGCCCTCATCCTTTTAAACATCACCGGGGGCGGCGAAAAGCGCCTTAGAAAGGACAAAAAGACCTGCGAGGTAACACCGCTCTATATAAGTAAAAACATCTCTTTTGAGGAGATAGAGGGACTCCTTTGCAAAACCCTGAAGAGAGCCTGTTAGAAATACTCTCGCGGGCGGGGGTGGACTTCGTATCGAGCCTCCCCTGCGAGAAAATCAAAAGCCTCCTTCTAAAAGTGACGAGGCTTGGCATCCACGTCCCCTTGACGCGCGAGGAGGAAGGCGTGGGCATCTCCGCAGGAGCGGCGCTTGCCGGCAGAAGGCCCGCCATGATAATACAGAGCTCGGGCCTGGGTAATATGATGAACGCCCTCCTGTCGCTTACCGGTTTCTATACTCTCCCGCTTGCCATATTCATAAGCCGCCGGGGCATCTACAAGGAAAAAATAGCGGCCCAGGTCCCAATGGGGAAAGCCGTCCCAGGCATTTTAAGAGGGGCGGGCATAAGCTATACCGAGATAAACGGCAAAAAAGACCTCGCTAAAGTGGAAAGGCCGTTAAAAGAAATTTACGAAACAGGAAAAATCCATGCGTTTCTCCTGAGCCCCGCCATCTGGGAGGGGTGCGGAGAGGAAGAAAAGGTTTCCATTAAAGGGACGAGGGCAAAACTTAAACAGGCGAAGTGCCACGCCCCAAAAAGACTGCCTGTCCGTTTTACGAGGTTTGAGATCATTAAGATCATTTCACCCTTCTTAGAGGGGAATTCCGTCGTATGCAATCTGGGGTTCCCTTCAAAAGAGCTTTATCATGTTCTTCCCCGGCCTTCGAACTTCTACATGCTTGGGAGCATGGGGATGGCAACCTCAATAGGGCTTGGCGCGGCGCTTTCCACCTCAAGAAAGGTCTATGTCATAGACGGGGACGGGAGCATCCTCATGAACCCCGGCACGCTCGCCACCACGGCCCTCACGGCGCCGGAGAACTTGACGATCATCTGCATCGATAACGGCGTGTACGGCTCCACGGGGGGCCAGCCCACCCCGGCGGCAAACGTTGCGGACCTTTCAGCAGTCGCGGCCGGGTTTGGGATAAAGAACATATCGGCTGCGGGAGATGAAAAGGAAATAATTTCCTCTCTTAAAAGTAAAAAGAAAGGCCCGCACTTTATCCACGTCCTCGCCCGTCCGGGAAATGCCGATTTGCCGAATATCCCATTGAGCGCGGAAGAGATTAAAAATCAATTCAGGGAAGCCCTTAGGAGACATTGAATGGGGGCTCTGCCCCCAGCCCCCGAAAAGGGGCTACTTTAAATACGGGTGCTACGCACCCTTGGGGCCCCTTCACCCCTTCTTTAACCAGGGTTCAAAGGGCCTCGGCCCTTTGCGGGGTTCTAAGGGGCGGAGCCCCTTATTATGAATCACTTCAGCAGCATGGGGTCCTGGTGGACCATCAGGTGCGCATACGGGGTGCCTTCGAACATTACATATGTGCCGAATTTGCCGGGATAAGTGGGGAGGCTGGCCGTATCCGAGTCAAAGGGCCAGAGGACCATCCAGTGCGGGGGCTCTTTCACCATCCTGGCGCCCGGTTCCTCTTTCATGAGGATCTTCCGGTCCTTTTCCCAATGGAAGCCCCCCTGGGCCATGTAGGCCACACCGGGGACCGTACTGGTGGGCCTGGGGGCCTGGCTCAAGGCGTCCATTAGCCATTGCCAGCCGGCGGGGTCGGCGCAGACGGGATCGGGTATCTCCTGTCTCTCTATAGTGGAAAGACAGGTAAAGCCGTTCGTCCCCTTTCCGGCCTCTCTTATTTTTCCGTCCGGGCCGATAACATAGATGGAGGCATTCCTCGATATCTCGGCCGGGGCCGCGCTCATTGCCATTCTTATCTGCTCCTCTTCGGACATGCCGGCCGTCCCTTTTGGCTGCGCGCCCAATGAGATCAGGGCCAAACCGCCGGCCAGGAGAAATCCCGTAACGAAAGAAAAAAACGGTTTCATTTTCTACTCCTTTTTTTGTAAACGGATTTTTACCGGAGGGAGTTTGCCTTCTATAATAAATTTATCAAATAGGGGGCACAGGTCAAATATTTTTCATTTGACGTATTTTTCGTTTGACAGGGGTTCGGCCTAAAAAATAGTATTAACGGATGTCCCTTCACGAAAAATTTATCCTGAGCGCGAAAAGGCTTGGGAGAAAGCCCGCCTTTATAGACCGGGGCACGGGGAAAAGGCTCACCTATAGAGAAGCGCTCATCTCTTCCATTATCATCTCGGAAAAATTCCGCCTCTTCGAAGGGAAAAACCTTGGCATTATGCTTCCCACGGGGGCGGGGTGCGCGCTGTCGATAATCGCCTCTCTCATGGCGGGGAGAACGCCTGTAATGATCAATTACTCGATTGGTGCGGGGGAGAACGCCCTCCGTGCGCAAAGGAAGTGCGGGCTTCGGGCGATAATCACATCGAGGGCATTTCTTGAAAAAATATCATACCCTCCCGCAGGGGGGATGGTCTTTCTGGAAGACCTTGTAAAAGGGATTGGGATTGTAGAAAAACTGAGGGGCTTCGTTCTCTCTTTTTTTCCTTTAAAAGCCCTCTTTAAAAAGATCCATATAGGAGCGGAGGACGAGCAGGCGGTGCTCCTTTTTACAAGCGGCTCGGAAAAAGAGCCCAAGTGCGTCCCCCTTACGCATAAGAACATACTCTCCAACATAGAGGTCTTCGGGAAGGTGATAGATTTTTCCGCAGAGGACGCGATACTCGCGAACCTCCCTTATTTCCATGTATTCGGTCTTACGGCGGCACTCTGGACGCCGCTTTATTTCGGGATGACGGTTGTAACCTATCCCAACCCCCTCGAATACGGGAAGATATGCGAGATCGTGCGGGAGGAGAGGCCCACGGTAATGGTTGGCACCCCGAGTTTTCTCCGGGGATATCTGAAAAAATCCCGGCCCGGGGATTTCGAAAGCCTCCGGATAGCCGTAAGCGGGGCCGATAAATGCCCGGAAACCATAAGGAAGGAATTTCTCGAAAAACACGGGATAACACTCCTTGAGGGGTACGGCGCAACGGAGACCTCCCCCGTAATATCCGTGAATACGCCGGATGGGAACAAGCCCGGGAGCGTGGGCAGGGTCTTGCCAAATCTCCAATTAAAGATAGAAGATTGCGAAACGGGCTCTTTATGCGAAACCGGAAAGACCGGGAAGGTTCTCGTAAAAGGCCCGAGCGTAATGGCCGGGTACCTTGATGACCCTGCACAGACGGAAGCCTGCCTTAAAGACGGCTGGTACGACACGGGGGACATGGGCTATATGGACGAGGACGGGTTCCTCTGGCACGCGGGAAGGCTGAAGAGGTTCGCCAAGATCGGGGGAGAGATGGTCTCCCTGGCGAGGGTCGAAGAGGTCCTCGTCGGCGCCCTCCCGCAGGACGCGGCCTCGTGCGTAATCGAGGTCCCCGACCCCGCCAAGGGGGCGCGGCTTGTGGCCGTGGTCACCTGCCCCATTAATGAGAAGGAAGTTTTGAAACAGCTCGCCACCCACCTTCCAAACCTGGCCCTTCCGAGGGAATTCATCCATATTGAAGACCTCCCAAAAATGGGGAGCGGCAAGGTCGATTTCCGCCGCGTGGGGGAGATGGTGCGCTCCGGGGTAAAAAAATGAAGGAGCTTGGGGAGACGCTAAAGGAGCAGTTCGGCTTTCTTTTTAGATCTCAAACTCCGCCACTACAAACGTATGGTCCGAGGGCTTTTCCTTCAGCCGGGGCTCGATGTCTATCCAGCAGTCTTGGGATTTTTGGGCAAGGGGGTTTGTGGCCCAGATGTGGTCGAGCCTCCAGCCTTTTTTCTTCTTGACGGCGTCCTTTATCTGGTAATCCCAGAAGGTGTAATGTCCGGGTTCGGGATGGTGCTTGCGGAAGACATCGATAAAGCCCCATTTCTTGAAGCGCTCGAGCGCGCCCTGCACATCGGCGTTGAAACACACATGCCCCATGAGGAACTCCGGGTCGTAAACGTCTACAGGCTCGGGCGCGATATTTAAGTCCCCCATCCAGAGGAGGGGTTTATTCGGCTTGAAATTCGCGGCGAAATGGTCATACAGCCTCTGAAGCCAATCGAGCTTTTCCCTGAAAAAGTCCGAATAGGGCGAGACACCCTGGGGCACATACGTGTTCACAACGGGTATGCCGCGCACCCGCACTGTGATTATCCTGTCCCCCTCGGACTCCTTTTCGTCGAAGCCTATGCGGACCTCCTCGAAGGGCGTCTTGCTCAGGGTGGCGACCCCGTTCCGTCCAGTTTGGCCGCGGAAGGCCGAATGATAGCCCAAATCCAGGAATTTTCTTTCGGGGAATTCCTTATCGGGGATTTTCGTCTCCTGAAGGCAGAGGACGTCCGGCGAGTGCTTCTTGAGCCACTCGAAGACGATCTCGGTCCTCGCCCGAAGGGAATTGACGTTAAAGGTGGCCACCTTCATAAGTAGATTTTAGCAAAGCATTATGAGGCGGGGCGGGCAAAACTGCTCTGAAATTACAGGGAAGATGGGGGTGGCGGGGCTCAGAACTGAGCTAAATGGCTCGCAAGGACCCAGAACATTATGATGCGCGGGCTCTCACCCGCGCATGATCTGCTCGCCGCACCTCAGTTTTCGCCCCATCCACCCCCCCATCTTCATCCTGGTCCGTATCTTTGTCACTCCCGCTTGTCGGGAGTCCTTCCTAAGAAAGATTCCGGACAAGCCGGAATGACAAACACTGAAAGGGGGCGGGGTGCTTGCCGGGAGCGAGGGAAGGCAGAAAGCGGCCGGACAGCAGCACAAAAGCATACAAGACATCAGGTGAAGTGGGCACGGAGAGTTACCCAACTGAATAAGATTACTCGGCGCGGTTCCTGAGCGAGCGGCGCGGCAACACCCCGCCCCCTTCTTTATTCTTTTAACCCAGGTTTCCTCGCCAGCACGAAGATGTCGTCCCCCCGGAGGGTTGCCGGGTAATTCTTCTCCAGAATCAAATCCATAACCGCGTTGAAGTCCTCGGGGTGCCAGACGGTTTCGGTCTCGAGCTTTAGTATCTTGAAGCCGGCCTCGAGGAGATAGTGCGTAAGCTCCTCGGGCGTGTACTCCCTGAAGTGCTGCGCAGAGAGCCAGGGGGGTTGCTGGAGGAGGGCGCGCCGTATCACATGCGCGCTTGCGGCATTGGGGGTGGTGAGGAACATCTCGCCCCCCCTCTTTAGTACCCGGAAGCATTCCTTGAGGCAATGCCTGAGGCCCGTGTAATGCACCTGGTGTCCGGGGTCCAGGTCGAAAATATGCTCCACCACCTCCATGCCCAGGATGAAATCGAAGCTCGCATCCGGGCAGGGAAAGCCTTCCCGGAGGTCCGTGTGGTTAAGATGATACTTATTGGCCGGGAAATATTCCCTGATAAGAAAGGAGGCGGCTTCGAACCCGCCCAGCTCCAGCACCTCTTTGCCGGTGAAATCGCAGGCCGCAAGCCATTTCAGGCTTTTTGCGAACCGCACGGAGTCGGAGTGCATGCGCCGGACCTCTTCCGGGGCGGGCAGGTATTCCCTTTCATACGCATCCAGCTTTTCACGCACGAAATCAAAAAGGTCCATACGAGTCCTTTCACGGGATTCCTTAAAGGAGAGTTCCTGCTTAAAAATTAGCATGGAAGAGGACGTCTGTCCATGTACTTGAATGCCTCTTTCAAGCGGCTTTTATTCTATAATAATTAAATTTTTTAAATTTTTAATTGAATCAGCTTGGATAAAAAAATGGTCGTTAAAATCGCTTTGGACCTCATGGAAAGGCATTGGCCCCTGGCCCTGAGGGGGGCGCGGGTCGGCCTCCTTGTGCATCCGGCCTCCATCGATTCGCGCCTCGCGCACGCGGCGGGGCTCTTCCTCAAATCACGCAAATTCAGGCTCACGGCCCTTTTTGGACCCCAGCACGGGATTTACGGAGAGACCCAGGACAACATGGTGGAGTGGGAGGGGTCCCGCGACCGGAAGAAGGGGCTCCCCGTATTCAGCCTTTATGGGCGGGAGAGGAAGCCAACTCCCCGGATGCTCAAAGGCATAGATGTGCTCGCAATCGACCTGCAGGACGTGGGTGCCCGCTATTATACGTTCATCTGGACGATGGCCCTTTCCATGGAGGCCTGCATGGAGGAGGGAAAATCGCTCCTCATCCTGGACAGGCCCAATCCCATAGGGGGGCGCTTGATAGAGGGCACAGTCCTCGAACCGGAGTATTCCTCTTTTGTGGGCTTGAGGCCGCTGCCTGTCCGCCACGGGATGACAATGGGCGAGATAGGGTCATATCTCCACGAGGCCTATTATCCCTCGCTCGATTTACATATTGTTCCCATGCAGGGCTGGAAGCGCTCTTTCCGGTACGATGATTGCGGGCTCCCGTGGGTGCTCCCCTCCCCCAATATGCCAACACTCGATACGGCGACGGTATATCCGGGGATGTGCCTTTTGGAAGGCACGCTATTAAGCGAGGGACGCGGCACGACGCGGCCCTTCGAGATATTCGGGGCGCCCTTTATCGAGCCCGAAAGGCTTCTTAAGAGGCTCGCCGATTTCAGGCTCCCAGGCGTTTTTTTCCGGCCCCTGTACTTCGAGCCCACGTTCCAGAAGCACGCTCGTAAACTCTGCGGCGGGGCGCAACTCCATGTCACAAACAGGGAGAGGTTCCGCCCCTTTAAGACCGGGGTGGCCATACTCAAGGCCGTAAGGGACCTCTACCCAAAAGAGGCGCTCTGGAGCAAGCCCCCATATGAGTACGAGACCGTAAAGCCGCCCATTGACATCCTTGCCGGCACGGCCAGGCTCCGCGAGGAGATTGAGCGCGGGACGGGGCTCGCGAGGATGGAGGAGTGGTGGAGCGAAGATTGCCTGCGCTTTGCAAGGACCGTAAGAAAGCGCTTTCTGCTCTATGGCTGAGCCCCTGACCATTTTCGTTCCCGCTGCGGGGCTTGGCGAGCGCCTGCGGCCAATAACGAATCACATCCCCAAGGGCTTGCTCCCCATTTTGGGGAGGCCTCTTATAGGGCTTATTATTGAAAGGCTCGTCCCCTTCTCCTCGGGCAGGATAGGGGTAAACCTCCATTACAAGGGGGAGATGATACGCGAGTGGGCGAAAAACTCTCCCTTTAAAGACCGGATAACCTTCTTCCCCGAGGACCCGGTCCTGGGAACGGGCGGGGCCCTGAAGAACGCCGAGGCTTTCCTTTCCGGGGGCCATTTCCTCGTCCATAACTCGGATATCCTTCTCGATATCGATTTCGGGAGGCTTATCGAGGCCCATCTCTCTTCGGGGAATATCGCAACGCTCGCAACACACGATTATCCACGGTTCAATAATGTGCTTGTGGACGAAAACGGCCGCCTTTTAGAAGTTGAAAGGCCGGGAGCTTTTTACATGGGCAAGCGGGCGCGGGCGGACCTCTCATATGCAAAGAAAGCGGCCTTTACGGGCGTGGCCCTTTATTCGCCCCGGATACTTGATTTTTTGCCCGAAGGCGTATCGCATGTGACCGATGCATGGGTTAGCGCAAGGAAGGCCGGCCATAAAGTGCAAACGCTCGATTTTACGGGCAATTCCACCGGCCCTTGCTGGAACGATATCGGGACACCTGCAACCTATGCGGCGGGCATCCTCGAAGCCCTCTGCCACAAGGGCGAAACAATCTATTATTCCCCTGATGTCCTCCTGTGCGGGAGTATCGAGGCGGACGGGTATATAGTCCTCGAGTCCGGGTGCAGGGTCGCAGACGGCTCGCGCTTGAGGAACTGCATCATAATGCCGGGGGCGCGAGTTTCAGGCCCTTATGAAAATCGAGTGATCGGGCCCGATTACGAGGTCCCTCTTACGGAGACGGAATTCCAGCCCCCGCTCCACGCCGTCTATCAGAAAAATGTGTCTCTTTCCGAGCCTCTTTTCTCCCGCTGTTTCGGGAGAAACGGGCGGCCCTCTCCGGCCGGGGACTCCCCGGCGATACTTGTCGGTTTCGGGGGCTCGGACCGGCGCTATTACAGGGTGCGCGAGGGCGGGACCAGCGCAATACTGATGGAGTGTCTGCCCGGCGACCCGGATTTCGAGCGGCATATCGAGTACACCAGGTTTTTCGCCTTGCACGGGGTCCCCGTGCCGGAGCTTTTGGCGGTTGATTACGGGCAAAAACGGGCCCTCTTTGAGGACCTTGGCGATACTTCCCTCTATTCATGGCTCAAATTCCCCCGCGGCCCCGGGAGAATCACGGAGGTCTATAAAAAAATCATGGAGAAACTCGCGGCCCTCCACACGCGCGCTTACCGGGACGCAAAAAAACACCCCCTTTTAAGAGAAAAAATCTTCGACTATGAACACCTGCGCTGGGAGTCGGCCTATTTCCTCGAACGCTTCGTCTCCGGGCTTATGGGCATAAAGATAGAGGACCCCGCGGGATTGGAGGATGATTTCGGAAGGCTCGCCTCACTGGTGGACTCTTTCCCTAAAGCGGTGGTCCATCGGGATTTCCAATCGCAGAACATCATGATCGCAAAAGGCCTGCCGAGGGTTATCGATTACCAGGGGGCCCGTATCGGCCCGCCCGCCTATGACCTGGCCTCGATACTCTGGGACCCGTACCATAGGCTCGAAGACGGCCTCCGCGAAGACCTGCTCTCTTTTTATATCTCGCTAAGGAAAGAGGATAAAAATTTCTCGGAAGGGGATTTCAGGAAGACCCTCCTGCCCTGCCGCCTTCAGAGGCATATGCAGGCCCTGGGCGCTTACGGCTTCCTCTCGCGGATAAAGGGGAAAAAATATTTCCTGAAGCACATCCCCGAAGGGCTCCGCCTTCTGAAAGAGGATATGGCTCAAGCAGAAAGGGAATTTCCGGCCCTCTCCGGGCTTATTCGCGGGTTGGATGCAGCTCAGTCCACGGCGCGGATAATTTGATTGGGCATCCGGTTGTAATCCGCCTTTAGTGTTTGGCTCCTGAAATAGACGTAATAATTTCCGGGCACGGGGAAGGTAATCTCCGCCTCGTATATCCCGGCCCCCCATTCCTTCACTTCGAGCCTCTCCCGCCATTTCCCCGTGGACGAGGAGGCAAGCATTATTAAGTCGTTTACGCCCTCTGCCGGATTGGAGGATGAATCGGTCAACTTGAAACGGAATTTGGCCGGAGCGCGCGCTTTAAGAGTATCAGATCCGTCCAGGACCTCGATTTTAAGTCTCCTCTTCCCGGCCAGTGCCGGGTCGGGCCTTGCCTCGAATTCACGGCAGATTATGGTCCTTGGGGAATCGAGAAAGAGGGCCACGTCATATTTTCCGCTCTCCGGAACTCTTATGGTCCCGGAATAGGTCCCGTCTCCGGTCTCCCGGAGCGCTCTGTCGGCCGCCATGACGGCAAGGGGCGTTTGCCCGTAGCTGCGGAACCTTCCAAAAGCGCCGGGCGTTTCTTCCTTATGGTAGTAGACTATCTTCTCTTCCGGGCTTGAGATCAGCATGGCCCTCCCTTCCGGGGCGGGATACATTGCTGATGCAGAAACCGGATTGGAAATTGCCGGCATATCTGGCCCAACCCCGATATTTAAAATATCCAGGCCCGGTTTATTTCCGATATCCGCAAGCTTTGCAAGGGTGGCGTTTTTTGTCCCGTTCGAGAGTATATAGGCATACTCCCCGGTAAAGGAGACCTGCCCGGGCCTGCCTTTTACCTTCAGGGTATGCAGAAGAACATTTTTTTCCGTGCCGAATATGTGGACGAGCCTTTTGGCGGGGGCGAGGGCGAAGCCCCATCTGAAATTTGGGGACAGGGCCAGGGTTTCAAGCCCTCCCTGTGTCTTTATTCGCCCCATTTTAGAAAAAGTCTTCCCGTCGAGAACGGTTATCGACCCGTTTTCGCTTGCGATATAAACGCTTCTGCCCGAAGAGGCGAGGGCGACCGGGCGCCCTTCCACCCTGATATTTTTGATCTCTTTAAGGGAGGCCATGTCGATTACCGAGAGGCTGCCTGCGCCGGAATTTGTCGCCAATGCATACCTGCCGCCTTCGGAAAAGGCGATTTCATGGGGTCCCGCCCCGGTTTTTATGCTGGCCGCGGGCTTCATGGTTTCCGTGTCAATTACCTTAATGCCGCTTGCGGCCTTTTTGGTTTTATAACTTACAAGGAGGTATTTTCCCTCCGGCTGGAGCGCGAGTCTGGACGGGGCCTCGGCTTCTATCTCGGTTTTTAATTTGAAGCTTTCAAGGTCGATGACCGCAATCCCCCCCGCTTCGGGCATCGAGACGAAGAGGCTTTTTCCGTCCGCGCTCTCCGCCCAGTCACTTCCCGGTTTCTTCAGGTATATCATCGTATAAAGCCGGGTCATGCCCTGCACCCCGCTTACGGGGTCGATAACCGATATCGTAGGCTCTTTATTGAGCGTGAGGATAAAATACTTGCTCAAGTCTATTCTGGGCCCCCCAAAGAGCTTCCCTTCGAGATATGCGGCTACTTTGGCCTCGCACCGGGCGGGGCCCTCACTCCCGCCCTCCCCTTCTTTTTTCGCGTCTATCCATACGGAAGGCCTGAGCGAGCGCAAGGGCTCGCCGTCCCGGGCTAATCCGAATTTCACCAGGGCATCTTTCCCCTCGCGCACCTCTTCTCCCGCAAGAGGTTCGATAGTGAAATCCACGTTTACCCGGGGTTCGCCCTCTTCCGCCCGCAACGGCCCACCGTTAGGGAATAAAAATAGGAAGAATAAAAAAACGGCCGGAAATCTTTTCATCGCACCCCCCTAAAAATCAATCGTTCACCCTCAGGATGCCCCAGAGCCCTCCGTCAAGCCCGAAAGAGGCATTGTCCCGGTACAGGTAATCGCCGGGAACCGAGAACTGCCCCCCCGCCCCGCCGCAGAGGACGAAATCAAAGTGGTTCGAAGGCCCGTGCCCTTCCTGTGCCCCTTTCGTGAACGAAAGGTCGCTCTGCCCTATTTTTGTCGAGTTCTCGATATAGGGCTCCCTCTGCCAACTGTGCCCGTGGAGCGTGAAGACGTGATTTCTCGGGTGCCCGCCGGGCTCCAGCACGCGGAACCTTGCAGGTTTGCCCAGACAGGCGGTAAATACAGGGGTCTCGGGGTCCAGCCCGCCTATCTGACCGTTTGAGAGGGCGTTCGAGAAATCCTCGTCCCTCGTGATGCTGAGAGGGGTATCGGGGGCGAAACCCAGCCGGAACCACATGGGCTCCGTCCGGTAGTTCAGGGCCTTCTGGCCGGAGTCTTCCGGGTCCTCGGCCTCCGCGGTATTGGGCACGGCATCGCCTTCGTTGAAGGATTTGATAGCGGCCCCGGAAGGCAATTCCGTGTCGCTCCCGAACCTTAAGTTCACATCATTCTGGAAAAGGAGGACGAATTCCCTGAACTCATCGAAGCAGTCGCTCTCGCAAGAGGGGCTCACGGTGGCCGAGGCGTATGTGCCGGGCTCCAGGGTCACGACCGCGTCCCGGGGCTCGATTATAAGGGCCCCGATTGCCCCTTTATTGCTGTGCTTGATCCTGTCGGAGGAGATGAGGTTGGTCGCGCCGAACTCCACCGGCGTGGCCACGAGCATTCTCCTCGACCTGTTAAAGTCCACCTTGCCCGCATACCACCCGTAGGTATATTTGGCCAGGGGGTTCGGGGGGACCGTCTGGGCCTGGTTGCGCCCGACGTTTGCCCCGTCCCGCCTCGAGACATCGTATTCGAGGAGTTGTGGATGGAGGCCCACGTTATGCGAAGGGGCCACCTGGTTGGAGTTGAACTCGTTTATTATCATCGGGAGCGTGCTGAACCCCCAGGTGGCCGGGTCGCTCACGTCCGCGGCCTGCGCGGGCAATTTGTTCCTGAGCGTCAGCTCTATGCAGTCCCCCGCGTTGGCCCGGAGGATAAGGGGCTCCCTCGGCGCGTCCGCCTTAAGCTGGCCATTGGCTTCAAGGTCCGAGTCCCTCACGTAGAGTATCGCCGTGGGGTCCTCGAGCGGGCCTCCGTTTTCGGCCCTCGAATTGTAAATAAGGGCGCCCTCGGGCAGGGCCTGGGCCGCGCTTATGGCGCTCACGCTGAACTGCTTGAGCGGGGCGGTCCTGGGGCACATCTCCACGAATTCGTTAGCGTTCAGCACCCTGATGCCCTTGGCCGGAATGGGGTTATTGGGGAGCTGAAGGAGGTCCGGACGCGGCCTCGAATATGAGCGCATGAGGCCCCATATCCCGTTCCAGTAGCCGTCCGCCGAGGCGTCCATCGTCCAGAGGTAATCGGTTATGACCTTTCGCGTGCTCGGGGGCATGAGCGGCACCTCGAATATGAACTGCTCCGATATGCCCATCATCTGGGAGTTTCTGTAGCCCGAGTTGGGGCTTGCAAACTCCTGGAGCCACCTTACGCCATGGATTGTTGCATTGTGCCCTTCTTCCTGCGCCCCGGTAAGCAACCTGATCCTTACCCTGTCATGGTTATAGACCCTCAGGAGGGGCGTAAACGGGTCTCCCGCCCCCACGTCCTTCGTGAGCGGCGGATAGAAAGCAGGCTGCACGTTGAGGGCCGGGTCCGCGCGGTCCGTCCTCGACTGGAAGGCGAAGGAGAGGTCTCCGGCGAGCCCCGCGGCCTGCGTGTTCGTATTCGGGTCGCGCACACGCAGGGCTATGGGCTCGTTCCTGTAATTTACCGAGAAGGTGCCGGGGTCCTCGGCCGATATAGCCTCCGGGCATGGAGGGGCCTCGCCCCCGGGGCAGACATCGGGCGGGGCAAGGAGAAACGGCAGGCCCACCTCCACCTTTCCGGGCGGGTTCACGGGCTCCTCATCCGCCGTATATGCAGGCTGGAAATCGGCGAACATGAAGACGAACTCCCGGAAGCTCTGGTTCGCATTTGGAGGGATGATATCGGCCCTCCAGCTTGTGGGGCCCCCGTCATCGCGCCCTGTCCCAAAAAGGCCCCCGGTTTCGGGGTTGCGCCATGTGGAGCCCGCCGGCTCGATTATAAGCGTGGCGTAGAGGCCCAACTGCTGTATCGTGGACGGGTTCATGTGGTCGTGCGTGAAGACGTTCCCGAGCGTCCTGTCCACGCCTTTTTTGTTAAGGAGCGGGTCCGCGTACCAGCGGTATGCGACTGTTTGGGCGACCGTATCTGGGAACAAGGGGTTGGGTGAACCGTTGGGGTCCAGCATCTCGGTGGCCCCCGTGCTGTCCGTGATAATCCCGCCCCCTGCGTTTATGGCGCCTATAAACATCAGCACCGCCTCTCCGTCCTTGGGCGAGTCCTCATAATTGAACCCGACGGAGCCCCCGTTCGAGGCTTGCGTATCGAACTTCACGAGGTGGATGTGCTGGCCGAACATCTGGATGTCATGCGCCACCTGGAAGTCGTCCTGCGCGTGCGTCAAAGGCGTGAGGTTCGTAAGCTGGTATTCTACGCACTCGCCCGAATTGGCGCGGATTATAAGCGGCTCCGGGGGCTTTGCGTTGCTCAGTATATCGGGGACGTCCTGTGCCAGGACGTAGAAAATGGAGCTGGGATAATGCCACCCGGCCTTGTTCAGCTTGATATCGTGCTCTATGACCGCGGACTTGTACCTGCGGTCCACGGCAAGAGGGTCCCCGAGGGTCGAGGTCCCGTTGTCGTTGCGGCAGGGGTCCGCGAACGGCGCCCCCCGGACACGGGCGAGCCCGTTTGCCTCGTAAGAGGCGGCCGTTCCATTCGGCTTGAATGTAGGATGGAAAAGGGTCTCATGGAAGCTCATCGCTACGTCCTCTACCAGGGTGCCCTCTTCAGGGAGCAGGAAGGCCCGCGCCGAGGTCAGGTCCTTGGTGAAATCCAGCCGGTTCAGGGCCGGGAAGACCGAGGCGCCGTCGGCCATCACGTGCCTCGGGAGCCCTCCGTCATGCAGCGTGCCGAGTTGGGCCATCGGCGGGTAGTGTCCGGCCACTCCGGGCATGTAGAATGGATACCCGGGGTTCTTGTCTATGGTAACTACATCCACCTGCTCGTAATCGGGTGTCTTGTCCCCGTTCAGGTCGAGCTGGCTTGAATCGAGGATGGTGTCATTGTTCAAATCCGCCGCGATCAGTTGGACGGGGGCGGGCATGGGCGCCATCGCGAGCCCGGGGATGGGCACGAGGGCAGGTATGGGAGTACCCGTGAGTATCTCGCCGTCGGGGAGGGCCCGGGCCGTGGTTATGATATTTCCGTCACCGTCTTCTTCATGGACAGGCATCCCTTCGTCGTCCAGCTCCGTTCCCTGCTCGAACATATCGTGGACGCGCCAGAGCGACCACATGCCCTGCGCGAAATGGGGATAAAAATGGCAGTGAAAGATGGAATCGGCGTAGGACTTGTTCCGGTTTCCGCCCCCATTATAGACGATCTCATAAGTGTAGGAGGCGCCGGGCCCGATAGCCTGGCTGTCCAGGTAGGTGGAGTTGTCGTCCTCCGGGTTGAAGAGCCACTGGTGATTATGGAGGTGGAAGATATGGTGCTCCTTTCCCGCCGAGAGGTTCCTGAACTTCACATGGTCGTTCAAATAGCTGTGGTAGACGTTCGAAGGGTCGTCGGGGTAAAGGGCCACGGCGGCCTTCTCGCCCGAGTTGGCGGGGTTGTCAACGACCATGGCCGGGTCCCCGTTGCCCCAGGAAATGAAGCTCATCTCTTCGTAGAGGCATTCGTGGCAGTTCCAGTTTGGTCCCACGCCCAGCCTGTTGGCCAGCAAGATGGAGACAAGTCCCGCCGAGCCGTAATTTATGCCCATCCCGTCCTTTATGCCGTGCAGGGTGAACTCGAGGGCATTGAATTCCTCCTCAAATGCCTGGACAGCGGGAACTTCGTCATGCAGTATTATCGTGAACTCCCGGAATGGCTGGTTCCTGTTCGGCAGGGCGGGGTTTGCCCTGTAGGTGCCTGCCGGGAAATTTCCCCGGCCGGGTCCTGTTATGATGGCCGTAAGGTCCGAATGCACAATATTGTTTCCGGAGTCCAGCATTTTGAGGATGGGCGTCCCCTCGAAGGGATGCCCTGCGGGATAGACCGCGTCGTAGTTGATGAGCGGGTGCCCGTCCGCTGTCATCTCCTCCGGGTCAAGGACCCCGTTACCGTTCGCGTCGGCGGCCAAGTCCAGTTCCGCCCTCGTCACCTGGCTCCTGTACCATTCGGAACACCCGGGTTCCACGTTCACAGCCCCGAAGAGGCCGAAGGTCGCAGAGCCCGCGTCCCCTTCGCCCCCGGTCATCGCCCCGGTGCTGTAAAGGAGGTGGGTGCCCTCTCTTTTGGCGAAAAGGGTATATACGGCGGTCTCGCCCGGAGCCGCAAGGCTGCCGTCGTTCGTGCCCACATTTGAGCCGTCATCGAGGATGCTCGTCACAAGGTGCAGGCCGTTCACGTGGATGCCCGCCTGCCTTGTCGCGGGCTGGTCCCCGATTGCCGCCGGGGCAAGGAGGTTTGTAAACGTGATATCGAGGCAGTCCCCCGCGTTCATGCGGAGCACGAGGGGGCGCGGGCGCTTGTCCTCCCTGAGCATCACGTTGCCCGGCGTAAGGTCGCCGCCTATGGTGCTCACGACATCCTTCCTCAGGGCGTATATCATCCCGTTGGGGACCGCGGCCCCGAACCTGTTGAGGAAGATTAACTGGTCCAGGGCCACGACATCGGCTTTAATAATATTCGCGCATGACTCGGCAGAGACCGCTTGTGGGAAGGATAGAGCGGCAAATAGAACGAGAACGGAGAGGAGGAGAGTCCTTTTCATACCGTCCCTCGGAAATCCCATTTGAGCCTCCTATTTAAAAATTTTTTTATTTCCCGAAATTTATGCCGCGCTGTTTACGTTCAAAATCCCCTTATGGGGCGGCCGTAAGCCAGGGGCTATGGTCCACGGGATCGCCCCCGATGACCGGGTCCGGGTCATCGGCCGAGCCCCACCAGTTGTTCTCGGCCTTTATGCTTGCTCCGGTCCTGTTGCAGAGCGCGCACTCGGTATTGCCGAAGATGGAGTTCCCCCCGGCGGAGCCGAGGGCGCCGCCTCCCAGGTCGCCCGTGAATGTGCCCGAGCCCTCATAGAAGAGATATATGCCCCAGTCCCCGTTCAGGGAAATCACGTTTTCTTCCATGAAGAGATTGATTTCGAGGTCCTCCGCATCGGCCCCGGTCAGGTTCCGCAAATTAAGGCCGAACCCGCCGTTTCCGCTCATCCCGTTCTCCGTAAGGATATTCTCAATTGCGGCCCCCGAGATGGCCGAGCCGGCAGAGCCTGCCGAACCGTACCAGTTGCTCACCTCGGCCTTTAATCTGTTTCCGAGATAAAGACCGTCATCGCCGTTCCCGGAGAAAGCATTCCTATCGAGCTCATTTTCGATGTTTGACTCCGATATGGCTGCGGAGAGGGCCCCCGCTATCGCGCCCTCGTTAGCGGCGATAGAATCCACCGTGTTCGCTATCTCGGCCCCTTTTTCGCCGTTGTCCGCGGCCTCATTCGAGGAGAGGATATTTTCGAGCGTGAAGCCCGTTATGAGCGAGGAGAGGGAGCCGGCCGAGCCCAGCCGGTTGAACCCTTCCGTCTGAAGCGCATTTGAGAGCAGGAGGCCGTTATCCCCGTTTTCGGAGAACTCGTTGTCCTCGATCTCGTTTACGAGGCCCGAGCCGGAGATGGCCGCTTCCAGCTCCCCGCTCATCAGCCCGTAGTTATAGGCATATGCTTCGATCTCGTTGGCTATATCGGCCCCCTCCGAGGCATTTCCCTTCATCTCGTTTTCAACAAGGATGTTTTCGAGTATGAGGTCCGATATGCCTGCCGACACGTTCACGGCCGTCCCGAAGTTATAGGAATAAACGTCGAGTGTGTTGTAGAGGTCAAGCCCGTCTTCGGAGTTGGAACAGAAGTCGTTCTCTTCAAACTCGTTTATGATGCCGGAATATGTGATAGATGCGATAAGGCCGCCCCCGACCTCGCCATTGTAATTGTCGGCGTCTGCTTCGAGGTAATTATAAATCTCGGCCCCGTCAAAGCCGTTTCGCTTCATTTCGTTCGAGGAGACGACGTTTCCGAGAAGGAGGCCGGTTATGCTTGCCGTGGCGGAGCCCGCCTGGCCATCGAAATTGTAGGCGGCCGCATGCGCTCCGTTTTTCAGGTAAAGCCCGTATTCCTCGTTATCCGAGAAATCGTTCTCCTCAATCTCGTTTATAAGGCCCGTCGAGGAGATGGTTGAGGTCACCTCATCCATTATCGTGCCCTGGTTCAGGGCGAACGAATTCATGAAGCTCTCCAGCTCGGCCCCGCAACAGGTGTTTTCGTACGTTTCGTTTTCCAAGAGGAAATTTCCGATAGTGGAGCCGGATATCTCCGAGTACAGTGAGTCTGCCTCCCCCTCGTTCCGGGCATCGGTGTCAAGCTGGGCAAGGATATAAATCCCGCCGCCTCCGTTCGAGGAGAAGGTATTCTCCTCGATCTCGTTCAGCAGGCTCGAATCGGAGACGGAGGCGCTTATGCCGCCCGCGAGGACGCCGTTATTCGAGGCGTAGGCCGTCATGGTGTTTTCCATCCGGGCGCCCGCGTCCCCGTTTTCGCTCATGCAGTTGTCCGTGAGCGCATTCAGGACGGACAGGCCGGTAATGCCTGCAGTCACCGGGCCCGCGCCTTCGCCCTCGTTAACGGCCCCGGCATATGCCTCGTTTTCAAGATGGAGCCCGTCCCCGGAGTTCTGGCCCAGGCTGTTATCGCCAAAGGTATTTTCGACCGAGGAGAGGGATATGCTTGCCTCGACATTTCCGTCCTCGTCCGCAACCCCTTCCGCGGTCAGGCTATTCGCAACATGTATGCCGCTCCCGGAATTCCCCTGCACGGTATTGTCCTCGAATATGTTCGTGATGCTCGTACCGGTTATGTCGGGGGCCTCTATTGTCGTGCTCAGGAAAATGCCGTCCCCCGCGTTATTCAGTACCTGGTTGTCCCGGAAGATATATGAAAGGTCGAGGCCCGAGATGGAGGCCGGGTCCGAAAAAGTGTTTTCGATGTGTATGCCGCTTCCGGTCCCGACATTCCCCTGTATTATGTTGTCGTGGACGTTGGTGCCGTGGATGTTTTCCCCGTGAATGCCCTCCGAGCCGCCCTCTATGGTGAGGCCCATTATCTCGTTATTGTCGCCAAGCGTAATTACGGGGTCCGAGCCGTTGCCTTCGAGAATGGGATTCAGGGCCGGGTCTGATCCGCAATGAGACCCGCCCAGCTTGAATACGGGGTGATAATAGCCCTCTCCCCAAAGGACCACGTTGTCCGGAAGGGCAAGGTGTGTATCCTCGTACGTGTCCGGACTCCCATCCGAGCTGAATACATAAATATAGCCCTCGGCGTCTTGCGGTAGGGAATCGAGGCAGGCATAGGGGTCCTGAAGAGTGCCGTCCCCGCCGCCCGGGTCCGTGTTGTCTTCATTCACATAGATGATATCGGCCACTTCCTCGCCCGATTCGGCCGACCCGGCAACTGTCTTTATATTGCGGTCTCTTACGACTTTCTCGGTCATCCTCTCCGGGACGCTCCTTGCGCCTTTGCCCAGGGCCAGCAGGCCCTTTGCCCCCCTGAGAGGATTTCCGCCCCTGAGAAGCTCGTCCAGGGCAAACGGAATGTCTAAGTAGCCCGAGACGAAGGTGGCGCTTCCAAGGTCGTCATCGGAAAACTCTATGGAAAGGCTTACAAGCTGGACGGGCCTCGCTTCCAGCCGGGCCTTTGCGCCGTCCAGAGTTCCCAGTGTGGCCGAATCGTACCGGTAGCCGCCTATATATGCCCTGGTCTCGACGTAGTTCGAGATAAAGGGCACGAGGACCCCTGCTTCGGCATCAAATCCCTCGAGGGCTTCCTCGATCCCATTGCTGAAGATTATGGCCGTGGAACCGAAGCGGTATCTATTGAGGGAATCCTCGGGGTTGGTCTCGTCTCCCGTGGGCTTATAGTAATTGGCCCTGAAGTCCAGCCATTTGGAGAGGGCCTCAAGGCCCACCCCGAACTGGTTATATCTATTGCCGAGCCTACTCCTGGTTGTATCGAAAAAGAGATTCCCGCCCAGTATGAGCTTATCATCGCCCAGGAGCCTCCTATAGCCTATGCCAATATTCTGCTCGTTGTTTTCGGCGGTATCCGTCCTCAGGACAAGGTTTAAGAACGTAAGGCTCTCGGGGCCCGAAAGGAGCGGGAAAAAAAGGTCGATAGAATAATCGCTTACGTCGCTTTTAAGGTCCAATGTGACAGCGGGCCTTATCCGCGGGTCCCATTTTTTCCCGCCTGCGTCCGTGCCGCCCCACGCAGTAGAGATGCCGAGTGCGCATGTAAATATCAACCAAAATGCCAGGCCGGACCCGAATGATCTTTTCATAATCTTTCCCCCGGGAAGAAGAAATTTACAACCTTAGGTTGCCGGACTTTTATGGATGATTGTTTCAGGTTCTACTTGCCCCGTCAAGTCTTTTTTACCGCGAGTTTTCTTTAATCGGTTTCTTCCATGCGGCAGATCGCAAAACCCGAAGGGTCGGCAGTTTTGGCTGCGTTCCGGGTTCAAGATCGGTTGGGATCTGCTGGAATATGAGGCCCGAATATATTCGGCCCTCAGGAAAAGAGGTGCGCTGGAATTTTTGATTTTATGGAGCCGGGGATGGGGGATTCCCCTCCTTGGAGGGGTGCAGGGGTGGGTAACCCACGACCTGCTGATTACGAATACGCAGATTCATGGAAAATTATTCTTTATTATCAAGGATTTTCTATTTACTGGGTGCATTTTGGGTACACCCAAATTCCCACTTCCGGACATTTCGGACGCCCATTCCGGCCTGGATCAGATACCTTGGCAGAATTATTTTTTAAGAGTAGCACGAGTACCTGTTTCGGATGTAATCGGATATTCTTGGACATTCTACAAATTGAATTGTCAGAATATATTGAGTAAATTAGTTTCTGAATGTTTGGTTTTATTCACAGGTTATACATCGAGTATTCCGATGATGAAAATAAGCCGCTAATCTACTTTAAACTTTGCATCCCATACGATATGAAAGAGGGAATATTTAAGGGGGTAAATCCTAAATGCTCGATAGCAAGCTAAATTATTTACCCAATAGACCAATTATTCTTGATAATGAAACATGTGTATATTGCGGTATGCTACTTAGCTCTGAATCGGTAACAAAGGAGCATGTGATAGGCCGGCGGTTCGTGCCTAAGGGAAAGCTTAATAGTCAATGGAATTTGATTGTGCGTGCATGCAAGCAATGTAATAGCAAAAAATCGGATCTCGAAAATGATATCTCTGCGATATCGATGCAAGCTGATGCCTGGGGTAGGCATTCCTTACCGGATAGCACATTAGCTGTGGAGGCAGCACGTAAAGCCCAGAACAGTATTAGTCGAAGAACAAAGAAACCCATCAAAGACAGTTCTGAAAAAATAAATATTAAGGAGACTCTTGCACCTGGCGTTGAATTTACTTTCAATTTTGTATCGCCACCTCAAATAAAAAGCGATCGTATTTACGAATTGGCTCGAATGCAGCTTATGGCTTTTTTCTATTGGATCACTTACAACAACAAAACGAAGAGAGGTGGATTCTGGTTAGGCTCTCTCTTTCCTTTGCTTGAAACAATACGCTCAGATTGGGGTAACACAGTTCATAGAGCATTTATGGATGCAGTTGTCAGTTGGGAGCCGCGAGTCATAGCCATATGTGCTGATGGTTTCTTTAAAGCCATTATTCGTCGCCACCCTAATGCCGTACGCTGGTCGTGGGCTCTTGAATGGAATCACAAATATCGAACAGTTGGATTCTTTGGCGAAACAGAGCCAACTAAAAATATAGTAGCTACTTTTCCTGAAATGGAAATAACAACAATGGCCCAGGGATCCAATCAATATGTTGGTTTTCGGATTGAAAAGCCACTTGCTGATGAAGACGATATTCTATTTTATTGGGATAATGATTTAGATTAGCGCTTCCTGTTAAAATCAGGCATTTAAAAGGGAGTTCGAAAACTAAAAGAAGAGGGATATGTTCGGCGTAATCTCGGAGATGTTCTTTTATTCTTGTGTTGCTATCATCCTGATAACCTACTCGGCTTATCTGACCTACAGGGCATTCAAAACGGAGCACAGCATCAGTTCCGTGACGATAAAAAAAGCCGTAATACGGGCAATTGTGGGCGGTGCGCTCGGTTTTGCAATAGCCGCGTCTATCCAGTGGTTCGATAATTACCTGACCGATTTCGTGGAAGAAAAACTGAACCCTTATATTATGATTTTTCCGATGCTGCGGATACTGTTCGCCAGTTTCATCGGCCTGGTTGCGGGCTCTTTTATAGGAATTATGACTACCAATCTCAAATTGACCAAAAAACGGCTTATTATATGCGCTACTTTTTGCGCGGTTTTTGTTTTGCTGTATTTTAATATCCACGAAAACCCGCTCCCTGCCGGTATTCAGGCCGACAGGATATTTGTAAATAAATCAGACAGGAATCTGTATCTGATTAAAGGTGAGAAAATTCTTAAAAGATACCGTGTTTCCCTTGGCAGGATGCCAGAGGGCAGGAAGATACAGCAAAATGACAATAAGACGCCGGAAGGCTTATATATCATAGATTTCAGAAGGTCGAAAAGCGCCTTTCATCTGGCGCTCCATATCTCATATCCGAATGATTCGGATATCGCAAACGCAACGGCCATCGGGGTCTCTCCAGGAGGCGATATCATGATCCATGGAATAAAGAATGGCTTGGGGTGGATTGGCCGCGCACATCGGTTATTCGATTGGACGAGGGGCTGCATTGCAGTAACGAACGCCGAAATAGAAGAGCTCTGGCGCGCTGTTCCGGATGGTTCTCCAATAAAAATCGTGCCGGAAATTAAATCAGAGGAGGGCAAATGCTCTCGTTAAATCAATTCTTGATATCCGATAGGTCTTGAGGGTAGATACTTGAAACCGGGACCTACTTCAGTATCGCATTGAATTTCTTCATCGCCTGGTGTTTCCGTTCCTCCACGATGTGTCCGTAAAATTTCCGGGTGATCTCGATGCCGCTATGGCCGAGAAGTTCGCTCGAGTGACTATATCAAAGACGGCCTTGATTGCTCCCGAAAAATGGTAGAATATTACGGTCATACGAGGAGGAGGCCGTGAAGGAACTCGAAAAAATAAAAAATATTCTAAACGAGCACCGGGATGAATTGCGGGAAAAGTACAAGATTACGGAAATCGGAATATTCGGCTCCTATATACGGGGAGAGCAGAAGAAAGAAAGCGATATAGATATTCTGGTTGAATTCGGGGAACCTGTCAGCTTGCTCGACCTTACAGGGGCGGAAAATTATATATCCGACCTTATAAAAATGAAGGTTGATCTTGTGCCCAGGGAGGATATAAGACCTGAGCTGAAGCGGGGAATTCTTGATGAGGTGGTCTATATTTGAAACGCGACGCCTCGTTGTACGTGAAGGATATTCTGGAAGCAATGGAAAAGGCCGAAAGTTTTATCGGCGCAATGGAACGTAACGATTTTCTGGTTGATGAGAAGACAAATTTTGCGGTGGTAAGGTGTCTTGAAATAATCGGCGAGGCCACAAAAAATATCCCTGATGCCATCAGAGAAAAATACAAGGATGTCCCGTGGCGTGATATGGCCGGCATGAGAGATAAAGTGAGCCACTTCTATTTTGGAACAGATTTCAATAAAGTCTGGCTTGCCGTAAAAAAAAATTTTCCAGTATTGAAGCCCCGGATAAAACAGGTTCTTGCAGATATCGGCGGAAGAGCTGAACCTGACCAAGATATATAACACCCCTACTTCAGTATCGCATTAAATGGATAGCGAGCGTATTCCCCGTGGGTCTTGCCACGGGGCTTAGCGAGCGAATGTAATAAAAAAATTTCCTTACATTAGATTCTCTGCGGTTTTGACCGTAGAGAAGATCAATTTCTTCATCGCCTGGTGCTTCAGTTCGTCCACGATGCCCGTGGCAAAGGGGATTGTGTCCGAAAGGCGAGAGAGCGTAAAATACCGCATGCAGTCCGAATTCATACCGGTAACAATCGATAAAAGCCATATCACGACGATAGGCGAGAGGCTCTATGCCGAAAGCATAGAGTTCGTAAGAGAGCTTGTGAACAACGCCTATGATGCCGATGCCGTTCTGGTCAATGTAATCGTCGGCGGGGATTCAATCGAGATAAGGGACAACGGGAGCGGCATGGACAGGGAAGGCCTCAAGCAGTATTTCAATATCGGCTCGCAGCAAAAGCTTTATTCCCCGAAATCTCCCGTGCATCACAGGGACAGGATAGGGCAGTTCGGCATCGGCAAGTTCGCAAGCCTTGCGGCCTGCAGGAGATTCGAAGTCATTACAAAGAAGGACGGCTTTGTCGGCAGGGTGGTGTTCGACAAGGAGATGTGGGAAACGGAAAAAGACGGCTGGAGGCTTCCGCTCGAGATACTCCCCCCGGATTTCAGAAAAGAAAACGGCACGACTGTTATCCTGTCCGGACTGGAAAAGAGGTTCGAACCTAAAGACTTGGAGGCAAAGATTATAGAAGGGACGCCTATCAAGGCGCCTAATTTCCGGGTGAGAATAAACAACCATACCGTAACACCGAGGAGCCTTTCGGGGCACAGGATCCCGCTCCTTGAAGGGACCCCGTTCGGGCCGATTACGGGAGAGGTGATAATCCTTGCCGAGACCGCCCCCATTGCTGCGGAACCCGGCATCGAGGTGAAGGTGAAGCAGGTTACCGTAAGAAGGGAGCTTTTCGGCATGGAGACTTGGGGAAAGGCCATGGCGAGGGTAAGGGGAGAGGTAAATGCCGATTTTCTTCCCATCACAAGCGACCGGACCGGGTTTATTAAAGACTCCGATGAATACCGCTCTTTTCTTGAGGTCATGGGCAGGGTTATGGAGGGCGTGAAGACGCACCTTCAGAAATTGATCACGAAGAAAGAAGGCAGAAAGGTAAGCAGGGCGCTGAAAGAGGCGCTCCAGAGAATATACAAAGCCCTTGCCTCAAACCCGGACCTTTCGCCGTTTGGGGCGCTTCCAATAGGCGATGAGGCCAAAGGCGCGGGAAATGCGGCCGCAATGCACAAGCCCCATGAGGGCCTCAAAACGGAAGAGGTAAAAGTCGAAGAGAAGCCCAAAAAAGAAGTCAAAAAAAGAAAGAAAAAGCCCAGGGTAAAACGGCTCACGCCCAACGCAATTATCAAGAGAATAAAATTCGGCGAGACAGGCGTTTCATGCGTGGTTGACAGTTTTGGAGAAGACGGCCCGGAAGTGTTCTCCGAAGAGACTACCATATACATAAACCGCGACCATCCCCTCTATAAAAGAGAAGCCTCAAAAGTCGATACCCACACCCTGAACCTTGCCAGACTTATAACTCAGGAGATAGCCCTTATGAAAGACCCCAAGAACCCGAGGCAGGCATTCGACAGGCAAAGCAAGCTCCTTCGGGATGCGTTTATAGAAACGGGATAGCCCGGACGGACTTGCGTTCTGCTCGGGACAACTCTCCGGAAAAAACTGGAGCCGGGGATGGGGGTTGAACCCACGACCTGCTGATTACGAATCAGCTGCTCTGCCACTGAGCTACCCCGGCGCAAAACTTAATTTACCACAGCGGCGCGAAGGGGGTCAATTGAAGAGGGTGGAAGGTTGGGGCAGGCGGGGGCGGGAGAGAAAATTTAACCTGAGATGTCATTTAAATGTGATGACTCGCCATTGGGAATTTTGGAAAATCTTTTCCACTCGCATTAAAACTGAACAAACATTCAGGCTGGCTTTAATAGTTATCGAATTTAAATTTTCGAAAACGCCCCCGCCCGCCCCGGCCTGTCCCTGATTTGATCCTTGCAAAAAAACTTGACAAAGGCATGCCGCCTCGTTTACACTCACCCCTGCTGATACTGATTCTCAATATCACACAAATTTAAATTTCGGAGGCGGTGCAGGATGAGGAAGAAAGGCTTACCGGCGCTAATGGCCGTTATGGTGCTGGCCGGGGCGGGAGGGGCGTTCGCGGCGCACCCGCTCATCACGGACGACACGGGCACGCAGGGGAAGGGGCGTTTCCAGATCGAGCTAAACGCGGAATTCGAGCATGAGGACGAAGACGGCCTCGAGGAGGAGACGAAGGGACTGGCTACCATCATGTCTTACGGGGTCCTCGAAAATGTTGACCTTGTGTTCGGCATCCCGTACCAGTCCATAAGGACGAAAGGGGAGGGAGCGACCGCTACCGAGACCGGCCTTTCGGACGTATCCTTCGAAGTGAAATGGAGGTTCTATGAAAAAGAAGGGCTCTCGTTTGCGCTTAAACCCGGCCTCTCCCTCCCAACGGGAGATGACGAGAAGGGCCTGGGCGCGGGGAAGACGGCCTACAGCGCCTTCTTCATAGCCACAAAAGAGGTGGAGCCCTGGGCGCTTCATCTGAACCTCGGGTATATAAGGAACGGAAACAAGGCCGACGAGGAAGAGGACCTCTGGCACGCATCGCTCGCCGCCCAAGCCGAGGTCTTAAAGAATTTGAATCTCGTGGGCAATATCGGCATAGAGGAAAACGCGGACAGGGAAGCCGACGAGCATCCCGCCTTCATACTGGGCGGAGTCATCTATTCTATCTCCGAAAACCTGGACATCGATTTCGGGATCAAAGCGGGCCTGAACGACCCCGAGGCGGATTACTCGGTCCTCGCAGGCCTCGCCTGGAGGTTTTAGGGGGCCAGCCCCCTTGAGCCCTTTTGTTTACTCTTTCTCCTTATTGAAACCGCTTTTTCGTGCGCCGTGAGGCCCTCGGCACGGGCGAGGGTTTCCACGGCGGGGGCCAGGCGCTTAAAGCCCTTCTCCTCGAAGCGGAGATAGCTTGTGTACTTCATGAAATCATAAACCCCGAGTGGGGAGGAAAACCGCGCAGTGCCGCCCGTGGGAAGCGTGTGGTTGGGGCCCGCGGAGTAGTCCCCGAGGGGCTCGGGGCTCCATTTGCCGAGGAAAAGGGCCCCGGCGTTTTTAAGGTCTTTCGCGAGCCTGTCCGGGTTTTTTGTCATGACCTCAAGGTGCTCCGGGGCGATGCGGTTTGCTATCTCCGCGGCTTCTCTTAAGTCTTTCGTGATAATGACCGCCCCGTAATTTTTGAGCGATGCGCGCGCTATCTCATTCCGCGCAAGGCCTTCTAATTGCCTTTTTAATTCTTTAATGACCTCTTCAGCAAGCCCCTCCGAGTCGGTGAGGAGGACGGGGCTTGCAAGCTCGTCGTGCTCGGCCTGGGAGAGGAGGTCCGCGGCTATGAAGGCGGGGTCCGCGCCTCTATCGGCTATTATGAGGACCTCGCTCGGGCCCGCGATCATATCGATATCGACCTGCCCGAAGACCATGCGCTTGGCCGTGGCCACAAAGATGTTCCCCGGCCCCGTGATCTTGTCGACTTTCCTGATGCTCTCCGTCCCGTAGGCCAGGGCCGCCACTGCCTGGGCGCCGCCCATCGAATAGACCTCGCTTATGCCAAGCATTTTTAGCGCGGCCATAACGGCGGGGCTTTTCTCCCCTTGCGGGGCCGGGACGGCAACGGCTATCTCCTTAACCCCCGCCACCTGGGCCGGTATCACGTTCATGAGCACCGTAGATGGATAGGAGGCCTTCCCGCCCGGAACATAGACACCCGCCCTCCCGATGGGGCGCGCTATCTGGCCCAATCTTATTCCGTCCTCATCCAGAAACCAGGAGCCGAGCCGCTCTTTCTGTTTCTCGTGAAACGCCCGTATCCTTTTTGCTGAAAAAGCGAGCGCACTAACGAGTTCCGGGTTCGCCCTCCGCGCCAGTTTATCAATTTCTTTTTCGGTTATTCGAATCCGCTCATGCCCGTCGAATTTAAGCGTGAGCCTTCTGAGCGCCCTGTCGCCATTCTTTTTTATTTGGGCGATTATGCGGGCAACGGCCTTTTCGACCTGGCCGTTTCCTCCCCGCGCGCGCTTTTCAAGGCGCTTTATGAATCTCTCTATTTCTCTTTTTTCTTTAAGTATTTTCATCCGGAAATTTTAGCACATCCGCCCCTTCACCCTCACCCCCTGCCCCCTGTGTCATTTTTACGGTCGCCAAGGCTCCCTTGGGCTCCCTCTCGAAGGCGAGGGGGAATAAATGGCATAGTGGGAGAAGGTTTTGGGATGAGGGCCCTCCGCGCTTTGTCCATATACATATATGCTATCGCGCGTGCACGCGCGCTTTTCTTTTCCGTTCAACCCCGGTCTAGAAAATTCAGTTTTTACAAGCACTTGCAAGCTTTTTCCGTTCATACCCAGTTCATTCTCTCAAACTTTTCCGCAAAAAGGCTTTCATTACAAGCAGTTCTAAAATTTTTTTGTTCAAGCTTCTTTTCATCTCTAAATCTCTCGCGCTATTGCGCTAATAGAGCATACGCCATTATAGGGTGACGCCGTCTACGGGACAGAGGTCACTATTTTCAGGTCACCAATTTTGTGTCACCCGGGGCCGAGGCACCTTTTTCTTGCATGCCCAAGCAAAAGGCGCCCCTTCCTCTTCCCATAAAGAGGGCGAAAATTCAGGGGCTCGTTGGTCGCCGCTCGCTAAAATTCCGAACTCGCACCCCACTCGATTTGCTCGCTAAACTCCCCTCCTTTCCAAGGAGGGGTTAGGGGAGGTATTCGAGTATTCCATACCACTCCTCGCCTCCCCTTTGCAAGGGGAGGATTCAAGGCTTAGCGGTAGAAGGGGAAATTTTTAGACGCTCGCGGCATTTTTGTTCCCTACATTCAATCTCGAAGTGCAACAGAAGCAACTTCAAGGGGCGTTTTATAGCCCAGACATTTTCTGGGCCTTGTGTTGATTAATAACTCCACCCTTGCCACCTTCGGTCTCCGGGTGATAAATATACTGGTAGATTGCCTCATGGCTGATGCTCCGGCACGGCTGCTCCATGC
>Ga0214473_10000274_pt1 | contig 72258 bp, 48 predicted proteins | sample RVTome_7_FD_203509 | JGI IMG/M metagenome (GOLD analysis project Ga0214473, IMG submission 203509) | Soil microbial communities from uranium-contaminated site in the Upper Colorado River Basin, Wyoming, United States - RVT98D197 | ecosystem: Environmental > Terrestrial > Soil > Contaminated >...
CGGTATTCGCCGGCACAGTATCTTCCACCCAGGGGGTGATTTCGGCGTTTCGTTTCTCGTAGGCCTCCAGAGCACGCCGATTTTCGGCAGCAACTATTCGAGCACGAGCTGTCGCTGCCTTCTCAAAGAACTCCTCTTCTCCCGTCCCGCCCAATGCAGTCGCGGCAGCAGGCGCCAGCGAGAGAAGGCACAAAACCAAAGACTTTCCACTTCGACCTAGCCCATTCATATTACAATCTCCTTAAAAAGAGTCTGGCTTGCATACCTTTAACTCTTTGCACGCGGTGTATCCATGTTCTCGATTTATGAATGGTCGTTCATTTACCCAATATTCCATTCTCAGTTTAGCTGTATTGATCTGCCTTGTCCATTGACTTCATTCGGGTTCGGCCTATGGGCGGAATCGCTCGCCTCCATATGGACTAACTCCCGGTTTCCAGAGATAGTCCTCAAAAAGCGCAGGGTCCGTAGGAATGCTACCCGGGACTGCACCGGGTCGGTAGTCCGTCCTCCTGGCCCAGTCGATGGCAGTCCCGGCGGCATCGGCAGCATCCGCCCAGGTGAGATAGCCATGAGCGGCAGCGTCATCAAGGGCACCAGCAGCGCTTGCTTTGTAACCGTCGCCTTTGCCTGAGCCGATATTTGAAATCTCAATCCAGTATGGCTCGGTTAGCTCCTTTTGAGGGTTGATCTTCCCATCGCCGTCGAGGTCGTTCCAATCTTGTACTTCAATAAACGGTCTCCACGGGCCATTCATCTGCTGTCCAACCGTCTTGGCCATTTCCTCTGTCCCGGGAAGCGGCCCTGGAATATCTGGTGACACGAGTTTTCCGCCAGCGGCAATCTTGTATATCGTTATTGCATCACTTAGAACATCCAATCCCTCTTGTATGAGTTTGGCCGCAGATATTGAGCACGGATCGTTTCCCCATGGGAGCACCTGATACCGCCCGGTAGCTATTTGTACGCTTCCGCTATCCACGTGTGTCACCACGCCGTCAGGAAATGGGTTTGGAAAATAAACCATCCCTGACGGATCCACACGATTCAGCGGGTTGTTGCGACAATACGCGTACCAGTTCATCCCGTCGCCATAGCCTATAGGATCAGTCTGCAAAAAACGGCCCGTGTATGGATTGTAATACCTCGCCCGATTATAGTACAGCCCAATCTCGATATCGAAACGCACCCCTGCGAACATGTAGGGATTCGGGTGATTGGCGTCTTCCACCGCTGGTTCCCCGAAGACGGAATACTCATAAGTTTGCACCGTGTCCCCTGCTGAATCGCTTAGAGCTACCGCGCTGCCAAGAGCATCATAATGATAATAGTAAGTGGCATTGCTATCCGTTACTTCAATCATACATATAGGCTCATCAACGCATGGCCCATAGATGTATTTGCGCAGGAGGTTGTTATTGCCGTCGTATTCGGCGATCACGTGGGGGCCGTCATAGAGGTACCGGGTGCTGTAGCCATCGACCTTCTTTTCCACGCGCCGGCCTATGACGTCGTGTTTATACGCAATCTCTTGCCAATTGGAGGTATCCTGCTCCGGGGAAGGGCCGGACCACTGGACAAAGTCCACCCAGCCCAGCCGCAATCGTCAGCGTCTCAGCGTTACTTGCGGACTTTGAATTCGAGGAATTGGTTCTTGCGGCTAAGAAACTCTTCGCCCTGGCAGCGGAGGGCAAAGCCTTCATCGGTTATCTCATAAACGAAGTCCCGCCCGGTAAAAGGGTCTTTGGGCAGATCGTCCGGCAGTTTCTCAGGTAGCCGACCCGCTTTGGCCACGACAAGATATACCTCCACAGCAGCTTTTACACCGTTAATGTGAGCTTGGTGCCCAACCAAGAATGGGTAATAACCTGTTGGGTCTATGTCAGCCCACGACAAGACACGTCCAACTATTGGATCAGTGGCATATTCCTCCACCAGGTCAGTATACATTCTCTGCATTTGGGCGCACTTGTGTTCATAAGTCATTTCGCTGTCCGCGATTCGGGAGATCGAATCAAGGAAACGTTGAAGCGGCTCGCGCGCGCGCCACAAAAGTTGGTCATCGGCCAAATTCCGAGCGTCCTCCTTGCCCTGTTCATCCTCGGCTGTCTCTATCAGCCGCTTCTTGAGGAACGCGAGACGGTTGGGATTCGTCTTCATGTGGCCTAAGAAAGAGTTGAAATCCCCTTGTAGCGTTTCGCCAAGGGATAGCCTTAGTCCTCGGACGACGGCAAGCTGTCCCCGAAACCACATGAGGCTGTCCGCATCGGGCGCCATGACGCCAAGCACATACTGGACCGTGCGCAGGGCCATAAGATCGGGATTTCTTGCAGCTAAGTCTAATCTTGGATCTTCGCTGAGGTGCCGTGCCAATCGCCGCAACGTCAAGCAGTGCTCCAGCGCCGCGCGGTAGTGTCCGTCGGCAGCCAGCGTTCTCGCATCCACTACAAGGATGTACTCGAGGTTACTCACATTTGAATGCAAATCTTTCCAGCCAAAGCTCGGCTCGGGCCCGTTCCATAGTCCCCATGTACACTGCGGTATCCGAGAAGCGATTTCGGCCACTTGGATCATGGGCAAACAGTGGCCCAGGTACGTTCTGATCTGGCTGTCGGATTCTGCACCTCTCAGGACATCCACGATCTTTTCGGAGGTAGTCATATTAGGCTCGGGCCGGAGCAGAAACGCCTGGTAATACAGCAAAGCGGCGTTATCCGGAGCTGGCGATAAGGCGTCTTGCAGCCAGGTAGGGATTTCGGTGTCCCTTTCTTCATATGCCTCCTTAGCGCGTCCTTCCTTTGCAGCAGATCTGACACGTTGCTGCAACTTGACGATTTCCGGCACCTCGGGTTTTGAGGCCTCGGCCCAGGCGAATGCGGCGACGACGGCAAGTGCGATCAAGACAAGGCAGAATAGTACGCAATTTCTATGTGCTACAGATCGATTCATAATGCGGTCTCCTAACAAGAAGAAAACTACTCGGGTTGTTCGCTTCTTATACTTGTTGGATGCCAATTCCTACTGGTCTGTTACACTCATATTCGCCGGAGCCCAAATTAAGCTATCATACGGTGGCGAGCAATTATCTGATCTTGATAACGTGATTGTTCACAACGTGAAGTTGAGATTCTTCACTTCATTCGGAATACCAAGGTAAGAATTCAACTATGACACACTACTCGTCTCCAATGATCTTATCGATTTCGTCCTTGAGTTTCTGCATTTCGTCTATACGTTTATTAATAGTCTTGACCACGTCCAAGAAATCGCTCGAGGAACGATAGGGTGGTTTATTCGTGACATATGGGCTGACAGATCCCCATTCTGGGTCAAGCCATTCTGCAGGAAAATTGTCAGGGATGATGCCCCCGTTGCGCATAGCCCAATCGACGGCAGTTCCCCCAGCATCCGCCGCATCTCCCCATGTCGAATACCCACCACCTTCAAGCCAAACACTTCCAGTACGGTTGGGCATTCTAATACCACAGGCTTCAATCCAATATGGTTCACTCTTTTCGTCTTCGTCAATCGCTCCATCGCCATTGGTGTCGTTCCAGTCGAACACCTCAATAAAACTACGCCATGAGTTCTTATCTTGAAGCTTGCTAACCGCGTCAGCCAGCTTCTCCATCATTTCAAAATACTTCTCGACAGCTTTCGCCCGAGGGTCCTTATCGGCTTCCGATATCTCAATAACATTGACGACAAGTGCTGCAACTTGCGCCACTATATCAGCGGGCAGGGACTTTCCCGGATAATTATTGAGACCTGGCATCGTCCAATACGTACCGGTAACTACTTGGCTAAACCCGCTTGGATCTACAAACGCCAGCGGATTGTTCTTACAATACGCATACCAGTTCATTCCATCGCCGTAGCCGATGGGGTCGGTTTGGAGGAACCGGCCCATAAAGGGATTATAGTATCGGGCACGATTGTAGTAAAGGCCTATTTCGATATCGTAGCGCACGCCGGCGAACATGTAGGGATTCGGGTGGTTGGCGTCTTCCACCGCTACTTCCCCGAAAACGGAATACTCATAGGTTTGGACAGTATCACCTGCTGAATCACTTAAAGCCACCACGCTGCCCAGCGCATCGTAATGATAGTAGTAGGTCGCATTGCTATCAGCTACTTCTATCATGCTGACGGGCTGATCTAGGCCGGGCCCATAAGTATACTTCCTCAGGAGATTATTGTTTCCATCATATTCCGCGATTACGTGAGGCCCATCGTAAACGTACCGCGCGCTATACCCATCCACTTTTTTCTCGACACGACGCCCAAGCACGTCATGTTTGTAAGTAATCTCTTGCCAATTGGAGGTATCCTGCTCCGGCGAAGGCCCGGACCATTGGACAAAGTCCACCCAGCCGCAATCGTCGCCGTCCTGGCCGCCGGAGTCCTTCACGTAGCGCCACTTGAGGATGTGCGTGCCTGAGCTGACGCTGTAGGACTTGAGGGTCCAGTCCACCTCGCCGCTGATCTGGTCCTTAAGGGTGTCGTCGATGTAGAACTGCAGGTAATCGCCGTCTTGTTCAGAAGAGACCTTCCAATAGAACGTGATGGTTTCGTTGCAATCGGACTCGACAATCGTCTGCAGGCAGGATTCGTTGCTGTCGTCGAGGCTGTCATAACTCTGGGCCGAATCGCCGTCGAGGTAGTATTCGGCGGCCGAGCCATTGTCGACGTACCAGTCATCCCCGTTTGTACTTCCGCTGCTGGTGAACTTCAGGTCGCAGTCTAAGACCTCGCTGTACTCATTGGGCGGGCCGACCAGCGAGCCCGAGCCGATGACCAGGCCATCCACCCAGCCGCAATTCTGGCCGCCGGAGCCGCCGTAATAGACCCACTTGAGGGTCTTGGTCCCCGCGCCGCTGAAGGTATAGGACTTCTTCTGCCAATCGACGTTGCCGCTAATCCCGGCCTGATATTGCCCGTTGATATAGAACTCCAGGTAATCACTGCTTGATTCGGAGGAGACCTTCCAGTAGAAGGACATCTTTTCGCCGTCGATTCTTCCCGGACAACCGCCGGCGACCACGGCACGACGGTTGCCGTCCCGGTTCCTGTTCCTGACGGCGTGCGGTATGATACCACCGTCCAAAACTAACCCGCGCTTGTAAAACCAGATACCATCCGGCCCGGCACCTGTCCGGCAGACTCCGAACCGAGCGTACAGCGTGCAGCGTAAAAATGCCTATAGCCTATCCGCTATACGCTATCCGCCAAAAATTTAGTTGCTCTTGAGTGGCAGTCATGGTAATTTGTCACCGAAAGCGTACAGCGTGCGGCGTTTAGCGTATAAAGGCATTTAAGCTATGCGCTATCCGCTACATTCAGCGGGCAAGACAACGAGTTTGAGCGGAGCTTTCGAGAAAAGTTGTGAATATCTGGTTTGTCGTGCGTCTTTATGTATGTCGGACCTGTCAGACCCATCAGACAAGTCGGACACTGTAAATATCAGGCCGATTTTGAAAGGAGAGAACATGGTCAACTCAAGAATCACCAGAAATGCCCTCTTGGCGGGCACAGTCGTACTGTTGGCTGCCGGGGCCTGGCTCCAGGGGCGTGTATGGGCGGCCGAATCGGCCAAGCCGGGTGCGGCGGGGCTGTTGGGGTCGATCCCGGCTAAGAGCTTGTTTTGCGTGCGCATCAACAATCTCGACGGCACCCTAAAAGCAGTCAACGAGTATTTGAAGGGCGTCGCGCCCGAGTCTTTCGATGCACAGGCGGCGTTCATTTCCAAATTGGGCAAGGCGCTCGGCGATGAAAAGCTCAGCGGCGTCAACAGGAGCGGGAATTTTGCCATTTTCGCCGTGAATGTTCCAAGTCAATCGGCCGCAGGCCAGCCGGGCGCGGGCGGTCCAATGGCGAATATGTTCATCGCTGCGATGCTCCCGGTCACGGACTACGAGCAATTCATTTCCCAGAACCCTAACTGCGGCAAGCCTGACGGCGAAGGGATCTCGACCATTACTGTTGACGGCCGGCCTGCGAGCCTCGTGACGAGTTTCCGCCGGTTTGCCCTGGTCTGCCCGCCGAACGCCCGCGAGAAGCTGATCCCGGTCAAGAAAATGCTGGCCCAGGGAGAAAGCAGCCTGGTCACGGTGCTCGATGACGAGCAGCAGAAGCTGGCGGGCAGCGAATCGGTCTGGGCGTACGTCAATGTGAAGGAGGCTTCGGGGCTGATCGGGCCGATGTTCTTCGCCCAGCTCGGACAGATGAAAACGCAAATGCAAAAAATGAAGGAAAGCGGTCAGGGCCCGGCGATGATGGTCGATCCCGCCGGCATCGTGGATTTCTACGGCGGCATGTTCAGGATGGTGATGGACGGGACCGACTGCGTGACCGTCGCGCTGTCACCGACGCCGCAGGCGTGCAGCCTGAGCATCGGGGTCAAGGCCGTCCCAGGCACGGACGTGGCCGCACTGATTGGCAGTCCCATCAGCGGGAACTTCGGCAACATGCTGGGCTATCTCGACGACGGCGCGATGATGAACGTCGCCTGCAAGGTGGACCGTCCGGGCTTTAAGCTCGCCTACACCAAGCTCATCGACCTGGTCGGCAGGATGACGGCCGGGGGCATGGCGCAGGAGGACCTGGAAAAAGTCAAGGCCCTGACGGCCAAGTTCGTCGATGCTCTTGGCGATTCACTGGCCATATCGCTTGCAACCGCGGGCCAGCAGACCCCTGCGATCTCGATCAAGTACATCGTCCAAGTCAGGGACCAGGCGGCCTTCAAGCAGGTCATCGACGAGCAGCTCAAGATGATGCAGGAAGGGACCTTCGCCAAGCTGTACAAGAGCTTCGGCCTGGAGATGGACTTCAACGTCCAGCGCGGGACCGATATGTACAAAGGAATCACCATCGACTCGGCCAAGGCGGCCTTCAAGCTGGGCGATGAGAAATCGCCTCCGACGCAGATGATCCGCAAGCTGTACGGCGACGCGCTCGACTACCGCTGGGCCTTCGTCAAGGGGTATTGTGTCTATGCGATTGGGGGCGGCGCCGACAAGACCATCCGTGAGCTGATCGACCAGGTGCAGGCAGGCGGGCCTTCCGCAACGGCGGTGCAGAAGTTCGAATCTCAAATCTCAAGTTTGCAGTTGCCGCTTGCGCAGGCCGATGCCGTCGGGACGTTCAACTACGTCCGCATGCTCAACATGGCGCTGGCTGCAATGTCTATGGCCGGCGCTGAAGGTCCGGCTAAGCTCGACGTACTGACGACAAGCAGCCTTGCCTTTGCCGGCCGCACCACCGCCCCGGGCGTGCTGGACGTGCAGGTCGTTCTGCCCAAACAGCACCTTGTGGAAATCAAGTCGGCCTTCAAGACCCTTATTACGCCAATCAAGAAACAAGAGGAACTCCAAAGACAGGAACAGAAGAAACCCGAGGGCGTGTAAGCACTCACCCTTCGATATTCGACATTCGGAGAATTGCGCAAAACACGGTCTGTCCCCACTAAGGCCGAGTCCGGAGATATTGGCCATGATAGAGTTTCCGTGCAAAAGTTGTGGGCAGAAGCTGAGCGTTAAGGAAGAACAATCAGGCAGGCGAATCAGATGCCCCAAATGCGGCAGTGTGGGTGTTGCGCCTGATAGTTCAGACAAGATAAAGTTCCACTGTGAGAGTTGTGGCCAGAGTATTAGTGTTCTTCAAATTCACGCCGGCAAGAAAGGCAAATGCCCCAAATGTAAAGCTTCCATCGTTGTCCCCTCTGCCACGATAGAGCCTGCTGGATCGGCAGCGTCGGGCCCGTCGATCCCATCGGGCGCTGACCAGGACCAGTACGAACACAAGTCTGATCTGCCCGAGGAAGGCGAAGGTATGGATCCCAGACTCATAGTTGTCATTTGCGCTGCCGCTGCGGTCGTGGTTGTCGGACTTATTATCCTCGTTGCCGTTATTCTGCACTCAGGGTCGAGACCGGTCAAAAAATCGGATACATCGCAACGAGAAACGGCGGCGGATTCCGCATCCAGACCGGTCGCGTCTGATTCCCAACTAACGGGGACTTCCACGCCGGGGCTTGTGAAAGAAGACATTGTTTCAAAAGAGCCGGCAAAGTCTTCGGCCGCAGCGAGTGAAGATGCCGGAAAACTCGATCTGAAACTCCGCCCAAAACCCGGCCAGAAGCGCCACCTGCGAATAATCACAGAAGACAACACTTCGCACACAACCGGAGGCCTGCAGACCGATGGGAATTCCATAACTACTATAGGCTTAGAGTTGGAGGTGAAACAAGTCGATGCCAATGGCCTGGCCCATGTGAAGGTTACCTATCTGACAATTCATGAAGTATTAAGAACTGCGCAGCGGCATAAGGAATATGATTCAACGAAGCCTGATACGGCTGGCGAGTCCTTATTCTCGGCTATGATTGGGCAGAGCTTCGTGGCGAAAGTCACGACCGAAGGACAAATAATCGAACTCGATGGCCTCGATGAAATGCATCGGCGAATAGCTGAAGCGGCGGTGAGGAAGCAGGAGGAGGTCTTGAGGCGGAAGTCAGAAGGTATAGGATTAACTTTGGTACCGATAGAAGAAAGAATAGAATCGAAAAAGAAGGGGATTGAGATGAGCACCCGCATCGGGAAAGAGGGCGTCAGAGAGATGCTGGGCAACGTAATAGTGCCTTTGCCCCTTCGACCTGTGGGGATAGGTGATTCGTGGCAGGCAAGAACGTCTTTGTCTGTCGCACGAACTGGGTACGATTGCACGTATACTCTGAGAGAGAATAAGCAGGACGCCGTCTCGGTGGAGGTAAGCTCAAAGATTGAGCTGGACGAAGATAAGCCCCTCGACAGCGAGTATCCCAGTGCCGGGCGGGTTAGAACAACCCTGTCAGGTTCCTGTCAAGGCTCTCTGGAGATCGACCCGCAAACCGGGTGGATGCTTCACAAGAAGGTGACCTTGCGTTGGTCGGGAGAGTTCAAGGAATCTCCCACTCAGCAGAGGCCCCAGGGAAGCACAACGGCCATGTCGATGGAGATCGTCACCACTGTCGAGCCGATAGATTAGGGGTTAAATGGGGACAGTCTCGAAGGCCGGAGAATAACAGACTCTGGCCATAGGCCTACTCTGAGGACTTGCCCTTACGGCCATCAGAGATTGGCGCATGAAAACAGAATTCTGGTAGGCAGCAGTACGAAGATGATTATCCGCAACGAGAACGAGTCTGATATCCAGGCGATCACCGACATCACCAAAACGGCGTTCGCGACGCTTGCCATCAGCCAGCACACAGAACAATTCATCATCAACGCATTACGGGCCGCCGGCGCCCTCACCGTCTCCTTAGTGGCGGAAATCGACGGGACCGTCGTAGGCCATGTGGCGTTCTCGCCTGTCACCATCTCCGACGGCAACCCTCATTGGTACGGCCTCGGTCCGGTCTCCGTTTTGCCCCAATACCAGAGGCAGGGCATCGGAACGGCCCTCATTCGCGAGGGGCTGTCTCTGCTCAAGGCGCGGGCAGGCCAAGGGTGCGTCCTGGTGGGCCCTCCTGCCTACTACCAACGGTTCGGCTTTCGCAACCTCCCGGTTCTGGCTCTTGAGGGAGTTCCTCCGGAGTACTTCCTGGCCTTGCCATTCGAGGACCAGACGCACAGAGGCGTCGTCGTGTTTCACAGTGCCTTCGCCGCCCGCGGTTGACGGGGGTTAAATACGGGTTAGATAGGGAGAGGCACCGGTTTTGGTGAGCGTTAATAGGTGACCGTCCTCGGCCTTCCGGTTTCCATGAAGGAATAGGAAATGACGCATAAAGAAAATGAGAAATACAGACAGAGACTTGTTGAAATTCAAAAGGGGGAACAGGAGAGTAAACGATTTGAAGCCCTACAAGCGTTAGCAAAGGAAGTTGGTGCAAGCACACACGGTCTGTCGATGTGGGGTGACTCTGATAGAGCCGGCGTTGTTGAGGGCAATCTCGTGGCTAATATTCACCACGCTCTACAGACAGCAGCAATGATCGACATGTGTAAGACAGCGTCCAGAAACTTTATCATAGCGTTGGTAGCAACAATAATAGCACTTGGTAGTGCTGTAGCCCTTTGGATCACTGTTTGCGATTAAATAGTTTAAATAAGGACAGTAACGAATGGCGGAGAATAACAGGCTCTGGCCATGAGCCTGCTCTACTGTAGCCCGTAGGCGGACACAACACCATCTCCGCCAATTGCGTATAGGCGATTATTCGAATAGACAATCTGCGGTCTCGACGTGCCGGGGAGATTCGCTTCCCAAAGCGCCTTACCGTCCTTCACACGCAAGGCGCTCACCCACCCTTCATTCGGGGTTAAATAGGGACAGCCACTGGTTTTGGGGAGCGTTAATAGGTGACTGTCCCTAATTACCCTAATTACCGTCCCTAATTACCACAGGCCCGCCATTTGCCGCAGCATCGTGGCAAAACCAAGATTTGGCGTTTGAATCTGCCATAAGCACACGCGAACAGTTGCGAATGGATATTTTTGTCTTATATAAGTCATTGCAATCACATGTGTTAACCTTTATTTACTCTGTAAAGCTACTACAGTCTCGGAAATTATGATAATATGATTCATAGAGTTTACAGGGATTCTTAAGGAAGACAAACAAAATGAAACATTTGTTGATCATTTGTGCAGTAGTCGTAGCAGCATTCATGGCTGTTTTGCCAGCCAATGGTCACACGCTAATAGCGGAATCCGATAACAATCGTGTGATTGAGGTCGACTTTTTTCGCAACATAGTCTGGGAACTGTCCGGACTGAATCGGCCTGTTGATGCCGACAGATTATCGAACGGGAATACATTAATAGCAGATTGCGACAACAATCGTGTGATTGAGGTCGACTTTTTCGGCAACATAGTCTGGGAATTATCCGGACTGGCTCGGCCTTGGGATGCCGACAGGCTATCGAACGGAAATACATTAATAGCACAGATGGATGATTATCGTGTAATCGAGGTGGACCCTTTGGGCGGCATTGTCTGGGAGAAAAATGTCTGTGGTTGTTCTCATAGTGTTGAAAGATTGCCCAATGGTAACACATTAATAGCAATGTCATGTTGTGATCGCGTTATTGAAGTCGACCATAACGGCAATGTCGTCTGGCAAATTCAGGTGCCATATCCTCTTGATATTGCAAAGCTACCCGATGGTAATACGCTAATCTCTTCAGGTCCGGGGCGACGTGTAATCGAGGTTGATCATTCTGGCGACATTGTCTGGGAATTGCTCAACATAGACCTTCCTTTGAGCGTTGAGAGATTGGCCAATGGTAATACGTTAATAGCACAGCTTCAAGAGGGTCGCGTAATAGAGGCTGACCGTGAAGGTAACATCGTTTGGGAAATCACGGAACTGGAAGGCCCTGCAGATGCCGAAAGACTTGTCATCAGTAATCCGGTGCAGTTGCTGGAAGAACTATCTTGCCAAATCGCCAACCTGAATCTTCAAAACGGTATTTCAAACAGTTTGGATGCAAAGCTGGATGCAGTATTACGAGCGATCGACGACATCAATGGGAACAATGATGTAGCAGCCATTAATGCTTTGGAGGCGTTCATCAATACCGTTGAAGTCCAACGTGGAAACAAGATTTCAGATTCTGATGCAGATGCATTGATTGCAGTTGCACAGCAAATCATAGACTTGCTTACTAATGGGTAATCTGACATATAGGTAAAATAATACTTGTTAGTTAAAGGGCTGTGAGCATCCGCTTGCAGCCCTACGCGGTCTCTGCTTGCGTATTTGTCCCGCGCGCAGGGGCCTTCTTCTTGCCTCATACCGCTGGCTAAGGGCAAGCTCTGGCAGAATGACGATGGCCAACTGCGGCCGGAGCATCTTGTCAGGTCAAATCGCTCCGTTTGGCAGCCATTTGAAAGACGAGGTGTTTGTTCGATGGCCACCAAAGGCCGGCAGAGGAGGTCGAAACACCACGGTGACGGCGAGAGTCTCAAGAATCCTGTGGATGATTCCCATTGAGGCTCATTGTCTACCAAGAAAGGTGGCTTGCTGGGGACACCATCCTTAGGCTTATCTGAAATATAGGCTCACGATAACCTACGCGGCGCGCCAGCCTTGTTTGAGCATGGCCGCCAAGCGATCAACGTCCTGCGCATACTCGGGCTGGTCAACGGCGTTGACGTTCTCGTTCGGGTCTTTCTCGTGGTCGTACAGCTCGCGCGCGAGGGCTTCTTTCGTTTTTCTATCCTGCCACTCTGTATAGCGGAAGCGTTCGGTCCGCATGGTGTAGCCCATCACCTTGCCTCGCGGGTACTGGCTGAATGCGGCCTTCTTCCACTGCCGGGACGGATTCTCGACCAGCGGCATCATGCTGCGGCCTTCGAGGTGCCCCGGCACAGCCAAGCCACATGCCTCGCACAGCGTCGGATAGATATCGACGTATTCGGTCAGCGCCCAGGTGCGCTGCCCGGCAGTCTTGGCCCCCGGCACGCTCAGGATCATGGGCACGTGCGTATCCAACTCGAAGTTGGTGTGCTTGCACCAGCCGGCGTGCTCGCCCAGCTTCCAGCCGTGATCGCCCCAGAGGATGATCACCGTCTTCTCGCGCAGCTTGAGCCGGTCGAGCTCATTGAGCAGCCTGCCGACCATGGCGTCCGTATAGGAGACGCAGGCCTGGTAGCCGTGGATCAATTGGCGGGCCAGTTCATCCGAACAAGGCCCTTTCTTCGGGATGCCGTAGTAGCTGCGCAGCTCGCCCCAGTCGGTCGTGGCGTAGGACGAGGCGTTTTTCGGAATGAACGGATTGTCGGCCAGCTTGATGTCCTGCGGCTTGTACATGTCCCAGTACTTCTTGGGCGCGTTGAACGGCAAATGAGGCTTGTAGAAGCCCATGGCAAGAAAGAATGGTTTGTCTTTGAGCCGGCTGAGCTCCTTGATGGCATAGTCGGTATTGGCGCCGTCGGGATAGGCGTTATCCGGGACGTCACCGGCTTCAAACGCCGGGCCTTGACCCTGCATTTTCGGGTCCGCCTTACCTAATTCCTCCATCTGCGCGATGGCTTCGGCGGTGACATAGCCTCGGCCCTTCCAGGTTCCTTCCGGAAAGGTGCCGGCGCGATACGGCTCGGCACTCCAGCCCTGGCTGTCATCTTTCGGATGATGATAAATCTTGCCGATGGAGATGGTTTCGTAGCCGTTGTTCTTGAAGTGCTCGGGGAGGGTCAGGACGCTGGGCATGGCCTTGCGCAACGGAGTATTGAGGTCGTAGATCCCGGTTGTATCGGGTCTGGTCCCGCTCAGGATGCTGGCGCGCGACGGGGCGCAGACCGCCTGCTGGCAGTACGCGCGCTCGAAAAGCAGCCCTTCTGAGGCCAACCGGTCGATATTGGGCGAAATGATTTGCTCTTGGCCGTAGCAGCCTAATTGCGGCCGAAGGTCATCCACCGCGATAAACAGGACGTTCGGCAAAAATTTGCGATTTCCGATTTGCGATTTCCGATTCACAATTGTTCCGGCAGGATTGCCGGATCCGTTCACATCGCAAATGGGAAATCCAAAATCGACAATGGCCAGTGCCGCTCCCCCGGCCACCATAGACAGAAAACCTCGGCGGTTCACAGAATTGCTCATAGGAGAATCTCCTTCGTTTTTCGGTTTCAACGGGTCTTCTTACGCCAGACCCAACAAGACGTTGCCACCAAGACACTAAGGCACGAAGAACCTGATGTATTGTTAATTGGTGTCTTTGTGCCTTCGTGGCTATGTTCCTTTCCAAAGTATAGGCGATTCGGCGCGAATGGCAAGCCCCCCGATCCGCGTGGCGGGCAAGTCGGCCCCATGAAATCCGCCTGGGGATGGCTTGCGCCAGATGTGGCCTTGCCACGCCAGGGGCGAAAAAGCCGGGTCGGCGTCGGAAGTGGCCTTGCCACGCCAGAGGCGCAGGCGAAGAAAATACTTGACTCCGTGCCGGGTCTGATGTAGTATTATAGATAGGCTCCGAGATGTGTGAGCCGACGGGTGATGTCCAAGTAATTTAGATTTAGGAGGACTGATCATGTCCAGCAGATTGGTTTGTTCCATTTCTCTTGTAATGGTCCTTGGCTTGGCAGGCGGCGCAGGAGCCGGTCTGTATGACAAGGGCACGATTCTGTTCGAGTGGTTTAACGGTACCACCGGCGGCAACCTGGATCAGTTCGTGGACGGCAGAAATCCGAACTACCCCGACAATCCGAGCCAGGTCGATTGGCGGACCGTTTTCCAGGGGCCGACCAGCCGGGGCGACAACTATGGCACGCACGTCCGAGGTTACCTCTACCCGCCGGCCGACGGCAGCTATACGTTCTGGATTTCCAGCGACGACCACAGCCGCCTTTGGTTAAGTACCGACGACGACCCGGCCAATAAGAGCCTGATGTGCCAGGTCAACGGCTCCACCGGAGCCCTGACGTGGACGACGTACCCCGAGCAGCAGTCGCAGCCCATCACCTTGCAGGCCGGCAAGAAGTACTACATCGAGGCGCTGCATAGAGAAGGCACCGGCGGCGACAATCTCGCGGTTGGCTGGGGAGGCCCCACCATCGGCGCGGGCCCTGTGGTTATCGCTGGAGCCTTTCTGTCTCCGTTCATCAGAGCGGCTGATTTCAAGGCATCCAATCCAGGTCCTGCCGATGGCGGCCAAGTAACCGACAAATGGGTGACTCTTAACTGGTCGGCAGGGCTTGACGCGGTATCGCACGATGTCTATCTCGGCGAAACCTTCAACGACGTTGATACCGGTGCAGGCGATACGTTCCGGGGCAACCAAACGGCACCGACCCTTGTTGTGGGCGTCACCGGCTTCCCGTATCCGGGCGGCCTGACTCCAGGGGCGACATATTACTGGCGGGTCGATGAGATTACCCCCGACGGCACGAAGCACAAAGGCAGCGTGTGGAACTTCAGCATTCCTCCCATAAAGGCTCAGGACCCGAATCCGGCTGACGGCGTTGCTTTCGTAGTCACCAATGTAACCCTGAGTTGGGGCGCAGGCTTCGGCGCAAAACTGCACTATGTGTATTTCGGGCAGAGCCTGGCCGACGTGGAGGCCGGCACCGGCGGCACGAGTAAAGGCCCCATGGCAACTGCAAGCTACAATCCCGGAGCCCTTGCGAGAGACACCGTTTACTACTGGCGAATCGATGAGTTTGACGGCGTCAAGACAGTAAAAGGGGACGTCTGGAGCTTCAGAACCAGACCCAGCATACCCGTGTCCGATCCTAATCTTGTCGGCTTGTGGATGCTCGACGACGCAGGCTCGGACGCTGTGATCGACTTTTCGGGCAACGGCCGGGACGGCACCATTCTCGGCGGAGCGCAGTTCGCGCCTGGGTACGACGGCGAGGCGATCCGGTTTGACGGCGTGAATGACTACGTGAACATCGACGGCTACAAAGGCGTTTTGCGCGATGCCGCCGATAACCAGCACCCCTTCACCATCTGCGCGTGGGTCAATACCACCGGTAACGGCGTGATTATGACCTGGGGCCATACCTCCGGCCGTCAGAGAGTGGAATTCCGTATAGACGGCGGGCGGCTGCGCGTCGAGCACGGCAGCGGCTACATGAGAGGCAACACCACCCTTAACAACGGCCAATGGCACCACGTTGCATTGGTTGTCCCGCAGCACGCGGCCTATAAAGACGTCGTGTTTTACCTCGACGGCCAGGTGGACATCTTCAGAGAGACCTCAAACCCCGACACCCTGTTCAACATCACCTCCAACGTTGACGTCAAACTGGGGACTCGGTATAACGCCATCGAACGATGGTTCACCGGCCTGATTGACGATGCCCGGGTTTATAACAAGGCGCTGGCACAGGCCGAGATTCAGGAGATTATAGTCAGACCCGACCCGTTGGCCGCGTGGGCGCTGAGGCCCGTCAACGCTTCGACGCCGAACATCGACGATACCAAGCCGATGAGGTGGTCGCCGGGCTATAACGCGGCCAAACACGACCTCTATTTCGGCACTGATGCGCAGGCCGTGGCCAACGCCGATGCATCCGATACGACGGGGATCTACCGGGGCCGCCTGACCGTGACGGACTATACGCCGCCGGAAACGATCGAATATCTCGGTATGTACTACTGGCGAATCGACGAAGTAGAGGCCGACGATACGACGATGCGCAAAGGTCGAGTCAAGAGCTTTACCGTAGCCGACTACATTGTGATTGACAGTTTCGAGGACTACAACGACTATCAGCCCGACGAGATATGGAGAACGTGGGTCGATGGATTCGGCACCACGACCAACGGCGCCGCGGTGGGCAATCCCGAACCTCTCAATTTTGCAGCAGGACAGCACTACGCCGAGACCAGTATCGTTCATTCGGGCCGCCAGGCGATGCCGTACTTCTACAAGAACGGCGTTGGCTACTCCGAAGCGAAGAGGACGTTGAGCTCGTCGCGTGACTGGACCCGGCAGGGCGTCAAAGCATTGTCGTTGTGGTTCAGAGGGTATCCGGAGTCCGTCGGCAGCTTCACGGAAGGGCCGGCCGGCACTTATACCATGACGGCCACCGGTGCCGACATCTGGGGCACCGCCGACCAGTTCCACTTTGCCTTCAAACAGCTTTCCGGCCCCGGCGCGATCGTCGCCAAGGTCGAGCGAGTGCTGAACACCGACGGCTGGGCCAAGGCCGGCGTGATGATCCGCGAGACGCTCGATCCCGGATCGAAGTTTGCCGCTGTGTATATGGCTCCCACCAACGGATGCAGGTACCAGGCGCGAACGGATACCAACATCAGCGCTACCAGCGATAGCTTGGTGCTGGACGCCGTACAAGCGTCGCTCCGAGCGCCGTACTGGGTGAAAATAGAGCGCGACATCGCAGGCAACTTCAACGCCTATTATTCCAGCGACGGGATCGCCTGGCAGGCGATGTCATGGAATCCGCGGAACATCCCGATGAGTACCGATGTCTATGTGGGTCTGGCCCTGACCAGCCACGACAATACTGAGACCTGCGAGGCCGTATTCTCGAACGTGCAGATTACCGGCACCGTGGGTGCCCAGTGGAGCCACCAGGACATCGGGATTCTCAGAAACGCTCCCGAGCGGATGTACGTGGCTGCTTCGGGCGCCAACGGGGCAACGGGTGTGGTCTATCACAGCGATCCGCTCGCGGCGCAAATAGGCGCGTGGACCCAATGGAATATTGACTTGGCAGAATTTGCCAATCAGGGCGTCAATCTGGCGAATGTCGCCAGTATCGCGATTGGATTCGGTGACAAGAACAATCCGCAGGCCGGCGGCTCGGGCAAGATGTACTTTGACGACATACGGCTGTACCGACCCAGGTGCATGGCGCTGCTCGCCAAGCCTGCGGCAGACCTGAACAATGACTGTATGGTTGACCGGGCGGACGTTGAGGTCATGGCAGACAACTGGCTCATCGCAGGTTACGACGTCACAGCCGTGGCAGCCGGCGCCGCCAACCTCGATGCGCATTATGCGTTCGACGGCAACGTGCTCGATAGCTCGGGCAACAACTACAACGGTGACCCGTGTGGCGTCATCGCTTATGCGGCCGCCGTGGCCGGCCAGGCGATTGAGCTTCGCGGCACGCCCGGCAGCAGCTTCGTGAACGTCCCAGGCTACCCCGGCGTCGTCGGCACACAATCTCGAACGGTCTGTGCCTGGATCAAGACGCACCTGATGGGCGAAATCGCCTCCTGGGGTCAGAACGTGGCAGGTCAAAAGTGGATATTCATGGTCCAGGTGGCCAACGGCGTCGTCGGCGCCATAAGGATAGAGGTCAATGGCGGCCACGTCGTCGGCACTACCGACGTGCGAGACGACCAGTGGCATCACGTCGCAGCCATCCTGACCGATGACGGCTCGCCGAACGTTAACGAAATAGCACTCTACGTGGACGGCGTGCTGGAGGTTGTCAGCGCCTCGGCGAACGAACCGATCAATACCGCCGGCGACGGTGTTCTGCGTATCGGCGAAGCCCCCTGGCACACCCGGCCGTTCACGGGCCAGATCGACGATCTGCGCGTTTACAGCCGTGCGCTGTCGCAGGGTGAGCTGGCGAGCCTTGCCGGCGTAAGCGAAGGGGCAACGTTGCACCAGCCGCTGCCGCCGCTGCAGACAACGACCGCTGACATCGATCTGGACGACAACGAGAGGATCGACTTTACGGACTTTGCCGCCTTAGCCGATCAGTGGCTCAGCGAACAGTTGTGGCCGTAGGGTGGTGAATTAGTGAATGATGACTGGTTTGTAGTGTGCCCGTAAGGGCATTTGGAGGTAACGCCTTACTCCCTAAGGGACGCCTTACGGCGGGCGTCACTACAAACTAATAACCCAGGCTGCCCCAGATCGCTTTTTGCACGCGGGTCAGATCGGGATTGCCCTCCTGCGTGATTGCGAGATTGTCGCCTCTGGCTGCCCAATCCCATTTTGCCATCAATTCTATTGTACGGGGATCCTTCCAGGCCCACCACTCCGAGCGGCCGTCGCCAAAGGCTGCGACTGTGCCTGCGCCGTGGCGCGCGGGAATCGGGTTCCACCAGGCGGGCTTGCTCCAGGGCACCGCCCAGGCGGCGTCCCAGTCCTCGCCAAAATCGTCAATGAAGATAATGCGTAAAGCCGGGTGCTCGATCTTGTACATGTTCTTGAGCACGGGGCCGCCGTCAAAGCTCAAACCGTTCATGGCATGGGAACAACTGTACGTGCGCATCTCAAAGCTCTTGGCCACGGGACAGCGATACAGCTTCACACTCTCGACGTATTTGAACAGCACGCCCGCTTTCAGGGCGTCCACCTGGACTTGGATCGGGGCATCGACAGGCTTGTTGCCGGCCGGCTTCTGTATCCAGCCTCCATCGGGTTGGGCCTGAGCCTTGGGCATATTGCCGGCGTAGTCCTCGCAATACAGCATCCACGCTAACACGAGTGACTTGGTGTTGTTCAGGCAGACGGCGCGTTTGCCTTGCTCTTTGGCGCGGTTCAAGGAAGGCAGCAGCAACGCCATGAGAATGGCAATCACGGCAATAACGACCAATAGCTCGATCAGTGTAAAGCCGCTTCGTTTGCACATGGCTTTGATGATACCATAGCACGCCCCCGTGATGCAAGCCCGCTCCGTCATTTCTGCCGGACGTGGCGGGCAAGCCATTGCCGGCCGTGCATGAGGTCTTGCTCGCGATTTTGGCGTGTGGTTCCCAAAACACTGCACTTTATTCCTGCCCTTTGCCGATACAACAATCGGGGGCTGATAAAACTTTTCTCGTGCCGGATTTATCCGCCTTACGGCTGGCGGATCGAGGTCGGGTAGGAAGATGTTTGACCCTGATTACCAGGATTTGGATTGTCCGAAGTGTCTTCGTCGCAGAGTATATGTTGACCGCGAAATCGGTTTCTACTGTATGTCTTGCGGCCACCTACTGCCTGCCGACGAGGCACTGATGCTCATTGGGAAAAGCGTCTTGCGACCCCCGCCGATGCTCAAGTCAGGCACGGGCCAGAGAAAGCTCATGGTCGAAATCAGGGAAATGCAGCCTGCCCGCCGGACGGCAGGAAAAGAGCACGTCAGGCACGAGACAATCGAGCGCGAACACGCGGGGCAGTGAATTCATCTTGGCCGGGTAGGGATCACCGGCTGAGGTCTTGGCAATCTGCTTTTTTCCTCCGCTGTCGGCGGGTAATGCCCGAAGACCGACCACATCCCCGGCGTACCGGCGTCCCATGCTTCTTTGCTGAAGACCCTTTCCTTTTTCATGTACTCGGCATGACCGTCGTAAAAGGCGATGTTGACCCCCTCGCTGTGCCGATAGAGAATCGGGCCGTCGGTGCCAACCTTCTTATACGGCGTGATCGTGTCCTGACCGAGAACGTCCCATCCGTCCTTGTAATTGGCGCCCCACCACCAAAGCCACCAGTCGTTGCTCTCGCTGAAAATGAGCTCTCCGGCGGGGCTTGGGACCGTCGTGGTCTTGTGTCCGGCGTAGCCGATGCCGAACCAGTCCGAGAAGTACCAGTCGGTCAGGTTATAGCCATAGCTGAGCCAGTTGTTCCATTGAGAGTCTGCTCTCTTCTTTGTCGAAATCAAGTCGCCCGGGCACATGTACTCTCTGGGTGCGTTCCAATTCTCGTTGACGGTGACGTTCTTGGGCTTATAACCGATCAATTCTCTAAAGAGCCGATTCGCGGGCCAATAGAGGTTGCTGCCCCGCGATCTATCCATGATGGGAACGTACCACCCGTCTGACTCATCCGCATAGAGCGTATTCGCCAGCCCTAACGTTCGCAGGTGATTGCCGCAGACAATCCGTCTGCCGTGGTCCTTGGCTCTCATCAGGGCGGGCATCAGGATGGCCATCAGAAGGGCGATTATGGAAATCACCACCAGAAGCTCTATCAGTGTGAACCCGCCATACGTGTGGCGGGTAAACCCCGCCTGAATTTTCGATTGCCGATTGCCGATTGCCGATTGTCGATTGACAATCGAACCCGTCCTGAGCCGCGTCGAAGGAAATCGACAATCACAAATCGAAAATCGGCGATGGAGCGGTTTATTCACAACCGATAATATACCACGAACGGCGGCGATAATGCAACCCTGAAATGGATACTGGGTGGGTATCCGGGTCGAGCTGCCCGGACTTCCGCTCTTTCCGCTCCGGCAAGACGCCGTGCCGGACCTGACCGATTCAAATCGAAAATCGCAAATACAATGGGCCGGGTAGGATTCGAACCTACGTAGGCTTGCGCCAACGGGTTTACAGCCCGTTCCCTTTATCCACTCGGGCACCGACCCATTTCTATCGTTGCTCATCTTCTGTATTCTGGCGATATTAGAGCCTCCCGCCCGCGGATTGTCAAGCGGCAAAATCTTAGTCGGCCAAATCATAGCGCACCTCCCTTCGAGCACCGCCATGTTCAGCGAAGATCGGGTAGTTGTGTGCAATCCATATTGGAGAGGAAGGTGTCCGGGCTAAAAATCATACTTTTGGTGAAAAAAGCTTCTCGAATAGGGCAGCCATGAGGGGATTCTGTAATATGCGTTCAGAACTAATCGCAGATATTGCTCGCGATATTCCTCATACTTGAAATGATATCCGTATATCAGCTCGAACGCTGCCCCTTCGACTTGCAGCGGTTTGACCTCGACCCTTTCAAAACAGGGTACATATTGCTCCGGGTGAAGCCTGCGTTTGCACAAGATGAGAAAATCCTTGCCGTCCAGCTCCTTGAAATCAGTCAGGATGTCATCCTGCCGGGCATGGTGGGTCCCTTTTCCAAAAACGATAATTCGATGTCCGCCAGAATATTCGAGCGTCGCGGCCATCGAATAGCCCGTCGCTGCACACACGAAGCGATCCTGGTTTTTCAGGAGGGGTTCGACCAGCTTCTTCGGGTACATGTAGGTGACCAGGGACGCCATGTCACTGTCCTCGATGATCCCCTGCAGTTTAGCGACGGGGACAAAAGACACGGCCAGCACGACGCAGGATTGAATCAGGGAGAAGACCAGCGAAAACCTGATGCACCTTATCAAATGTTCGGCGTCAAGCACCAAAGCCGCTACGGCGAAGACAAAGGGCAGAAAGGAGACATACCAGTGGGGACCTACCCTTTTCTTGAACGAGGCGGCGATGAATACGCACACGGGAACCAGGCAGATCAGCACAAAGAGCCTGAAGCTCTCTTGCCGTAGCAGCCGCAGCACCGCGGACCTGCTCTTGAACAAGAACTGCACAAGGGGCAGCGTCATCAGATAGAGCAAAAAGAGGCCCAGACAAAGCAGGTTTACCGCCGGATTCGGATCACGCGTAAGCCGGTTGACCCAATTGTGCATGATATTGGGCCAGCCGTTGTGATAGTTCCACAAGGCATTCTGGGCCACAAATGGAAGAGTCCCGAGGACCAGCAGCAGAAACCCTTTGATTCTGTGGGCCGTCTTGCGAACCGACAAGAAGTAGAGCACATAGGAAAAACCCAGCATGACCGCAAAGTACTTGGATAGGAAAGCCATGCCCAGGAAGACCCCGGAAAGCAGATAGCAGGAATAACGGCGTTCATTCTCGGCTTTGAATAGCAGAAACGCCGAGAGGAATGAGAAAAGAAACAAAGGCGTATCTGTTGTCACAACGAAGAAAGCGAGGTTAAAAGGAGCGACCAGAAACAGCACCGACGCGAGGTACGCATTGCGTTGGTCGTAGGGCTTAAGGAGAACATACATGCCTGCTGTGAGGACCGTCGAAAACACCACAGACGGCAGTCGCAAAAGCAAGGATGACCTTCCAAAATAGAGCAGCCAATGCAATATCCACGCTATCATCGGCGGGTGGTCGTACTGGCCGCCGCTGAGGCGTTTTGCGCACACGGCAAAATAGGCTTCATCTCCAAGAAGTGGAAAACGCCAAGCCAGCAGACACTTGACAACAAAGCAGACAAGCATGACAAGTGCGAGCTTCCATGCGGCCCCGGCGCTATCCCACAGGGGAAATCTCGTGACACCACACATGCTTTTGTTGAGAGAATTCATGGCGCTCGGCAATTTGTGCTCACAGAGGTTTCCTGGGACGACGATGGGGCACGCCGCCACCCTATGATTTCACGATTCCAGTCTCTAATTCGCTGCAATCTCCGTGCAAATCCTTTCGGCTGTGCTACGGCGCGAGTTCTTGCCTGAATTATATTCCTCCGAGATTGACAATGTTGTAACCCGTGGCCGTTAGCTTCTGATTGGCCCTGTAGAACGGGTGCGAATAGCGCTTCAGAGCCGCCTGCGAATCTTCGGCTTTTCGGTCCGCCCAGACACACACCGTGCCGTCGGACTGATGGCACAGGATTTGTTCGCCGGGACGATCCAGGAGTCTCGAGGCAATCGCCGCCGACCCTATGATACTTCCGACTATTCGGCCCTTATTATCGAGGATATCCCCGTTGCCCTGGGCCAGTCCACGAACAAGCTCGTGGACCCCGTCGCCGTTCAAGTCCACGGGCAATGTGCCGAACACGCTAAAGGGCAGCGGATGCGCTTCGCCGCTCAATGCCTCATACGTGAATTCCTCCACTGCCTTGCGGAAGAACCCCTTGGGCCCGGCGGTTTTTCCTCCGATGCGGATGGCCATGGCGATGTGCTCGCCGTTCTCGCCGATTCGCGCCGCCCAGCCCATGTCCATGTGACCGCGGTCCACGTCGCCCCATATCCGACGGCCCTGATCATCGAAGAGAACCACCCGGGGTGACACGGTTGTACTTTCCCGGCAGGTGTAGATAAACCACTTGTTCGCGCTGCGGTCCAGCACCGGCTGGATGACGTCCGAATGGCCTTGATACGCGTCTCTATCGCCACAGAAGAGCTCTTTTCCTGTGTCCAGCTCGATGCAGCGTTCTCCCCAGAACAGCTCGTCGATATTGTCGTGGTTTATATCCACAACCGGGCACATGTGACTTCCCCGCGCCCCCGGCGTCTCGCGTTCGATCTTGTGCTCCCATCGCAGTTGCATGTTGCTGTTGCGAGCCTGTATCGCCATCGGCCCGTATGTGCCTTGCGCCGTAACCAGGATGGGTTCGCCCTTGACGTACCCTCCCAGGATAAAATTCCTGAAGGTATGGCTCAAGCTCTGGTCTGCGTCGGGTTTCGGCCAGGGCCATTGACCGGTTGTCTTGCCCGCGCGAGCATCGATTCGCTCAAGACGCAGATTATTGATACTCAGCGGGTGGTCTGCATCGATGTTGTTGACAAACCAGATTTCATCGACGCCGTCGCCGTCAAGATCGAACGGATAGACGGGGGTGAACCAGATGCCGGGGACGACGCCCCGCCCGAGGTCGCGCCGCCAGAGAATCTTTCCCTCTTCATTGAAGAGCGTGAGTTTCAATGTGCCTTTAGGAAAGAAGAACATCTCTACGTACGGATCGACCTCGGCGTCCGCGCAGTGCACGGCCAGGAACGCTCTGGGCTGCCCTTTTTCAAGATTAACGGGAACGGCCCGGAACTGGCCGATGGGCTCGCCAAGCTTCAATTCAAGAACGACATGCAAATCAAACTCACTGCTTCGACCTGCCTCTGTTGCCTGGGCCTTGTTATATGCAGGACCAAGTGCAACCAGCAATACCAGTACTGTTATAGACGCTTTCTTCATGATGCAACTCCCAAGAATAGCAGAAATCAGAAGACAATGCTTCCCATGTATGTTTTCTTTCTTGTCCCGATTTTCAAGGTTTTTTGCCCAATTCGCTTCGATTCTTTTGTTTTCTTGAAATTTTCTCAATTTTTGGATCAATATTTGCCCCGTGAGAGCCGCTATAAATGTAGAAGGCCCGAATCTTTTCGCTCCGGGCAGAGGCAATGAGTATGATGTAAAATGGCAACTTTGGGCGAGCAAAGGAAGGCAGAAGTAGAAGACAGAGCAGGTTGCAAGGAATAATACCGGACGCGAACGTGGCTGCGCGTCGCAACAGGGGAATTGTTATCGGTCGTGTTTTTCGTAACCTTTTGCCAAGAGAACAACTATGCACAGGAAATTGGCTTATCTGCTTCTTGGGTGTTTGATGCTGGGTGTGGTTCTGACCAGCGCGGCTCGAGCAGACCTTGTCGGCTGGTGGAGGTTTGACGATGGTTCAGGGACCGTCGCCGTTGACTCGAGTGGCAACGGCAACGACGGTGCCCTCGATGGCGACCCACAGTGGGTGGCCGGCATGTATGGCGCTGCGCTGGAGTTCGACGGTGATGATTATGTCAACTGCGGGAATCAAGACATACTCAATTTCGGGACGAATGACTGGACCATCACTGCCTGGATAAAGACGACACAGCTTGCCCCAGGCACTATTTTCGCCAATGGAGGCGATGACAGTGGCGGAGTACGTTTCACGTTGGCCACGCACGAAGCAAACGCGGATAGAATAACACTGACCACTGATGACGATAGTACCAAAGCCCAGGCCCTCGGGGCCACCGTCGTCATAGATGGGCAGTGGCATCACGTTGCTGCGATGAGAGAAGGGACGGAAATAAGCGTTTTTGTTGACGGTTCCCCCGATGGAACCAACACCGTCCCCGCCGGATATGATCTTTCCGGCACTTCTCAGCACAACTCTCTCATCGGGGCTATTACAAGCCACGCAAGTGGTAGGCTGGTAAAGTACTATGTCGGCGTGATTGACGATGTCCGTATTTATGCCGACGCGTTGACGGTGCCCGAGCTTCAAGCGGCGATGGAAGGTAGTGTGGGCTATCCGTACGCCGTCAGGCTCGACCCGGCCGGCGGCGCGATCCATAAGGACACATGGGTCACCCTGATGTGGTCTCCGGGAGAGTCCGCTGTTTCTCACGATGTGTATCTGGGCGACAATTTTGACGATGTGAACAATAGCACCAGCAGCACCTTCCGGGGCAACCGGCCCTCGAATAGTCTTCTTGCTGGTCTGCCCGGATGCCCCTACCCGGACGGTCTGGTTCCCGGCACGACGTATTACTGGCGCATCGATGAAGTGGAGGCCGACAGTGTCACCAAACATAGGGGCATAGTCTGGAGCTTCTTCGTTCCCTCCGGTAAGGCCTATAATCCCATCCCGGGCGACGGGGAGAAACTCATAGACACGGACGTTACCCTCACGTGGGCGGCCGGTCTCGGTACCAGGCTGCACACGGTGTACTTCGGCGACGATCCCGATGCCGTGGCCAAGGCTGCGGAGGGGACGCCTCAGATGCTGAGCCGGCATTACCCCGGCGAGCTTGAATTCGACAAGACGTATTACTGGCGCGTAGATGAGTTCGACGGCGCCGTGACGCACAAAGGTGACGTCTGGAGTTTCAGTACAATGCCGGCGGATGCATTCTGGGCGGCGGCGCACTACGTTGATGCAGGCAATCGTATCGCCAATGAGGGCAATCCAGGAACCGAAGCTCAACCCTGGAAGACGATTGCAAGCGGCGTGCAATCGCTGCAACCGGGGGATACCCTGCTAATAAAGGCCGGAACTTACAGGGAAACCGTAATCCTGACGAGAAGCGGAACGCAAGCGCAGCCCATAAGGATCTGGGCTTATCCCGGCCATGAGGGCAAGGTCATCATCAACGCGGCGGAACCCGTCACCCAATGGCGCAAGTGCACCGAGCCCGAGGAGTGCGCCGGGAATCCGAACTGGGAGCACATCTACGCTGCGGACGTGGCCGCCCTGGTGCAATCCCACCCGAAAAGCACCTTTGCCGTCAGGCAGGTTTTTCAGCATGGGGAGCCGCAAAAGCCGTTCACGATACCCGGACTCCGGATGGAGTTATCCCACCACGATTGTGGACCCCAAGACCACGTTTTCGGACAGCACCCTCGCGCAACCCCGGGCCTACTTCAACGGCGCCGTGTGCCATATCAAGACCAGGATGTGGCGGATCGACCAAATCCCTATTGCCAACTTCTCCGGAACGACGATCACTCTCGCGACGAATCCCTGGTATGACATCTCGACAAGGTTCGGCTACTACGTCACCAGTGTCGTGGGCGAGATCAATGAGGAAGGGGAATGGGCGTACGACCCGACATTCAAGAGACTCTATCTATGGCCCAAGGGTGACGTGCCGGAGAATGTGGAGTTCACCTATCGGGAGTATGGCGTGCGCACCTATGACGGCACTTCCTGGAATATCGTGCGCGGACTGACGATGCGCAACTCTTACACCTATGGCATCTACCTGTATATGGCGAGCAACATGAGGATTGAGAACAACACGGTCGAACATGCCTTTGACTGCGGCATCTACGCGCAGGCAGCACAGGGAAAATGCGAGAACAACCGTATCGCCGATAACACGGTGAAGTACTCCAGCGCCACCGGCATTGCCATGGATCGCACCGCCTGGAACAACACCGTCGAGGGTAACTTCGTCTATGCCACAGGAACGGACCAGTTCGGCGGGGATCTGATGAATGGGCCAAGTCACGGCGTGTACATCAGCGGTCCGGCCGCACGGGTGTTCAACAACCGGATCGACCGGACCGGCAGCGTGGCTCTGTATCTCAGCGGGAATGTACTCGGCCGGGACGTGTCCTACAACTACATTACCAACGCAGGTCTCGCCCTATCGGATACTGGCGCCATGTACATGGGGAGCTTCTACGCGGGACTGGAGAAAGACCACATTCACCACAATATCATTGAAGATTCGTTTGGCTGCCGGACGATGGACAAACAGTACGATTTGGGGACTGCCCAGACCATCGAGAACTACTCCGGCGATGCTCAGGGGATTTATGTGGATGAGGAAGGCAACAATCGGATCATTGAATACAACACGGTCATCGGTTGTAGCTTTGCGGGTATTCTCTTTCATTGGGCACCCTCCAATATCGTCCAGAAGAACACGCTGTATGGCAATGACGTGGCCCAGGTATATCTCTCTGGTAAGAACGAGCCACGGAAGATTCTGGTCGATGACATCCTGGTGGACAACATCATGTTCGCCACCGAGGCGCAACAGAAGACGCTCTACATCGGTATGAATTACGACGATGTGCATTTCGGCCGGTCGGACAACAACTACTTCTACAATCCCCATGCGGACAGGCATATTTACGTGAGCCGTTACGTGGCCGACGAAGATGGAGCGATACGAGTTGTGCGAGAGGATATGACGCTGGATGGCTGGCGCGGTCTGTCGGGGTATGATGGAAACTCCCGGGAATTCGCGTACCTGAATCAGTTCAGCGATATTGCGATAGATCACCAGAAGAGCTCTCGGATCATCTACAATCCATCACTGGAGGTAATCAGCGTCGATTTGCAGTCCGATACGTATTGCGACGTGGAGGGCAACAAGATATCCGGCACAGTGACGCTGCAGCCCTTTGAGTCAAAAATCCTTATTCCATGTGATTTTGAAATCCCATAGCATTCTTTCTGGCCATTTTGATCGACCTCAATCCAGTTGCATGGGGAAGTAATTCTTTGCGTTGTTGTAGCAGATGTCCTCGACCATTTTGCCGAGCAGGTCCAGGTCGTGGGGCAGCAGGCCCGCTTCGACGTCGTTGCCCAACATGTTACATAGTATTCGGCGGAAATACTCGTGCCTCGGATACGACAGGAAGCTGCGCGAGTCCGTCAACATGCCGACGAACCGGCTCAACAATCCCATATTCGAGAGCACGTTCATCTGTTCCTCCATCCCGTCCTTCTGGTCGAGGAACCACCAGGCTGAGCCGTACTGCATTTTTCCCGGCACGGAGCCATCCTGAAAATTGCCGACCATCGTGGCGCACAGGGCGTTGTCCCGCGGATTGAGGTTGTACAGAATTGTTTTCGGCAGCTTGTTGTCAGTGTCCAGGCGGTCGAGGAACTTTGAAAGCGGCCCGGCTATCTCGAGATCGCCCATCGAATCGCACCCGATATCACGACCCAGGCTCCTGAACAATCGCGTGCTGTTGTTTCGCAGCGCGCCCAGATGAAGCTGCTGGATCCAGCCGGCTTCGTAGTCCATCAGCGCCAATTCAACCATCATCGCCGATTTGAATTTCAAACACTCGACAGGTTCCAGGCTCTGCCCGCGCAGGAGCTTCTGGAATAGCTTCTCGATTTCGCTCTCGGTGTAATCTTCGGCGTAGGCAGTCTTGATGCCGTGGTCGGAGAGCCGGCAGCCGCTCTGATGAAAATAGTCGTGCCGTTGCCGCAGTGCGCCGATGTATGAATGGAAATTCGTTATGCCCGTATTACAGATTTGTCCGAGCTTCTCGATAAATGCGTTCAAGCTTTGAATATCCTCAATGGCCATCGCCTGGTCCGGACGGAACGCCGCGTGAACTTTGATCTCGAAACCGTCCTGTCGAATCTTCTTGTGGTGCTCCAGCGAATCGAGCGGCCCGTCGGTCGTGCAGACCAGCTTGACGTTCATCTTTCGCATGATATTGCGGACGCTGAAATCCGCCGTCCTGAGCATCTCGCTGCACGCCTCGTAGATGTGCTTTGCGGTCTTAGAACCTAACAGCTTGTCTTTGATGCCGAACGGGTTCTTCAGCTCCAGATGCGTCCAGTGGTACAACGGATTTCGCAGGCAGCAGGGGACGGTCTGCGCCCATTTCTCGAATTTTTCATAGTCGCTGGCGCTACCTGTGATGAATTTCTCGGCGACGCCGTTGGTCCTCATGGCGCGCCACTTATAATGGTCGCCGGCCAGCCATGCCTGGGTCAGGTTGTCGAAGCGGTGGTCCGCGGCGATCAGCTCGGCGGGCAGGTGGCAATGATAGTCGTAAATCGGCATCCTTTCTGCGTGTTCGTGGTAAAGAAACCTGGCGGTTTTGGTTTGCAGCAGGAAGTCTTCGGTAATAAACTCAGCCATCTCTATCCCCACTCTAAGTCGGTCTTGCCCGTTGGCTATTGCGCCTTTTGCGGCTTGTCCTGCACGTTGTCTGCGGGACCTTCGTCGTCGTATGTCCTCTTGATCTTCGGGGGCTTGTATTGGGCCATTTTCTGGGCCCAGTCCGCGACTTCGGTTTTGGTCTTTACAAGGCGCTGTGATTGTGGTTTTGGCTGGTTCTTCTCTTCTTCGCGGATCTTGCGGAGCCACCAGGCATAGGCGATCCACCCGATGACCAGGGCCGGTATGGCGACCACCATAAATACTTTGTACAACATCGTATTTTCCCTTCACCTTGTCCAAATGTTCGTAGTGTGCCCTCCCGCAAGGGACGCCTTACGGTGGTAAGGGCATATTCCAACGAACGCCTTACTCCCTAAGGGACGCCTTACGGCGGGCGTCACTACAAACAGGGCTGTGCAGAATAATACTCAAATCGTCGGGGAAGGTCAACACAGCCTTACGATTAGCGTTTTTCGCGTGTTTTTGAGGTGAAAAACGTGTTTTGGCGGCCCTGAGCGGCATAGCCGACCGCAAAATATCGGCCTAAGAAAAAAAATTTAAAATTCTGTCGATTTTTTTATCAACATTTTGCCTGTCTCAAACGCTTCTCCATTAGAGCAGAGGGCTTACGAAGGGCCTTCTGCGCAACTATTGAGCCCAGGATGTGCTTTTTTTGCGTGTAAACGCAGGTGCGGAGTACGCCGAGGGCGCGAGAAAACTGGACTTTCCGCGCCTTCGGCTGTCCTTTTCAGAAAAGGGCGATTTCTATGCACGAGAACCATGACGTTTTTGCTCGGGGAATGGAGCAACAGACGAAGATCAAACTGACCTTCTACAGCAGGAAACATTGCCAGAACATAGTCAGGCCGTGCGCCCCGCTGCATTATAGCGAGGGTTTGGGGACCGGAGATGACAAAGACTGCTATTACTTCTGGGATTTTGAGGCTGCCAAAGGCAGCAATTTCCTGCCCCTGGCGCCGTCGCAAATCGTCAGTATGGAACCGACAGAGGACGCTTTCCGGGTCGAAGAGCTCATGGACTCAACAGGCCGCCGGTGGAGCCCATGAAAAGATCTTGATACCGGCTTACACGGACAGCGTCAGATGGCCAGAATCTGCCTCAATCCTCTCACGAGGCGGCCGATGCCTTCGGCGGCGGTGTCTTTGTGCAGGGCGCCGTAGGCGACGCGCAGGTAGCACGCCTTTTCCATGCCGAATGTCATGCCGGGGATTACAGCGACTCTGTGGCGTTCGATGAGCCGCCGCGCAAGCTCCATCGGGTCGAGGTCTTTACGAACTCAATAGGTCGCCAGTGAAGTGCCACAAAAGGCCCCGATATATAGAGGCAGATTATGCCCAATTCAACGAGAAATGGATGTTGATCGCAAGGTCAAGGCGACATAAGATTATGACTACAGTGGGCTATCAACATCGAGGCAAAATGGGAGAAGTGCCATGAACACAGTATTCGCGTATTGCCAGCCATGTGGTTTTCAAGGCCAAGATTTGTTACCAACGGCTGAGCCGCTGCCTTTAATAGGGAGAAGAAGGTAATGTGCTTATGGCAAATGAAAGAATATTAAATGGCTTGGCGGTTTTTTCATCCGCATACCTCAAACGATGGCTGGAAGGACACTTCTATGACAGGATATTCCACACACAATTAGGTGAAAAGCTAAAGACACTGGATACAAAGGCCAAGTATGGAATTGAGTTTGGCCTGAATCTCCTGACAGCCTTTTTTGACCAAAAGCTATCTATTGATACTGCGCTTAAACGATTCGTCAAAGAAGTGGGGCTTGACGCCGGACCTGAGGTATCAAAGCGTCTGATCAACAATGCGAAAGAGCAATTGAGCAACGATGCAAACTCTCCGGAGGAAAGAGAAATCGTTAGCGTACTATTGCAACTCGAAGGCCAGACGTTAATAGGACTGCTCAACTGGTTATACGAGATAGAAGCAACTCAAAGGGCAGAAGTTCTAAAGCAGGTGTCGCGACTATCACTTGATGAAATAGCCAAGCTCGCGCAACTAACACCTGAGAATATGCAAAGGCTTCTTGACGTAATCAATCCACCAGTGGAGGCTAAGGAAAACAGAATCTTGCTATCCCCAAAAGCGATTCAGGAGATAGAAGGCGTCACTGCGAAAATAGAGGAGATGAGAGAAAAACTCAAACAAAAAAGAAAGGCGAGGTAACACATGGGCCCGGTTTGGGATCTTTTCAAAGCAGCATTAGGCTTGACAGTAGAGGTTACCAGAGACATGGTGACAGCCTACTTGAAGTTCCTTCAGACGCTTGCTAAGTGGTCTATCATTGTAGCTCTCATCTTATCGCCCTTGCCGATTACGGGTTCTTTACTTCACTTCTCATGGATGAGTGGGCTTTATTTGGCCGTTATCGGATTGGTTATATGTATCTGGCTGATAGCCGCCTTTCCCGTTGTCATGCTGGTGCGGTACGCTTATGAAGATATCAAGTCAATAAAAAAGACCGCACAACTGATAGGGGGCATACTATTTTGGATTCTTCTACTGTCTATCTACTTTTATCTCGTTCCCGTCTGGAACTACCCGGCGGCAATACCCCTCGTCTTCATCATGTCTGCGATTCTCGCAGTGGGATTCATGCGGTTCGGCGTCGGAATAAATCCAAGACTTGCTATTGGCGTCGTACTTACAATCTTGTGTCTGATCACTATTAGCTTTTATTTGCCCACATCTCGTTCGGCAGCGAACACATTCGTAGGGTGGCTTGACGGTCAGGTCGCAGGGTTTATCACGACTCCTTTACACCCCGCACCTCAAATCCCCAAGCCGATCGGTTATGACCATATATCCATCGAGAGAATACAGTTCTTCGATGTAGTAACAAGCGAGCCGAGAATCTGGTGTTACAAGTTGGAAGACGGCGGATATGAATTGTTCGACGGTCCCGGTTACCACCCCCATTACAAAGAGAAATTACAGCCGATTACTTCTGATATTGTCGCCCAAATTAAGACCAAACTTAAGGCGGAGGCAGAAAGAATAGCCCAGACGCGAGTCCCAGAACGTACAAATTATGATTATATATGGATAGAGAAAATGGTGTTTTTCGACCCGGTAACGGCCGAGCCAAGGGTTTGGTACTATAAGAGAGATGACGGAAGAGTCGAGTTGTTCGACGGTCCCGGCTACCACCCGCAGTATAAAGTAAAATTGGAAGCAATTACTCCTGAGATTGTTGCTCAGATTAAGACACAACTTAAGGCAGATGCCGATAGAATATCTCAGGAGGAGCAGAGGAGAAAGGAAGAGGCCGAGAGAATCGCACGAAGTCCTCAAGCGCCGAAAAAATTGAGACCCGTCTCCATTGAGGACGTCGTATTTTTCGACCCCTTAACCGCCGAGCCGAGAGTGTGGTACTACAAGGGAAATGATGGGAGATTTGAATTATTTGATGGCCCGGGCTATCACGCACAGTACAAGGTAAAATTGGAGTTGGTTACTCCGGATATTGTTGCTCAAATTGAAAGCCAACTTAAAGCAGACGCCGAAAAAATGGCTCAGGAGCAGCAAGGAAGAAGGGAGGAACTTGAAAAAATTGCGGCGGATGCAAATCGCCCGAAGGGGTCCCGGCTACCCAAGCCTCCTTTGATCAAGCCGGAGGATACGCAGGGCCGCGTGGAACAGCAGAAAGACCAAGTGCTCCAACCCCAAGAAAGAGTGATTAAGTCTGAGGAGACGGAGGGAAAAATCGCAAAGCCCAAGAACTGATGATCTCTCCAAAGCAGGAAAAAAGCAAAACGAATGAGAGTCGGAAACGTCTATTTACAAGTTAAATGAAAGGGTAAGATCATGAATCCAGTATGGCAAAGCAGAGTTGGTACGGTAGTGTGTGTCCTGGGTGTAGTCCTGTTCCCGTGGTCCTTGGCGGCTGGAGCCGAGGAGGGACAAACTGGACAGCAGCGTTCTGACCAGTTGCTACTTGAAATCATGGATATGCACACCCGTCTTGCGACAAACGAGGTTTTCCTTGCCCAAGCGGGGGTCGTGGCTACCTACCTTGAAGCTGCCCATGAATCTGACGAACCGATGAAGATCGAGATTTACGGGCGTGTCCAGAAGCTGCTCTCGAAAATTCAGCTTGCAGCAGCACGTGATTCTCAGGAGCCGAAAGAACTAAAACCGGATAGTGGAAAGCCATCCGCACAGGCTCAATCCGACGAAGGCGCAACGACCTATAAACGTGGACAGGCGCTCCTGGAGATCTTCAACGGTGAGTCTTTGAGCCAGCTCCCCGAGCTGCCGGTCATCAGGACATACTGGAGGCAGGACTTGGCCTGCAAGAGTTTTCCTGTTGCTGGCCGCCAGAACGAAGTGGGAAGAGACTACGTAGCCAAGTTCACATTCTGGTACGAAGCCGTACAGCCGGGTAAATACAGTTTCACCCTGGCGAAATTGTTTTTCAATGTTTTTTCTGGTATGTCGGACTGCATACTGAGAATCGGGGGTGTGGACGTTGTTAAGTCATCCGGCGGAGCCGAGCAAGGCGTGTGCACGCTCGAAAAAGGTTTTCACAGAGTCGAATTCTTGGTTATTATCCATGGAGACGAGCCCAATTTTCAAGTCAAGATTCTAGTTCCGGGTGCTCTCGATTCAGTCCCATTCACCCAAGACATGATGCTCCTGAAGAAGGAGTAACGTGGGGAGCGCCCCAAAAGGCGCCGAGACTAATTTACGGTGCAAGGCTTCTCTGAAAGCCTTGCGGATAGAACAAAGAAATGTGATTGGCGTAATCACTTTAACCAAAGGAGATATGTTATGCCCAAAGAGAAAGGTTCTACGTCTGGCGTGGGGCTATGCCCATTCTCATGGATTGAAGTTACAAAACCGGCTGGCTGCTTTTCTGCGATATTTGGGGGTGGTAGCAAGCAAGTATCGGAGCCCCAGCGGTGTATGACTTCGAGTTGTCAGCTATGGGATTCTGCACAGGGCAATTGCGGCCTTATCACAAAGAAGGAATAGAAGAAAGTGAAACGGTTGTTGATTGGCGCCATCCGGTTCTATCAATCCCATTTCTCACGCTATTTTGCGGGGTCATGCATTTATCAGCCATCGTGTTCCAACTACGCTATTGAGGCGATTATAAAGCACGGCTCATTGAAGGGAGTAAGAATGGCAGCCTCTCGATTGCTTAGGTGTCACCCACCATATGAGGGAGGCGAAGATCCGGTTTCTCAACCTAAGCACTCGTAAAGATATAGCCCAACAGAAGCATTGAACTATAGGGACCGCCACTTCTTAGCAGACGGAGTCTTTTCGCGTGAATGGTGCGTGTCCCTCATATTCGCAATAGAAATGAAAGTTGGAAAGACGGGAGACTGAGATGGGTTTGAAGACATGTCCGCGATGTCACGGGAAGGGAACGGTAAGCTGCAACTCGTGCGCCGGCCAGGGCAGGAAATTCGTTCTCGTGGGCGAGCCCATTGTATGTTCAAAATGTAGCGGAAGAGGAGAACTGCAATGTGCCGGGTGTGGCGGCAGCGGTCAGGTGTCGCAGAGGTAGGCGCGCACGCACGCTCAGACAAATAGGCCACCTCGCCGCCGAAGGGGCGGATTCAACTCTTGAGAATTGCCTTCAGTCCTTTGACGAGGCGGCCGATGCCTTCGGCGGCGGTGTCTTTGTGCAGGGCACCGTAAGCGACGCGCAGGTAGCACGCCTCTTCCATGCCGAATGTCATGCCGGGGATTACGGCGACCTTGTACTGTTCGATGAGCTGCGAAACGAGCTGCATCGGGTCGGAGTCTTTGTGGACGCGCATCAGCAGGTAGAACGCGCCGTCGGCCCGTGGAACCGTGACCAGATCCGCGATGCCGCCCAGCTCATCGAGAAATATCCGGCGGATTTCAGTAGTCATCTTGAGCTTATCCAGGCAGTACGGCCGGCCGGCCTCCATGGCGCCGACCGCCGCCCATTGCGAGACCACCGGCGGGCAGATCAGGATGGTATCCTGGATTTTCTTTATCGGCATATAGAGGTGCTCGGGTATGACCATCCAGCCGATGCGCCAGCTCGCAAAGCCATAGGCCTTTGAGAGTGAGAACAACGAGATCGTGTGCTCAGCGCTGCCCTCGATCGAGCCGGGTGAGAAGTGCCTGGCGCCGTCGTAGGTGAAGTACTCGTAAGCTTCATCGCTGATGTGATAGACGCCGCTGCGCCGGCAGATTTCGTTGACCCGCCGCAGGTCTGATTCGCGATAGACCGCGCCGGTCGGGTTATTCGGCGAGATGGTGACAACCGCCCGCGTTCGCCTAGTGATCGCGGCGGCTATGGCCTCCGGCTGCAACTGATAAACATCGTCAGTCGGCACGCACACGGCCTTGCAGTCGGCGATTGCCACCGCCATCTCGTGGTTGAAGTAGTACGGCAGTTGGAGAACGATCTCGTCGCCCGGGTCGGTAATCGCAAGGACCGCATTCATAAAACCCATGTTGGCGCCCGCAGTCACGACGATCCGGCTGCCGTTCAACGATATGCCGTTTTCTTGCCGGCCCTTGCGCTCGATGGCCTCCAGCAATTCCGGGATGCCCTGGACGAGCTTGTACTTGTGGTTCTCGGGGTCCGCCAGAAATCGCTGGATGGCCTCGACGGCCTGGGGCGGCGGGCCGTAATAGGCGACGCCCTGGCCGAGCGAAATCGTGCCCGGATTGGCGCGAATCAATTCGCCAACCACCGGGATGATCGGCGACTGCACAGATTGCATCCGCAGACTGTCGTGCATCGATAATGATCCCGGCGTCAGACGATATAGGTCGAAGCGGCGGTGGTTCCGCCCCGGCCCGTCCAGTTGGTATGGAAGAACTCGCCCCGCGGCTTATCCACGCGCTCGTACGTGTGGGCGCCGAAGTAATCCCGCTGGGCCTGCAACAGGTTGGCGGCAAGACGCTCGTGACGATAACCATCATAGAAGGCCAAAGCGGCGCTTATCGTCGGAATGGGAATGCCCAACTTGGCTGCCGTGATTGCGACGCGGCGCCACGATCCCTGGGCCTGCCTGACGGCCTTCTTGAAGAACGGGTCGAGAAGCAGGTTCTCCAGCTTGGGTTTCTTGACGAAGGCCTCTTTTATTTTGCCCAAGAAGGCCGAGCGGATGATGCAACCGCCGCGCCACATCAGGGCGATGCCGCCGTAGTTCAGGTTCCAGTGATGTTCTATGGCCGCGGCGCGCATAAGCTGATAGCCCTGCGCGTAGCTGATGATTTTCGAGGCATAAAGGGCCTGACGCAAATCATTGAGGAATTTGTCTTTATCGCCTCGGAAGACTGCCTTGGGTCCTCTGAGGGCCTTAGACGCTTTGACGCGTTCCTCTTTCAGGGCCGACAGACAGCGTGCGAAAACGGCCTCGCCGATAAGCGTCAGAGGCTGGCCTAAGTCCAGGGCCTCGATGGCCGTCCACTTGCCGGTTCCCTTTTGGCCCGCCGTGTCGAGGATCAGGTCGATGACTTCGTTGCCGTCCTCGTCCTTGTAGCCCAGAATATCCCGTGTGATTTCGATCAGGTAGGAGTCAAGCTCGCCTTTGTTCCATTCGGCGAAGCAATCGTGCATCTGCCGGTTCGTCAGGCCCAGGCCCTCTTTCATCATCTGGTAGGTTTCGCAGATCAGTTGCATGTCCCCGTATTCGATGCCGTTGTGGACCATTTTGACGAAATGGCCTGCGCCGTTTTCGCCGACCCAGTCGCAGCAGGGCTCGCCCTCACTGGTCTTGGCGGCGATCTTCTGGAAGATGGGCTTGACGTGCTGCCAGGCCGGGGGCGAGCCGCCGGGCATGATGGAGGGTCCGCGCAGCGCCCCTTCTTCGCCGCCGGAGACGCCGGTGCCGATGTAGAGCTTGCCCTTGCTCTCGACGTACGCGGTGCGCCGTATGGTGTCGGGGAAATGCGAGTTGCCGCCGTCGATGATGATATCGCCGGCTTCGAGGTGGGGCAGCAGCATGTCGATGAAGGCATCCACGGCTTCGCCGGCCTTGACCATCAGCATGATCTTGCGAGGCTTCGCAAGGTTCTCCACAAATTCTTCGATGGAATGGCAGCCGATGATGTTCTTGCCTTTAGCCCGGCCGTTGATAAAGTCGTCCACCTTCGATACCGTCCGGTTGAAACAGGCTACCGTAAAGCCCTTGCTTTCCATGTTGAGAATGAGATTCTCACCCATAACCGCCAGGCCGATCAGGCCAATATCAGCTTTCGCCATTTTCTTACTCCTTGGTCTTTGCGTCCGTTAAATTGTTAGTTCCTATTGCTCGATAATTTGGTTTTTTGTTTAACCGCATCTTCGCTACAATTATGAGGATTTTCGGCCCCACTGCAACTAAATTCGCAGGCTGATTGACTACATTGGACTTTGATGACATAAGGCTGTACCGGCCGGGGGGTTCCCCGTGAAGTCGAATCGAAGCCTCTCTGCTCAAGAAGCGCGACAGTGCCCGCTTTTTGCCGCCTTTTCCCGAAAAGCCATTGACAGGGCGGATTGTGAGTTGTTATGCTCACGCACTTAGAAAACGCTGGCGGCGTAGCTCAGTTGGTTAGAGCATGGGATTCATAAGCCCAGGGTCGTCGGTTCGATTCCGACCGCCGCTATTTATTTTAGGTTTGAGTTCTTAGTTTTTGGTTTTGAGTTGGAGTGCAGCAGAGAAACAGCTTCAAACTCAACACTTAAAACTATTAACTGAAATTTGCCCCCATCGTCTAGTGGCCTAGGACGCCGGGTTCTCAACCCGGTAACAGGGGTTCGACTCCCCTTGGGGGTATTTTGACCGACTAAGTCGGTCAAAATAGAGCATTTGAGCAGGCGAACAATTGATGCAAACACGCGAATGCTCAAATGCGGTCACCTGTTCAACTGCTCCAATCTCTAATTCATATGTCCTGACACCGGCAGGATTAAACTTAAGATGGTAGCCAGGTGAGGGAAGTGTTTAGGCAAAACTGTCAATGACAGACATTAACCAACAAGACGAACATTTTATGAAGCTTGCGATCGAGCAGGCACAGGTCGCCGAGGAAAACGGTGACGTTCCCATAGGGGCGATCATCGTCTTCGAAAACCAGGTCATCGGCAAAGCGTACAATCAGCGAGAGCAGCTCAATGACCCGACCGCGCACGCGGAGATCATCGCCCTGACGCAGGCGGCGGCATTTCTGGAGAGCTGGCGATTGCTCGGCTGCACGATTTACGTGACGCTCGAACCTTGCCCGATGTGTGCCGGGGCACTCGTCCTGGCAAGGATGGATCGGCTCGTCTATGGCTGTGACGACCCGAAGACCGGCGCCTGCGGCAGCTTGTACGACATCGTCCGCGACGAGAGGCTTAATCACCGCCTGGAAGTGACGCCAAGTGTTCTGGCAGCCGAATGCAGCGCCCTATTGCAGGGCTTCTTTCAGCGCCGCCGAACGCAGAACCTTCAGCAGTAACCCTCATGGATAAGAAAGTTTCCCATTGTACCAGCTATGATCGCAATGCGTTGCTCTGCAAAGTACTCTTGTCCTACAACTCTTGGATGTGTCCGAGGAGCGCCGTCACCTCTCGATAGCATTTGTCAAAAGAGTCGGCGCGCCTGGCCAAATCCAGGTCGAATGCCGCCGTCAATGCAGGCTGATCGATCGTTGCAGAGTAGGGCCGTCCGGTGGGCATGTGGTCGGACAGCCATTCCTTGGCTCCTCGGATGTCCTCGGGTGGACGGTCGCATGAAAGGTCTTGCGCCAAACCTCGTTCCCCACGCAGTGACTCGGCGGCGGCTATGAACCATGCTTCATATTCTTTTTTGGCCAACACTACCGATATTGGGATATCAGATCGAGCGCTCCGGGCGCGGCTGACCAAAGCAGGTCCTTCTTGGGCAGGGCAACCTCCACCCCAATCGCAATCGACCAGAATGAGAATACCCCCCTTCTCCTGCATCTTCCGCGCAGCCCGCTCCACCTGCCGTTCGAGCTCGCTCCCCTTGCGGAGACTTGACGCCGGAACCCGCAGAATGGGGTCCACATCCACGAAGACTGGCGGGTCCAATCGTTCTGCGATACGTCGGATCAATATTGGAACCGCTGCTACCTCACCGTGACCTTCTACAATGGCGGCCAGTCTCACCTGCGTCACGATTCCAGCCTCCCGAAGAGCTCCAATTGCCTTCGCGATGTTTGTTTGATGGCCTGAAGGTCCGGTGTCAAACTGCCCTGTTTCAGCAACTCACCGGCCGTGAAAAGCCGCTCTCGCATGAGACTCCGGTCTTCTTTGTTGACCGGCCCGATCTTGGTCTCCCCGTTTTCGCTCACGACGGCAAGGATCCAGTCGTCGCTTACATCCTTGTCATCCAAAAGGTCGGGACTGTGACTTGTCACCAATACCTGCATATTCTCAGCCGCTGCTCGTAGTGCATCCCGGAGAACACCTGCGGCGCCGGGATGTACCGCCACCTCCGGTTCCTCAATGCCCACCAGCGGGATTCGTTTGCTCCCTCCACTTGCCGACTGAAACAGGGCTGTCAGCACTCCCAGGGCCCGCAGGGTGCCATCGGACATGTTCTCGGCAAAAAACCTCCAAGGAGCTACATTGCTGCCGACCTTTTGCCGGAATTCCAGGGTCTCTTTTTTCTGAACAGGCTTAACGGATACATCCTGCACACCTGGAACAACCTTTGAAAGAAATTCGTCAATGCGGTCTTTGGCCTGACGGTTATCCTTCTTCAATACGTTGAGAACGCTCGCGAGATTGCCACCGTCTCGGCGTAATATCTCGCCGGAATCGGCGGTCTGGAGTTCGCGGATTGCATCTGGGTTCAAATTGTAGAATCCCATATGCGACAGCGCGTCATATAACGGTCGAAACTCGGATTGTCCGGAAACCGCCACTAAATAGAGTCGGTCGGATGCCACAGATGTAACAATCTTCGGGCAGCTTTCTTTAACTGCGCCATTTTCCACCTCATAGAACCATTCATCCGAAAGCCCAGCCCCATAAACACGACACTCCTCTCGCTGAACCTCAAAACCAGCCTTCGGCAGCGCCCCAATGCGGAAAGAGTAATGGCCGGAGGATCCGTCGGACAAAACAAACTCAAGGCGTACCCCGAAGTGCGTGGGATGTCCTGATGAGCGACGACGCACCTCACCGATACCTCCTCTTTCTCTTAGGGCATGGGCCAATGTGGTATTCAGCGATTCCGTCACAAACCGCAGGGCATCGATGAAATTACTTTTTCCTGCCCCATTCGGCCCTACCAAGAAACTCAACCGATCAAGTGTTACCGAGCAATTTGCGATGCTCTTGTAGTTTTTGAGGACCACACGTTTGAGAAAAACAGACCTTCTCATAGCTATCTCCTGTTTTGGCAAGCGTTATTTTGGGCTGGATTGCCGGGAAAAGCAAGGAGAAAAAGCGTAGCGCGGTAATACTTGTGTCTCAGCCTCGACCCCGATGCAACAGCACTCGCTCAAATTCTGACAGTCCTGACCACTGTCTATACGATGCCCCCACAACGGAAAGCTTATCGACGTTCGGTTGCAGCCGCTGGTCCGGTTACATTGGCAAATCCGCCTCTATCTGAATCTGAGCCAGAAGTCGGCAGCGTGCTCCAAGTGCAATCTTATAGTCTTATCGAGGGATGCAGCCAGCCAGCGTTTTGCCGGCGTTGGGGCTCCTAACGAGGCCCGGATGCGCTGGTCTGTCTCCTCGGTCGGCTTCTCGCCCGCCCAGAAGGCCCCGAGCGTACTCGAGATCGTCCTGAGTCTATTGCAGAGAGGACTTAGCTGGAGATTTCGCGAGCAGCACGCATACGGCCGCTGTGGGTGGAGGTCTCCGCTGATGGCCTTGAGGATAATCACAAGGCCGCCGGCGAAATCCCAGTGACACGGCATCAGCAGGTCAATCGCCAGCGCTAAAGAGATTGTTGCCTGCCGACCCTCGACCGTGTCGTGAATGAAGGTTTTCTTTGTTTGCTCCAGAAAGGCTGCGTCACTCTTATAGTGTTCGCCGGCTTGCGACGCCCCCGGCTCGCCATAGTCTCCGACATTTAGGACCAGATTATGGTAAGGCCGGCTTGAATCCAAAGCAGAACCGACCCTATCGACAACCCGCTGCGCCTGCCATATCTTCAGGGGCGTGGCTTGCCCGATGAAGCCCAGCAATTCATCCGCCGGGATGGCGCCGACACGCAGATTCAGGCCCCGAGCCGCCGGGTCTTCGCACCACCGCGAGAGGATTCGGCGGCTATTCTCCAGCTCCTTCTTTCGCTTCGGCGGCCGGGCATTTGACTCCTTCGGGCAGCGCCCTGTGCCGATGGCCTTGACGATACGCTCGGCTTCTTTGTCGGCCTCGTGATAGCACGCTTCAAAGCGGGTGATAAGCTCCCTGATCCGCGTCGTATGCTCGTCCGGCGGCGCAATCGCATCTTCCATCCGGTCAATCGCCAGGATTTCGGCATCGGCCTCCACGCCGCAATTTTGCCAGCAGGGCCTGCACGCCTGTTCGTCTGCCTTTGGGTTTTCGTTCATCTGAACACCACATTGAGCCGGCGGCCAGCAGCGCCTATATGTGTCCAGTGCCGACCCAACCGAGGTCCTTCGCTTCGCTCAGGACGGCTGCGCCGGCGTGCTCGCCGACTATTGTGCATCGACTTTCAGCTCGTGGATGGACCAGTACCAGCTATCGGATGAGCCGGTCTGAAGGACCTTGACGAAGCGGCCTCGCACGGGCTTGGCGAATTTGATTTCGGTGACCGGCTGGGTGCCCTTGCCGGTGACGACGGGTTTGCCCCAGCTACCTCCGTCAAAGGAAACATAGACCTCGTAGCCCTGAGGGTAGTCATTCGCCGAGCCGGTCGCATCAAGTGTCAGACCCTTGACGGTGCTTTCGACGCCCAGGTCAAGCACGAACCAGTCGCCGGGCTTCATCCCGCGACCCGTGTCCCAGCGAGTGCCGAGATTGCCGTCCAGCGCCAAATGCGCGTTGCCGCCATTGAGCGAGGCCTGAGCCTTTAGATTCTTGCTCACCAATGCCTTCTTGATTTCTTGCAGGGCCAGCTCCGCTTCGGCGGCGAGGGCGCTGTCCTTTTTCGCGCTTTCAGCAAGCCCTATCGCCTCCTGACAGGGATATCTGGCTAAGGCTGAGAGCACGGCTTTCTTCTCGTCGGTGCCTTTCGCAACGGACATGGCTTCCGCCAACAACGCAACAGTCTCGGACGCGCCGCGATTGGCAGGTATTTCGAGCAGTTTGATATAGCCGCGAAGTGCCAGGACCTGACAGGTCGCATCGTTTTCGTTCCGCGCAATGTTCATAAGATCGCTCAGGGGTGAAGCATCGGGCCAGGCGGCCAGCGCTCGGATGGCGGCGCTCTTGATCTTTGCATCATTGGCGGCCAGTTGGCTGCGGACGGCATCGAGGGCCTCCGGGCCTGCGAAGCGCGCAAGCACAGTAAACAGATAAGGTTTGACGGTATCGTCCGCTTTGGCCAACCCGGCAATGACAGGGGCCGCATCGGGGGATTCGAGCCGCGCAGCGGCGGCGATCATCGCACGCTCGATGCCCGCACGGTCGGCGTCACCTGCAGCGGCTATGAGCATTGAAACCATTTTGGGAAGCTCGTTCCGGGCGGCCAATACGCCAAGGGCCTTATAAGCCGCCTGGCGAACGTCGGGATTACCGTCTGCGGCCACGGCGAGCAAAGCGTCGATGACTTCAGTTTCATGACGATTGACCAGCGTCTGAATCGCATTCACACGAATGGGAACCGCAGCATCGCTCTGTGCGACGGCAACAAGCGCCCCCTTAACCCCCGGATCGGAGAGCCGGCCGAGGCTGTCCATGGCAGTCCTGCCTGTTATAGAATCATCTGCTGACGCCTTTGCAAGCAGCTCGACGCTGGAGGCGTCGCCCAAAACCGCAAGGGCCTCTATCGCGGCGATGCGGACAGGCTCGCTTGTACTGCCGACCAACTCAGTGATATACGGCGCCGCGGCCTTGTCGCCCCGCCCTTCGAGTGCGCCGAGCAACACGACCTGAGCGTCAGCACCGAGCTGCCCAAGCTGCTCGGCGAGAGCTTTGGTAATGGCTGGACCTGGCATTTCAATGATGAACTTGCCGGCGGCGCGCTGGAGATCGAGGTCCGGGTCCTTCAGCAGGGCCAAAACGTGAGGTACTGCATCTGCCTTTTCAGCCTGCACCAGACCCTTGTACGCTGCGATCCGGATCCAGGTACTATTAGCCGGAGTAGCCATCTGGCGATAAATTGCCACAGCCTCCTTATCTTGTCCCCCGGCCAGCATTCCGTCGGCGCACATCAGGTACGCATCGTCACGGATGGCCTTCAGGCTGTCCGGTACCTTGGCCCGCGACAAAGCGTCGGCGGCCTGCGGGCCGCCGATTCTACCCAGCGATTCAATCGCAGCGCCAGCGGTGGCCGGGCTGCTGCTGGCCAATTGTGCAATCTGAGACACAGCCTCGCGGTCGCCGCGCTGTGCGATCGAACCGATGACGCCAATCTGCAGATCACCATCAAGCGTGGTTAATGCCTTGCGCAAAGCCGCGCCCGCCTCAGGAGCAGGCATGTGTTGCAGCGCAAAGCGTGCCATGTGAGAAAGCTCTTTGTCGGCGAGCATCTCAGCAAGGGCGAGCACCGACTTGGCCGAGCCGACGCGATGCAACATGCGGCAGACAAACTGCTTACCGGCAGGTTTTATTTTGGGAGATTGCAGGACCTTGAGCAGTCGGGCCTCGACTTGCGGAAACGAAGACGGTGGGACGTTTCGGATCTCTTCTTCGATGGCCGCCAGCGCCCGGCGGGACGTGCCGAAATCGTAGTTCTCAATGGCTTCGTATGGGGCCGAAAGAGACGAGCGGAGGCTCACCTTTTCGGCGGTGGGAAAGTCCGCCGGGACCTCAACCTGGGTTACTCTCCCGGTTGCGGCCCACTCCGTTCCGCGCAGGAAGGTCACGATGAACCCCACACAACCTAATTGGTCTGGACCGTGGCCGAGGGCCGTATGGAACACGCGCCCCTTGCCGTACCGCACGGTAAAGAGCATTGGCTCATGCTCACCGGTGCCTTTCTGCGCCGGGTCGGCGTAGGCGGTTGCGAGGATCGTCATGTTCTTCGCGGGGCCTCGCAACTCGCTGTAGAGTTCGTCGCTCGTGTGCATCCATTTCTCAGGAAGACCCGCGGTAATGGCATGCAGGCGGTCTCTGGTGATTACCTGGAATTCGTGCTGAGGGCCGTGACTGCCCCCGGCACCGGGGGAGTTGTCAAGAACGACTTTGCCATCCCGGTAGCGGACCTTTGGCCCGGACGTTTCATTCCGACCGCCCCATCCTCCGACGGCGATCATTTCATTCCACTCTTTCCACTTCGGGAACGCGTTGTTTGCTGCATGGAAAATAACCAGCCCGCCGCCGTTCTGCATATACTTGACCAGCGCGTCCTGCGTCTCTTTGGGCCAGTCGTCGCCGGCGTAGTTCGAGACGATGACGCCGTACCTGGCAAAGTCCGGCCTGAAATTGTCCATCGGCTGGCCCTTGTCGGGCGAGGTTGCCACATCGACCGCAAACAAACCGGTTTTCTCAAGCAGGCTCTTGAGAACGGGCGTAGTGCCCTTCCAGTCGTGGTTGTTCTGACCGTCAACGATCAGGGCCTTCAACGGTCCCTTATTTTCCTGGCGACTTATATCCTGGATGCGGATATTGCGCCACTTGATTTTCTTGCCCGCGTCTTTGGAGGCGTGGACCTGCAGGGAGATGAAACCGGTTGAGGTCATGTCATCCTGGAGGTCTGCGGCGGGGACGCCGTTCACCCATGTCTTTATTCTGTCGCCGATAGCCTCGATGCGGTAATGATTCCATTGATTCTGCTTGAAGGCCTTCTGCGCCTCGGGTTTGTCCTTGAGCGGGTAGAGCCACCCCCGGCGGGCCTCGTCGTAGATGCCGCCGCTCCAGGCCCGATCCGACGTGTCGATCTCGACCTGGTAGCCGTGAACGCGGAAGTCCTTGAAGTGCTCGAAGCTGTGGCTGCGAATCTGGATTCCGGAGTTCATACCGGGTTCGACCAGAAACTCCAGCTCCAGGACAAAGTCGGTGTACGTCGTCTTGGTGCACAGGAAGCTGTTGGGCGTGTCCAGGACCGTGGTTCCGACGATCATCCCCTCTTCGACGGTGTACTGCGCTTTGCCGTTGCGCTGGATCCAGCCGTTGAGGGTTTTGCCGTCAAAGAGATTTTGCCAAGCCTTTTCTGCGGCGAAGGATTCGTTCGGCAACAGAATACCCGCTGTGCAGAATACAAATAAGAGCGTTATGTATCTTCTCATTCTGGTGCCCCTTGCAGTCGTACTTGCTGACTGAATCGTGTTCATAGGACCCACGGCTCTCGATAAGCCCGGCCGAGCAATGCACTGGCCTGCGGGTCGTCGAGTATCTGTTCGGTTTGCGGGTCCCACTTGATCTTGCGGCCCGTCAGCATGGCGATCTCACCCAGTAAGCCCACACTGATCGAGCGATGTCCAACCTCCACCGGGCAAATCGTCAACCTGCGGCTCCTGACGCAATCGAGGAAGTCCTGCTTGTGGTCCCGGCTTTCATAGAGTCGTACCTCGCTGGGGCCGATTTCTTCTTTGAGGATCTTTTCATCGGACGCACTGAGGCCGGAGCGGTCAACGTAAACCCACCCCTTCTCGCCGTACCATTTGGTGCCTTGGGTGAGCTGTTTGTTGTTGGCGACGGTCATCACGGTCCCGTCGGCGTACTTGCACGTGAACTTATACTCGGTGGCGACATTATAGAGACCCTCGCTGGGATAGTTGCCCCTTCCCTCGATTTCGACCGGACCGGTAAGGTCCCAGCCCATGCCCCAGTGGGCGATATCGATGTGGTGTCCGGCCCAGTCCGTAAGCTGGCCGCCGGAATAATCCATGATCCATCGCCAGTCCCAGTGGGCGACGCCGCGATACGGGACGAGCGGGGCGGGCCCAAGCCAGAGATTCCAATCGAGACCTTCCGGGACGGGCATCACAGGTTTCACGTCGGTGCCTCCCCCGGTTGGAAGCCCCACTTCGATCTTCAATATCTTGCCGATACGGCCGTTGCGGACGAGCTCACAGGCCCGGCGGAACTTCCACTCGGACCGCTGCTGACTCCCGGTCTGCCAGACCCGCCCATATCGGTGGACCGCCTCGCAGATAGCACGTCCCTCCCGGATGGAGCGGGCCAGCGGTTTTTGGCCGTGGATGTCGAGGCCGGCTCGGGCCGCTTCAATGGCGGGGATCGCGTGCCAATGGTCAGGCAGCGCCAGTTGCACGGCGTCGAGGTCGCCGCGGCCGATTAGCTCGCGAAAGTCCAGATAGCTCTTGCAGTCGCTGTTGCCGTACCGCTCGTCCACGATTTTCTTGGCGCCGTCACGATGGGCCTTGTCAACGTCGCAGACGGCCACCATTTGTACCTCCGGCTTGCTCAGGAATCCCTGCATGTCGCCGGTCCCCTGCGAGCCGACCCCGATGGCGCCCATAACAATTCGGTTGCTCGGCGCGTTAGCACCAAAGACCGATGATGGAACGACCGCCGGCAGGACAATGCTGCTTCCCGCCGCAGTGGCTATTCCTCGCAGGAAGTCCCGTCGGGTTATGATGGCTGATCTGTTCATAGTATTCTCCTAATTCATCCGGTCCCGCAGCATTGCCGGACCAGGCCCAGACCAAGGGTAAGAAAGCGGCGCAACCTCCGTGTTTTGCCCCAACAGACGTAATGCTATCACAATCCGCAGGTTTTGCAATAGCCAAGCGACTGCGCATTTCTTCAGGGCCAACATAGACTATCCGAAGGGGGCGGAAGCGTTGCGATTTTGCCCGCTTCCTTCGCAATTCCGGTCCATTTTCACGACGCCGAGCTTTGCCCACGTCGCGCAAAGACAAGAAGGAAGCACACCGTTACCAAGATTGCCAGAACCACTTTCTGCAAGAGTTCTTGATTTCAGCCTATTTGGTGGCAATGCAATAAAGATTCTCTTTGCCCTTGAGGTACAGCTCGCTGCCAACGAAAGCCGGCGAGCACTCGAATTTGTCATCGAGCTTATTGACCGCCAGGACCTCAAATGTCTCAGAATGTTTGAGCACGTATGTCACTCCGTTGCGGCCCGCGAAGTACACGCGACCCGCCGCACCGGCGGCAGAGGAGTACATTCCGCTGATATCAGGCAGCTTTTCCTTGACGAAGTACGGCTCTCCCGTCCTGGCGTTATAGCACGATATGATCGCCTGGTTACCGGAGCAGACGTAGAGCTTGTCATCATAGAGAAGCGGACACGGAACATAGGGGGTGGCCTCCTTGACGTGCCATTTGACTGCGTCGGTTCCGCTCAGATCGCCCTTGCGGCCCAATTCGATTGCCTGCAGAGAGCTGCCCTGATAGCCGCTGGTGCAATAGACCATCCCGAAGCCCGCCACCGGCGAGGGAATCACGTTACGAGTCTGGCCTGCACACTGCCAGAGGAGCTCTCCCGTTTCGAGGTCGTAACTGCGAATGAGATTCGTCGCACTGGTGACCACTTGTATCTTTCCGTTCACTTCGAGCGGCAGCGGCGTCGCCCACGAAGTGCGCTCGTCACGATCTTTCTTCCAGATTAGCTCTCCCGTGGTTTTCTTGACCGCATAGATGGCGGAATCGCCTTCGTGGTCCATCACTACGATGGCGGCGTCACCCGCTATTGCCAACGAGCCGCCCTCCCCAAAGCTCATCACCGTGTTCAACTTGCCCAGGTCCTTGCTCCATTTGAGATTGCCGTCCACGTCGAAGCAGTGGAGTCCCCGCGAGCCGAAGTAGGCCCATACGAATTTGCCGTCCGTTACAGGCGAAAACGAAGCAAAGCCGTGATCGGTGTGATGCCCTTCGTGGGGCAGCTCTTCACGGACCGTTTTTTCCCACAGTACGCCGCCGGAGTTTCGATCCAGGCAGACAAGATTGAATTTATAGACGTTCGATGGCGGCGATCCTCCCGGACCTTTGCCGCCCGTTGAATTCCCGTTCGCGGGCGCTGCACGTGTTCCTTTCACGTCGGTTTCGACCGCCGTTTCAAAGAACATTTTGTTTTCCCAGATGACGGGCGATGAATTCGACCCGTCGCCCGTGAGCTTGACCTTCCATTTGATGTTCTGTGACTCGCTCCAGGTTGCCGGCGGATCGGCTTGCGGGGATACTCCCGTGCGAGCCGGCCCTCGCCACGTCGGCCAGTATTGGCTGCCCGATGCACCCCAGGCCCTCACAGGCCCGAAGGCCATCAGAAGACAGACAGAGACTCCAAATGCTGCGAATTTGTTCATGTAAGACCCTTCCTAAATTGCCTAACTATCGCCCCCAAGCGGCACTAATAAACGTCAGTAGCGCCGCTGAATGCGTCCGTGAGTATGATAACGCTTCGGTGAAACGATTTCAATACGCACGGCTGACAAAAAATGCCCGTCGAGGATTTGCGAGTGAACACGGCCGCCTATTTGTGGTATAATCCGTCAATAAAAGTCCTTACAGGAGACTTCAGATGAATAGAGGCGCGCTTGAGCTTAGCCTGCCGGCCGTACTTACCGTGCTTGTCTTTTCGGCCTCCTTCGGCACGGCGAACACCATTGACATTGGCCCCGCAGTGCATAAGTTGGTCGAAGCGGACTGGATTGAGCAGAACGACGATTTTGCCTTGGAGCAGACCAGCGGGCTCATTACGCGAGGCTACAAACTCGCCGAACGGATGCGCCTCTTGTCCGCTTCCAGCTCCCAGCTTGAGCCGTTGGTGAGCGAGCTGCGTCGCATAGAGGCGGACCTGCGGGCCGCGACGAAATCCGGCGGCGAGATGTCTATAGACAAACGCCGGGACGTCTATCTTGACGTCCGCCGGACAATCCGCCGGATAGCGTTCTGCAACCCGCTGTTGGACTTCGACCAGCTGTTGTTTATCAAGCGTCACCATCCGCGCGGCGTATTCCACATGTGCGACCAGTACTACGGCTTCAACGCAGTCCCCGGCGGCGGACTGTATGTCCTATCCGACCCCTTTGGTCCTAATCCGAAGCTGATCGACCTCCTTGCGGATGCCGTCGTCGAGAATGGCCGGCTCAAAGGTCGCACGCTCGCGCCGGGAGGGTTCCTTTCGCCGGAGGTTTCTTACGACGGCAAGACAATCCTCTTTGCATATACAGAGGGCAAAGGTCAGGACCTGGAGTGGACGCTTGAGAGCTGCTACCACATTTTCAAGCTGGAGTTGGATTTGGCAAAAGGCCCGCGACTGGTTCAGTTGACCGATGGACCGTGGGATGACTTCGATCCATGCTTCCTGCCGAACGGTCGCATCGTCTTCAACTCCGAACGGCGTGGCGGATACCTTCGCTGCGGCCGGCATTGTCCAACCTACGCGTTGCATTCGATGACGCCGGACGGCAGTGACATCATTCGCTTCAGCTATCACGAGACGCATGAGTGGCACCCGAGTGTGACAAATGACGGAATGGTCGTTTACACGCGATGGGACTACGTGGACCGAGATACGAACATTGCTCATCATATATGGACCTGTTTTCCGGATGGTCGCGATCCTCGGTCGCTCCACGGCAACTACCCGGCCCGGCGAGAGACCCGCCCCTGGATGGAAATGAGCATTCGCGCCATCCCGGGTTCGCACAAATTCGTCGCCACCGCCGCGGCGCACCACGGCAACGCCTTCGGTTCGCTGGTCATGATCGACCTGCGCCGCGAAGATGACGGCATGATGTCCCAGTTGACTCGCCTGACGCCGGACGTGCCTTTGCCCGAAGCCGAAAAGCACATCAAGCCCATTGAGGACTGCATGGCCTATGGGACCGCCTGGCCGCTCAGCGAAGATGACTACCTGTGTGCTTATGACCGCCACGCGAAAAACCACGGCATCTACTGGATCGACCGTTTCGGCAACAAGGAGCTCATTTACCGTGACCCGTCCATCCCGTGCATGAGCCCTATTCCGCTGCGCCCGCGTCCCAAACCTCCAGTGATTCCCAGCAGGACCGTTCAGACGGCTGAGGACATAAAAGAAGCCGGCGGTCTATGTCCACAGGAGACAATTACCGTTGTCAACGTTTACGACAGCGATTTCGAGTGGCCCAAAGGCGCCAAGGTTACGAAGCTGCGAATCATCCAGGTCTTGCCGAAAACGACCCCTCCGCCGAACGAGCCGCGCATAGGAGTCGCCGATCAGACGAACGCGCGGGCGGTCCTCGGTACGGTCCCCGTCGAGGCCGACGGCAGCGCACACTTCGAGGTTCCGCCGGGCAAAATGATCTACTTCCAGGCGCTGGACGAGCGAGGGATGGCCATTCAGTCGATGAGGTCCGGCACGTATGTCCACCCCGGAGAACAGTTGAGTTGTGTCGGCTGCCACGAGCCCAAAGGCCGCACCGCTCGTAGTGACGCCGTAAGGCGTTATTTCCCAAATGCCCTTACGGGCACACTACAAACGGCGCTTCGGCGCCCCCCATCCAGAATAGAACCGGACGTGGATGGCTCGAACCCCTTCAACTACGTCCGGCTTGTGCAGCCGGTCCTCGACCGCAATTGCGTAAGCTGCCACAGCCGCGAAAAGGCCCTGGACCTGACGGGCGTGGTTGAAGGCAAGAACGGTTGGACACGCTCGTACAACAATCTGGCCGAGAGGTACGGCTTCTATTTCCACGTCCGCAACGGATCGATCAACACGGGTGCTCACGGCGGCAGCCGGACGCTCGCGGGACAGTTCGGGGCGCGGGCCGCCGGACTGCTTAGATTCATGGACGAGGAGCATTACGGCGTGAAACTCTCGCAAGAAGATTTTCACCGCCTGACGCTCTGGCTGGACTGCAACAGCGAATTCTACGGGTCCTATGAAAACACCGTGGCCCAGGCACAAGGACAGATCGTACAACCAACGTTGGATTGACCCCATGAGATGGACGGCCTCTGGCCTATCTCACGGGGTGAAATGGGGAAGCAGACAATGAAGCGGTCGATTCTGACGAAAGTCGAAGTTGCTATTGTTGTCCTGACGTTCGTTGCTCAGGCCGGCGCGGCGGTTTTCCTGCCGGGTATGCAGCCGAAGGAGTCAGGAATTGAATTCGCGAAGGTCCAACAGTGCATGATGTGCCACGCGCGGACCCGCAACGGTCCGGCCGATCCATTCCTTTCGTGGCAAAGCGGCATGATGGCGCAGGCGGCCAGAGACCCGGTCTTCCGCGCGGCCCTCGCTATCGCGAACCAGGACATCGAGGGCGTGGGGGAATACTGCCTGCGATGTCACGCTCCGCGCGCCTGGCTGGAGGACCGCTCAAAACCGGCGGATGGCTCGGCCCTTAACGAGGAGGACATGCACGGCGTGAGCTGCGATGTCTGCCACCGGTTCGTGGACCCGCTTTCCGAGGAGGCCCGCAAGCTCATCAAGCACGTCCCTCCGGGTTATGGCAACGCCATGATGGTGGCCGATCCCGCCAATACGGTCCGAGGGCCCTACGGCGACAGTGAAGGAGCGATGCCTCACAACACGAAAAAATCCGAATATCATGCCTCCAGCACCCTGTGCGCGACATGCCACATTACCTCGAATCCCCTGCAGGTCCAGGACGTGAACGCCGCCCCGCCACATATGTTCGGGCATATCGAGCGAACCTACAGTGAATGGCTGCTCAGCGATTTCACCCAAAAGGGCCGTGAAGGGACGTGTCAGTCGTGCCATTACCCGCTTGTCCAGGGTGGAGGCGAGGCATCGCGATTCGGCAGCCCAAAACGCGATTATTTTGTGATGCACGGTCCCGTCGGCAGCTCCATCTGGGTCCAGGATGTCACCTGGCTGCTCTGGGAAGGCAAGGACATGGACCGCAAAGCCGTCGATATGGGCAAACAGCGGGCGCTCGAAATGCTCAAGACGTCCGCATCGCTCGAGATCAAAACATCCGGCGATGGGAAAGCTGTTTTGCGCATCACCAACCTGACGGGGCACAAGCTTCCCACCGGGTATCCCGAAGGACGCAGGATGTGGGTGAACGCAAAGTTCTTCGATTCCTCCGGCACGTTGTTGAAAGAAATCGGCAAGTACGGGCCGAAGGAAGATACCATCTTCGGCAAACCCATCAGTGCTCCCACGCTGCTCGACCCGGAGCAGACGCGCGTTTACGAGTGTCTTCCCGCGATAAGCGAGGCCCAGGCCAAAAAGTACAACAAGGAACCGGGCAAGTCGTTCCATTTCATACTCAATGACTACATCGCCAAGGACAATCGCATTCCGCCGAAAGGTTTCAAGAACAGCACCTTCAAAGAGCACCTTTCCGAGCCGGTCGGCGCCGAATATGCCGACGGTCAGTATTGGGACGATGTGCCGCTTTCGTTGCCGGCCGGCTGTAAGAGGATCGTCGTGAACCTGATGTTTCAGCCGGTCTCGTGGGAGTACATCAAGTTTCTGGCTGAGGAAGACAGGACTGACGATTGGGGCAAACGCTTGTACGACGCATGGACCAAGACGGGCCAATGCGCCCCGACCGTCATTGCCGAGCTGGACCAGAAATTGTAGGGTGGGGCTTGCGCCGGAAGGTGAAAGTGCCTAAAGTTAAAAGTGACTAAAGTTGGCGCGGGCGTTGCCTCACTTTAGTCACTTTAGTCATTTTAGTTCACTTGCCGGATCCTCTTTACGGAATATCGAACACTTTTGTCAGTTGTGTGATCTCGAAGACCCTGCGGAGGTTCGGGTCCAGGTTGGATAATTGCAGACGGCCGCCCAATTCGCAGACCTTCTTGTGGATTCTGACCAGAAGACCCAGGAGGGCCGAGGTCATAAACTCGACGTTGGCAAAATTGAGAATGAGCCTGTTGCTCTGGTTCCTTTCAATAACCTTTTGAAAGGCATCGTGAAGCCTCCGGATCTGCTGCTCATCGACAATTCTTTCTTCTGTAAACGTCACAAAAGTAACGTTTATGCCGTACTCAACCTCTATCGCTGATTCCCCTTGTTCCATGAGCAACTCCTAATTCGTGTTTGGTATGTCGTACATCGTATGTCGCATATCGACCGACGACATACGACTGACGACCGGCCGCCGACGATGGACGGCGCACGACGAACAGTATTCTACCGCAGGCTCCTTGAGAACACCAGAACTGCCTGGGGCCGGAACCAATCGGTTTTGTTCTTTTGAAAACTGACTGTTGGCCACAGAGAAACAAATCGCAAATCGACACGGCTTGCCCCACCGGGATTGGATCGGCGGGCTAAAGCCCACCGATTTTGGCTATGACCCCTCGGCCGGGAGTACCTTGAGCGAAGGGGGCAAGTCATACAGCAGCCTACCTGTCGAATCCTTGAGGACAAGGCTCGGCCCAGGCCCCCCGCCAAGCTCAAGGGTGATCTGTGCGTTGCCCGAGCCGTCCAGGAACCGCAGCTCTGTGACCGCGGCGATTGCCTCGTCCTTGCCGCCGGCAACCAAGCGAGCGGAGCCATAGCCGGCTACCCCGCCACATATCAGTGCTGCCGCCATAAGAAGAAGAACCTGCTTTGTCTTCATCGTGGACCTCCGTTGGTTCAGTCTTCCATTCAGTTACGGCCGCCAGTTTTCCTCTCGCACGCCGTGGTAGGTTCTTACGACATATTCAAACGTCTTCGCCGAGTGCGGCTGCAAATCCAGAGTAAACTTGACCGTGGCCAGATCAACCTTCTCGAACGCGCCGAAGTCGCCGCTGTTTCGGATGTCCCAGTATTGCGTCGGGAAGTTACGCTTGATTTCGACCTTGACGTCGATGTCGCGAGTGTTCCTTACTTCGACCTTGAACGTGCGAATCTCGTCCCAGCCGGCGACGTTGCCCTGCGAATCGAATCGGTAGTTTTCGGTTTTGTAGTCCATCAGCTTAGGCTCGACCACAATATCAGCGATGGCCCCAAGGCTCAGCTCGACGTCCTCATCGACGGGGATGTACTTGAATTCCGATTGGCCCGTATAGGATAAATGGCCCTGCTCGCCGGCGCTGCGATAGACCTTGAGCATCCCCCCGGGGATGGGAGTCTCGCCAAGCTTGTGCTCTTTGTCGTTCTTGAAGCTTAGGAACCGCAAGACGCTCGGCCCATATCGTTCCTCCTCGTATTTGTAGAGATTCACCACCGGCACAGCCTCAACATCGAAGCTTTGCAGCCGCTTCGACCAACCATTCGGAATCGTCTCGGTCCCTTCAATGGTGTAGAGGAAGTATTCGCTCAATCCTTCTTTGGCGATCTCCTTGGGCACAAATGCAACTGCGTCCAATCTTGTTGCAAGCTCTCTCACCATCTCAGGGCGTGCCACAGCCGGAGCCATCCGGGGCATGTCCTGGACCACGGGAACCGCCCCCGGTCGACCGTAAGGGTATTCACGTCGGGCGAGATCGGCGATCTCATCGAGGATATGGACCTTGCCGACGATCAGGCGCGTCTGGGCGTTTTCGTAATCTTCGCCGGAGTTGTTGGTGACTACGACGTAACCTTGCAGGCGCATCGTTCTTTCATCCTGCGCGAGCGTTCCCATATAGAAGGCTCGCCACGATAAGCCGCTGGTCAGATACGTTATCTCCACCGGCACCTTGCCGCTTACGCCGCTCTCGATATTCCACAAGCCCATGTTTCTCACCCGCGCTGGGTAAACCAGCTCGGCTATCTCTATTTTGTCTGCGTTGGCTTTGGGCAACATCTCCAGGCTGGTCGGATCGATCAACGTATTTTCCCATGAGAATTGCAGCGCGTTCTTGCCGTTCTTCAATGTCAGCGCCCGGCTCTCGCGCACTAATGTCATATCCGCTGAGTTATAAATCGTAAGCTGCACCGTATCTCGCGAAGGTAGCGTCACCAGATCGACCTTGGCCTGTCCGACGCCGGCCAGCATGACGATTATCAGCAAAGCTATCAGACTCCAGACGCCAGACGCCAGACTTTTGCCTTGTGTCTTGGGTCTTGCGTCTTGGGTCTTGGGTCTTTTCAGTAAGCGTTTCATTTTATTGCTCCTTAAGTCTGAAGTGTTTAAGGCCGTTATCTTCTTCTTATGGGCGGTGTCGGCATGGGCATGGGCATCGGCGGCTCTTGGCCGGGCCTGATATTCCGGCGATGATAGTGCATCTTGAGCTCTTTGGCCGCGGGGCCGGCCTGCGTGCGTGCAGGCAGCGTGATCTCGAACTCAAGCGTGTTAGCATCTTTCTTCTTGTAGTCGGTGCCGAGAGTCAGCGCCTTTTTATCGAGGGTGCACGCCTCCATGTCCCACTGGCCGGGGATGTGCTGGATCATCGTCAGCACTGCGACGCTGTCCTTGAAATTCTCAATCTTGGCGACAATCTCCTCGTCGGTGTCGTACAGGACGATCTGCGTATTATTGTTGCTCCTGCGTATGTTGGTCTGCGCATCCGTCATCTTTCGCTGCGTGACAACGATATCCCGGCTGTCTCCGATATACAGTTCCATCTTCTCGCCGACCGGCACGAGCGTCGTCATGTCCTCGCCTAAAAAGATAGTGCTCTCGTGGCCGTCGTCCTGGAAAAGCCGTCCCTTGCCGCCCCATAGGGCAAATTTGCCCAGCCCGCTCTTGGCGTCGTTGACGACGCGATAGCTGACGGGGATGCCGACGTTCTGGTTCTCCAGCCTTTCCGGGTCCCATGGCTGCACTGCGGCGTCGAACTTCCAAACCTTCGTGATCGGCACCTTGGGCGACTTGAGGAACAGCAACTGCTTGGTTTCCTCGTGGTCGATGCCCTGCTCGAAGGCCTCGCCGTAATCGAGCAGCACGCGGGCCTTATCGAAATCTTCGCCGGAGAAGTTCCGCAAAACCAGGTAGCTCTTGAGATCGACGAAGGTCTCGGGCTTGTCCGCGACGGCCTTGTACGTAATCAACCGGTCGATGTTGCTCAGCAGGTAGCTGATGCGCACCGTCTCGGCGTAATCGCTGTCGCTGCTGATATCCCAGACCAGCGCCGCCTCGTTCGGCGGATAGCTGACGCTCAGCAGCGTCACCTCCTTGGGGTGCTCGATGGCCTGAAGGCGGATGGAGTCGGCGTCGATCGAGACGCCCTTCCACGAGAAATCGACCTTGTTGAGCCCTTGCTGCAGGGTCAGCACGCGCTCTTCTTCGATGAGCGTCGCCTGCGGATTATCCAGACGAATCACCGTCGCCGCCCGCTCGGGCAGCGCGACCAATTTGATCCTCGCCTGCGAGATTGCGCCGCTCGAAAGCAGCAGCACGATGGCCATCAGTTTGATTCTCTTGCCGTTCATAATTGAGTCTCCTTGAAAATATCTGTTTGCGTTATTGTCTTTTTGCCAGCGTTTCTTCACGCGTGCCGTGATAGGTTCTGACCGTATAATCGAAGGCGCGCTTACTTCGCGGCTCGAGTTGGAGCTTGAAGCGCACGTGCGTTGCATCGTATTTTTCGTAAGGAGCTTCCGTCTGCAACGTCCAGTACGGCGTATCGAAGCCGCGTGTGATTTCAATCTCTATCGGCAGCGTCCGCGTGTTCGTGGTCTCTATCTTCCACGTGCGAATCTCATCCCAGCCGGCGACGTTGCCATTATTATCGAAGGCGTAGCTCTCCGTCTTATAGTCCATCAGCTTGGGCTCGACCTGCACTAATCTCGCAGGGCCAAGATTCAGCTCGACCTCCTCATTGACTGGAATGTATTTGACGCTCGTGCCGCCGACGTACGAAAGATGGCCCTCTTCATCGGCCAGGCCGAATATTTTCACCTCGCCGTCGGGAATCGGCGTCTGGCCCAGATTATGCTTTTTGTCGTTTGCGAACTTGACAAAGCGAATCGTCTGACCGCCCCAGCGTTCTTCATCGTACTTATGAAGACTCTCGACCTTGATATCCTCGGCCTCGAACGAAAGCAGCCTCTTGCCCCACTCGTTCGGTATCGTCTCAATGCCCTCAATCGTGTAAAGAAAATATTCGCTCAGGCCCTCTTTCCTGATTTCTTTGCGTTCCAGAGACTCCTCGAGACTTTTAGCAAGAACCTGACCATTCGCCATGAACCAGGAGCTGTCCTTGTCATCGCGACGCATTCCCCCAAAGCCTGCCGCTCCGCCAAGCCGGTCGGCTGCTACGGGACCGCCGTAGGGATATTGCCGTTGAGCTAATTCGCGGATCTGGTCGAGCAGGTGCACCTGGCCGACGATGAGGCGCGTCTGGGCGTTTTCATAATCCTCGCCGGAGTTGTTGCCGACGCGGACGTAGCCCTCCAGCTTCATCGTCTTTTCGTCGCGCGAGAGTGTGCCCATATAGTACGCGTGCCACAAGAGGCCGCTCGTGAAGTACGTAATCTCGAACGGAACCTGGCCGCTGATCTGCGAGCGAATCAGCCAGCGGCCAAGCTCCCGCAGCCTCGCCGGAAAAACCAACTGCTGAACGTCAATTTCCTCGCGCCGCTCCAGCGGCTCCAAAGACAGCGACGTCGGGTCAATCAGCGTATTGGCCCACATGAATTGCAGCCAGTTCCAGCCCTTCTTGAGCGTCAGGTTCCGCCGCTCCCGCACTAAGGTCAGGTCCGCCGAATTATAGATCGTAAGCTGCACCGATTCCCGCCGGGGCAGCGTCACTAATTCAATCGCACTGGCCGGCGCAAAAGGCGGCTGCTCGGATAATGCCTCATTTTCGGTTGCCCCGCCTGTGCCCGCCGTACCAGCAATTATCGTGCGGCCCAGTTCCTCCTTCGTGGGCTCTTCGGGCTTCTGCGGAGCGATTGAATACGTATCTACCCTCCCTCGCGCCGGGGCCAACTCGTCCGCCGGCGGTGTCGCCACAGGCGCGCTCGGTTTCTGCGCCACCATCAGCACGTTCGACTCGGCCTGCGCTTCCGAAAGGGCCGTGGGTCCTTCACTTGGCGCGCTGGACGGTTGTGCAGTCACCAGCATTTTCGAGCTTTCCTCTGCTTCGGACTGAGACCTGGACATCTGGTCCAACGCGACTGGCTGCCCCCGCTCCTGTCTTCCGACAGGAAGACGCGGGGGCGACTCTTTGGCAAATTTCTGCTTGCCTACTCTTTCCTGCGTCAGACTTCCGATCAGCACCGCGAATCCAACGACGAGTACCGCCGCGACCGCGCCCACCCAGGGCCGTCTAAAAAGCGGCACAACCTTCGGACGCGCCGGCTCCTTTGTCTGCGCCAGCACCTGCGAGATCAACTCTTCGGAGGCGTGCACATCCTCGCGCAACAAATCCAGCGAGGCGAACTTGCGGTTGAGCGCCTCCAGGCGCTGTCGGCATTCGGCACAGCGGGCCAGATGCTCGCCGCCGGAGCCGGCCTGCTCGTCCGAGGCCAGCCGGAACCGGTATTCGATAAGCTCTCGTTCTGTAAGATGACGTTCCATTGTGTCTTCACTCAAAAGGCTTCTGCAAAATTGAAGTCAGTCTTGCCACAAAGACACCAAGACACTAAGGCTTTTTTTATTATCAATCTCTTTTTCGTGACTTTGTGCCTTCGTGGCCAAAACTTCGGTCTTCTGTCTTCCGTCCTCGGACGTATGCCCAACTTCGACTCCGCAGAACTCATTCCATTCCAATCTCGGGCAGCGTGCGGGCCAGCGTCCGCAGCGCCCTGTACATCTGTGTCTTGACCGTCCCTTCCGAACAACCCAGCGCCGCCGCCACCTCGCGGTAGGTAAGCTGCTGGTAATAGGCCAGAACCAGCGCCGCTCGCTGCCTGGCGGGCAGGGACCCGATGGCCCGCCTGACCTGCTCGGTCCGCTCGGCCCTGACGGCCTGCTCGGTCGGATTGCACGAATTATCCGCCACGGCCACAGCCTCCAGCGGCTCGCCATCCCCGAGGGCACAGTCCGCCGCCTGATTCAGCGATACGACCTTCACCCGGTCGCCCCTGCGTGCGCCGTCGAAGACGATGCGCGTCGCGATCCTGAAAAGCCAGCCCTTGAATTGAGGGCCTCGAAATGTATGGGCTTTTTCGTGCACGCGTTTGAATGTCTCCTGAAAAAGGTCTTCGGCCCGCTCCCGGCTGCCGCTCATTCGTATCAAATACCCTAACAGACTGTCTCCATGCCGGCGTACAAGCTCGCCGAACGCCGTCGCGTCGCCCTGACGATGGGCGTCGAGTAAGCTTTTATCGGTCTTTTCCATTCGAGGCTGCGCCACAAGTCCCGCCCGAGCCGCCGTACCGACCAGCCCCCAAGCAGGACTCCATCTACCCTCTTAGACGCCTATCGTAGCCGCTCAGTTGACAAGGAATGAAGTAAATTCTTTTAAAAAACGCCGAGCATCCGCTCCGCAGGGGCGCGACGCGCAGGCGTCCCGAGCCTTGCCGAGGGATCTCCCCGAGAACGCGGTCGACCGTGGTGGGCCTGCGCCCGCAGGCGTCCCGAGCCTTGGCGAGGGATCTCCCCGAGCACGCGGTCCGCAGGGGCGCGACGCGCAGGCGTCCCGAGCTTGCCCGCCGATCCACGTGGCGGGCCAGCCGAGGGACCTTCCCGAGAATGCGGATTCAATCTTGCCACCGAGCACACCGAGGGCACAGAGAGATAGTCGCCTCTGGATTCTCGATACTGGATGCTTGTCATTCCTGCGGAAGCAGAAATCGCGCCAAATGGAGTCAAATCGAAGGGATGGACGAGTTTATGTAAGGCAACAACAGTTTGCTTATAAAGGGCCCCCGATTTACCCCGACAGACTTACAACTTTAAGTTCATTCTAATATGTCAATGATTTTTTGTGATGTCTCATTTATCTGACTTTGGATACTTCTGATTTTTTCGAGGTTATTTTGAAAACCCGGTGCCTTAGCCAGATAAATAATCTCTTCAATCTGTTTAACAATTTTTGCCAAGTTACTTTTCAGTTCTTCTGCGACGTCCGGTCTCAAGGTTTCTAATTGTGTTTTTAGTCCTGATTCCATTTCCGTAATAATAAGACTTCTTGAAAAAACAAGTTGGTCAGTTTTTCCTCTAATTTTGAGATTATTCTCTTTTGCTTCAATAAGATAAACCAAATCTCTGCTAGCCGTGTTGATTTCTGAAACTGGAAAAATTAACCTACGGGGATAGCGGGGGGAATAAGGAGTACTCGTATGGGTAAGTGGCTCAAATACCCACATAGGAACTTTATCCATCTGTGCTTGCGGCGTTTCTTTTAAATTGCTCTCCCACCACTTTTTCCATTTCATTTGATCGTTACCGAAATGCTCGCCCGTTATTCTCACAAGCGCCTCTCTTACACTGCTCCGAACAATTGGATGTTCGTCTGCAAGAGCATCAATTAGAGCTTCAATGGCACGATGGTCATTAAACGCCCCCAACACCGCAACTGCTATTTCTCTGACGTGCCATTCTTCGTCCTTCAAAGCAGCTATTAGCGGTTCGACAGTACGCTGGTCTTTCATTTTTTTAAGTGCTTGTTCTGATAGAAGTCGAACGGACGAGTCGTTTTCCTTGAGAGCGCTCTTATAAGCACTAATCAAAGGTTTAACTGCTGGTTCGCCAATTGTCCGGAGTGCAATTGCCGCATAATCATCTATATCGCCAAAACTATCCGGAGCATTAATCTCCCCCTTCAAAACAGCAATCAATAAATCCACTGCACGAGGGTCTCTAATTTCTCCCAATGCCCATATTGCTTCGCATCGAACCGATTCGTATTCATCATTCTTGACAGCAAATATCAATGGTTCTACTGCGCGGGGGTCTTTTATTTTTCCAAGTACCCTTGCTGCTACCTCTCGAAATTTATAGTTTATGTCCTTCAGCGCATCTATTAATGGTTCTACTGCACGAGGATCTCTTATTTCGCCAAGTGCTTCTGCTGCTGCCTCTCGAACATAAGAGTATTCGCCAGCCACCAGCGCCTGCACGACATATTTATTTGCTCCCGAGTAAGGTAACTTGCCCCTCATCGCATCTATCAATGGTTCTACCGCACGAGGGTCTTTTATTTCTCCAAGCGTCTTTGCTGCTTTTTCCCTAACACGTGGATCTTGGTCCTTCAACTTTTCAATTAGACTGTTCAGAAGCTTCTCGTCACCTAGTTTTTGCACTGATTGGATGGGAGCCTCAATACTCTTGCCACTCTGAGCCAACTGAAGCGTGTATTCGGTAGCTTCGTATTGCTTGGAAAGCTGCTGGTTGAGATCGTCACGTTCCTTCTCACAAAATTTCTTATAGTCCTCTTGAATTATTTTGGCCAAGAGTTCCTCGGAAATATCATGGGTAAGAATTCTTAGCGTTTTTTCGCTAACCCAAGTGAGAAGTCCGTTATCCTCGACATATCTGCCGTATATCATTCCATAAAGGAACGAATACCGTCTAGAATAAGACTTGGCCATGAGATACTGCTCCAACACCGCATGCGCCTTGGTGTAATCCTCTATGACATATCTACTTCTTCGTACTTCTCTCATTATGTAGACGTAGTTATCTACTGCCTTGTCGAGGTTATTGGAAAGTTCTTGATTTAATTCAGCCATCTTCTTCAGGAATATCCCCGCTGTTTTCCAACCGACCTTATCAATCAGGGAGCCTAATCGTATTGTAGTTGGAAAATCCTTTAATATTCTTACTGAGTCTTCGCCGAATTGAATAGCTGCTAAGACTTTCTTCTTTTCGGTGAGGGCGTCCGTTTCTTGCTTCAACCGGTCAAGTGTGAGTTCGTTCTTTTGTAACCTACGGACGTAATCGATAATTCCTATTTTCTGGGCAGTACCCGAATTAGACACAGGGCAGTTCTTCGAGTCCACATAGAGTTTGGCAACACCAGAGCCAGGAACGACTCGGCAAGTAACAGGGTCGATGCGATTCTTCATCGCAAAGATAAGATAAAGCTCTCTATCCACAGTTACCGGTGCCGGGATGTTCTCATCCTCGAGTGCTACCGCTTCTTTGGTGATGAGTTCGGCAAGAGCAGAATTCGTCTGCTCACCGCCTGCCACTATTGTCAATATCCCAGACGAAATTAGGATAGTTCCACAAACAATCTTTACTATTCTCATTTTCTTCTCCTTTTCTCAAGTAGCGAAAGCGGACTACTCATAGTTCTTTGATCAACCTATCCTACTGCCCGGCGGCTTTCCTCGCCTTTCTGATCTCTTCGTTTTCGCTCCTGCCGCATTTGGGACAGCGGTCGGCAAAATCGTTCGGTACGCTGTTGGCAAGGAAAACAACACCACAATTGGGATTCCCGCATTTCTCGGCTTTGTACACGCTGGGTTTGCCGCACTTTTCGCAGATCAGCGCCGGCGTGGACATCATCGCGGCGGGGTTCAGACGCGCCTGGATGTCCTTGTAGTATTGCTTCTCGCTCATTTCGTACTCGGCTTTGCACTGCGGATTGTTGCACTTTACCCAGGTCATTTTGTCGTCCGGGATGCTGTCGATTCCACCGGTTTCCTTCCTTTGTGATGTGATCTGAGGCTCCTCTTGTCTTGGGCGTGCTTTACCATCTTGCTTTATAAATCTGGCAATAGCTCCTTCGCCATCTTTGGTAATTATCTCAAATACTATGTCATCGCCTTCAAGGCGTCCATTGATCCCTACTTGAGGTCCCTCTACCGCATAAAGTTGGACGAATCCGTTCTCGACTTTCCACTTTGCCAGTTCCGCACCACGAATGGTTCCATCTTTCCCAAAAACAATTATACCGTCCTGTCGTTTCGTTTCTTGCCCAACTGTCTCTTCCAAAATATAATTACCTGGAATGTTATCTGCGGTCCGGTCGGCGTCGAGGCTGGCCCCGTGTCTCACCCAAGCAGTGTGAGCTGTACGAATAGTGTTTCTTGTTATCTCATATCTCTGCTCATAACCAGAAGGATCAATAAATACTACCTCACCTCCATAGATTTTCCATTTGCCAGTTGTTTCTTTGTACTCGGGAGGCCATTCACCAATCCGATTGATTCTCTGTCTAATGAACATTACTCCATCGTCTTCAAGCTCGATGTATTGGCTATGATCATCTACATTGAAATAAATTCCTTGATATTCTCTGCTCTTATCTTTGCAGCCAGCAACCGCGCCGAGCAAGAACGGAATTACTCCTGAAATAATCATTGCTTTCATTACATTCTTCATTTTTTTCTCCTTACGCGATTGGTATGTACGTTTGGATTCGACCCGCGCGGTCTTTTGCTCATGCAGATATTATTCATAGCTGAACAACATTTATTCTCAACTTTCGCGCAATGCGAACTCATCTATTCCTTTAAGGGAATCGGATATATGGACGGCTTTAAATCTCGAGGCAATATTAGACGAAATCTTACCGGATTTTCAGAGCCTAACTCTCCAAAAAGCTCAACAGGATTGCAGTTTTGTGGTATTTCACTAAAGAAGCACCACCATGCTTTCTCGCCCGCTTTTGACGTCCGTAAATCCATCGGTTGCCAATCCCGCACATCATCAAACGGGCTCTGTACGGGAGTGCCAATTCTTCCGAACAATTGCCACCCAGCAGGCCACTCGACTTTGTAGATATGCCCATTGTCTGCCTTGATCTCTGTCTGGCAGAAAGGATTGCCTTCTCGCGGACCCATATTCTCTACACGGACGTATACTAAGAGATACCTCCCCAATTGTCTCTGAAGTTTACTCCAAGGCACCGTCTTAGATATAAATGCACTGTTAAAAGTCAAAGAAAACTGAGTTACTCTCGTCGTTTGCATTGATGAGTCCAATCCGTATTCCCAATATTTTACAGGCTTGCCTATCTCTAACAGGACCACACCTCCCCCTTCATCTTTTTCAGATTCTTCGATCTTATCTTTGCAGCCAGCAACCGGCCCGACCAAGAACAGACTTACTCCTAAAATGATCGTTGCTTTCGTTGGATTCTTCATTTTTTTCTCCTGTCACGCTTAACAAACGGTTTCTTCTTTTTGCGAAGATTTTTCGCTCGCATCAAAGTCGCTTGACTACTTCGTGCCAATCGTTTGTTTTTCCAAGGGCGAGCCCAAAGACTACAGGCGAGAGATTGGCAACTCTGTTCTTCATAGAACTGCCATTCGTGGACGTCCCTAGTTTTTCTCAGGTTGACATTTAATTTTATTTTCGATTGCCTTAACGGAGCTTCTTATATCAATCAAGATAAGAAATGCTCCAAAGAACATTACTGCAACAATAAAGCCTCCCAACAAACCAACAATAGCGCCCAAAACTCCATTATCAAAAACTTCACTACCAAACACCCAACCCGCAATTAGAAAACCAATTAAGAATAACCATAGAGCAATCTCGATGAGTGTTTCGTACGCACCAACAATGATTTTAGTAAGCATGATCTCATCCTTTCAGGATTAACTAACGTTTTTTTATCTTTTGTGAGCGGAATTCCGTGGTCACCATGATTAAATCCAATTGAACCTATGCGCCAACAACTCGCGATTTGTTCAGAACAGCCACTGTTTTCTATCCAAAGTCATTATTGAACAGCCCAAATCCAAGATGTTTCCTTTGATTGTTCGCTACGCACAAATCTACGCTGCTCCGGCGGGTTCTTCAATCACGAATCCCGAATTCTGGCTCTTGGGGGCCTGTCCGGCCCTTCTATTTGATATGGCGTTTGAGAGGGGTTCAGCCCGTGAGATAATTTTGGCCATTTCTTTCATATTTCACCTGTATGAGGGGCGTATCTCATGGGTTTAGCCCATGAGATAACTCAAGCCACTTCCACTATTAGGAAGGGCGTATCTCACGGGCTAAATGTTGATAACTTTTTTGCGATTTCTTGAAAAAAGTGAAGATTTTTTGAAAAGCGGCGATTTTGGACGAAAAATGGGGTTTCAGCCACAGATGCACACAGATTACACTGGTATTTGGGCCACGTGGCCTTGCCATGCCCAGGGCAAATTAGCACTAATGAACACGAAGATATATCTATGTAAATCCCGTAAATCCTGTCTAAGAAACAACTTCTGAGTATTTGTCTTTGCCACAGACGCTGTCCTAAGCTTGTCGAAGGATTTCACTGATTAACACAGTCTAAATAAAACCAAAACAAATTATTCGTGTAAACTCGAGTTTATTCGTGGCTAACCTGCCATTGACTGTTTCTTCGAGTTCTTCGCGCCCTTCGTGGTGAATCAGAATCCGTGTTTACCCCATGAGATAGGCCCGGCCGGTAATCTCACAGGGGTAATCCGCGTTGATCCTTCGGCAAGCTCAGGACTGCGTCTGCGTCAAACAGATTCCAGGTGCTATTTCAACGCAGCTTGAAATCAAGGACGTAGAGGTCCGTCGGCTGGCCGGCTTGCGACGGGTCCTTCTGCATGTAGATCGAGAGCACGCCCTGCTCTCGCCAGCGGGCCAGGTCTGGCAGCGGCTCGCCGTCCCAGGGTCCATCCTCGATGAGCAGGGTCCCCCAGTCGCGGTATGCCTTCCCGGCGGTCGCGCCGCACACCACAATTTTCCCCTGGAAATTGAACATCGCGACCAAGTCATTGTTGGGGGTGGAGAGGACCTTCGGCCGGTTGCGCTCGGACTTGTCCACCGGGTACGGCAGCTCATTCTGATGCCACTTGCCGCCGGCGTCGCGCCAGTAGTGATGGTAGGCGCTTCTGGCTTCGTTCTTCCTGCCCGGCTTGAGATCCGGCTCGCCCTCGCGCAGGTGCCAGGTCATGACGTGCGGCCGGCCGAGTGAATCAACGCACTGTCCCTCCTGATTGTCGAGGCCCCGCGTGGGAGGGATCTCCCAGACCGCCAGGCCGGGAGCATCAATGCCGATGAACCGGCCCGGCCCGCCGATACGCCCGCCGGCGCTGTTGAACCACGTGCGGCCGCCGTCGCTGCTGTACGTGTAGTTGAGGTCGTGCTGAGCAACGTCCATGTCGCCCTCGCGCCAATGCCACGACATGTGCAGTCGGCCGCTGGCGTAATCGAAGTGAATACCATTGAGATAGGCGTTACGATTGTCGCTTTTGGTCCCCTCGAATTCATAAGTTCCGGACGAATCAGTGACCTGCCACGACTCGCCCCAGCCGCCTTTGGCGGGAACGTATTCGCACAGCATGATGCGCCCGTCGAGATGAGTGCCATGCCGCCGGACGAACAGCAGGTTGCCTTGGGCGACGCGGACGAATGCCGGATAGGTTACGCTCTCGACTTTCCGGCCCGCCTGGAGCCAGTCGCGCACCTCGCTGAACAGTTCTGCCCTCCACGCGACTTTTTCCGGATAGCCGGCCACGCCGGGCCTGGAAACGCGGTAGTGAAGCGCGTCGCCGTGATGATCGAACGCCAGGTGGATCGTCCCGTCGCTGGGACAGATTCCCAGCACCGTCACGTTGTGGTTGTCGCTGCCCTTGAGGAGATAATCGTCGAAGTGGATGACTTCCCAGGGACCGTCGGGCAACTTCCGGCGCGCGATGCTAAGCCGGCGCTGCTGGTCGTAGTAGGTGGCGTATTGCCAGTTGTTGAACGTATCGAGCGGCATCTGCTGGTAGCTCTTGCCGTTGATGAACGTTCCCCACGCCCCTTTGATTGTCAGGCCGACGTCAACTTTGCTCCGACCGATTCCGGCCAGCGACAGGCCCGCCGGCGCGGCCACGTCGAGGCCGCCTTGGCTGCGCATGATGTTGACAGGCACATTCGGATCATCGCCCCTCGATGTACCAATCGCACAGGCGCTACAAGAGAACGACACAAGAGCGATACATACACAGGTCCATCGCACCCTTCGTTTGCAGACGTTCATTGCCATCGTCCTTTCGTCAATCTTCTCACTGATGCGGGATAGGTTTGTCGATGGCCCAGAAGACGACATTAAGCAACAGTTGGCGGAACGCGGCGATTTTGAAATCGTCCGGGTGGCCCAGGGACGTATAGAAGACGCGGGACTTTTTGTACGTGTTCGTCCAGGCGACCGGCTCGGGGGCCTGGTCGGGGATCGTGCCGATCAAGAGCGGCTTGGCCGATGCGGCTAAGGGGCTCGCCTTATACAGCGAGCCAACGCTGGTGAACGGCAGCTTCACGCCGGCAAGGATTGCGTGGCTGTCCGAGCCTGCTGCGGCGGTGACGGTGCACTTGGGCCCACTGCCGTAGTGGCTGTGATAGTTGCCGCCTAAGACCTCAGGGTCGAATTTGGGCCATTCGGCGTAGCCCTGCGGGGCGCTGCCCCGGCTGTCGAACGCGTGGCTGGCGGTCCGCAATCCGATCAAGGGCTTACCGGCATCGAGATAGGCGCGCAGATACTGCATCTGCTCCGGCCGCAGCGACCTTCGCCTCGCAAAAACCACGGCCAAATCGGCGTTCGTCAGGGCCTCCAGGCCCGCCAGCTCGTGCAGCTCGGGGCCGGACTTTTCCGTGCTTCCCTGGAGGATTTCGCAATACAGGCCGTACTTGATTTGCAGCTCGTGGGCGAATTCGGGCAGCGTCTCGGCGGCGCTGTACTCGTTCTCGGCGGAGATAAACACCACGCGGGGACGTTTATCCTCCTTGAAATGGAACGCGGGCTTGCCGGTGAAGGCCGTCGAGGTCACGCTCGGGCAGACGTACTTCTCGACGTGCTCGACGACCAGGTCCGTGCCGGTGAAATGGCTGACGAACGGGCTCATCCGCGAGTTGTACATCGTATCGGTCAGGTCGCGCATGAGCGCGACGTTCTTGCCCGCGCGGGCCATGTTTCGCAGGCCGAAGGGCCGGCCCAGCACGCACATATTGGTGTGCACGCCCATGAGGATGACGTTCTTGATGCCGCGCTGCTCGAGCAGGCTCCAGATTTCAACGCCGGAGTCGCTGATGGCGTCGCCGTCGCGGATTTGGATCGCGTCAATCTGGCTTTTCCACGGCCACGGGGGGCCTTGCTTGCACGTCGGCTGGCAGTCGCAGCCGCCGTCGGAGTGGTCGATGGGATAGCCGATGGTCTTTTCGTTCTCGCTGATCCAGTTGCACCACTTGGCGATGCCTTCGGGCAGGTTGGCGGCTTTGGGCGCATCCTGGGCGCGCTTGCGGGCGGGGTGATCCGCGTAGGCCCCGATTGTGCCGCTCGGGGCGTGGATAATCAGCACGCCTCTATCCCGCGCGAGGTTCGCGACCTTGTTGATATGCGGTGCAAGCTCAGCCACCCGCTCGGTCGCGCCTTTGCACCAGTGCTGGTTCCACATATCGCAGATGATGATGGCGGTCTGCTTCGGGTCGCACTCGACCTTCTTCTGCACGACCCGGAACTGGTTCGCATCGGCGGGGAGCGCCGCCCGGCTGCGCGTGACAAGAAGCAGCTTTTCGTCACTCGACCTGCCATACACGACATGCGACATACTAAAGAGAAGGCCCGCAAACACGACGCAGGCGACGGCCAACATGGCGCCAGCCATCCCTTGCGGGATTTTGAATTGACGACTGTTCATAATAATAGACTCCCAAAAAAGATTGCTGAATTTCGCTTGTCGATTGCCGATTTCAAATCGCAAATCGTAAATCAGTTTGTGCTCTTTCGAGGCAATGTTCCCGACTTCTTTGTGCCTTAGCGGCTCAGAGGCGCTGGTGGAAAGATGCGCACCAGTGTGACGCCGTGCCTTGGGACTTTCGCCTCGAAACGGTCTTTGTACGTGCCTATGTTCTTCTGCCGCCACAGGTCGCGGACCCGGTGCGGACCCTCTACGGCCAGGTCCTTCCACGAGACGGCCATCTTCATCGGGGCATCGGCGGTATTGAACAAGCCGACGGCTTTGGAGCCATCCTCCATATCCTTGGCCATGATGAAATACTCATCGGTCTTTGCGATGATGGGGGCCTGCCTACCCAGCGGGTCCTGATCGACCTCGATGACCTCGGCGTTGCAAAGAACGTTGAGCGTGAACGCATCGAGCTTTTCCATATCGCCTGAGAAAATCAGCGGGGCGGCCATCAGACACCACATCGACATGTACGAATACTGCTCGTTGGGCGTCAGGCTGGTCGGTCGGCCTACGGCCTGTTTGCGAGCCTCGCCCACCCAGCCGATCAGGATATAATCGGGGTCGTTCCACTGGCCCGGCTTGGCGTACTGCCAATGCGCGGCGTTGCTAAAGCCGATGTGATAGAAGCCCGGCAGCTCGGCCCCCCGCGCCAGGCCCAGGTCGCCGGTCGTCCGCCAGCAGTGGCCGCCAATCTCGCCCGCCCAGGTCCAGACGTCCCCCATGCCGTACTGGCAGAGGTTGAACACAATGTCACGGTCGAGCTGGGGCAGAATCGCGCCCATCTTTCGGTAAGGACTTTGGACGCGCTCGGCCTCTTCGCCCGTCGCGACGCGGCCATAGGAGCACCAATCGTATTTCAGGAAGTCAAAGTCCCACTCGGCAAATTTGTGCGCGTCCACTTCCTCGTGCTGGTACGTCCCCTCGTACTTCTGGCAGGTCAACGGGCCCGGCGATGTGTAGAGCCCCGCCTTGAGCCCTTTGGCGTGGATGTAATCGGCGAGGGCCTTCATGTCGGGGAAGTGCCCGTTGGAGCGAATCGCCCCCTGGGGGTCGCGCGGCTCGCCTCCGATCATCGGGTCGTTGGAATCGGGTTTGACCATCCAGCAGTCGTCGATGTTGACGTACTCGTAGCCGAAGTCGGCCATGCCGGACTCGATCATGGCGTCGGCGGCCCGCCTCATGTGGCCATCGGTGACACGGCCATAATGAATGTACCAGCTATTCCAGCCCATTGGCGGCGTCAGTGCCAGGGCGTCGCCCACGACGATTTTGAGCGGGCGCTGCGTCGAGCCCTGGCGATTGGCGGCTTTGAGAGTGACGAGGTATTCGCCGCGCCGGGCGGGCGCGGTGCCCGTGATGATTCCGGCGGCGGCGTTTAGCGTGAGCGTTTCGGGCAGATTCTGCGCGCTGAAGGTCATCGGTCTTTTGCCTGTGCACGGGATGCGATAGACAAAGGGCCTGCCGGGGCGATAGCCTACGACTTTCGGCCCGTTGATTTGGGGCTTGGGACCGGGCTTCGGCGTCAGTATGACCTTTTCCTCTTTGATCACCGGCGCATTGACTGCGACGGGGTCGCGCCCGACGACGGCGAAAGCCGCCTCGGCCCAGTCGGCGTGGTCATAACCCTGGCTATCGCCTCCCGTATCGACCGAGAGCTTCATCGTCTTGCAGCCGGTCAGGTCCACAACGACCCTTTTCGCTGGCGTGCCGGCCTTGAGAACGCCGGAGTTGAACAGGAGCCTGCCGTCGCCATAGATGCGAAACCCGACGCTGCCGGTCTTGCCTTCGACTTCATCGTCAACGCCCACGTAGGCGGAGAATCCCCGGCATCCACCTTTAAGATCAACATACATCACGCTGGGGGCATGTGTGCCCACGCCGTTGTCAAACGTGCGGCCGCCGATTCGCAGGGGCTTACTCTGGACGGCTTTGTCCTTCTGAGGCGTCCCCCAGCCCGACGTCATCTTCTCAAGATTCAACGAGGACAGCCAAACGGCGCGGGCCGGCTTGTCCGACTTGTCCGACGAGTCGGATTGGGCCGCCGGGGAGCAGCCCGAGAGCTGCGCCACAAAAACAACACTGATGAACAACCAAACAGAAAAGAATTTCCGATTTTCGATTTCCGATTTTCGATTTACAAGTCTTGCCACGAAGTCACTAAGGCACCAGGAACTCTGATTCCAATTCTTTCTCTCTTCGTGGCTTTGTGTCTTGGTGGCAAAATCAACCAATCGGCCATCGCGGGGTGTTATTGCACACATTGTGTTTCTCCTTATTCAAAGCAGCGCGAGCCAGCCGCCATCAACGTAGATGATCTGGCCCGTGATAAAATCGCCTGCGCGCGAGGCGAGCAGCACCGCGGTTCCAACAAGGTCCTCGGGCCGGCCCCACCTGGCGAGCGGTGTTTTTGCCATGACCCAGCGGTTGAAATCGTCGTTGGCCCGGAGCGGCTCGGTCAGCTCCGTGGCGATATAGCCCGGCCCGATGGCGTTGACGTTGATGTTGTATTTGGCCCATTCCACCGCGAGTGTTTTGGTGAGCATGAGCAGGCCGCTCTTGCTGGCACCGTACGCGGCGGTCGTGGGCCGGGCGGCGTGGCAGGTCAGCGAGCCGATGTTAATAATCCTGCCCTCCTTGCCCACCTGCTTTCGATGCCGGCAGAACGCCTGCGACAGCACTAATACGGATGTCAGGTTGACCCGCAGGACCCGATCCCAGGTCTCAAGGTCAACGTCTTCGGCCTGCCCGCGAATCGTCATCCCCGCACAATTGACCAGAATGTCCACGCCCTTTGTTGCGGCGGCGACGCTCTCGAAAAGCCCTTCTATCCGCTCGGCGTTCTCTACGTCAAAGGGGAAGGTCCAGACGTTTGAACCGGTCTCGGCGTGGACTTTTTGCCCCGCCTCATCGAGTTGCTCTTTGGTCCGCGCGACAAGTGCGACGTCGGCCCCATGCTGGGCAAGGCCGCGTGCAATCGCCAGGCCGATTCCACGACCGCCGCCGGTCACCAGGGCTGTTTTTCCCGACAAGCTAAACAGGCTGCTTTCCATGCCGGCCTAATAAAACAAAAAACCCGTCGATTGGCAAGCCGGAAAGCCGCCGGTGCCGCTTTCAAATAATCGGGACCTATACCCGAAAGTATAGGCCCCGAAGCAATATACATCGTGCCGGCCATCCCGCGTAAGCGGGAGGTCCGACCGGCGTCGTATCGACGCCGATCACGCGTTACTTTGACCGCAGTTGCACATCAAGTCCGTGATCTAATCCACCACCGCGTCAAAACGGCTTCTCAAACGGCTGAGTCCTGCCGGCAAGCCAGGCGGCCTCAAGATGCGACAGAGCATAGCTGTAGATCCGGACCTCGTCCACCAGCCCGGTGTAGAAATCGCTCGGGCTCGTATTGTTGGCGTAGTCCCACTCCTGGCCTATCGACCAGCGGACCTGCCAGGTTGGGTTGCGCCACGGTTCTACTGATACTCTATATGCAGCACTACGTTTGACCCTCTCCCGGCAGTTCGAAGGCCCGTCGAGGGATTGGCCGGATTGTCTCTAAACATCAACACCATGG